>Ga0335078_10018995_pt1 | contig 10226 bp, 3 predicted proteins | sample Lox_Sample_32_FD_206711 | JGI IMG/M metagenome (GOLD analysis project Ga0335078, IMG submission 206711) | Soil microbial communities from Loxahatchee National Wildlife Refuge, Florida, United States - Lox_Sample_3.2 | ecosystem: Environmental > Terrestrial > Soil > Wetlands | place: USA: Florida...
TCTTTGTGTGTGGTACGCATCGGCCCAGCCCGCCCCAAGTAACGCGCCAGCCGGCGCCTTCGACGAAATAACCAAGCAACTCGGTATCAATTTCCAGTACCAGTCTTCCCACACATCGCGAAAATATCTGCTCGAGACTATGGGAGCGGGCGTCGCCCTCTTCGACTACGACAACGACGGCCACCTCGACATATTCCTTGTGAACGGCGCACCGCTGGCCGATCCTACTCCCAAGGGCGCAATCCCCAAGAAGACCGGCCCTCAATATTGGAACCGTCTCTATCACCAAAAATCCGACGGCACATTCGAGGACGTCACCGAAAAAGCCGGGTTGCAGGGAGAAGGTTATGGCATGGGTGTAGCCGTCGGCGATTACGACAACGACGGATTCGAAGATCTCTACGTAACCGCATACGGCGGAAACAAGCTCTACCGCAACAACGGTAATGGAACGTTTACCGATGTTACGGAAAAGGCAGGTGTGGCGGGGGGCGGATGGTCGTCGAGCGCTGCCTGGGTCGATCTGGATGGCGACGGATATCTCGACCTCGTCGTCCTCCGTTACATGGAGTGGGACTTCGACGATTTCTGGTGCGGTGAACACAAGGAAGGCTATCGCGCCTACTGCCATCCCGATCACTTCAAACCAATCTCGCCTCTCGTTTACCACAATAATAAAGACGGAACATTTACCGAGGTCGCGGAGAAGGTCGGACTGGCTAAGCCCGGCAAGGGGTTGGGCCTTGCGATCGCCGACTATGATCGCGACGGCCGCATAGATCTGTTCGTGGCCAACGATTCCATGGTCGAGTTCCTCTACCACAATAAAGGAGACGGAACCTTCGAGGATCAGGGTCTGGTGTCAGAAGTCGCCGTGGATATTGACGGCCGCACCTATGCCGGCATGGGCGTTGATTTCGCCGACTACAACAACGATGGATGGCCCGATCTGGTTGTGACCGATCTCGCCAATCAGCGATACGCACTCTATCAGAACACAGGAGACGGCTCGTTTAACTACGTCAGTCTGGCCGCTGGCCTTGGCCAGATCACGTTGACTCATTCCGGATGGGGCGTCCGCTTCCTCGACTATGACAATGACGGATGGAAAGATCTTCTCATTGCCCAGGGGCACGATCTCGATACCATTGAACTCAACTTCCCCAATCTTCACTATCGCGAACCCATGCTGCTCGCACGCAATACGGGCCATGGTTTCGTCGACGTGTCGGCGCAATCGGGAGTTTTCAGTCAACCCTGGGTAGCGCGCGGCATGGCGATCGGAGATATCGATAACGACGGCCGTCTCGATGCCGTCATCACCACCAACGACGGCCCCGTGCATGTGCTGCACAACGAAACCTCGAATTCGAACCACTGGCTCTTGCTGAACCTGGTTGGGCATACCAGCAATCGCGATGCGATTGGTGCCGAAGTCACGCTGGTGACCGCATCGGGTTCGCAGTATGCCACGGTATCCACAGCGAGCAGCTACCTTTCCTCGAGCGACAAGCGCGTACACTTTGGATTGGGCAAGGAGACCAGCGCGCAACGGGTCGAGATTCGCTGGCCCAGCGGAATTCGGCAGACAATAAAGGACGTTCGTGCCGATCAGATTGTGCGCATTGACGAGTCCGCGCCATCCCCGCCATCGCGAAAACCATGATGCTGCATCCCAAGGCGTGCTTGACGAGTTGCTTGCGGCCCGGCACGCTTGGCCTGCTTTTGGTCGCCGTGATCACGGCCAACGCGCAGATTGAAACCGATTTCGACAAGGCTGCGGCTGAATTCCGCGCCGGCAATTACATTACGGCTGCGGCCTTGTTTGCCCGCGTAGAAAACGATCAGCCCGGAAAAACCGCGGCCCTGCTCTTACGCGGCAAGTGTCTCGCTCAGCTTCAGGACTTCGCCGGCGCGGAGGATTCTCTTCGCCGCTACATCTCCGTCCATCCCGATTCCGCGGATGCGCTCTTCATGCTCGGATTCGTTCTGAACCGGCTGAACAGGCCGGCCGAATCGCTCAGGGCCTACACGCAGGCTGCCGCGCTTGCTCCGCCGACCGGCGACGACCTGAAGATTGTCGCCCTCGATTACGTATTGGCGAACGACTATGCCAATGCGATCAAGTGGCTTGAAGAGGCAGTGAAACGCGATCCGAAGAATGAAGACGCGTGGTACTACCTTGGGCGCGCCTATTACACCAAGTCACGCTTCGCCGAAGCGCGGAAGGCCTATGAAACCGTGTTGACGATTAATCCACGCAGCGCGAAGGCAGAAAACAACCTCGGATTGATCCTTGAGACTGAGGGAAAGCCGGCAGAAGCATTGAACGCATATCGCACCGCGATTTCGTGGCAGGAGGGCAGTCAACGTCCGAGCGAACAACCGTACGTAAACCTTGGCAACCTATTACTGGAGCAAGGCCAGATCAAGGATGCAATCGCACCCCTTGAAAAGGCGGTTGCGCTGGCCCCGAACAACGCCTTTTGCCGCATGACGCTCGGCATGGCATATCGGCAACTGGGTCAACTGGAAAACGCTCAGGGCCAACTGGAAAAGGGGCAGGGCGAACTAGAAAAAGCGCAGGGCAAGGTGGAAAAGGGGCAGGGCGAGTTGGAGAAAGCCCGGGGCGAGTTAGAAAAAGCACAAGCCGAACTGGAAAAAGCTACGCTGCTTGAACCCGACAACGCCAAAGCGCACTATCAACTCGGCAGACTTTACAAGGATATGCACGCGCTCGATCGGGCTCAGGCCGAGTTCAAGAAGACCGAAGACCTGAACGCGCGGTCGGCAGGTTTAAAGTCCGAGCCGAATCCGTAGCCCCGCTTTTGCCGAACATCGTTGTACGACGCCATCACCGGCTTTTACGGCGGCGAAGTGGCGTCTGGTGGGCCGGGCGGTGGTGGCGCGGCTTCGGGTGGTGCAGGCGGAGTCGCTTCCGGAGGGTGTTCTGCCTGGTATTTCTGCAGCGACTTCTGCGATTTTGCCGATTCCTCATCTTTGAGTTTTTGGAAGGTAGCCATTGCATTCCGAGCCTCATCCATGCGGTGCAACCGCCGATAGATGATCCCCAACTGATACCACGACTGCTCGATGACCTCGGGGTCGGTGTCGGCGGTGGTTGCCTTTTGCAGATGCATCGCCGCCTGCTCATCTTCACCCAGCAGCATTTCGGCGCGGCCCAGATTGTAATCAGCGTGAAGCAGCCCGGGCTTTTCTTTGAGGGCTGCTACGATTAGCTCCTTGGCCTTGGCGCCGTTACCTTGCTCCACGGCAAGCGCGCCGAGCTTATATCGCGCCAACACGTTGTTCGGATCGATTTCCAGTTCGCGCTTAAACGCCTGCTCGGCTTCAGCCATCTTGTTCATGTTGCGATATTCCGAGCCGAGTTCTTCATGTAGGCCCGGTTGTGTGGGAGCGAGTTTGATTGCCTGCTCATATTCCGCGATCGCTTCCGCATGACGATCGGCCTCGGCATTGGCCTGCGCGAGAACGCGGTGCACGCGCCAAGAGTGGGGATCGAGCTTGAACATCTGCGCATAGCTGTTTTTCGAGACCAGCAAATGCGCGCGTCCGCGGTGATAGAGGATGTCTTCGTCGTCGGGCTTGAGCTTGGCCGCTTTGTCGAGCGCGTCGGCTGCTTCTTCGGCTTTGTCTTGCGCGAGGCAAATAACTCCAAGCCACATCCACGCGGCAGCGTCTTTGGGATAGTTGGCGGTTTCTTTCGCAACCGCGGCATGGGCCTTTTCAAGATGATTGACCCGGAACTCGGTGATTCCGAGAAACAGATTCGCGCCATGCAAGCGCGGCTTGAGCGCAAGAGCCTTCTGGAAGTTGCCGATTGCTTCGTCGTAGTGCCCGCGTTCTTCATTGACGAGTCCGAGATTGAAATGAGCTTCGGCAAAGGTTGGCGCCTGGTGGGTGACGGCCTCGAAGCCGGTGGCTGCGGCGTCAAGGTCGCCCGCGCGCATGGCTTCGGTTGCCTGCGCGAATTGGGCGGTTGCAGCGTCGGTCTGCGACCAGAGCGATGCAGACGCGGCCCAAAAAGCGCCAACCAGAAGAACTCTTGGGAAGAAGCCGTGCCCGGACCAGAGTTGCGGGAAGAAAACCCTCATACGTATCCCGAGATTCTAAACCCAACTCCCGTCAGGAAAAGAAAAGGCTGGACCATGAGTCCAGCCTTTTGCAAGAGGCTATGAGCATAGCCGTCAGAACTCGTAGCGAATGGTCGCCTGAAGAGTTCTGCTCGCCGTGGGATTCTGCAAAGTCGAATGGCCGCTGCCGCCGGGAACCCCGAAGAAAGTGTCCGTTGGGTTGCCATCAATTCCAGCAAACGTGTGCCGGTTAAATACATTCTGGACATCCAATTTGAAGAGGATGGCATGGCCCTCATGCACGGTGGTTCGTTTGATGAGGGACGCATCTTCATTCCTGAATCCCGGACTTCGCCACCAGGAGACCGCAGTGGGTATGTTGCCGAAGACATAGCCGCCTCCGTTCGAAATCGAGGCGGCGCTCGGATCCTCGAATGCGTTGCAGTTGACCGGACTAGGGGCGCCGGGCACAATCGGTTGGTAGATTCCACTCACCGCCTGACATCCGCTGTTCCAGTTCGCGTTCAGAGCGGGCGTCCATTTGGTGCCGTTCGCGGGAAAAACTGGGACGCCAGGGATCAGGCTATAACGATAGTTCCCGGTGCTGTACGGATTGGATGTCGCGAACTCATTGATAACCGCGGGCGAGCCAATCTGGTAGCGCTGAACAGCACCGATCTGCCATCCGCCCGCGATCTTGCTCGCCACCCCGTGGTTGACAAACCTCTTCCCCGGCCCGACCGGAAGTTCGTAAAGATAGCTGATCACGAAAGTGTGCGGAATGTCCTGGTAACTGACTGCCTTCTCGCCTTTCAGGTTGTATGGATTTTGCGCTCCAAACACATTGGAATTGAAGCCCGTCTCAGTCGAGAACGAGGAATCCGCATCGGTGATCGTCTTCGAGAACGTATACGACGCTAGTAGGTTCAACCCATTGCGAAAACGGCGTTCCAGAACCGCTTGTAGAGCGTTGTAGGTGGACTGGCCCAGATTCTCAAGGCAGCAATTGGACGTGATGTTGCCGTACTGCGGGAACGGGCGCAAAAGTTGTCCGATGGTGGCATTGCCGCCCCATCCCGGCACGAACCATGAAGGGACGGTCTTGCCAAGCGAAGCCAGAATCGCTGGCCCATTATTTCCATCGCTGCCATCAACCAGATAATTCAACGCTCCGCCCAAATAGTTGTACTGAGGATTCGGCGTATTGACTTGTGCGAGATTCGACAGCAGGCGTGTCGCGTGCTGACCGATATAGGTCATGCTCATGATCAAGTCAGGCGCGATCTGGTGCTGAATGCCGAAATTCCAGTTCTGAACCATGGCCGGACGTCCATAGCCCGGTGCAGCAAAGCTGATGGTGTTGAAGGTGAACGTGTTTAAAGCTGGATCCTGGGCGTTGCTGGGCGGCGTGTAAGCGGGGAAGCCCGCATCCATCGACTGTACAGGTGTGAAGTTGTCGGAATTCTGGAAGTTCGGGCTCGCGGTTGTTCCGCTGCTCAGGTTGCCGCCGAAATCGGAATAAAACAGCGCCGCATAGTAAATACTGTAAGCGCCGCGAAAAACCGTGTTTGGAATACGGTCGGGCGAATAAGCAAATCCGATCCGTGGGCCAAGAGCCTTATAGTACGTCTGCGCGCCAGTGGCACTCTTCCCGTAGATGAGCGCCCCGGGCTGGCCAGGGGTCAGCGGGTTCGAAGCGGCCAGCGAAAGCACGGATTGCGCCCCGGTCGCTTCATGTCTCGGCGTATTGATATCCCACCGCAATCCCAGGTTCAAAGTAAGGTTGTGGCGGGCCTTGAAATCATCCTGGGCGTAAGCAGCGTAGTAGTTCTGGATCCAACGCGAAAAATGTGAAGTCACAGTGAGAGTTTCGATATCGGGTTCACCCAGGATAAAGCTTGCCAGGGGGTCGCCGGTCAGTGCGGCGTTAGGTTGCTGGCTCACTGGTGCGAAAGCTGTTTCACGGCTGTTGAAGGTGTAGAAGGGGGATTCCGGCCCGGTGTTTTCGAGGGAGTATTGGTAGGAGCGCCAATCAAATCCAAACTTCATCGAGTGGCGTCCTTTCGTCCATGAAACGCTGTCAGCTACAACTAATGCATTGGGTATCTGCAAGCTGTAATTGTTATCGCTGTAGGAGCTGTAACTGATTCCATACTGTGCTCCATTGAACTCGAACTGAGGAAAGGTAGGTCCGCTCGCGCCACTGATCCCGAGAACTGCCGGCCAATTCGAGCCGTCAACGCTCGGCGCCGTGGCCGCAGTGTAGATACGGTTGAATCCAACCGTGAGGTGGTTCAGCACAGTTGGAGTGGCGAGATAATCCCACCCGTAGCGGAGATAATGGGTGAAATATTGGTTGAAGTAAGTGCCGGGCGTCAGAGGCTCCGGCAGGTCGAAGTTGCTGCTATTCAGAATGTTCTGGTCGCGGCTGCTATAAGAGAAGAACATCTTGCTTTTGTTGGTGATGTTCTCATCGATGCGGAACGTCATCTGGGTGACGATGTCGGGCGTGTACCCCGCAGGGTTCAGGTAGTTCTGCTGCAGACCGCCAACGCCATTGGCCGGCAGGCCCGTGCGATTCGTTCCCGGAAGGTAGCTCAACACTTTTTGCGCTACCTGGCTCTGTCCGGTTGTAATTTTGTTGCCTGCAAAAGGCAGCCTGCAAATCTGACCGTTGACGGTTTGCGTGGTGGTGGGATCAAAGATTTGACCTTGCAAAACTTGCTGGCCATTGCACGGATTAATGACTGGATTACCGCTTTGATCAACGATCCCCGGACCCAAAAGCGCGGAGAAATCCCCACTACGTTCATCGCTGGTGGGCAGAGTTTCCAGGTCATTAACCAAGCCGAGGTGATTTCGATACTGCTCCCACTGAAAGAAGAAAAAGGTTTTGTCCCGCCCATCGTAAAGGTGCGGAATCCACACCGGACCGCCCAGCGAACCTCCGAAATCATTCTGTCTATCTCGTGGCTTGCCGGTCGTAACACCATTCAAACCGTTGACCCATGGCGCTGAATTTGCCGCTTCATTTTGAAAAAGTTCGAAAGCGGTACCGTGAAATTTGTTTGTTCCAGATTTCGTGGTGAAACTGACGACGCCGCCGGAGGTATGCCCGAATTCTGCGGAGGGGGTAGCGGTTGTAACCTTGAACTCCGTCAATGCCTCGACAGACGGCGATGTCTGATCAAAGGCTGTGCCGGAATCCGATCGTTGTACGCTGGCCCCGTCGAGAAGGACTTCCGAGCCAAAGTTTTGCCCGCCCGTGATTTTTGTCTCGTAGATGCCGGCCGCAGGATGGTCCCCCACCGTTCCTTGGCCAGTAACGCCAGGGGTGATCATTTCGAACTCTTCAGGGGAGCGAACGCCGCCACTCTGTCCCGTGCCGTTCAACATCAGGGGCAGTTCGTGCATCTGCTTGTCGCCAACGACCGTACCTACTTCGGAGGATTCGGTCTGAATCGTGGGGGCATCAGCGGAAACCAGAACCTCTTCCTTTACATCGCCGGGTTGCAAAGTGATATTGAGTGCGGAGACGGTGTTGATCTCGATGAGCACACCTTGTTCGACGGCCAGTTTGAACCCCTTCGCCTCGACCGTAACGTCGTAGCGACCGATGGCGACGTCGTTCACGCGGTACGAACCGGAGCTGCTGGAAACGGTCTGGTAAACGCTCCCGGTATTCGCGCCCTTGATCGTGATGGAGGCTCCCGCAACTGCGGCGCCACTCGAGTCGAGAACCGAACCTGCGATCGATCCGCGATCAGACTGCGCTGCCGCGGTCCCAACCGCCAACACTGCAAGAAAAACAACTAGGAGTCTCGACGACAAAGACCGCCCATTGCGCATCTCGGCGCCTCCTGAAGTCCCCACTGCCATCCCACAACTCGTCTCTCAAGGCCGCCTGTTGGGCGATTGAAAACCGAGCAAAAACCTATCGATTCGACGCTAATACAAAACCACTACCTCCGGCTTGTCAAGGGAAAAATGCAAAACCGCTTTTGTTGGCTACTAAACTGGTTGAGTAATCCAGAATTTGGAAGATTTTCTGACCGAAAAAAGACCCGCAGATTCGCTTGTCTGGACCCACCCGGCGAAGCGACAACCTGAACCCATCGCTGCGCCCACAAAACCGGTTTAGTCAAGGCCAATGAAAGATGCTATTCTCATTCCCGCCGCCCGGAAACCGCAGCCGTAAACTTTTGCGAGCGGCAATCTTCAAATGCACGCCATCCTTCGAGCTACTGCCTGTAAGCCCTTGTCTGAGGTCCTTCGCGTGAAGCAAACTCTCGTATTCTCCTGCCTTCTCTTCGTCTTCCTGGGTGTCGTAACCTTTTGTGCCCTGGCCCAGGCACCATCGCTGACTACCCCAGAAATCGACTCGCGCGCCAACTCGTTGCTCAAGCAACTGACGCTCGAAGAGAAAATCGACTTGATCGGCGGCGTGAACGACTTCTACATACGCGAGATCAAGCATATCGGCCTGCCTGCCCTGAAGATGGCAGACGGCCCCTTTGGAGTTAGAAATTACGGCCCGTCCACCACCCTCGGCGGCATCGGGTTGGCGGCCACCTGGGACACCGAACTCGCTCGGCGCGTCGGCCAAACCATCGGACAAGACGCGCGCGCCCGTGGCGTGCATTTCATGCTTGGGCCCGGAGTGAATATCCATCGCGCGCCGATGTGCGGCAGGAATTTTGAATACTTTGGCGAAGATCCATTTCTAGCGTCGCGTACCGCTGTCGCCTACATCGAGGGTATGCAGAGTCAGGGCGTCAGTGCGACCATCAAGCACTACATGGGGAATAATCAGGAGTTTCTGCGGCATGATGCGAACTCGGTGATTGACGAGCGTACGATGCGCGAGATCTATCTGCCTACCTTTGAAGCTGCTGTGAAAGAGGCGCACGTTGGCGCCATCATGGATTCATACAATCTCGTCAATGGTCAGCACGCGACCCAGAACGGCTTCATCAATAACGACGTCGCCAAGAAAGACTGGGGCTTCGACGGCATCATAATGTCGGATTGGGATTCCACCTACGACGGCGTAGCGGCGGCGAATGGCGGCCTCGATCTGGAGATGCCCTGGGGAAAGTTCATGAATCGCGGGACCTTGTTGCCGGCCGTGAAATCAGGGAAGGTCAGCGAAGCGACCATTGACGATAAGGTGCGTCGCATCCTGCGCACCGCAATTCGCTTTGGCTGGCTCGATCGCGATCAGACAGATCTTTCCGTTCCTTTATTGAATTCCCAAGGCGATCAGGTTGCGCTGGAGACGGCGCGCTCGGGAATGGTGCTGCTCAAGAACGATGGCAATCTTCTCCCGCTCGATAAAACAAAGATCAAATCCATCGCCGTGATCGGCCCTGATGCGTATCCCGCGCAAGTTGTCGGAGGGGGCAGCGCTGGTGTGCGACCCTTCACCGCGGTGAGCTATCTGGAAGGTATTTCCAAATATCTCGGCAAAGATGCGACCGTGTTCTACGAGCGCGGGCTGCCTACTCTTGGCGAGATGGCAGACGCAACCAGCTTTGCGACCGACGACGGCGGAAAACAAGCTGGGCTGAACCTCGAGATCTTCAATAATCCAAGCTTGAGCGGAAAATCATCGGTGAAGCGAGTCGTCGAGCATGTCAACACGGATCGTTCGCTGAGCGCTGGTGGAAGCCAGAGCGAACTTTCAGCGCGTTGGACCGGATACTTTAGGCCGTCCATGGCAGGCGACTATCTGGTTTTTGTCCACGGGCCTGGCGAAGAAGGAGGCTCGCGACTGTACGTTGATGACAAGCTCGTCATCGACAATTGGGAACGCGTCAACGCACGGGTCAGCCAAATCCGAATGCCGCTCACTGCCAGCGCCCACAAGATTCGCCTCGAGTACTTCGTGCACGACAATTGGGGAGCTGGTGTACAGCTTGGCATCATCCGTCCAGAGGAGATGATCAGCGCAACGGCAAAAACGTTGGCCTCGCGCGCGGATGCGGTTGTGATTGCGGTTGGATTCGATGCCGACACCGAGAGTGAGGGAGGCGATCGTGGGTTCCAGCTTCTTCCTGCGCAGGATGAGCTGATTCAGCAAATCGGTGCTGCGAATAAGAATTGTATCGTCGTAGTCACCTCAGGCGGTGC
>Ga0335078_10018996_pt1 | contig 10225 bp, 8 predicted proteins | sample Lox_Sample_32_FD_206711 | JGI IMG/M metagenome (GOLD analysis project Ga0335078, IMG submission 206711) | Soil microbial communities from Loxahatchee National Wildlife Refuge, Florida, United States - Lox_Sample_3.2 | ecosystem: Environmental > Terrestrial > Soil > Wetlands | place: USA: Florida...
TGCCTTCGGGCCAACCCTGCGACGTGAGCTTGAGGTCGAGGTCGGGCCCGAACCCCGTGAGGTCCGCCTTCTGGCCGACCGCGACGATGACGGTGTCGCAGGCGATCGTCGTTTCGGAGCCGGGCACGGGCACCGGGCTTCGCCGACCTCCCGCGTCCGGCGGGCCGAGCTCCATCGTCTGCACGACGAGCCCCTCGACGTGGCCCTGGCCGACGATGCGCAGCGGAGCCTTGAGGAACTGAAAGCCGATGCCCTCGTGCTCGGCACCGTGGATCTCCTCGGGGTCCGCGGGCATTTCCTGGCGGCTCCGGCGGTAGACGAGGGTGACCCGTCCGCCGTGGGACTCGCGCAGGGCGGTGCGTACCGAGTCCATCGCCACGTCTCCGCCGCCGATGACGACCACCTCCTTGCCGACGGTCACCGGCCGGCCCTGATTGACATCCTTGAGAAAGTCGAGCGCCGGCAACACTCCCGGCAGCTCCTCGCCGGGCACCCCGAGCGTGCGATGCGTCGAGGTTCCGATCGAGACGAACACCGCTTGGTAGCCGTCCTCGCGGACCAGCTTGTCGAGCGGAAAGTCCCGCCCGACCTTGGTCCCGTCCACGAAAGTGACATCGAGCTCACGGAACCGCTTGCGGTCGGTCTCGACGTCCGCGTCCGTCATGCGGTAGGCGGGGATCGTTTGCATGAGGCCCCCGAAGCGGTGCTCCTGCTCGAAGACCGTCACCGAGTAGCCGCGGACGCCGAGCTCCCAGGCCATCATGAGGCCCGCCGGGCCGGCGCCGACGACGGCCACCCGCTGGTTCTTCGGCTTGGACGGGACGTACACGAGGTCGCTCGCCCCGTACTCGAGGGCGGCGCGCTTCAGGTGACGGATGGCGATGGGAACCCCCTTCTTCTTGACGACACAGGAGTCCTCGCAGTAGTGGTAGCAGACCTTGCAGAGACAGGTCGAGAGCGGGTTTTCGCGCAAGGTCACGCGCGCGGCCCCGTCGAAGTTGTCGTCCGCGATGAGCCGGATGTACTCGCGACAGTCCTGCGTGATCGGACAGGCCTCGACGCACCAGGGGCGGCGGCACTGGATGCATCGCTTCGCCTCGAGGATGGCATCCTCCTTGGAGTAGGCGTGCAGCACCTCCCGGAAGTCCGTCGTGCGCTCGGCGACGGGCTCTTCCCCGATCGGCACGCGCACCGGGTTCAACTTCGGGGGGACCGGTTTCGGCGGGGCCGCGGCCGCGTCCGCGCTCATGTCAACCCATCGAGGCCCGAGGGGTCTTAAGACAGCTCCGTGGAGAGGGACCCATTCGCACGGTCGGCCCCCCGCGGGCCGCGCACGCTCAGAGTTTATAGACCGTCGGGCGTGGGTTCTCTGACCCCCCCGGGTCGGTGGTCTCATGGTCCTCGATTCGCTCGGAAAGTCGCTCCGGGGCGTCCTCCAAAAGATCGCCCGGGGCTCCGTCGTCGACGAAGCCCTGCTCGCGGAGGTGGTGCGGGATATCCAGCGCGCGCTCCTCCAGTCCGACGTCAACGTCCAGCTGACGATCGAGCTCACCCAGCGCGTGCGCCGGCGGGCGCTCGAAGAGAAGCCGCCCGCGGGGGTGAGCCTGCGCGACTTCCTCGTGCGGATCATCTACGAAGAGGTCCGCGGCATTCTCGGGAAGGACCGGCCGTTCGACCTGCGCCCGAAGAAGATCCTGCTCGCCGGCCTTTTTGGCCAGGGGAAGACCACGACCGCGGGGAAGCTCGCCCGGTACTTCCAGAAGCGGGGAGTGCGGGTCGCCCTCGTGGCCGCGGACGTCCACCGGCCGGCGGCGGTCGACCAACTCGAACAGCTGGCGAAGAAGGTCGGGTGCGAGTTCCACGCGAACCGGTCCGAAACGCGGGCGGAGGTGATCGTCCGCGAAGCGCTCGCGAAGTTCCCACCGCATCTCGCGGTGATCGTCGATACCGCGGGTCGCAGCGGGATCGACGCCGAGCTCATCGAGGAGCTGAAGCGGGTCAAGACCGCCCTCGTTCCTGACGAGGTCATCCTCGTGCTGGATGCGGCGATGGGGCAGACCGCCGGCCGCAGCGCGGAGGCGTTCCACAAGGCCGTCGGGCTCACCGGCGTCATCCTGACGAAGCTCGATGGCTCGGCGAAGGGCGGCGGCGCCCTCTCCGCGGTCGCCGTGAGCGGCGCTCCGATCCTGTTCATCGGAACCGGGGAGCACTTGAACGAGCTCGACCGGTTCGAGCCGACCCGGTTCGTCTCGGGGCTGCTCGGCATGGGCGACATCCAGAGCCTCCTCGAACGGTTCGAGGAACTCTCGGACAAGGAGGCGGCGGAGAAGGCGGCGAAGGCGCTCATGACCGGACGCTTCACGCTCCGGGACATGCGGGCGCAGCTCGATTCCCTCGGAGAGATGGGGCCGTTCTCGAAGATCCTCTCCGCGTTCCCCGGCTTCGGGGCGATGAAGGTCGACGACAAGGAGCTCGAGCAGACGCAAAAGCGCCTGCGGGGGTTCCGCGTCATTCTCGACTCCATGACCCCCGAGGAGCTCGACGACCCCCAGCTCATCAAGGCCGACCGGATCCACCGGATCGCCCGCGGCAGCGGCCACCGACCCCAGGAAGTCCGCGCGTTGCTGAAGCACTACGAGACGACCCGCAAGGCGGCCCACGGACTCGTTTCGAACCGGAGGCTGCGACGCCAGATGGAGAAGCAGTTCGGCGCCGGGGCCGGAGACCTCGCCCCGTGACGTCCTCCGGGGCCCGATGACGGTCCTCGGCGGCGCGGAAGCGGTCGTCGGCGCGCTCCTGCTCTTCTTCCTCCCCGGCTACGCGGTCGCCAAGGCGCTCTTCCCGGAGTGGCGGGTCCGCGGGCCGGGCGGCTCCCGGCGCCTCGTCGAGATCGTCACGCTCTCGTTCGTGACCAGCATCGGGCTCACCATCGTGGTCGGGTACGGGCTCCTCAGCCTCGCGCCCGGCGGTTTCTCCGCCGCGTGGTCGGACCCGGTCCTCGAGGTCGCCCTCGCGGCCGTCACCGTGGTCGCGACCGGGATCGCGTTCGCGCGCGGCAGCTTCGCGGCCACTCCCCCCGCGGCGCGACCGGCGGAGGACACGGGGGGCGAGGAGGGCGCCTGGGAGATCTCGCGGGAGCTCGAGCGGCTCGGACGGGACGAACGAAGGCTGCAGCATGCCCTGCGCGTCGCCTCGACCAGCCCGACCGATACGGCCCGGCTCACGGCCGAGCTCGCGGCGGTGCGCGCGGAGCGCGAGAGCCTTCGACGCCGAAGGGAGGAGGAGTATGCCGCGTAGACCGGACTCGGGAGGCCCCGATTACAAGGTGGTTGTCGTCGTCCGCGGCGAGCTCCGATTGACGGCGGGGAAGGCGGCCGTCCAGGTCGCCCACGCCGCCGTCCAGCTCGCGGTCGAAGCCGAAAAGCGGGCCCCGGAGGCCTTCCGCTCCTGGTGGGCCGCCGGCCAGAAGAAGATCGCCGTCGTGGCCCCGACCCTCGCCGACCTCGAGACCCTCGCCCGAAAGGCTCGGAGCCTCGGGATCCCCACGGTCCTCGTGGAGGACGCCGGGTTCACGGAGGTCCCCCCGGGGACCAAGACCTGTTTGGGACTCGGGCCCGCTCCGGCGGGGGAGATCGACCGGGTGACGGGCGGCCTCGCGTTGCTGTGACGGCCGACGCGTTCGGGACCTACGGTCTCGAGGGTCTTCGGGCGGGCGGGGGGCGCGGGAGACCGTGGTCGAAGGCGAGGAATTCGTTCCCGTCGGGGTCCGCGAACCGGATCGTTCGCCCGCCCCAGGGCTCCGCCTCCACACCTTGGGTGACGTTGGCGTGCGCGTGCCGGAGGCGGAGCTCGAGCGCCTCGACGTTGTCGGTCTGGAAGACGATGCCCGTGCGGCTCCCCCGCCGAGCGAGCGCTTCCGCGTAGTACGCCTCGCCCCACTCGGGCTTGGGGGTGATCAGCGACAATGCGACCGCTCCGTGGCCGAGGGATACCTCGACGTACTCGGTCTCGGGGTCGCTTCTCAGGATTTCGAGGCCGAGAACGTCCCGATACCACGCGACCGCGGCTTGCTGGTCGCTCACGATGACGCCGACCCGTTGCACTTGGGTCAGCCGACCCGAGCCGCGCGCGGGCGGAGGCTCGATGTTGACTCCCGCCCCCAATTCGGTGACCTTCCACTCGAGCACCTCGTAATTCCCCCCGTCGGTCTCTCTGAGCGGATCGGCCCGGAGGAGGCGCAGGGCCTCGATGCGGTCGATGGCGCGGAAGATCAGCAGGTCACCGGGGGGTTCGGTGAGCTCTCCGTGGGCCACCAGGCGTCCGACGCGGTCGAATTCGCTCACGAAGGCCCGCAGCGCCGTTCGCGAATCGTCCCGGTCGCTCGCATCGCCTCCGAGCCGCGCGAGGCGGAGGTAGAGCCGCTTCGGTTTCGGTCCCGGTCGACGACCCATGACGTGACCCTCCGGCTCCCCCACCTCCTCCGGGTCAAAAAGGAACCTCGGAGAGCCGCGTCGAGCGGCCGCGGCGGGAACGAGGGGGCTCGGACCGGGCGCTCTCTTCCGGAAGGCCGCGGTCGCGGGAGGGCATGGAAGGACGACGTTCGAGGCCACTCGTCCGGGGGATTTCGAGCCCCGGCCGGCGACCGGAACCTCGCCGGCTCGATCCGCCGCGGAAGGCCGCCAATAGATGTTTAAATATCACCTGCTGGTTGGGCCAGCTGGGCGGCGCGACCGTAGGCCGACCGGAGTAGGAAAATGAGGCTCTGGGTCTACGTTGTTCGGCGGGTTCTGTTGGTCATCCCCGTGGTCATCGGGGTGATGACGATCACCTTCGCGCTCGTCAGCTCCTTGCCCGTTTCCGAGCGCCTGATCTCCTACTACGGACCGAACCCGAAGCTTCCCTACACTCCCACGGTCCCGTGCAACAAATTATACCCCGGTGAACCCGGGAACTGCACCAACCCGATCTACACGAAAGGGGTCGACGCGTTGGGCCTGAACAAACCGATTCCGGAACAATGGGCCATCTACATTGGAAATTCATTAACAGGAAATTGGGGCTACGTCGGAAATAAGACCGGTGTCACCGGCCAAGTGCCGATCGCCTCCGGGCAACCGGTCGTCAAGGTCCTCGGGTGGTTCCTTCCGTACACTCTCGAGCTCGCGGCGCTGTCCCTGTTGCTGATCCTGATCATCGCCATACCGATCGGCAACCTGTCCGCGGTCAATCGAAATAGACCGATCGACCAGGCGGCTCGGGTGCTCTCCTTTTCCGGTTTCGCGCTCCCGGCGTTCCTGCTCGGCTCCGTGTTACTGATGGGTTTCGTGTTACTGATAGGTGGCTCGAACGGACATTCCCCGTTCTGCACGGGGCAGACCTCCTACACGGACCTTTACGGATCCTGGCCCCCGGTCCAGTGCTTCCCCGGAGGCGTCTACCCAAGTTGGCTCAATCAAGGTCAGATCAGTTCTCCGACAGGTTTCCCCACCATCGACGCCGCGATCCACGGCAACTGGTGGTTCGCGCTCGACACGGTCATTCGGATGCTCCTCCCGGCGTTCGTCATCGCCTACGGAACGGTCGCGCTGCTCTTGCGATTCGTGCGCAACAGCATGCTCGAGGTGCTCAACCTCGACTTCGTGCGGACCGCGCGGGCGAAGGGACTCCCCGAGAAGTCCGTGGTCAAGAAACATGCGGGCCGTAATTCGCTCAATGTGACGATCACCGTCCTCGGGCTCACGTTCGCGGGCTTCATCGCGGGATTCCCCATCATCGAAGAGGTGTTCGGACTCTACGGAGTCGGCCGTATGATCGCCTTCTCGGTGACCCTGACGCCGTACGATTTCGGGATGATCTTTGGCAGTACGATCCTCTTCACCCTCCTCGTGGTGGCCGCGAACATCATCGTCGACGTGCTCTACGCGTTCCTGGACCCGCGGGTCCGGCTGGGGTGAACCGGTCGTGGTCGAGGAAGAGCTCCCGGCACAGGCGATCGAAAAGCCGGTGCGTCGCGGCCGCCGCCCGAGCCCGCGGTGGGACCAGTTCCGCCGGACGTGGTACTTCTTCCGTCGGAATACCCTCGCGATGATCGGTCTCGGGATCCTGATCTTCTTTGTCGCCCTTTTCATCACCTCGTTCATCTATCCCGCGAACTCGACCGAGCTCATTCCGTACGAAGCCACGAACGGGGCGGCTCCCTCTCCCAACCCGATCTTCCCGCAGGTCTGCACCTATCAACCCGGCGAGGTGCCTCCGGCGCCGAACTGTTACCTCACCCCGACCGGCCTGCCGTCCGTCATCGCACCGACCGTGGCCTTATCTCCCGCCACCTTGGGACCGCTGCCGTTCGGGTCCCTGACGCTCAATCCGACCGAGCCGATCTTCTACAACACGTTCGACGGACTGATCAAGGGGGCCCAGTGGTCGATCACGATCTCCGTCGGAGTGGTCGTATCGGGCGCGATCCTCGGGATCTTCCTCGGCGTGGTCGCCGGGTTCTACGGAGGGGCGGTCGACGAAGTGATCATGCGACTCACCGACATCTTCCTCTCGATTCCGGGATTATTGCTCGTCATCATCGTCTTAGCCGTGTTTGCTGGGTCGATCACGAGTACGTGGGATAGGGTATTCCTGGTCATCGGCGCGTTCGTCGTGGTCTGGTGGCCCACGTACGCTCGTATCGTGCGGAGTCAGGTGCTGGTCGTCCGCGAGCAGCGCTACGTCGAGGCCGCGAAGGCTTCCGGCGCTCGCGGCGGTCGCATTTTGCGTAAGCACATCATGCCGAACAGCATCTATCCGGTCTTCGTCCAGATGTCGCTCGACGTCGGGACCGTACCGCTCCTCATCGCCGCGATCGTGTTCATCGGGTTCCACGTCTTCCCGATCTTGAATTTCCCGGAGTGGGGGACGATCACGGCCTTCTCCGTGCAAGGCGCGGTCCTGTACTCGTTCATCGAAGCCTGCCAGAGTTCGATCACCAACACGTGCATCTTCCCGTGGTGGCAGTTCTTCTTCCCCGGCCTAACCCTCTTCCTCTTCGCGATCAGCGTGAGCTTCTTCGCCGATGGCCTGCGGGATGCGCTCGACCCCCGGTTGAGGAGGTAATCGGTCGACCATGGCCGCCGCCGCAGTTCGCGAACCGGCCGCGCCCGGAGAGACGCTCCCCGAGGAATCGGTCGCGGCCGCTACCGCCCCGCCCGAGATCCGGCCGGAGGAGCGGGACGAATCCGCCCTGACCCACGGCGATGTGATCCTCGACATTCGGGAGCTGAAGACCTACTTCTACACCTACGACGGCGTCGTCCTCGCGCTCGACGGGGTTTCGTTCAAGCTGCGGCGCAAGGAGACCCTGGGTCTCGCGGGCGAGACCGGCTGCGGAAAGAGCGTCACCGCCTTCTCGGTCCTCCGATTGATCCCGGACCCGCCGGGCCGGATCGTCTCCGGCAAGATCCTGTTCCGGGGGGCGGACCTCCTCTGGGGCCTCGACAAAGAGGCCCGGATGAAGCCGATCAAGAGGTCGGTCCGGGTCAAGGTCATCCACAAGTTCCGCCGGATCAAGGCGGCGAGCGCCCGCATGATGGCCGTACGCGGCCACGGGATCTCGATGATCTTCCAGGAACCCTCGCAGGCGATGAACCCGATCTTCCCGGTCTACGACCAGATCGGGGAGACGTTGCTCCTGCATCGCGGCCAAACGATCATCGACCAACTGCTCAACGCCACCCCCGACGCCCCCGAGGTCCAGCCGGCGATCGAGCGGCTCGCGGAAGCGGTCCGGGCGCGCGAGAGCACCGACCGGCTCAAGGCGCTCGCGACCGTGGTCGGCGAAGCCGCCCATCTCCCGTCGTTCGGGACCCAGGCCTTCTACTCCGCCCGCAACGCACTCTCCACCTCGCCGGACGCGGTCACGGCCGACCTGCGCTCCTCCCTGCGCCGCCTTCGCCTCTCGGGCCTCCAGCGATCCTACCTCAAGAACCGCCGCCGGCAGACGGAGATCATCGACGACCTCCGCGAGATCTACATGCGCGAGATGCGCGAGGGCCAGCACCACCGGCTCCTCGAAGCACGCGCCCGTCGACGTCAGTTCACCCTGCGCTGGTCCCACCCGCAGTTCGGGGTCCCCTACGTCCATCGCCGCGCCGACAAGCCACTCAAGGACGAGCTCTTCTGGCAGACGGTCGCCCTGCTCGAAGGCGTCCAGATCGCGAACCCGGTCCAGGTCGCTCGGTGCTACCCGTTCGAGCTCTCCGGCGGGATGATCCAGCGGGTCATGATCGCGATGGCCCTCTCCTCGGAGCCGGCCGTTCTGATCGCGGACGAACCCACGACCGCGCTCGACGTGACGATCCAGGCGCAGATCCTCGACCTGATGCGGGAACTCAAGCACCGAGTGGGCACCTCGACGTTGCTGATCACCCACGACCTGGCCGTCCTCGCCGAGGTGGCGGACCGCATCTGCATCATGTACGCGGGCAACATCGTCGAGAATGCCCCGGTGAAGAGCCTCTTCGCGAATCCGCTCCACCCCTACACGCGCGGACTGCTGGCCTCGATCCCCCGGGTCGACCAGCCGGATAAGCGTCTCGAGTCGATCCCGGGCTCGGTGCCGAACCTCATCAAGCCCCCCTCGGGCTGCCGGTTCCACCCCCGGTGCCCGTACGCGATGCCGGTGTGCAAGGAATCCCGCCCGCCGATGACCGACGAGGGTAACGGGCACCAGGTCGCGTGCTTCTTATATCATGGTCCGAGCGTCATCGAGTGAACGCAACGGTGGTCTCTTGATGGACAATTCCCCATCTCACCCCGTCGTCCTCGCGGCGCGGAACGTACGGAAGTACTTCCCGATCCGCGGCGGCCTCTTTTCCTCGCACGTCGGGGACGTTCGCGCGGTCGACAGCGTGAGCATGGATATCCGGGAAGGCGAGACCGTCGGCCTGGTTGGGGAGTCCGGTTGTGGCAAGACGACCCTGGGTCGGGTCCTGCTCCGCCTCATCGAGCCGACCTCCGGGCACTGCTACTATCGGCCCACGCCCGAGATCCTCGCGAAGCTCGACAGCCTCTACAGCTCGCTCGGCAGCGACAACGGCGCGTCCTCCTCGGCCAAGCACGCCGGGGCCTCGAGCCCCCCCGCGCTCAAGGAGCTCGACGAAATCGCGAACCAGTACTCCCTCTACCGACGCAACCAGCGGCAGATGCGCGACCTTCGCGGCCGCCTCCAGATCGTCTTCCAGGACCCGTTCAGCTCGCTGAGCCCGCGCCTGCTCGTCCGCGAGGTCGTGGCCGAACCCCTCGAGATCCACCACACGGGGAACCGTCGCGAGCGCGACCAGCGCGTCCTCGAGCTCCTGCAGCAGGTCGGGCTCAACCCCGAGCACATGTGGCGATTCCCGCACGAGTTCTCGGGCGGCCAGCGGCAGCGGATCGGGATCGCCCGCGCTCTCGCCTTGCGTCCCGAGATGATCGTGCTGGACGAACCGACGAGCGCCCTCGATGTCTCCGTTCAGGCGCAGATCCTGAACATCTTGAAGCGCCTGCAGGACGAGCAGGGCCTCGCCTACCTGTTCATCTCGCACCACCTCTCGGTCGTCCGCGCGATGAGCAAGCGCGTGGTCGTGATGTACCTCGGCAAGGTCGTCGAGACGGCACCCACGGACGGGTTGTTCTCGCGGCCCCTGCATCCCTACACCCAGGCGCTGCTGTCGGCCATCCCCATCCCCGACCCCACGACGAAGCGCGAGCGGATCGTCCTCTCGGGCGACGTCCCGAGCCCGGCGGCTCCGCCCTCGGGCTGTCGGTTCCATACCCGCTGCCCGGCCGTGATGCCCATCTGCTCGAAGATCGAGCCGGAAATGACGGCGATGGGCCAGGACCACTTCGTGGCCTGCCACCTCTACTCGGCGCCCAAGGAAGGCGGGTCCGCCTCCTCGGACTCCCTCACCATGGTCTCGGAGGCCCCCCGGGCCGCGTCGTAACGCGCGGCCGAGGGCGATGACGCTCGACCACCCCCTCGTACCTTCCGGGTCTTCGGAGCCGGAAGGCGCGGACGCGTCCGCTTCGTTCGGCGCTCGCGAGCAGAAGGCCGAAGCGTGGGAGGACGCCCGGCAGAAGGCACTCGATGACCCCGGACCGGGGTGGAAGGAATGGTTCCTCTACCACGGCGCGAAGATGTGGGTCGCTCTCGGGTTCTTCATTGCCGACATGTGGATCTTCCTCACCTGGGTCTCCG
>Ga0335078_10018998_pt1 | contig 10224 bp, 13 predicted proteins | sample Lox_Sample_32_FD_206711 | JGI IMG/M metagenome (GOLD analysis project Ga0335078, IMG submission 206711) | Soil microbial communities from Loxahatchee National Wildlife Refuge, Florida, United States - Lox_Sample_3.2 | ecosystem: Environmental > Terrestrial > Soil > Wetlands | place: USA...
TTCGCATCGTGCTGATCGAAGCTGCGGACCGCATCTTGAACGGTCTGCCCGAGCGCATCTCCAAGGCGACGCAGCGTCTGCTCGTCGCGATGGGGGTCGAGATTCGCACTGGCGCGAGGGTAACCGGGGTGACAGCGGAAGGGCTGAAGCTCGCCGATGGCAGCTTCGTCGCCTCCGAATTGGTGGTGTGGGCTGCTGGGGTCAAAGCTCCGCGGGTCTTGAAAGACCTCGACGGGTTAGAGGTCAATCGCATCAACCAGCTCGTTGTAGAGCCGACATTGCAGACGACACGGGATCCCAACATCTTCGCGATCGGCGACTGTGCCGCCTGTCCACGCCCCGGCGAGCGCGGCCTTGTGCCGCCGCGAGCGCAGGCGGCGCACCAAGAGGCGACACACATGCTGCGGCAGGTCAGGCGCCGGCTGCGCGGCAGGGCGCTTCTTCCTTATAAATATCACGACTTCGGCTCGCTGGTTTCGCTCGGTCGATGGAGCACGGTCGGGAACCTGATGGGCTTTCTGTTGGGCCGCGGCATGTTCATCGAAGGGATGTTCGCGCAGTTGATGTACCGATCGCTGCGCCTCATGCACGAGCGGGCGTTGCATGGCACGAGAAGCGCCGTGCTCGGGGCCCTCGCCCGTGCCATGACGCGGCGAACGGGCCCACCGGTGAAGCTACATTGATCGCCGGGCCAACAAATGCATTGGGATCTGCGATGGCGATGCGAATTCTCATCCCGCGTGCCGCGATGTCAATATCGCGCCCGTCCTTCTCGGCTCACTTTGAAGCAAGCAGTGCTCGAACTCGGTCTCGTCGACGAAGCAACCCTCAATTGCGTTGTCGATCCGAAAAGGATGGTGAAACCCTACGTCACCGCGGCCGTGACCTGAGGAGATCAAGGGCTCATGTCGGACGCCGCTGAGGAATTTGGTTGGCCACCGGCACGAGGTGCACTAGCAAGAGGGGCGGCGGCTTTGGCGGACGCAATGCGGGCCGCCGGCCCGCCGCTGCTGTTCGGCCTGCGGGTCTGGGCATCGGTATGTCTGGCGCTCTATGTCGGCTTCTGGCTCGAACTCGACAGCGCTTACTGGGCGGGCGCCTCCGCAGCCATCGTCTGTCAGCCGGATTTAGGCGCCTCGCTGCGCAAAGGCTGGTTTCGAATGATCGGCACTATGCTCGGCGCCGTGATGAGCGTGGTGTTGACGGCCTGCTTCCCGCAAGACCGTGTCCTCTTCCTCGGCGGTCTGGCATTGTGGGGCGCAGCATGCGCTTTTACCGCGACGCTGCTGCGAAACTTCGCGGCTTATGCGGCGGCACTCGCCGGCTATACGGTGGCGATCATCGGCGGCGACCTGCTCGGAGCCACCGGCGGGGTAAATGCAGACGCGGCATTCCTGCTTGCGGTCGCGCGGGCGAGCGAGATCTGCATCGGCATCGTATGCGCCGGTTTCGTTCTGGCCCTGACCGATCTCGGCGGCGCCCGGCGCCGGCTCGCCGTACTCTTTGCGGGGCTGGCGGCCGCGATTACGGCCGGTCTCACCCGCACACTGACACTGGCCGGGCCCGAACTTCCAAATACCCAGCCGGTTCGGCGCGAGTTCCTCCGGCAGGTCATCGCCCTCGATCCGCTCATTGACCAAACGTTCGGGGAATCCTCTCAGATCCGATATCATTCGCCGGTGTTGCAGAGAGCGGTGGACGGCTTGTTCTCCGCTCTGATCGGCTGGCGCGCGGTGGTTAGCCACCTCGCCCGACTGTCCCGCGACGAGGCCCGGCAAGAGGGCGCTGTCGTCCTGCAGAGCTTGCCGCCGGAGCTGCAATCTCCTCCGACATACGCCGAACCCGCGCGCTGGATCGCCGACCCGACCGGTCAGCACCGGATTTGCGAGTTGGCAGCGCGCAAAATGATTGCATTGCCGGCCAGCACACCGACGCTGCGTTTGCTTGCCGACAAGACGGCCGAAGCGCTGGCGGGCATGTCGCACGCGCTGAACGGCCTGGCATTACTCGTCGCCGACCCTGCTCGCTCAGTGCAGCGCGGTAGCGGCATCTTCCGCCTGCACGTGCCCGATTGGCTGCCTGCCTTGGTCAATGCCGGCCGAGCGTTCGTCACGATCGGCGGCGTTGCACTGTTCTGGGTCGTCACGGGATGGTCGGGCGGCGCCGGGGCGATCATCTTCGCGCCAATAGGCGTAATTCTCTTCGCGCTGCGCGCCGATCAGGCCTATGCCGCCGCCATGATTTTCATGGTGGGCATCATTCTCAACGTGGCGCTCGCGGCGACTGTTACCTTCGCGATACTGCCCGGACTGGGGACGGAGACATTTGCCGGCTTCAGCCTCGTTATCGGCCTTTGCCTCGTTCCTATCGGCGCTCTGCTGGCGCAAGCGCGGCAACCCTGGGAGACGGGGCTGTTTACCGCGATGATGATGAACTTCATCCCGCTTCTGCGCCCGACCAACTCGATGAGCTACGATACCGTGCAATTTTATAACCAATCCTTGGCGATCGTCGCTGGCAACTGCGCCGCGGTGCTGGCCTTTCGCCTGATGCCGCCGCTGTCGCCGGCGTTCCGCACCCGCCGGCTCCTCGCGCTGACCCTGCGCGACCTACGCCGCCTCGCGAGTGGGCGCATCCAAAGCGATTGGGAGGGCCATGTGCGCAGCCGGCTCTCGGTAATGCCGGACGCGGCGACACCGCTGCAGCGCGCGCAGCTGCTGGCGGCGCTGTCGGTAGGCAGCGAGATCATCCGTCTCCGCCGGAACACACACAGACTCGGGCTCGGCGCCGAGTTCGAGCAGGCATCCTCGGCCCTGGCGCAAGGCGACAGCGCGAGCTCGGCAGCCCATTTCGCCGCGCTCGATGCGTCTCTCGCTCTTCGCGCGACCGCGGAAGGAGCTACGAATACCGTCCTGCGAGCGCGCGGTAGCATTATTGTACTTTCAGAGGCGCTGTCCGAGCACGTGGATTACTTCGACGCTGGAGCGCCCCAATGAGATTCGTCGAGATCGATCTTTTCGGGGTCTACGTCGCGCCGATCTCGGTGATGCTGGTCGCTGCTTGGGTGGTTACGGTTGCGCTGCGCCGGATCGCCGCTCGTTTCGGCTTACTGCGCCACGTCTGGCACCCGGCGCTGTTCGTCTTTGCCGTCTTCATCATCTCGCTGTCGTCAATCGTGCTCGTCGCCGCACGCTGAGGTCACCATGTCTGAAGCAAAGATCCAAACAGGGGGCGAGAAAACGGCGGACCTTCAGATCGTCCGCTCCGCGCCGGCGCCAGCTCCGAGGGCGCACAAGGCCCCTATCCGGATCATTCCGATTTTGATCACGCTCGCCGTAGTCGGGCTTGCCCTCTTGCTCGGCCGGGCGATGTGGGACGCTTACATGGCGGCGCCGTGGACCCGCGACGGCACGGTGCGAACTTACGTCTCGGTCATGGCGACGGAGGTCGCAGGACGTGTCGTTGCGCTGCCGGTGATCGACAATCAGTACGTGCACAAGGGCGATTTGCTGCTGGAGATCGATCCCACCGACTACAAAATCGCACTCGATCTGGCCGACGCCGCGGTGGAGCAATTGCAGGCGACGGCGGAGAATGCGCGGCGAGAAGCGGATCGCCGGCTCAAACTCAGCAATCTCGCGGTCACGGAGGAAGCGCAGCAGACCTACGTGGCAAACGCCATCTCGAGCCAAGCGCAATACCGACAGGCTGTTGCCAAGCGCGATCAGGCCAGAGTGAATTTGGAGCGCACGCAAATCCGGGCTCCCGTAAACGGGTGGGTCACCAATCTCCTGGTGCGGCTGGGCGACTATGCCACCGTGGGGCGGAGCGTGATCTCGGTCGTCGATGCCGATTCCTTCTGGGTGGACGCGTATTTCGAGGAAACGAAGCTCGGCTCCATCAACGAAGGCGATCCCGCCGAGATCAAATTGATGGGTTACAGCCAGATCGTTCGCGGCGAGGTCGTCGGTGTCGCGCGCGGCATCACCGTCTCGAACGCGCAGCCCGACCAGCAAGGGCTCGCCACGGTCAACCCGATCTTCACCTGGGTGCGCCTTGCACAGCGCGTGCCGGTGCGCATCGGGATCAATCACGTGCCCGACGGCGTCCGCTTGGTCGCCGGCACGACCGCGACCGTCCAGGTCAATCCGCGATCCCGGCAGCCCTCAAACTGACGAACGGCGATTGCGCACAACGCTAATCACGCGTGTTAACGGCATCACCGAATGCCCTCGGATGCAATGCCCAGTCTCGTTCGGGAGTGGCCCACCGTGCTTAGTAATGGCGGGTACTTGCGTATAATGGCCCTTTTTGCGCCCTCGCGGCCGGATGCCTTCTGCCCAACCCGCTGCCTAGCTGCGCTCGAACCGAGAGCCCGTTCCGTGGATAACAGGAAAGAAGCGAGGTGCTTCAATTCACGTTCTTTATGGGCGACCCTGTGAGGCCCGTACATTAATCAGGGACCCATCACTGCCGGCCTATGGAAGCTCACCGCCCGATGCTTTTTTTATTTCTTGGTGGATTTGGCGTAGCGCTTTGTAGTCAGTTTCGAGTTCGAGTGATTTCCCCTCGTTGGTCACGCATTTAATCACCACTTTTCTTCGGTCGAGGTCGACATGAATGCGGATTTCATGCCCAACGGTGAATTTGAGATCTGGGCGTGTCATGGCGATTCTCCTCGCGCTGCGGTTCGGTTTTGGGGGTGAGTGAACTTTGCGAGCGCTCGGTTTTCCCGGGGTCGCGCGCGCTCGAGGCAGTCTCTGTCATGAAACAATGCCCTATTCGATCCGCGGGCGTGAATTCATACGTGGATCGAAGGGAGGTGTATTGATCTGGGTCAAATGCGCTCAAATTTGATAGTGGGACCTGATCTGGGAAGAGATCTCCGGTCGCGGGCCGTGACGGATAGATAGGGCTACGCCGAGGGCCGGGAATTGATGACCGAGGTGCAGTTCTGTTCGCTCCAGATTTGATCCAAATCAATGTGAGTTTCAGGCGCATTTAGAGAATGTGGCTGTCAATTTGCACATAGGAGGCACAGCCATGGCTCATCAAATTGATAAGTGTTACGTCAGTCTTCGCTCCAAGTTGGCAGAGGCCGACGAAAGAATGAGCGCGCTGAAAACCAAGATGGCCGGACAGGCGCATCAGGCGCAACGGGACGTGCAGCAGCACCTCGACAAGGTGCGTCAGCACATCGAGCAGCAGCGCGGCAAAATCTCTGCTGCGCAAGTCGAGGTAAAGCACTGGATCGAGGACAAAAAGAAAACCACGAACGAAAAAATCGCGGAATGGAAAGTCAAACGCGAGACGAGCAAGTTGGAGGGCCGCGCCGAGGGCGCGGAGCGGTATGCCGCCGCTGCGGCTGATGTCGCACTTGCCGCCGTCGAGGAGGCTGAAGCAGCTGCGATGGAGGCCGCGCTCGCCCGTCTAGACGCGGACGCGGGCCGCCCCACCTAGCAAGCGGGAAAATTTCGGGGGCGGCGGCGCGGAGCGCGTGCAGCGAATGCGCTCCGCAAAGCCGCCTCTAAGGGAGTACGAAGGAAGCGGCGCGGGGCCGATCAACCGGGGTTTCCGCAAAGCGAATTGTAGCCGGCGGCGCTATCCGCACGGCTCACAGGAACGCCTGTCATTGGAGGCATCTAATGGCGCCCGTTACCCAAAGCCTCGGCGACATGCAAATCGCGGTACGCAATGCGCTCATCGCGCACTGGCGGCTTTGCATTTTCCAAGGTGCGATCATGATCGGGCTCGGCGTTCTGGCCGTCCTCGCGCCGGTCGCGGCGACAATTGCCGTCGGCATCTATCTCGGCTGGATTTTTCTGATCGGTGGCATCGTAGGGTTCGTGACCGTGTTCTCGAGGAAGAACATAGCCGCGTTTCTGTGGAATCTCGTCACGGCGGCTCTCTCGATCGCGGTCGGCATTTTGCTCATTTGGAATCCGGTTGAAGGCGCACTCTCGCTCACGATCGTGCTCACCGCATTCTTCATCGTCGAAGGCGTTTTCCAAATCGCGACATCGCTCGCCTATCACGACGCGATGAGGGGCTCGTGGATTTGGATGCTGGTGAGCGGCATCTCCGATTTGGCGCTCGCGGCAATCATTATCCTGGGCTGGCCCGTGAGCGCTGTGTGGGTGATCGGGCTTCTCGTGGGGATAAACCTCATTACGTCCGGCTGGGCGATGGTGATGGTGGCGCTCGCGGGCCGCGATCTCGCCCGATCTGCGTGAACCCGCTGCGACGATGCGGCCTCCGGCAATCCTCCTGCCGAGCTGAACCTGCGTCGCAATAGCGTGCTGATCGGAGGAAGTCATGATCCCGCTCGAGGATGAATCCCGGCGTCCGCTGCATTTTCCCATCGTCACGGCATGCATCATCGTCGCGAATGCGGTCGTCTTCCTGCTCGAACTGATGGGAGGCGATGATTTCGTAAGCGCATGGGCGGCGGTGCCTGCAGACATCGTCGCGGGCCATCGCTGGGTGACGATCCTCACCTCGACGTTCATGCACGCGAGCTGGGCGCACATCCTTGGCAACATGGTGTTCTTATGGGCCTTCGGCCCACAGATCGAAGACGCGATGAACCCGGCCCGCTTCTTCATCTTCTATCTCGTGGGCGGATTGGCGGCGATGTTGGCACAGATCGCGGGCGATCCCTCATCCCAACTGCCCACTCTCGGCGCGAGCGGCGCCATTGCCGCGGTCATGGGCGCATTCCTCGTAACCTATCCGCGCGACCAGATTCGCACGATTCTGGTCTTCGGATGGTTTTGGCGCGTCACGCTGGTTCCAGCGGCATTGCTCATCGGAGTGTGGCTCCTGATTCAATTCCTGAGCTTCGGCGCGGTTACCGACGTGGAGACCGGCGGCGTTGCGTATCTCGCTCATATCGGCGGCGCAATTTTCGGCGTGGTAACCGCGCGGCTATGGGAGGATCCCGAGCGGATCGCGGCCTGACGGGCCGCAGCGCATTGATGGTCCTTCGATCGAGCGCCTGGAGGACACTATGAGCATCAACGCAGTGTTTCGCGAGAAGGCGTCGGAGATTTACGCTGATGCGCCGCCGGCCGGGAAAATTCTCGAATACGCCGCCTCGCTTACCACCGCGCTGTTCATTCTCGGCTGCATACTCGGGATTTGCATTCTGCTGCGGGGACAAGCCTTTTGAGCGCGCGGCCCATCGACCGGCGCCGAAGCGACCATCGTCGGCGTATTCGATCACCTTGCCGGCGCGCCCCACGCAGCGCGACTGCGCCGACCTTTCCCGCCAGGAGAGAGGTGGCGCAGGGCGCCTCCGTCAGTTCCGCTCACCCGATCGCGATCTTCCTCGGTTGCGCTTCCTTCGCCTTTGGGAGCGTCAGCGTGAGGACGCCGTTCTCGAGCTCGGCGTTGATGCTGCCCTGGTCGATCTTGCCCGAGAGGGTGAAACGCCGGGCGAAGTGGCCGACGTTGTACTCCGTGTAGAGCGGCTCCAGGCCCTCGTACTTGCCGAGATTGATCCGGCCCTCGACGCGGAGCGCGTCGTTCTCGGCGGCGAGGTCGAGGTCCTTCTTGTCGACGCCCGGCAGTTCCATCACCACCATCAGGGCTTGATCCGTCTCGTAGATGTCGGTCGCGGGAACATAATAGCGCGCCGGGACCGTCTTCTCCTCCTTGGTCACCAGCTCTTTCTTCTCGCGCACGTCAAGCGCTTGCTGTCCGGCCATGTGAGCCTCCCTCAGGAAATTCGGATCGATCGCGGCTTGTCGCGCTCCGACCGCGGCAGGTAGAGCGCGAGGATGCCGTCGCGGCATTCCGCCTTGACACCCTCGGTGTCGACCTCCACGGGAAGCGCGACCGCGCGGTCGAAGCGGCCCGCCGAGCGCTCGCGCCGGTGGAGCGCGGCCTTCTCGCCGTAGGAGATCGTCTTCGTCCCGGAGATGCGGAGTGTGTTATCCTTGATTTCGAGCGCGATGTCCTCCTTCCGCACGCCGGGTACCTCCGCGACGATTACGAGGTCGTCGCCCTTGCGGAAGGCATTGAGCGGGGGATAGGAGCCGACGCCGCTCAGACTCGTCTCGAGCCAGTCGCTGGTGCGGAAGGAATCGAGCGCCTGCTGCAAGTGGAACAGGGCATCGAAGGGATCGGTATACATCAATGCCATGATTGGCCCTCCTCAACACTAAAGGCTGGGAAAGATGCGCGGCCAGTAGAGAGGCGGGGGCGGTGGTTCCTCCGCTCCGCGCTCCTGCGCCGCATGCTCGGCATTTTGCCGATCGTCTCGGCATTTGGTTAAGGGGCGGTAGGTGTCCTGCGGCCGCCCCAATGTCTCGCTCTTGACCCTCATTACCACGTCCTCCCCTTTGGAAGCATGGAACATGAACGCCGCCAGGGGTTTCGGGAGCCCGGCGGCGGTGGATTTAGGAAAGGCATTTCCGGGCTTCAAGGGGGCAAACAGTAATTGTCGGCCTGACGAATTAAAGGATATGAGCGACATGGCAATGGCCGCGCTCTGTGGGCAAATTTGTGGGTACGCTTGACGCTAGGAAATAAGCTCCATGGAATCGTTGGCATAACTCAGCGCCTCGGCGGATTCCCTCTCCGCCAACTTCCCATCTTACCAGTTTCCCTCAGCCGCTTCCTTGAGGATCAGCTTGTCGAGCGTAAGATCGGCTACGGCACGGCGCAGCCGTGCGTTCCCGCGCTCGAGATCCTTGAGGCGGCGAGCCTGATCCACTTTCAGCCCGCCGAACTCCCGCCGCCATCGATAGTACGTCACCTCCATCACACCGAGCCGACGGCAGACATCCGCCAACTTCTTCCCGTTGGCCAGCGCCACCTCAGCCTCGCGGAGCTTCCCGATGATCTCTTCAGGCGTAAACCGTCTCCTCGCTGCCATCGCTATCCCTCCTTCCGCAGACGGCCCTTACACAGAAACCGGCTGCCGTTAAGGGGGGGCAGGTCACGTTACCAACCTCTTGTTGCCAGATTGTTCGGATTCTACAGGGTTTTCCCGGCTGGGAGCCGATTTCTGGCTCGGCCGAAAGTCGCGAAGGTTTGTCAGAAATTGCCCTATGCAGGCTGCTGCTGGCAACATCAGGGAGGCTGGACTTGGCTCCGGAGACGCAGGTGAGATTCGGCGCTGGCATTTGCCCGTTTTGTGAGGAGCTGCCGTCATCGGACCGGTCGGGGCGAAGGCGCTGCAACCGCTTCCCTTGCTTGACGGCGACGGCGGTGCCGAGTGCGATTATGTCGTCGAATCGCGCCGACGCCGTCCCTGATTGCTCATGAACATGCAGTCGCAAGGTCTGCGCGCCCGGCTCCTCAGGGTTGTTGCGCGACCGAAGCTGTGGGCGGTCGCACCCGCGACTGCGTTTTACGTCACGGTCTTCGCATCATGTCCATTAGCGGATCATGCCCAGCGCGCGGACCCCTGGTCGCAATCGCAAAGCTACGCACCGGAGCCTGGTACTCTCTCCCTAGTCTATGACGTAGAGGCGATGGGTATTCCGGCGATGACGGCCCGCTTCGACATCAACTATCGCGCCAATCACTACGACATGTCGTTCGCGCTGCACACGACGGGGCTGCTCGACTGGATGCTGAACTGGAATATGAGTATGAGCGCTCAAGGCGTCCTGAAGGATATGGTGGTCGTCCCCGAGCGATACCACGAGGTTCGGCGCGCGCGCGCACTCGAGATTGTCTATGTGGGTGGCAAGATTGTGTCCGCGCCAAAGACGCCGCCCTCAAGGAGCGACCAACGCCCAGAGATTGCAGAAGCCGGTCGATTGGATGCCCTTGACCTGCTTTCCCTCACTCTAGCTGCGATGCTCACAATCAACGCAGGCCCCAGCTGCAGCTATCGCGGCATGCTGTACGATGGCAGTCGACTTTTCGATCTCGTCGTTACGCCCGATGATGCCTCAGGCTCGATATCGCCGCCGATCCCCGGACTTGGCCCGTCCCTCGTTTGCGACTTCGTCTGGTATCGCCGCGCGCCTCAGTACCTGCAAAAAGACCCGAACACGGTGATCTACGAGCACAGTCCTCAGATCTATCGCCTTTGGTTCTCGCGGGTTTCCGCCAAAGGCCCAATGGTGCCAGTCAAGCTGATATTCGACCTCGACGTCGGGGTCGCGGAAGCCACCCTTAGTAAGTCCGGCATTGAATTCTTGCGCCCAACGGAGCCGTGATGGAGACCTAAACCAGTCGACTTAGAAGGGCGCCAGAGGTGCCTGC
>Ga0335078_10019001_pt1 | contig 10223 bp, 9 predicted proteins | sample Lox_Sample_32_FD_206711 | JGI IMG/M metagenome (GOLD analysis project Ga0335078, IMG submission 206711) | Soil microbial communities from Loxahatchee National Wildlife Refuge, Florida, United States - Lox_Sample_3.2 | ecosystem: Environmental > Terrestrial > Soil > Wetlands | place: USA: Florida...
TATCTCGCCCCCGCGCGCGCGCTCGGCCGGCCCGCGACCGCCGCCAGCGACCGCTATTCGCTGGCGGTGGCGGCGTTCGAGCTGCTGGTCGGGGAGCGGCCGTTCACCGCACAGCATTTCGCCGCGCAGGCGCGCCAGCACATCGAGGCCGAGCCTCCGGCCGCGAGCGAGCTCAACCGCACGCTGCCAGCGTCGGTCGACGCGATCCTGGCCCGCGGCATGGCCAAGGACCCGGAGCAGCGGTGGCCCACCGCGCAGGAGTTCGCCGAGGCGCTCGAGACGGCGCTGGCCGAGGCGGCGACGAAGATGCACCACCGGATCGCCGCCGCCGGCACTGCGACGGCCCGACCCCACCGAACCACCGCCGCGGTCCCCGTGCGCCCCCCAAGGGTGACGCAGCCGCCCGCCACTCGGCGCACGGCGTCGCGGACCGCGTCGCAGGCGCCGGTTGCCGCCCGCCCGCCTCGGCGCCGTCACGGGCGGATCGTGGCGCTCGCCGCGCTCGTCCTCGGAGCCGTCGCGGCGGTGGCGATCGCCGGCACCATCGGAAGCGGTGGTGGACAAACGGCGGAGCGCTCGGCCAGCGTCCAGCGGCAGGCGTCCGTGGCCACCCACAGACGCCCTCCGGCCGCGCACAAGACGGCCGCGCCGAAGCCGCCTGCGACTCAGACTCAGACTCAGACCGTCACCGTCACGCCGGCCGCCGCGACCACGCCTCCGCCGACGGCCGAGACGTTCGAGGCGCGCGGACATCAGCTGCTGCAGGACGGCCAGCCCGCCGCGGCGCTTCCGATCCTCCGGCAGGCCCTCAACGCAGCCAGCCCGTCCAGCCTCACCTACGCATACGCCCTGTATGACTACGGCCACGCGCTCCTGCTCGCCGGCGACCCGCAGGACGCCGTCAAGGTCCTCTATCAGCGCCTGCAGATCCCCAACCAGACCGAGGAGGTCAGGCAGGAGCTCCAGGCCGCGCTGCTCGCGCTCGGGCAGAAGTCGCAGAGCGGCGGTGTCGGCACCGCGCCGCCTGGCCACCACCACCGTGGAGGGCCCACGGGCGGACCGCGTCCTGTGCCGGGCGTCGCCCCCAGCTCTGGAGCTGGATCACAGCCCGGCCAGGGGGAAAACTCGCAGGGCGACTAAGTGGTCGTGGACCGCTCGCCGGCGCGCGCGATCTCTTCTTTGACCGCCAGCGCGGCCAGCGCGGCCTCGGCCGCGTGACGCCCGGTGTCGCGCTTTGACCCGCCGAAGACGCGATCGAGCGCCTGAGCCATCGTGTCGACCGTGAGGACGCCGAAGCCGCACGGCACGCCGGTCTCGAGCTGCACCGCCTGGATGCCGCGGGCGGCCTCGCCGCAGACGTAGTCGTAATGGTCGGTCTCGCCGCGGATCACCGCGCCGAGGCAGACGATCGCGTGGTAGCGGCCCGACCGCGCCGCGTACTTGGCGATCACCGGCAGCTCGAATGCGCCGGGGACCTCGAACCGGTCGATCTCGCCGACGCCGGCGCCTTCCAGTACCGCACGGGCCCCCGTCTCGAGCTTGTCGGCGAGCTCCGAGTAGAAGCGGGCCACGCACAGCGCGACGCGCGTCCCCTTGCGGTCGCTCATCCCTCAGATCGCCGGCGCTGGCGGTCGTGCTCGACCTCGTCGTGCAGCATCTCCTCGTCGAGCGCGAGCCCCTGGTGGTGCAGCGTGTGACCGAGGCGGTCGCGCTTGGCGCGCAGGTAGGCCTCGTTGTGGGGATTGGGAACGTGCTGGATCGGGATCTGGTCGGTCACCGACAACCCGTAGCCGGCCAGCCCCGAGATCTTCTTGGGGTTGTTCGTGAGGATCCGGATGCTCGAGAGCCCGAGGTCGACGAGGATCTGCGCCCCTATCCCGTAGTCGCGCAGGTCGGCGGGCAGGCCGAGCTTGAGGTTGGCGTCGACGGTGTCGAGGCCCTGCTCCTGGAGCTTGTAGGCCCGCAGCTTGTTCAGGAGCCCGATTCCACGGCCTTCTTGCGAGAGGTACAGCAGCACCCCGAGCCCCTCCTGCTCGATCATCGACAGCGCCGACTCGAGCTGCTCGCCGCAATCGCAGCGCAGCGAGTGGAACACGTCTCCGGTCAGGCACTCGGAGTGCACGCGGACGAGCACGTCCGGCTGCCCGTCGATGTCGCCCTTGACGAGCGCGACGTGGTGCTTGTTGTCGACGAGCGAGCGGTAGCCGACCGCCGTGAACTCGCCGAATCCGGTCGGCAGCCTGGTCGAGACAACCCGTTCGACGAGCTTCTCATGCTTGCGGCGGTAGGCGACGAGGTCCGCCACCGTGACCATCTTGAGATCGTGGCGATCGCAGTAGGACTCGAGGTCCCGCACCCGCGCCATCGTGCCGTCGTCGTTCATGATCTCGCAGATCACGCCGGCCGGAATCAGGCCGGCGAGCCGCGCGAGGTCGACCGCAGCCTCGGTCTGTCCGACGCGCTCCAGCACCCCGCCCGGCTTGGCCTTCAAGGGAAAGACGTGGCCGGGCTGGACAAGCTCGCGCGGGCTGGTCTTGGGATCGATCGCGACCTGGATCGTGCGCGCGCGGTCGGCGGCCGAGATCCCGGTGCTGACGCCCGACCGCGCCTCGATCGAGATCGTGAACGCGGTCTCGAACGCCGACTCGTTCTTGGCCGCCATCAGGTCCAGCCCGAGCTCGTCGCAGCGCTCGGGAGTCAGCGCGAGGCAGATCAGCCCGCGCCCCTCCTTGGCCATGAAGTTGATCGCCTCGGGGGTGATGAACTGGGCGGCCATCGTGAGATCGCCCTCGTTCTCGCGGCTCGGGTCGTCGACGACGACGACCATCTTGCCCTGGCGGATGTCCTCGATCGCCTCTTCGATCGTCGCGAACGGCGTATGGACGGAGCTCATGCCGTCGCCACCAGCAATTTCTCCACGTATTTCGCCAGCACGTCGACCTCCAGGTTGACTCGCCTGCCCGCTTCGACTCCGCCGAGGTTCGTCCGCTGCAACGTCTCGGGGATCAGAGAAACGGTAAACGATCGGTCGTCGACCGCCGTGACCGTCAGCGAAACTCCGTCGACGGCGATCGAACCCTTCTCGACGACGTAGCGCAGCACGTCCGGCGGGGCCCCGATCCGGATCCGCCGCGCGAAGCCGTCGTCGCGCTGCTCGAGCACCTCGCCGAGGCCGTCCACGTGGCCCTGCACGACATGGCCGCCGAGACGGTCGGTCGCCCGCAGCGGGAGCTCGAGATTCACCTCCGAGCCGGGCGCCAGGGCGCCGAGCGACGTCCGCGCGAGCGTCTCGTTCATCGCATCGGCCGCAAACGAGTGCTGGCCGAGCGCGACCGCGGTCAGGCACACGCCGTTGATCGAGATCGAATCGCCGGCGGCCAGCTCTCCCGCGAGCGGCGTCGCGATCGTGATCCGCGCGCCCTCGTCCGAGCGCTCGACTCCCGCGACCGATCCGATCCCCTGCACGAGTCCGGTAAACATCGGTGTCGCTACCACTCCTTGATGCGCGCGGACACGAGCAGGTCGTCGCCGACCCGGTCGCACTCGAGCGTCAGCGCGCGGGCGGCGTCCGCGATCGCGTCGACCCCCTCGCCCTCGAGCGGGTCGCGCGCGGTCCGTCCGCCGAGCACCATCGGCGCCAGGAACAGCCGCATCTCGTCGACCTCGCCCGCGTCCATGAACGCGCCGGCGAGATGGGGGCCGCCCTCGAGCAGAATCGAGCCGATCCCGTCGGCGCCGAGCTGGTCGAGCGCCGAGCGCACGCGTGCCGGCTCGTTCTGCCCGGTGGCCACGATCACCTCCGCGCCGTGCGTGGCGAGCGCGTCGGTGGCGGTCCGCGGGGCGGCGCGCGAGACGACCACGGTGAGCTGGACCTCGCGGGAGCCGAGAACGAGCTTCGAGTCCAGCGGCAGCCGCGCGAGTGAGTCGAACACGACCCGGCGCGGCTGGCGGATCACGCCGTCGATCCGCGCGGTCAGCTGCGGATCGTCGGCGAGCGCGGTGCCGATCCCGACCGCGACCGCATCGCACTGGGACCGCCACTGGTGCGCGAGTTGGCGGCTCGCCTCGCCCGAGATCCACTTCGAGTCACCCCCGCGCGTCGCGACCTTGCCGTCGAGCGTCATCGCGGACTTGAACAGCACCCACGGTCGCCCGGTCCTCGCGTGCTTGCGAAACGACTGATTCAGCAGACGGGCCCGGATCGCGAGCTCGCCCTCGGCGATCACGACCTCGATGCCCTCGTCGCGCAGGATCCCCAGCCCGCGGCCCGAGGCGTGCTCGCTCGGATCGTCCGAGGCGACGACCAATCGCGCGATCCCGGCCTCCCGGATCGCGTCCGTGCACGCCGGCGTGCGCCCATGGTGGCAGCAGGGCTCGAGCGAGACGTACAGCGTGGCGCCGTCCAGATCGCGTCCCCCGGCGGCGCGGATCGCCTCGATCTCGGCGTGCGGCCCCCCGAGCGCCTGGTGAAAGCCCTCACCGAGTACCTCGTCGTGGCGGCCGATGACCGCGCCGACGAGCGGATTCGGGCTAACACGCCCGCGGCCGCCCTCGGCGAGGTCGATCGCGCGGGAGAGATGTCGGCGATCGATGTCGGTGGGCGAGGACATGGCGGAACCTTGGAGAATAAGGGCAGTTGACTCGCATGCGGCGGCGGTTCTCGGGCGCCCCTCTCGCTACCGTGTTCGCAGCACCCCTTGGGGTGTACCGCGCTCCTTCCTGCCGGAGTCCTCGTTCTAGAACTCGAAGCCGGCTCTTTGTCCATGAAGCTCATCATCCAAGTGCCCTGTTTCAACGAGGAGGACCAGCTTCCGTTGACGCTCAGCCAACTTCCCCGCGAGATCGCCGGGTTCGACGCCGTCGAATGGCTGATCATCGACGACGGCTCGAGCGATCGCACGATCGACGTGGCCCGGGGCAACGGCGTCGACCACATCGTCCGCCTGACGAACAACAAGGGCCTGGCCGCGGCCTTCCAAGCGGGCCTGGACGCCGGGCTGAAGCTGGGCGCCGACGTGATCGTCAACACCGATGCCGACAACCAGTACCAGGGGTCGGACATCCCCAAGCTGGTCGCGCCGATCGTGCGGGGCGAGGCCGACATGGTCATCGGCGACCGCCAGGTTGAGACGATCGAGCACTTCTCGGCCCCCAAGAAGCTGCTCCAGCGGCTCGGCTCGTGGGTCGTGCGCCACGCGTCGAACACCGAGATCCCCGACACCACTTCGGGCTTCCGGGCCTACAACCGGGAGGCCGCGCTCCAGGTGCAGGCGGTGTCGAAGTTCACCTACACGCTCGAGACGATCATCCAGGCCGGCAGGCTGCAGGTCGCGGTCGACCACGTCCCGATCCGGACCAACCCGAAGACCCGGGAGTCTCGCCTGTTTCCATCGACGGCCGCATACGTGCGGCGCAACGCGCTGTCGATCTTCCGCGTGTACTCGCAGTACCAGCCGCTCAGGGTGTTCTGGACCGGCGCGCTGATCCTCGGCGCGGCCGCGATGGCGATCTTCGTCCGCTTCCTGGTCTTCTTCGTCCAGCATCCCGACGCCGGGAGCCGGCACATCCAGGAGCTGATCGCGGGTGGCGTGCTGTTCAACGCCGCGATGCTGCTCGGCGCGCTCGGAGTGATCGGCGACCTGCTCGACGCGCAGCGCACGCTGTCGCAACGGACGTTCGAGCGGGTCCGCCGGATCGAGCTGCAGCTCGGGGTCCAGCCGTCGCACTACGAGCGCGGCGCGCCGAAGGCGGAGAAGACGCCGCCCGCGAGCAACGGCCAATCCGGCACGGAGGCCCCGGACCGCAAGGCGCTCGAGGTATGAGCCGCAGTCCGGACGTCGCCTCCGCCGGCGGCGGCCGTATCGATGTCCCGACCGGCAACACGTTCGACAAGTACGGCTCGACGAACCCGGTCGTCCGGCGGCTGATGTCAGGGTTCGAGGGCACCCTGGCAGGGCTGTTCGCGCGCGCCGCCCCCGAGTCGGTGCTCGACGTCGGCTGCGGCGAGGCGATCCTGACGTACAAGTGGGCACAGGCGCTCGGCAACCGGCCGGTGCTGGGCGTGGATCTGCCGGACGCGAAGCTCGAGGCGGAGTGGACCACGCGACGGCGTCCGAACCTCGAGCTCCGAGCGATGCCGCCCGAGGATCTCCAGGACCTGCCGTTCGCGGACGCCTCGTTCGACCTGGCGGCGGCGATCGAGGTGCTCGAGCACGTCCCCGACCCCGAGCGCACGCTCGCCGAGATGGCGCGCGTGGCCGCGCGGCACGTGCTCGTCTCGGTCCCGCGCGAGCCGTTGTGGCGCGCGCTGAACGTGGCCCGAGGGGCCTACCTGCGCGACCTGGGCAACACCCCCGGCCATGTCAACCACTGGTCCAAGCGGAGCTTCGTGGAGATGGCCGGCCGCCATGGCGAGGTGGTGGAGGCGCGCTCGCCGTTCCCGTGGACGATGCTGCTGGTGCAGGTGCAGTGATGGCGGGCCCACGCACCCCTGAGCGCGCGGCCACCGCTCCGCCCCCCGACTCCCGGCCGTCGGCACCGTCGCGCAACGGCGATAAGCCGGGCTCCGGCCAGCGTTCCTACGCGTCGGGCGCTCGGGTCCTCTCGATCGGGATCGCCTCGACCGGAATATTCACGTTCCTCTACCTCGCGACCGCGAGCCACGTGCTCGACCCGGCGTCCTACAGCCGGATCTCGCTGTGCTGGGCGATCATGTTCGTGATCCTGTCGGTCATCTACCGCCCGATCGAGCAGCTGCTGTCGCGGATGATCGCTGACCGCCGGGCACGGGGGCTGCACGGCCACCCGCTCCGGATCCCGGCCCTCATCCAGGTCACGTTTGCGACGCTGTTCCTGATCGTGGCGCTGGCGATGCGCCCGGAGATCGAGCAGGGGATCTTCGACGGCTCGAGCGCGCTCTACTGGATCCTCGTGATCGGCGTGCTCGCGTACGCCGCCAGCTACTTCGCCCGCGGGTGGCTCGCCGGTCACCAGCGGTTCGCGCTGTACGGCGGCCTCGTTTTCCTCGAATCGACCTCGCGCTTTATGTTCGCGCTCGCGGTCGCGGTCGGGATCGCGTCCGGTCAGGCCGCGGTCGGGCTCGGCATGGCGGTGGCGCCGTTCGCGTCGCTGTGCGTGATCCCGTTCGCGTTCTCGCGCCTGCGCGTCGACGCGCCCGCAGGCGTGCCGGTGGCCGATGCGGCGGGCGAGGGCCCCGCCCATGCCGAGATCGAGGAAGCCGCCGCCGACCTCAGCCTCAAGCGCGGAACCGGGTTCGCGGTCTCGGTCGTCGGGATCATGCTCGCCGAGCAGACGCTGATGAACGCGGGCGTGTTGATCGTGGCCGCGAACGCGGGCAGCAAAGCGGGACTGACCGTCGGCATCACGGGGTTCGTGTTCAACGTGCTGCTGATCGTGCGGGCGCCGCTGCAGCTGTTCCAGGCGATCCAGACCTCGATCCTCCCCCACCTCGCGAGCCTCGAGGCGCGCGAATCGGCGGCGGAATTCCACCAGGCGATTCGCATCACGATCAAGGTGATCGCGGCCTTCGCCGGCGCGGTGGCGATCGGGCTGCTGGCGATCGGACCGTTCGTGATGACCGCGCTGCTCGGCGACAAAGGCTTCCCCTACGGCCGATTCGGCCTCGCGCTGGTCGGCATCGGCATGGGCCTCCATCTGACCGCGGGCACGCTCAACCAGGCCGCGCTGGCCCGCGGCCGTGCGCCGCTGGCCGCGGTCGCCTGGCTCTCCTCGGCGGCGCTGTTCGTGGCGTTCATGCTGTCGGACGCGATCAGCAACGAGGTGACGCGAGTCGAGGTCTCCTACTTCACCGCCACGCTGATCCTCTGCGGCCTGCTGTGGGCGGTCTACCGGCGTGGTCCGGCGCCGGCGCCGGCCCGTGGAGTCAGCGGCGGGGTGTAGTCGGCTCGTCCGCCCGCGGACCGGTCCACGAGACGATCAGCCGTTGCTGAGGCTCTTGCAGGCGGCCTGGTTGGCCGCGGCCTTCTCGAGGTCGGGGTTGGTGAGCCCGCTCGAGTCGATGTTGCTGAGCGAGCCCTTTACGCTCGCCCCGAGCGCCTTCGCGGCCGTCTTGAACGACGTCGGGGAGTCGGTCGGCAGCGAGTTGGACTTGGTCAGCGCGACCCGCATCGCGTCCCGCAGTTCGGTGAACGCCTTGACGATCGTGCCCGCCACCGCCTTGCCGCCCGAGATGTCGGGGGTGCCGGCGGACTGGATCTTGCTCAGCGCCCGGGACGAGTCCTGCTCGACCGCGGTCAGGAAGCCCTGGAGGGTCTTCTTCGCCTCGGTGGCGCTGGCCGCGGTCGTGTTGTTGAGCGCGCTGCTCCGGGTGGCGATGTCCTTCTCGAGCGGCGAGATCGCGGAGCACACCGCGTTCACGTAGTGGCTCGCGCTGACCTTCGTGGACCCGCTCGATCCGCACCCGGCGCACACCGCCACCGCCACCAGCATGGCGAGAGCTGACCGAAGAATCCCAAGGCGCATCACGGTCAGGCTAGCGGCGGATCGGAGTTGGTGCGGCCCCGGCCGGGCTCGGTCAGGCCGACCCTGCGGCCGTGGCGATCGCGGCGTAGGCGGCGGCTGGATCGGCCGAGCCGAACACCGCCGAGCCGGTCACGAGCAGATTCGCGCCGGCCTCGGCGCACGGCCCGGCGGTCGCCTCGTGGACTCCGCCATCAACCTCGAGCGCGACTCGATCGGGGAGCGCGCGGCGCATCCGCGCGAGCTTGTCGAGCGACCACGGGATGAACTGCTGGTTGCCCCACCCCGGGTTGACGCTCATGCACAGGGCCATGTCGAGCAGCTCGTGAGCGACCTCGTCGAGGCTTTCCGCCGGAGTGCCGGGATTGATCGCCGCGCCGGCCGTGCAGCCGGCCTCGCGAATCGCGTTCAGCGTGTAGTGGAGGTGCGGCGTCGCCTCGACGTGGACGGTGATGCTGTCGGCACCCGCCGTGGCGATGTCGCCAACGTAGCGCTCGGGACGCTCGATCATCAGGTGGACGTCGAGGATCCCGCCGGCGCGGTGCACACGCTCGGCGATCGCGTCGACGACGATCGCGCCGAACGTGATCGGAGGCACGAAATGGCCGTCCATCACGTCGACGTGGATGACCCGCGCGCCGACGTCGAGGACCTCCTGCACATGGTCACCGAGCCGGGCGAAGTCGGCCGACAGGATCGAGGGGGCGATCCGGCGCCCGCGGAGCAGGTGCAGGGTCGTCGTCACCCGCTCGTCCGCCTGTGTGGTCATCCCAGACCGCCCTTGCTCACCCTACACCGCCCGGAGCATGCTGCCGTGACAGTGGTTGCAGGCCACGACGGCCGTGCTCGACATGCGCACGATCGTCGAGTGTTCACCGCAGTTCGGGCAGACCGAGACGAGCTCGTAGCGCTGCAGGCAGTAGACGCATCGGTAGCGCCCGGGTGCCGCGGTCGGACGAAGCCAGGGCTCGCCGCACCCCGGGCACTCCGGACCGAGCTTTGGCATCGGATCGGTCACGTAAGCACACAGGTTAACGGGCCGTTCGGGCGGCTCAAGCCTCAGCCTCGGAGGAGCCGCGCGATGAAGAACCCATCGGTCCCGTCTCGGTGCGGCAGCAGCTGGACGCGCCGGTCGCCGGTGAACTCGCCGTGGTCGCGCAGAAATGCGTCGATCACGTCCTCGCTCTCGGCGCGAGAGATCGTGCACACCGAGTACACGAGCACGCCGCCGGGAGCGAGCGCCCGCGCCGCGGCGGCGAGGATCCGAGCCTGGAGCGCCGCGAGCTCCGGGATCGACTCGGGCTGCCGGCGCCAGCGCAGATCAGGCCGGGACTGCAGCGTCCCGAACCCGCTGCACGGCGGATCGACCAGAATCCGGTCGAACACGCCGTCGGTGCGTTGGCCCGCCGCGTCGCCCACCTCCACCCGCACACATGTGGTCCGCATCCGCGTCACGGTGCGCTCGAGCGCGGCGGCCCTCCCCGGATGCCGTTCGACGGCCACGATCTCGCCGGTGTCCTCCATCAGCGCGGCCAGATGCGTGGTCTTACCGCCGGGCGCCGCGCACAGGTCGAGCACGCGGTCGCCCGCCGCGGGATCGAGGATCCGCGACACCAGCATCGACGCCCGCGATTGCGGCTGGACCGCGCCGGTCGCCCACAGCTCGGAGCGCTCGACGTCGAACGGACCGTCGAGCACGAGGCCCTCGGGCAGACCGGGTGCAA
>Ga0335078_10019002_pt1 | contig 10223 bp, 9 predicted proteins | sample Lox_Sample_32_FD_206711 | JGI IMG/M metagenome (GOLD analysis project Ga0335078, IMG submission 206711) | Soil microbial communities from Loxahatchee National Wildlife Refuge, Florida, United States - Lox_Sample_3.2 | ecosystem: Environmental > Terrestrial > Soil > Wetlands | place: USA: Florida...
AGCCGGCGAGGTAAACGAAGACAAGCAACTCGGGCAGCGGGTGGGAATCCAGCACACGCCCACCGTCTATGTGGTCAGCAATCGCGGACCGCGGGTGGAAGAGGTCAAGCAGCCGGAGACCCAGCTGTTCCAGATGATTGACGCCATGAAGCAGTAGCGGAAAAGCCCGGCGCAGGTGTCATCCCCGCTCGAAGGCGTGCTTCTTCTCCAGTTCAGAGACGGCCGCCTGCATATCCGCCTCGAACTTTTCTGACTGCGCCATCAGCGCCGCGTTCGCCGCCGCCTGCTGCGCCTCCAGCGTCATCAGGCCGCGCTGCGCCAGCTTTCGCGCCACTTCCAGAATGTGCGCCGGCGCAGTCTCCACGTAGAGTGCCTCGGTAGGATCGCCCACCCACACCGCTCCTCCCACCAGCCGAGTCTGCCAATAGACCTTGCGCGCCAGCAGCAGCTCGATTTCTTCATCGCTGGCTTTGCCGAAGATCCACTTGCCGCGCTTGAAATCGTAATGCCGGCTGGAAAAGTTGACTGGCACCAGCTTCCCCGATTTCAGGAACTCCACCTGCCGCCGGTCCACTTCCTTGCGCAGCGCGTTGATCACCGGACCTTCGGTCGCCTGCTGGTCGAGCGAAGGCAGCACCTGGCGTACGGTTTCCGTCAAATTCACCGCCAGCGGCGCATGCAGCCCGGCGGAGTTTTCCAGATGCACGTCGCAATGCAGCACCCAGAAATCCGCCCCCGACGTGGACTTGTGAAACGGCCACTTCATTTCAAACGAGAGCGGCAGTCCCGTGAGCGTGACGTAGATTTTCTTGCCTGGCATCTCAGCCGCCATATTTCGCTATTCTACTTCGCGCCCCGCGGGAAGCCGAATACGCGCCCGGATTTCGTGGATTTTCTTCGTATAACTTCGGGTCCTACGTGGTTAATGATCTGTGGTTATGAGTGCCCAAACAAGCCTAGGACTGCGTGCGGCACGGTCTCAGTGTGGCATTTGGGGGTACAATGATGCCGCAAAATCTACTCGAGGAGCTTCTCCCATGCGCTTGCTCGCCCTCGTCGCGCTTTCGCTCGCCGTATTCACTCCTGCCCTGGCCGCGCAGGAAACGCCTGCGGGCCCGCAGGCCTCTTCCGCCTGCACCTATGACGACGGCACTCAGGTCAGCGTTCGTTACAACTCTTCGGCCGCCGGTCATGAAAAAGAATTGCCCTCGGGCAAGCTGTTTCCCGCCGGGGAGCCGATGTTTCTGTTCACCCAGACCGAGACCACGCTGGGCGGCTCGACCATTCCTATTGGCGCCTTCAGCATGTACGTAATCCCGGGCAAAGGCAACTGGACCCTGGTGGTGAATCGCAACGTGACCCCCGGCGCCAAGTATGATGAAGCCCAGGACCTGGCCCGCGCTCCCATGCAGACGGCTCCACTCGAACGCCCGCTGGACGAGCTGAAAGTTTCGCTCGGCCACCTGGCTCCCAAGCGCTGCGAGGTGCGGGTTTACTACGGGAAAGTTGGGGCCTGGGCCGAACTGCAAGAGAAATAGGGAGCGCGTGGTTCCCTTGCAGGCTTGCGATCAGCCGCGCGGAGTGCTGATTCCTCGCCGCTCCACTCTTCGCCGTCCGGACCAATCCCTGTTGTCATTCCGAGGACCTTGCGCTCCGAGGAATCTGCTTTTTCCGGCGCATGAGAAGCATCAGCGCCTGCGGAAGTTGCGCCTCATGGGCGCCAGTGAGACGTGGGTTGCTGCGCGGCACGGCTGAAGCCGCGCCCTTTCACACTTACGCTGGCCGAACTTTCAGCAGGATTCAGTTGGCCGGCTTCGAGCTATCCGCGAACTCTTCATCCATCCAGCGCTTGAAGGCGTCAAAATTCTGCGGACGGCCCAGAAAGCTGCGCACCAGTTCCGTCCCGGGTTTTGATCCGCCGGGTTCGAGCACTTCTCTCCGGTAGCGCATGGCCGCCGGCCCGCCCAGCAGATTGTTCTTATCGAACTGGCTGAAGAAATCGAGGGCGATGACTTTATCCAGCAGGTAGGTGTAATAGTTCGAGCTGTAGCCCATCAGATGCGTGAAGGCGGTATAAAAGCGGTTGCCTTCCACGAAAGGGTAAGGATAAAAGCGGGTGTAATCGGCGCGCAGCAGGGCATCCAGATCAATTGAATCCGGCGGCGCGTCGTGCACGTCGAGCGCATAGGTCGAATAGAAAAGCTGGCCCTGCACCCAGCTGGCGCGCCCGAAGGCGCTGGCCCGGTTCATGCGCTCGATCAGGTCGAGGGGCAGCACTTCGTTGGTCTGGTAGTGCCGGGCAAAGCCGCGGAGGATGGTCGGGTCGCGGAAAAATTCTTCCAGCATCTGCGACGGCGCCTCCACAAAATCCGTTTCCGTCGAGAAGCCGGTAATGCCGCTCCACTGCTGCTGCCCGCCCAGGATGTTGTGCATCAGGTGGCCGAATTCATGAAAGAAGGTCACCACGTCGTCATACTGCAAAAGCCCCGGATCGCCCGGCTTGCCGCCGGCGAAGTTGCAGATGAGCACACCTTCAGGCAACTGCCGGTTCTTGATTCCCGGCACCACCGGCGCCGAGCTGAACCATTTGTCTTTTCCCTCCCGGGGATGCATATCGAGATACACGCGGCCCACGAGTTTGCCGCTGTCGAATACGTTCCATGCGGAAACCGAAGGGTCCCATACCGGCGCCTCGGGCGCCGGCTTGAAGCTCACGTGAAACAGCTGCGCGGCGGTATCGAGAATTCCCTGCTGCACCCGATCATAGGGAAAGTAGGGCCGCACCGACTGCGAATCGAAGTTGAAGTGCGAGCGCGTGTATTGCTCGTCCCAGTAGGCGCCGTCATAGGCGTTGATGCTGGTGATATTGGGATCTTTTTGCCGGGCGAAGGCCAGCAGCATCTCGTACTCGCGGTGCGAGGCCGCGCGCGAAGCCTCATCCGCCTGCGCCAGAAAGGCTTTCATATTCGCCGCCGAGCCCATCATCTGGTCGGCGGTGGCCAGATCGGCGTAAGACGAGTAGCCGAGAATCTTCGCCATTTCATAGCGCGATTTCAACACATCCAGCAGAATCGGCTTGTTCTCCGGATAGGCGCGGGTGTGGTACGCCATGTACATCTGCTTCCGCAGGTCGCTGCTGGCGGCGTAGCTCACCACCGGCGAGTAGTCGGTCTCGTCGGTGCTCAGGGTGACTGAACCATCCGTGCCCACGGGATGCGCAGCGATAAAATCCGCCGGCAGGCCGTTCAGCTCTGCCTTGTCCTTCACCACCACGTGATTGACGTGCTCATCCACATTCCTTCCGAACTTCAGCGCCTCATCGGTGATGTGGTCGGCCAGTTCCTTGATCTTTGCCCGAGTAGCCGCGTCTTTATCCACGCCGGAAAGCCGGTACTCCAGCAGGGTCCGGTCCATGTAGTGCCGCGTGGCGGGATCGGCGGCCGAAACGTCCACCGCGGCCAGCGCCCGGTAAACCTCCTGGTTCAGGCTCAGCGCCGTGCTCACCGCCTGCACCTTCTGCGCCAGCTCCTGCCCGGCATCGCGCGCCTCTTTCTGCGGCGCCACGGAATACATCAGGTACGACTGATAGCCGGCTACGGCCAGCTCGTTCTGCGCGTTGTCGTAAGGACGCAGCGTATTTTCGATCGTCCGCTTGCCCTGCACCGCCAGCAATTCATCAATGTCTGTCTTCTCCTGCGCCAGGTGCGCCTCGACCCATTGCTGGGAAGAAGCGCGGTCCAGCTTTCCCACCCAGATGTGCAGCGCGTCGCTGGCATACAGCGGCAGTTGTACCAGAGCGAACAATACCGCGCCCACGAGCGAGCGCCGAAGCCGCGAACCGCGAAACGATGTCATGAGATCTCCCTTAGATTGACTTAGGGTGAAGCGATGCAGCGGGGCAGAAAACAATAGAACGGACCGCAGGAAAGCGTCAAGCAATTCGCGGCACGGCCAGCCGTTTGCCGCTAGACATTCACATTTTGTGTGTTGGGCGGAAATGCTGCCAGAACTAGAACCTGAACACGATCCCTACCGAAGGCTCGGCCATGTGCCCGCGCGCTCCGGTGAAAAGCGGCGTCACCTGGACCTTGAAGTCGGGCGGCGAATAGAACAGGCCGCGATATTGCAGGCGCAAAGAAAAGCGCGAAATCAGGTGGTAGTCCACTCCCGCTCCGTAGAGGATGACACCCCGGCCCTGGCGCGCGGTCTGAATGGAAACCAGGTTCTGGTTGATCTGCACACTGTTGGGGCTGAAAAACAGCACCCCGCCCCCGCCCAGAATAAAGGTTTCCAGGCGCGCCGTGCTGAATGGGCTGAAGACCACGTTTCCGGTCACTTCCGTGATCTGGTCCTGAATGCGGTAGGCAGCGGATGGATTTTCGTACTCCTGCGAATTCTTGGTACGGCCGTAGTTGAAATCAACCCCGAAGCCGGAACCCAGCCGCCGGCGCATGCTGAGCAGGTACATGCCCGAATTCGTGGCTGATTGCCGGATGCCGTTGCCCTCGACCGCATGCGTAAATACTGCTCCAGCGCTCACGCCGAACTCCCAGCCGCCATCCTGGGCCAGCGCCGGAGCTGCCAGCAGACACAGCCCCGCCACCACCACCGCTGCCGTCTTGAACATGGGTCTCCTCGACAGGATTCCGCTCCCTCGCGAATCCTGGGAACCTTGGGTTTTTTCCTGAATGCAGTTTAGAACAGCCGGATGGCTTTTGCCTGCTGCACCCCGGGCGCCTTGCGCAGCTCCTCCAGAACCGGCTCGGGCACAACGTCATCCACGTGCACCACCGCCAGGGCCTGGAGTGGGTGGCCCGGCTCCACGCCGTCTGACTTTCGGCCCAGAGAGAAATCGGCAATGTTGATGTGGTGTTCGCCCAGGATCGTCCCCACCCGGCCGATTACGCCCGGGATGTCTTTGTTGCGCATATAAATCAGGTTGCGCTCGAGTGGCGCCTCTACCGCAATTCCATCAACATGCAACAATCGGGGCATGTTTTTGTGCAGAACTGCTCCCTTCACCGTAAGCTCTGCGCCCTGGGTCTTGAGCGTGACCGAAAGAACGCTCTCCGCGCCCAGGCCTTCGGTCTGGCACGCCTCATTGATCTGCAAACCTCGGGAAGAGGCCATGGCGGCGGCGTTCACCAGGTTGGCTTTCTCATCCAGGCGCTGGTTCAGAATGCCCTTGATGGCCGCGTTGCGGATCAGCTCCGTTTTGCCTGCAGCCATATGCCCGCTGTAGCGCAGCGAAATTTCCTCCAGCGTGCCCTCGCTGGCCTGGGCCAAAAATGCGCCCAGCCGCTCCGCCAGAACAATGTAGGGCTGCAGCTCCAGATACTCTTCGTGGGAAACGGAGGGCACGTTCACTGCATTTTGAATCACTCCGTCTTTCAAATACTCCTTCACCTGCTGCGCGATCTGCACCCCCACCGCTTCCTGCGCCTCGCGCGTGGAGCCGCCGATGTGCGGCGTCAGGATCACGTTCTCCAGCGCCTGCAGCGGAGAATTCTTCAGCGGCTCGGCGGCAAAAACGTCCAGCGCGGCCCCGGCCACCTGCCCGTTTTTCAACCCCTCTACCAGCGCCGCCTCGTCAATCAGCTCGCCGCGGGCGCAATTCACCAGCCGTATGCCCTTCTTCATCTTCTTGAGCGATTCCGCATTGATCATTCCCGTGGTCTGCAGCGTCAGGCCGACGTGCAGGGTCAGATAGTCGGCCGCGGCATACACTTCCTCCAGCGTGCCCATGCGGATTCCCTGCTCTTTGGCGACTGCCAGCGAAACGAAGGGGTCGTGCGCGATCACTTCCATTCCAAACGGCCGCGCCCGCCGCGCTACTTCCATGCCGATTCGGCCCAGGCCCACAATGCCCAGCGTCTTGCCCCGCAGCTCGGTCCCCTGCAGAGATTTTTTCTCCCACTTGCCGGCGTGGGTGAGCGCATCCGCGCGGCTCAGGTTCCGCGCCATGGTCAACATCATGCCCAGCGTCTGCTCGGCCACGGCCACCGCGTTGGCGCCGGGAGTATTCATCACGCAAATGCCTTTGCGCGTGGCCGCATCGAGATCAATGTTGTCCACGCCCACCCCGGCGCGCCCAATCACCCGCAGCGTGTGCGCATGCTCCAGCAGGGGCCCATCCGCCTGCACCGCCGAGCGCACAATCAGGGCGTCGGCAGTTTCCAGCTCCTCCGCCAGCTTGCCTCCCAGCTGGTCGTGCGTCACTACGTTCCAGCCCGGCTCGCGCAGCAGGTTCACCGCGGAAGAAGAAATCTTCTCAGCAACAATGACCTTCATCTATCCCTCGCATCCCTTCTCGCTCGAGTGATTGTTTCGATCCGCGGCGTCGACTCAAAGCCCGTCTTCGCCAAGTCTTGAACCCGACAATTCTTTTACCAGAAGATGACCTGTATCTGACACAGCCCGCCGCCGCTCTTCCTACACTGCAGAACAGCAAGCAATCTCTCTCGGAGTCCAGCTATGAAGATACTCTCGGTCGTTCTGCTCGCGTTGTGCACTTTCGGTTGCGGCTACAGCTCGAAAACCGGCACCCCGGCGCCGCAGCCTGGAGTTGTTCCCAACATCACTCAGCTCGCGCCAGATAATGCCAACTCCGGCTCGGCCACCTTCACCCTGACCGTCAATGGCTCCAATTTTGCCAGCAACGCGGCGATAAAGTTCGGCGCGTCGAGCATGACCACCACCTTTGTGAGTGGAAATCAGCTCACCGCGCAGGTTCCGGCCACCGCGGTGGCCGCGCCCGGCACTGTGCCGGTCACGGTGACCAACCCGGCAACGCCGGCCATGGGCGGTCCTTACGGCAGCGGAGGCACCACGGCTGAAACCTCGAACAGCATGGATTTCACCGTCAACTAGGAATGGGCGCGCTCGCCTCAGGCGCCCACAGTTTGCCGTTTCTCGGAAAGGCTGCGGGCATAAACTTCCTGCGCGGCGCGCACCGCCGCCCCATATTGCGCCGGCTTGCCGGTGACCACCGGCAGCACCTGTTCCAGCGCCGCCAGGATGCCCACGGTATCCAGGTAGTCGTAGTACCCGATGTGTGCGATGCGGAACAGCTTGCCCTTCATGTCGCCCTGCCCGTTGGCTACCACGGCGGAAAACGCATCGCGAAACTCCTTCACGATGGCGCTGGAATCCACCCCCGCCGGCGCGTTGACCGCGGTCAGCGCCGCCGCCGGAGCCGATGGCGCGAATAGCTGCAGGCCCAGCGCCTTTACCCCGGCGCGCGTCATCTCGGCCGCCAGTTCGGCGTTCTCCACCAGCGCCTTGCGCCCGGCAGCCAGATCGCCGTTGCCCATCTGGCGCACGAAATCGAGCGCCGCGCCCAAGGCCGCGAACAAAGAAGTCGCCGGCGTGTAGGCCGACTCGCCCTTCGCCGCCGCCTTGCGCTCCTTGCGGAAATCGAAGTAGTAGCGCGGAGACTTCGCCGTCTCCATCCGCTTCCAGGCGCGCTCGCTGACCGCGCAATACGCCAGCCCGGGCGGAATCATCAGTGCCTTCTGCGATCCCCCGATGATCACGTCCACGCCCCAGCCATCCACATCGAAATGGGTCGTGCCCAGGCCGGTGATGGCGTCCACCACCAGCAGCGTGTCCTCCATCGCGCGCACCAGCCTGGCTACGCCTTTTACGTCGTGCCGCGCTCCAGTCGAGCTTTCCGTCGCCTGCAGGTACACCGCGCGTACATCGGAGGTCAGTTTGCTTTTCACCTGGTCCAGAGAGAATGTCTCGCCATAGGGCACGCTCAGCATATCCACGTTGCAGCCGAAGGCCTTGCCCAGGTCCCGCCAGCGCTCGCCAAACTTTCCGGCGGTGAGCACCAGGATCTTGTCTCCCGGCGAAGTCAGGTTCGAGATCGAGCCTTCCATCACTCCCGTGCCGGAAGAAGCCAGCACCAGAACGTCATTCTGCGTGCCGATGAAATCTTTCATATCCGCCAGCACGCGGGTAAAGAGCGCCCGGAAATCGGCGGTCCGGTGATGCAGGGAAAAGGCCGCCATGGCATTCTGGGCGGCGGGAAGCAGAGGCGTCGGGCCAGGGGTAAACAGGCGATTCTTCAGCAGCATTTCCGGTGAGTCCTCAAGGATTTGGTGTTACTCCTTAGTTTAACGGAAGGCCTCCATTTTGGCAGGTTACCCCCGTGCCGCCCGAACCTCCCGCCGTATAATGGCCCTCGCCATGTCTCTTCCCGAGCAAATTCAAAAAGACATCACCGCCGCCATGAAGGCGCGCGAGGAGCAGCGCCTTTCCACCCTGCGCATGATGAAGGCGGCGCTGAAAAACCGCGAAATCGAGAAAATGGCTGCGCTCGACGAAAAAGAAGCCCAGCAGGTGCTGAGCACGCTCATCAAGCAGCGCAAGGATTCCATTGAGCAGTTTCTGAAGGGCGGCCGGAAAGAACTGGCCGATAAGGAAGCCGCCGAAATTACCCTGATCGAAACCTACCTGCCCAAGGCGGCGGGAGAAGCCGCGATCGCCGCGGGCGTGAAAGCCGTGATCGCTGAAATGGGCGCGCCTACCATGAAAGACATGGGCACGGTCATGAAAAACGCCATGGCCCATTTTGCCGCCTCCGGCCTGCGGGTGGATGGAAAAGTGGTCAGCGAAACCGTCAAGAAAGAGCTGCAGGCAAAGTGATGCAGAAACCGGGACTGGTCTCTCGGAAACTGAGAACCAGAAACTTCCGATTGGGAAACTAAAAGATCTGCCGGGTCTGCCTCTCTCTGAAAAGAAATCCGGCGTGGTGCAAAGGGCCGAGGAATAGCCTCGGCCCGAACTGCTGAATGCTGGAAGTCGGACGCCCAGGCCCAGTGACCTTACCGCGCCGCCAGCGCCGGCTCCATCTTCCCTGACTTCAGCGCTTCATACCGCTTATTGATCTCTTCCCAGTTCACTACGTTCCACCAGGCCGCCAGATATTCCGGCCGCCGGTTGTTGTACTTCAAATAGTACGCATGCTCCCACACATCATTGCCCATGATGGGAAACAGTCCCTGAGAAATCGGACTGTCCTGGTTCGGTGTGCTCAGCACTTGCAGCTCGCCGTTCGGCTTGCCCGCCAGCCAGGCCCACCCGCTGCCGAATTGCTTGGCGCCCGCGTCGTTGAACTTGGTCTGAAAATCCTTCAAGCTGCCAAAGGCCTTCTCGATGGCCCCGGCAATCGGCCCGCTCGGGTCGCCGCCGCCCTTGGGCTTCATGATCTTCCAGAACATGCTGTGGTTCACGTGTCCGCCGCCGTTGTTGCGCACCGCGGCGCGAATATCCTCGGGAATGGAATTCAAATCGCGCAGCAGGTCCTCGGCGCTCTTCTTGAACAGTTCAGGGTGCTTCTCCAGCGCGGCATTGAGATTCTTCACATACGCGCCGTGGTGCATGTCGTGGTGCAGGGTCATGGTTTGCTTGTCAATGGTTGGCTCTAGTGCGTCATAGCCATAAGGCAGGGGGGGCAGTTCATGCGCCATGATTTTTCCTCCAAAGCGTTTCAGATGACCGGATAAGGATTCGGGATGCAGTCTAATTCGCAGCCAACATTATAAATCGCCGCCTTATTTCCGGCCCAGGAAGCGAATTCGCGAGGTGAAGGCGCGGCCCTCGTAAACGCTGAACGTCCCGAATTGCGGCGAATCTACATTGTTGTAAACCACCAGATAATTCTTGTGGCCGGTAATGTTGTCAAAGCCTCCCCGCACCGCCCAGTAAAAACCGAAGAGATGAAAGCGCTTCTCCAGTTGCAGGTTGAGCGTGAAGTCGCCCGGAAAGCGATGTGAGTCTGGCGGTCCCACGATCTGCTGCCGCGAGTTCACCGCGATGTAGGGAAATCCCGTGCGGGCCTCGAGAGAGTAGGCGAGTTCGAGCCGATGAATCCAGGGCAGGGTGAAGAATGGCACGTATCCCCAGGAGAGAAATCGGTTGGGAGCGTCCCAGGGAAATGGACCGGCGGCCTGCGCGCTCAACACGGGATTATCCACGCTGAAGTCCAGCGCCTGGTTCGATCGGGTGCGCGAGCGGGTGTACGAAGCGAAGAGAGAGTAGCCCTTGGCGAAGTTGCGGCGCAGGCTGAGCGTAAAGGCGTCATAGCGGGCGTTGCGGGAATTCTGCAAGAGGAAGTTGCCGTCCGCGGCGCCGTTGGCGGTGTTGTAAACAAAGCCGTGACTGCCCCGGTCCTGCATAAACTCGGCTTTCAGGTAAATGGAGGCGGGCAGCTTGCG
>Ga0335078_10019003_pt1 | contig 10223 bp, 6 predicted proteins | sample Lox_Sample_32_FD_206711 | JGI IMG/M metagenome (GOLD analysis project Ga0335078, IMG submission 206711) | Soil microbial communities from Loxahatchee National Wildlife Refuge, Florida, United States - Lox_Sample_3.2 | ecosystem: Environmental > Terrestrial > Soil > Wetlands | place: USA: Florida...
GCATCATCTATAGACACGCTGCCGTTAATCCAGATGGGCATGATCAATGAGACCACCGCAACCACGACAAACCAACGCAACCGATTGGCTGGTCCTCGAAGATTGAGTTTGGCCGGGGCATTCTTGGCAACCAGGAACCTCGGGATCTCGGTTACCATCCACAGCGCACCCAGGAAAATACTTGCTTGTAAGCCTGACGCCGCGTCACCCTCGCCAACGTTTACCACGGCGGTAGCGGAAAAGGGCAAGAAAAATATCGTCAATGTGTACAATTGGCCGGGAGCAAAAAAATAAAGAGCAACGCCCAGAGGAATTAATACCCAGCCTATTGGCGTTACTTCCAACACTTCCCTCCACTTTGGTCTCGCAAGCAAAACGCCTGTTCCTGGTTGACTGCTATTCTCTAACCGCGATCATGAAGAACCGTCCCTCGGGTAATGTCGTCATCGGGCGAAATCGATCCCGATAGCTTTCGTCGGTCTGACAATAAAGCGTATATCCATGATTCCGAAAGATCTCGACAACTTCCTTGGAGGATCCTCCAAACGACTCAAGGCCGCATCCTGAGTGCACTTCGACATACCAGTCTGCCCTAGAGTTTAGCGTTTCCCTTGCCCCGGCCAGGGCACGCGACTCATAGCCTTCGATATCGAGCATGATCACATCCGGCAGGCCGAACTCAGAGGCTAAACCATCGATTGATTTGGCAGCGACCGCTTCTCCACCATCACTAATCGAACCGTTGATTCCTCCGGCAAACGACACCGTAGTCCCGCCCATTTCGGCTACGGCCGCCCGAATAATCGAAAGATTCGGCGCCACGTTGAGATTCTTGTTCTCGTTCGCTATGTCAAAATTCTGCTGCCCCGCCTCGATCGCTATGACCCGTCCACTGTTACCGACGATCCTGGACAGGAGCAGGGCAATGACGCCATGATGCGCACCCAAGTCAAAAACCAAAGCGCCCTCCTTAAGGCGTTTTCCCTTCAAGAAGGTTATTTCTGGCAGTTCATCAAAATCTCGGTCATACCAACGCGCGGAGATCTTATCCGCGACCTTAATCCGTAGTCCGATGCCTCCGTAATTGTGTTCCACGATCCTCGGTTCAAAAGTGTGAATGGCAATCTGATCTCTAACCGACCTAAGCCTGCGTAGCATCGGACTGGGCAGACTACGCAGCAGAGCTTTGAACATGGCGCCTAACCTCTAGTTTGCGGTTCGAGTTCATCAGATCTCGTTCGAAAACCCACCGTGTTGACGATCGATTCGAGAGCGAAAGAGAGAAATGCCCTCCGAAAACGCCTTTTCCGCCAGCCAAAATGTCCGGATCTTTCGTTTCAAGAGGACGAACTTGGCGACCAAGTGAAACTGCAAGGCAGGAAGATAGAACAAGCGCTGCCAGCTAGGAAAATTCTTCAAGACGTAGTACACATGATTCCGAATGCAATATCGAACGGTGAAGTCCGAATCACGACCGGTGAGGCTACTAACTTTGTGCAGCAAACGCGCAGCCGAGACATAAACCAGCTTGATCCCCGCCCGATGGGCACGATAGCAGAAGTCTGTGTCTTCAAAGTAGGCGAAGTAACTGGCGTCCAGGAAGCCAATGAGCTCAAACACTTCCTTCTTGATCAGCATGCACGTGGTTGGACTGTAGTCCACAAAGCGGGACTCATCAAATTGACCTTCGTCATCAGAATCCGAACCGAAGTGTCTGGCGGCTCCCCGCAGCCAACTAAAGTATCCTCCCGCACTCCATATCTTATTTGTCAAAGTAGAGGATTTTCGGCACCACCATATCCGCTGCATGTTCCTGCAGCCCCTCCAGCAACTGAAACAAGAGATGGTCATGAAGCACCGTATCGTTGTTGATCAGAACAACGGAAGAACAGCCGTCCTTAAGAGCCGCACGTATTCCAATATTGTTCCCTTCGGCAGCCCCAAGGTTCGTTGGATTCCTCAGAATTACGACTCTCGGGTCATCGTATTCGTCGAAGCACTCTAACGTCGTGTCTGATGAAGCATTGTCGACCACATACAAAACGAAATCCGTATGCGTTTGGTGCAGAAGCGAGTCCATGAAGCCACGAATCACAAAGGCGCTGTTGAAGGTGACAGTAACCACGCCCACGGAAGTGTTGCCATGCACGGAACCCTCGTCTTCGCGTCGGCTTTTGAGTGAATCCTTAGACTGCATGGGAGGTCTGCGAGGCGCAGACGGTTCGAGGCTGCGAAGCGCTGACAAACTGCCACAATCGTTCGGGGGATAACATCAAACAGGAAGCAGTTAGAGGTCGAATCGCTTGCCCATCCTGCCCCGGAGCGCATCAGAGCATCCAAGTACGATGCTTTTCAGCTTTTCCAATCTGTCTTCTTCCACAAGGGCAATCTTGACCGTTTCGGCCACGAAGCTCCGCGCCTCGTTTGTAGACCACGAGAGGTCGCTCAAGAATTGCCAAAGAACCCGAAGTCGGTTACGAGTAATGTAGTACCGACGTGCCGCACTATGGTTGGTAGTCCCGAACTGACATCCGAAAACATCGTGTCGAGTGATACGTCCCAATGAATGGAAGAGGACGGCTCGCTCTGATTGCACGATACTATAGCCGGCTCCTCGGCTGCGCAGGCAAAACTCAACGTCCACGTAGTCCATGAAGAGAGCTTCGTTGAACATTCCGATCTGATCAAAGAGCTCCAGGGGAATCAGGCTGCCCGACGTAATTGCGTACGGAATTTCACCGCTCTTGGAACGCTGGATCGGAAATTTGATTCCCGTTCCTCTGTCTATATAAGCGGGGCACGCTATGCCAACTTGAGCAGAGTTCGGTGCATTCGCGAATGCGGCCCACATTGAATCGATGAACCCAACACCGACCACGCTGTCCTGATCGAATAACGCAATCCAGGAATAGCCTTTGGCTTTGACTTCTCGCACTCCGACGTTGAGGGCGGCGGCAATTCCGAGATTAGAGCCATTTTCAATCAGTTGGAACGCATATTCGGAGCGCCCGGCGCGCAGCATTGCCAATTGCTCTTTCGACGACCCATTGTCAACGACCACGAGCGCACTGACCTGAGGGCGAAGAATTGCGATGTTTCTCAGGACGTCCGAAGGAGGATTGTAGGAAACGATGACAGCACCGACCGAATGATCCGCCGTTGTCTCCGATCCGCTCGGGTCCGGCACACCACTATCTCGTTTCGGCGAGAAGCTTCCGCAGGCAGCAGTACCTGGACTTGAGCTTAGTGAGAACAATCCTAATCGGTCTCTTGGTTGCTCCCGCCACGAATTCGCGACGATACCCCTTGCCATCCCAGTTGAAAACGCGCTACTTTGCTGCGCAATGAAGGTAGGACGTCGTGATCCAAAAGCACTTTATAAGGATCGTCCGGGCTTAAGGCAGACCAATGCTTTACCCATACCATCCAAGAGGCTGCCGACAAAAAGCCTAGGATGGCACCGCCGACTGCGAACCAGGCTCGTGGTGGCCAGTCTTGTCTTTCAGGAATACGCGCCCAATCGAGAACCTTGACTGTCGGTGTGTCCTTCGCCTCCTCGACCTTGGCCATTTCGTAGGACTCAGTAAGGAGCTCGAAAACTGCCTCGTCGACTTTCGCTCGCCGGTATAGCTCGGCATATTCCCGACCTAGTATCGGCAGTTGACGTATCGATGGATAAAGAGAATTTGGATCTAGCGTAGTCGACCCTGAATAGCCTTTACCCCCGAATGCGTTGAGTTGCTGCTCCAACGCGGATATGTGGGCCTGCAGGGATTTTACCCGCACATTGTCGCTGGTATAGATCTGCTGCAATCCGCTCAATTCCGATTTAGCGCCAATCAGCTGACCTTCCAGCAGAGCAGCCGAGTCCAACATAGCTTTACCTTGGTCTTCCGGATCGAGAGTTGCATTCCGGGACGAAAAGTCGCTTAATTTTTTGGTTGCATCCTGCAGCTCAAGGTTTATAGCGACAAGCCGTTTTTCCAGAAACTCCCGCTCACGGGATGCGGCGGAGTTATTCACATGGGACAGCAACGAATTCAATTCATCTACGTAGGCGTCCGCCATCGCAGTGACCCGCATACGGTCACGATCATCGACCGTGATGGTGATGATTCCAGACTTCTTGTCTTCTTTGAAAGTTACCTGGGAAAATAGCTTTTTTCGCGCGGCACCGTAGGTCTTGCGCCAGTAGACCTTGCGCAGGTCAAACCGATCGATCATGCTATCGGAGATGGTGCGGCTGCTTAATATTCCAATAAACAACGGACCCGGTTTCTGCGCGCCCAAAAGATCACCGACTGCACTGGAGAGTCCACCGCTGCTACCACTTGAGCCCCCTGGTCCTCCACTACCACCGACGACGAGCCCAAGCAAAGCTGCGGAGGATGACCCTGAAAGGCTGTCGGGAGGCATCAGTCGCACCGTAGCTTCATAGCTGTTGGGTATTAACATCGCCAGGATCGACGCCAGCACCAGACCAACCAAAGCCGCCTTGCCGAGAGCAACCCGTCGAGGCCACAGGAGGCGCGCAATTGCAATCATCCGAGGCTCCCCCTTTTCTCTCGGAAGATCCGCGTCCTGCATCTCGACAGAAGGCGCGAGATATTGGTCGTTCAGGCTTTCCAACGTAGTGTGCGTTGAACGATCCACTATTTCCGCCTCCTTAGCGCACTTACCAGCAACGGTTGATGAACTGCCTCAGAAAATGTCTCCGCGAAGGCTCGATCATCTTCGCGTTGGTCCCGATTATAGGGGGTCGAGCAACAAAACCAAAGTAGTTCGCAGCCTTACGGGAGCGCAAAGACTTGGTTGGACTGCATTAACTCTCCGGACTCTCCGTCCGCGACTCACGCTTCAGCGTGTCCTCCGATGTGGATAGTAAGTCAGCTGCAAAGAGGTCGTCAGGTTCGACTGGCGGGTTGGGCTGAGCACAGGAAATCTCCATTGTTCGTATTGCACCAAGCCCGACGCTCCGAGGCTGTGCCCGATCATGAGCTCAGTTTGAGCCGAGTAGTCAGCTACCCTTCCACCTTGAATAAACCCCGGCGCGACGTCCTGTAACCGGTAGCTTAGCTGGACCTTACTTCGCGGAGAGAGCCAATACGTCAACCAGCCTTGACCTCCACGCCCTGCTCTTCCGATCCAACTTCCCATCAGGTAGCCATTGTTGGTGTATCCGTCAAGAAAACGGCGGTTGTCAGAGTACACGAAACCTGGCGAGAATTGATGATTCCGGGATACGTTGAATCCCTCTGCTCGAAATTCCAACTTGGCGATCTTCGGGATGCGAGGCATATAAATACCGGGATTCACATCCGCTCGAGTCGAACCGATCGGTGAAACCTCATCTGTAACCAGGGAGTCAAAATAAAATGTAAGCCAGTTCCTCAAACCTGGGATGCGATAGGAAAAATCTGCCTCCGAAATTCGCTTACCCGGGTTGTTAGCCGCAGTCGAGGAGTGGGCGTAATAAGTGCGAAAGAAATTGCCGAACGTAACCGGAAGACCCGGGCCCCCGAACATCGCGGTGACACCCATCCCGAACTCGAAGTTCGGAGTCGGTTGAAAGCTGATCTTTTCTCCGTGGATAAAAGGTTGAGGCACGATACTCGGGCCGACAACGGACGCGTAACCGGGGTAGGTTTGACAGGTTGCTTCGATACAAGTCTCCCAATGATGACCGGAAAGCTGACCGATGAAGAATTCCGCACGGAAAGGTCCTAAAATTCTGGAGACCCCTGGGATATCATGCGGTTGGATGTCGTCTATCTTGAGCATCGGAAACGGAGGGGCGTTGTCGCTCAGGAGGAACGACCCCGACTCTCCCGATCCCAACCATGCGCTCTGCTCTCCGACAGAGAACTGGACGTCATGGATGTTAAGCGAAACCGTACTGTTGAGGAGTTCCAGTTGATTGGCTTCCGGCGTGCCGTTGGACAGTGGAGGCCTAAAATCTGCCGCAGCAATCGCCGATAGAGCTTGGTTGGAATAGGACGGCATGGCGGGCGCATGTTGATATTCAGTTTGCAAACTGAATGCCACCGGACCGGCTTCGGCCTCCGCACTCACTCCCGTAACATTGTTGAAACCCGTCCAGTATGGTCGACCGTAGTCGTTGACCAGAGTTTGCCCAAAATGATAGCTGTCACGAATCGGCGTCCCCGAAATGCCCGTCATCCTGCTATAGACAGACTGAACTCGGGCTCCAACGTTGGCTGCGCCATCCAGTCGGTCAATTTCCGAGGCAAACTCCTGCGCCAGAGACTTGTAGATCCCCCCAGCTTCCAGAGAATTATCGTCGCTGGTCGGGATTTTTTCGCCGGCGTCCTGCACCATGCGGGCGCATTGAAGACGGGTCCAGGGACGCATACCCAGCACGTTGGATTGCATATACCCTAAAGCGATCAGGCGCTCCAGCAAAGGATAGATCCAGCTATCCAATGGCACGTAAGGGGATGCCATGTAAGCTGGATCGCGGACGCGATCAGTCGTGCTCTCCGCCAAAAGACCTCCCCACGGGGAACCACCGACCTCGGGGTCATGGTGGGCACGGTAGACCTGACGCCCGAAGTACCAGCCGAGCGCGCTGCCGATGATTGCATCCGATGGAAAGTGCTGTTTCGCAGTCACGCGAGTAATCGTGATCGTGGAAGCTAAGCCGTACGCGGCAATTTGACTGAGCCAACCTGGATATTCGTGGGCGAAGAGGCTTGCCATCGACCAGGCGATGGCGGAGTGCTCAGAGGGAAAGGAAGAACCACCCTTAAAAAAATCACCCTTGCCTCCGTCTTGCAACGGGCGCTCTCTCTGCGTGATCTCTTTGAAGAGGTATGCCACGCCCACGCTATTGATGGCCGCCTCTCCACCCAAAAGACCGGTTTCCTGCAGATGATCATCGTGGCTTACGTATCCGACGAGAAGAGAGGCGCCACCCAACCCGATAAGGGAATACGTACCATAGTCCGACACATGCAGGCTTGTTTGCATATGACTCGGGCTTACTTGCCTTGACCACCAGCTATCACTTGCGATGAAAGCGGCGCTAATACCGGCAAAGGGTGCAATCCACTTCAGGTCCTTGACCTTGAAACGGGCGGGAGCGGTCCAAAACTGTTCCTGGTCGGCCACCAAGTGCTTGACGAATGGCGAAACCAAGCGATTTTCGGGATCCTCTCCGGGCTGCAGTAGATAAGGGTCCACAGCATCAATGGTATTCGGAGGCTTTGACCGAGTGCTGATGGCCTTGGGCGATCTCGCGGATGCGGCTGTCTGACCGAGTGCGACATTCGTGATGGCAATGAACAGTATCGCGAATTGGAAAATCGCACGTTTAGACCACGAAGGAATCAAACGACGTCCCACTCATCAGAAATTTTTGGCGTATGAGGCACTGATGGCAATTGCAGTCACGATTTGAGCCGCTGTCGCAGTGTTCTGCCACGCACGGCTGATCGTGAATATCTTCTCCGGAACTACTACCATATCCCCCGGTTGCATTGCGGCACTCTCCGCCCCTCCCCCAAAAAGACCAGCGGGGCCCCCGGCTACGGAACCGTCAGCCCGGATAACGAAAATCCCTCTCTTATTGGCGGTCCCAGTAGGGCCACCCGCCTGCCTGAGATACCAACCGGCGCTCTTGCCAGGCTTAAACGTGACCCCGGTCGGGTTGTAAACCGCGCCATCCACCAAAACAACGCTGGGCCTTTTGGGGATAAAGACCGTATCCCCGGCCCGTACCTGGACGTCCGCCGGGCCATTTGCCCAGCGCTTTAAGTTGCTGGAGATGTGAACCACCATCCTGCCTTGGGGTGGAGCATTCTGCAACTTCTGCAGAGTCACTTGGAATTGCTCTACCGCTGCTTGTTTGGCCAACATATCCTGCTGATTCGCCTCAGGAATGGTCTTGATGTTGGCCGCTTCGCCCTGCACTCGATCGATCAGATCGGCGCGATTCTTTTCCTCGATCTGGCGGATCTGCTCTCGCTCGAACACAGCCCCATACGGATAAGCATCAGCCGCAAAGCCTCCAGCGCGCTGAATGATGGAACTCAGTCTTTCACCTTGCTGAATCCCGTACGTGCCCGGATGAACGACCTCTCCGCCAACCTTGATCGTGGCACCAAGGTCCGTCCAACCGGTGAGTTGGCGAATGGTAAGAACGTCGCCATCCCTTAGTCGGACATCCGCATCAGCCTCGCCTGCCATGGCTGCGGCGATCGGTATCTCGACGTGATCGCTCACCACTTTCGTACCTTGGGATACCTCATAGCGAGTCAGGTCAGCTTGCTCGGTGAAGGCGCCACGCTTGAACCCTCCAGCCAAACGGACTAAACCCGCTGCAGTCATGTCCTCACCCAAGGGATACTTACCGGGACGTCCGACTTCGCCTGCAATGGTCACGATGGCGGGATCCACCTTGTTGAGATCCCGATGAATAAAGAGTCGATCTCGCGCTACCAAAAGGATGTTGTCCTTGTCGTCGCCTGCCAACGCTTTCGCCAAGTTGACGCTGATCACGGTAAGTTTTCCATCGTGTGTTTTACGGAAGACTTGAGCGTCGTCCAGAAGTGCATCAGACGTAGTTCCGCCCGCTAGGTAAACGGCGTCACGTAATCGCGGAGTGCCGTTAGTCAAGTGATCGCCCGGATCTCGCACCTCCCCTGTAACTGTAATCACGGGTACATCCTCGAAGTCGTATCTGCTGAATACCCGGATTGTGTCGAAGGGTTTTAGCACTAGATCTTGATCGTTCCCGGCCAGCGCATCACCCAAATTGAAGGCGAGCACAACCGGCGTGGAATCAGGCTGGCTCAAGCGGATGATCTCTGCGTGTGTGGTGGAAGGCTCCGGGAGCAGGTCCTTATACGACTTGATGAGATCAGTGACCTTCATCCCGTCCCGATACGCGAATTTGCCGGGGCGAGAGACATGTCCGTCAAGGTAGACCGTCTTATCCGCATACGGAAGTATTGGAGTAATCCTAATTTTGTCCCCATCCTGGATCTTGAAATCCTCGAGCGCCTGAGTCACTTGTGCCTGATTGTTCGTTTCGGGAATATCGAGTCGCAACATCGTGCGACTCTCGTGGTCCACAACTCGTTCAACGTCCACGTGGCGGAGGGTACCGGTAGGTAGAACCCCTCCTGCAAGTTCTAACACTTCCGCAAGCCCGGTTTCTCCACTAAGCTCATATATAGCGGGACGACGCACCATGCCCTCGACGGTAACGCCACCCCTCAAAGGTGGGACTCTGACGGTGTCACCCGGCTGAAGTCCTTTTAAGTCATCGCGGATACCGTGTAGGAGCAGATCATAGACGTCGACATTCTGAATCAACTGCTTGCCCCGATAATGCTCGACGACTCTCAGCGAACCAGCGGAAGTAGGCCCGCCCGCCAGAAAAACCGCGTTGAGCGGGGTGGAGAGCGCACTCACGTCATAGGCGCCTGGACGCTCAACATCTCCCACGACATAGATACGAACTGTGCGAATACGGGCGAGCGAAACATCAGCATCCACATCACGGAACTGACCACGCAGAACCGTCTGCACGATATGCTGCACATCGCCCAAGTTATGCCCGGATACTTCGATAGCACCCACCTCGGGCAAAACTATGCGCCCCTCACGATCAACCACTCGCTGCAACCGCTGTGACACCCCTCCAGTCAGATTTATCGTAAGCCCATCGCCGGACCCGACTACATACTCGGGCCCCGCCGGCACATCCATCGGCAGGTCTTCAAGATTTCCGGTTCCGCTGCGGAAAACATCCTGACCGAATCGCTCTAAGACAGGTAAACGCCGGGGGTATTGGGCATACAAATCGTACAAAGACGGAACATCGGCGTACGGGTTTGGGCGATGACGAAGTCTCGGCCGCAGCGGAGCGCTCGGATAGTACGGCGGAGGCGGGGGCTGCATTTGTTGCTCAAGACTTGCCTCCTGAGGGAACGCGGAGGTCGCACCGCGCTGACCCTGGAGCAGAGACCCGAGTGAGCCCAACGATCCAGTCGACGTCCCCAAGGAAGAACCGAACGACGGCGGCAGTGACAGACCTGAGACTCCGCTGTCGCTTCCCTCCAAACCTTGCTTTCCCATCCCAGATGAAATACTTGTCTGGCTGGCGCTCAGGAGACCGGTAATTTCGTCGGCTTGCATTCCGGCCATTTGGGTTTCATCGCTGTCCATGCCGAAGTAACCTTGCGGCGGCTGCATTT
>Ga0335078_10019004_pt1 | contig 10223 bp, 9 predicted proteins | sample Lox_Sample_32_FD_206711 | JGI IMG/M metagenome (GOLD analysis project Ga0335078, IMG submission 206711) | Soil microbial communities from Loxahatchee National Wildlife Refuge, Florida, United States - Lox_Sample_3.2 | ecosystem: Environmental > Terrestrial > Soil > Wetlands | place: USA: Florida...
ACGCCACTAGGAACTATTCTCGAATCCAATTCAGTATATGCAATTGACGACGGCAACTCAGACGTCGAAGGGCTTTTATCTGCCGACAACGGAGGCGGAAACAATCATATAGTCACCGGAATGGTGCCGGACTCAACGACCCTGACGATGACAGTTGATGGTACGGCTTACACGTACACATATGTAACGACGGATGCCGGGGTCGGAAAGGGTGATTTCCATACGCTGCAGGATCTCGTGAACGAAATTAACAATAGCTTAACTCAACAGGGTTCACCGATTAGCGCATCTATAGATCAAACTACAGGCACCATCATCTTCAAGAATAGCGACGCGCATGCCGCGGATACGCACACACTCCAGATAACAAGTACGAATCCGGTATTGCAATCGGCGATGAATGCTGCAAATCCGACCACGCTGGCAGATAATGGTGGCACACTTTCTACACAGCAATTCTCGCATGTCGCGACCTCTTCTGATCTTCTTACGGATCTGAGAAATGCATCAGGCGCGAGCATGGGAATCAGCGACAACGACAAAATAGACATAAACGGCCAGGTGAACGGCACTTCTGTTCAAAAGGGTGTGCTGCAAGTCGGGGCAACCACGGATTATGGTGACCTTGCAAACAGTGTGAACAGTGCCTTGGAGATTACAAATGCCACGGGTACAACGATAGATCCTAACACCGGAGCCTTGACCATCAACGGAGATGGTGGCACGGCTCATGCGATCAGCAATGTCGATATAACTGATGCCACAAATGGGACTGCTGCATTTAACGGAGTCTTCGGCGGGAGCGCTGGGGACTGGAGCCAGACGCAGGCTGCGACCGACGTTCAGCAAAACATATCCACGACGATCTACGATTCGCTCGGGGATCAATATGATGTAACGCTCACATTCACGCGTGACGTCACCCGTCCGAATACGTGGACGTGGAAAGCATCTGTCAGCACTCCCGCAACAATTACCGGCGGCGGATCAGGAACTGCAGTTTTCAATAATGACGGGTCACTGAATGCATTCACGTTCGATGACGGTTCAACGACGCTGCAGATCAATCCGGAAGAAGTTGGTAACGCAGCAAACCTTAGTGCAAACTTGATTAGCCTCAGCCTCAATCCCGGTTCGGCAGGAAGCTTTTCAGGCTTGACGCAAATGAGCGGGGCGTCAACCACTGTTTCCGGCCAGCAAGACGGCTATGGGCTCGGCATACTCTCCAGCGAGTCGATAGACCAAAACGGAAAAATTGTGGGAGAATTCTCAAATGGCCAAACCAAGACACTCGGTCAAGTGATGATTGCGGCATTCAATAACCCGGGCGGTCTCGTCCAGGAAAATGGAAACTTGTACGCGACATCCGCAAGCACGGGAGATCCAATCATCGGTGAAGCCGGTACGGCTATTCCTACTCAAATTGTCAGCGGCTCGCTCGAAGAGTCCAATGTCGATCTTGCAACCGAGCTTTCCAATATGATCGTTGCCGAACGGGGTTATCAAGCAAATGCTCAGGTGATTACTACCAGCAGCGACATGTTAAGCGACTTAGTCAGTATGATAAGGTAATACTCTAAGGTTGAATTGAAGGGGCGCATGCCGGCATTTCGGAATGCGCCCCCGATCCAAGGAGGTGCACCATGATTCGACTTACTCAGATAAACGGAGAAGAAATCGTCGTCAATGCTGAATTGATCGAGACCATTGAAAAAGCCCATGACACTATCATTACGTTGACGACGACGCGAAGAGTTCGCGTTCAAGAGTCGGTTGAATTGATAATCGAGAAGGTAATCGAATACAGGCGGCGCGTCGCAATTCCGAAAGAGGAGAAGAAGGAAACTTGACTTCCGCTTCAAGATTCAAATTTCATCCGTTGAAAGAGGGCAAATTAATCCTGTATGTACCACTATAGTGAGTCGAACCTGACCTGCGAGTCGCCGATGGTCACAGACCCGACCGGGTTCATTCACCTCAAAGATTTATATCCACCCACCACGCCGTTCTTGGAGAGAACTATCTGCCAGAGCTGATTGTATCTCGCTCTGAATGCTCCCGCGCTCGAAAGCAAAAAATACGTCCACATTCTGAAGAATCCTTCTCCGTATCTTTCCTTTATTGAATCCCAGCTCCGGGTAAAATTGTAGTACCATGACATCAGCGTCTTATCGTAATCGGCGCCGAAGTTGTGCCAATCTTCGATGAGGAACAGACCTTCGATCGCCTTGCCGAGCTGGGCAACGGATGGCAGCATCCCGTTCGGGAAGATGTACCTGTGGGTCCACGGATCGACGCTCTTTGCGGAAACTCGATTGCCGATCGTGTGAAGGAGAAAAAGGCCGTCGTCGATCAAACACCGATCCGCGACTTTGAAGTATTCGCGATAGTTCTTATAGCCGACATGCTCAATCATCCCCACGGACACTATCCTGTCGAACTTCTCATTCAGCATCCTGTAATCCTGAAGTCTGAATTCCACCGGCAAACCGCTGCACAACTCCCTGCCGAGTGCAACCTGCTCTTTCGAAACTGTGACTCCAACGACTTCGACACCATAGCTCTGTGCCGCATATTTGCCAAAGGCTCCCCAACCGCATCCGATATCCAAAACTTTCATCCCCGGCTTGAGATAAAGTTTTTCGCAGATAAGTCTCAGCTTGTTTTCCTGTGCCTCGTCCAATGTCTCTGCGGACTTCCAGTAAGCGCAGCTGTAGTTCATTCTCTTATCGAGCATTTTTGAGAACAGCTCATTGCCAAGGTCGTAATGTCTTTCGCCGATGATGAAAGCCCGACTTTTCTTCTGCATGTTAATCAACCGAAACGCCGCAAGATGAAGAAGGAACCTGAGATTGTGCCTGACCTTGTTCTGCAAATCGGCGCGAAGAACTTTGCAAATGAATTCATCCACCCTCTCTGCGTCCCACCAACCTTCCATGTAAGACTCGCCCAGTCCCAGCTCAGCTTCCGACACCACGCGCTTATATAATCTGTCATTGTGTACCTGGATATCCCATGGTCGCTTTCCGTCCAATTCGATGCCGGCAAGTGCAAGTAAATCACTTACCAGGATTCTATTCTTGTGATCGACCATACTATCAGCTTGCAGTTCGAATGAAGCCGTTTACCATTTCGATCCCTTTTGGTGGTACACCTCTATGATGATTTCGTTCCGGTTATGAGGTCCGCTCCCATTTGCGTCTTCGTCCTGGATACTTTCCTGAATCCTGCTTCCTTCATCCAATTCCGAATCTCAGACTCTGAATAAGTGTCGCCCTCGGCGGTGTTGACAAGCATGTTCAATGCAAAGTAGGCACCTGCTGCGGGAGATGTCCGGTCATCGTTCATGATGAAATCTGAAACCACGAGCCTGCCGCCGGGATTCAGCGCCTCAAATGCTTTGCGGAATAATCTCCTGTTTGCTTCCGTTGAATTGCTGTGAATGATCGCAGACATGAATACGAGATCGAAATTGTGTCCGAGCTCATCGACTGTATAGTCGCCCGCGATGGTAGAAACCGACCTCTCGAGATTTTCCGCCTTGATATAACGCTGCGTTAGCTGCACAACGTTCGGCAAATCGAAAACTATTGCGCTCAAGCCTTTTTTTGCGCGGGCGAATGCGAACGAAAATGCTCCCGACCCGCCGCCGACATCAAGCACAAGCCTGACATTTTTTAAGTTGATCAGTTTCACGATCACCGGTGCCTGGCGTATCGCCCGAGTATGCATTGCCGCTATGAAAGCTTCCAACACGTTTGCACCATGGCCACTCGCCGGGCCGCGCTCCGCCGCTCGTGATCCGCGACGTACGGCTTCGGTCAATGTGCTCCACGTGTCCCATAGGTGGACCTGGTGCATGAGCCCTCCGAGATATTCGGGCCCTCCACGGACCAGGAAACGGGATGTTAGCGGTGTGTTGGCGAACGAACCGTTTCTCTTTCGCAGAAATCCTGAAGCACAGAGTGCGTTTAAAAGTCTATCGGTCGCTCGCGGATTCGTCGCTGCTAAATTTGCGATCTCTTCAGACGACTTCGGCTCCATGCCGACCAGCGTGAAAATGTCGAGCTCAAACGCCGTCAATAGGACGCGGGGTTCTCGAAAAGAATATGCAGAGTTGGTTATTCTCTGAAATGAAGTTTTTGTCGACTGGGTTTTCTTATTCATGATTGCCTCAACATTTCAACGTCCCGGTTCCCAACCCGAGCCACTGCTAATTATAACTTACCGACCCGGCATGGCAAAAGCAATTTGCTTTCTGTGGCAATGCGTTTCTCATTGCGGTTGTCCGTCGCGAAAAGGACTTGTCGAGACAGTTTTATCCTTCATGGCTTCGACGGACGATTGTTTCTTCCGGCGTCTTGACGGCCGGTTTGCTGCTTACTCGTCGGTCATTCATTAATAATAAATTCCTCCGGAGACAAATTCCAAAGGCCCAGTTGAGGCGCTACTGCATGAACTTCCTGAAGAAGAAAGTGTCCGGATAGCCGAAAAACCTCTTTTTTGAGCTGAATTGCCACGAAGCCTTGTAAATTATCGTTATGCTCTTAAATTAAAGTAAAACAGGGACTCGGCAGAAATTGAGTTTCCTCGAGGAAAATTAAGGTGTCCTACTTAGCCGACATAAGAAGCGTCGAAAAATTAAACCACCTCCTGGACGTGTGCAGGACAAATCTCTACACATTCAACGAAGAGATGATCAAACGCGCGTTCGAATTCAGCTGGAACGCACACGTAAAGGGAAAGCCGCGCGCCTCGGGTGAACCGTATTTTTCACACCCCTTTGAAGTAGCACTGGTCGTCGCGAAGGAAATTCCACTCGATGATATTTCCGTCGCTGCGGCGCTGCTCCATGATGTAGTGGAAGATACGCCTTACGATCTCAAGGCAGTCAGTGCAGAATTTGGGGATGAGATTGCAGAGATAGTTGATGGTGTGACGAAGATTTCCGGTGCCGTTGAGAGCCATGACATCTCGCGTGCAGAAAACTATCGCAAGATGCTTCTTTCGATGGCAAAAGACGTTCGGGTCATTCTTGTTAAGTTCGCGGACCGCTTGCACAACATGAGGACTTTGACATTTCTTGCCCCGGAAAAGCAGGAGCGAATTGCCAGGGAGACGCTGGAGATATACGCTCCGCTTGCACATCGTTTCGGTTTGGCGAAAGTCAAATGGGAGTTCGAGGATCTTGCATTCAAATATCTCAACGCGTCCGACTACGAATATATATCGAGAAAGCTGCAGGCGAGGCGACGTGAGCGGGAAGGATACATACGGAAATTTATTCAGCCCATAAAGGAACGCCTTGAAGGTGAAGAGAGCAAATTCGAGATCACGGGGCGGCCGAAGCATATCTACAGCATTTACAATAAGATGGTGAAGCGCGGCAAGCCGATAGAAGAGATATACGACCTGTTCGCCGTGAGGGTCGTTCTCGATACTCAAGACAAGAACGATTGCTTCACGGTCTATGGAATCGTCTCGGAAATATACACGCCGGTGCCTGAACGCTTCAAAGATTACATCTCTGTCCCGAAACAAAATGGCTATCAGTCCATTCACACGACGGTCGTCGGACCCGCAGGAAAGATGGTCGAGGTTCAGATTCGCACGAAACAAATGGATGAAATTGCGGAGCGAGGAGTCGCCGCCCACTGGAAATACAAGGAAGGCGTGAAAGAATCGGATAGGAATCTGGAAGAGTGGATATCTTGGGTGCGCGAGATTTTGGATCAGCCGGCGGTTTCGAGCGACGATGCCGCATCGAGCTTTCTCGAAGGATTCAAGCTCGATCTGTACCAGGATGAGATTTACGTTTTCACTCCGAAAGGAGAATTGCAGATTCTCCCGAAGGGATCGACGCCCGTCGACTTTGCTTTTGAAATACATTCCCAGATAGGCACACATTGCGTCGGTGCGAAAGTTAACGGCAGGATCGTTCCACTGAGCACGAAGCTGGGCAGCGGGGACCAGATCGAGATCATCACCTCATCCAACCAGAACGTAAATCCCGATTGGGAAAAATTTGTCGTCTCCAGGAAAGCGAAGTCGCACATAAGGCGCTGGCTGAACGAAGAGGCAAGAAAGAAAGCTGCCGAAGGTGAGGAGACATGGAGTAAAAGACTAAAGAAGAACAAGCTGTCGATTTCCGAGGAAGATTTCGCGAAACTGCTTCACGACATGAAGTTCGATAATCCGCAGAAGTTTTATACTGCAATTTCTGATGAAGAGATTGAGCCGGAGAAACTGATCGCGCGGCTGAAGCAGCAAAAATCCCTGAGGGAAGCCGGAGAACCGGCAAAGCCCGCTCAGACTTTCGTCGAGATTGCGAGAAAAGCATCCGATGGCATTGTCGTCGATGGCTCGCGGAGCGAATGGAAAGTCTCGTACGCGAAGTGCTGCAATCCGATTCCGGGAGATGAGATCGTAGGCTTCGTCACAACGGGAGAAGGAATAAAAATACATCGGAAGTCATGTTCAAATGTCGGAAGGATGGACGGCCCGGCAAAGGAGAGAATAGTCGAAGCGACCTGGCCTGGTGAAAGCAGCGGCCTGTTCGTCGCCGGCGTCACTATTTCCGGATTGGACAGACCCGGAATACTCACCGAAGTAACTCATGCAATCACGAATTATCAGAACACGAACATCCGCAGCGTCTCGGCAGAAGTCCGCAGCGCGATCTTTGAGGGGCAGGTCATTATATACGTGAAAGACAGGGACCATCTGGATCGGCTAATTGACAAACTGAAAAAAATCGATGGAGTTACCCGCGTCGATAGAATGTCCGCGGGATCATATGGACAGGGATAGAATGCCTGAAAGCAAATCGAGTACGATTCAGGATCCGGTGAATGCGGGACGCATCCTGGGAATTGACTACGGGTTGAAAAGAGTTGGAGTGGCCATCAGCGATCCGATGAAAATCATTGCACAGGGCATCGATACATTTCCTAACGATTCCAATTTGATGAACAGGATCCTCGATCTGGTGAACAGGATGTCGGTGATCAAGATTGTAATCGGCAATCCACTTAAATTGAACGGACAGGAAGGAGACTCTGCTCTTCAAGCGTCAAAGTTCGCGGAAACACTCAGAGGAAAAATATCAAAGAGTTGCGGCAAAAAAGTGGAAATTGTCCGGTGGGACGAAAGATTTACTACCGTCATCGCTCAACGAACACAAATAGAGCTCGGAGTGAAGAAGAAAGAAAGGCAAAAGAAAAGCAACCTGGATCGGATGTCTTCGCAGCTCATTCTCCAGAGCTATCTTGATTCTCATACATGAACGGCGAAGCGACACTGAAATCGGGAAGGGCGACGTTCGGAAAAGTCATCCTGGTTCTCCTTGCGGCGTTTCTGATTGTTGAAGCTGCGATGCTTCCGTTTCCGTGGACTGTTGCAAGTCTGAGAACCGGGAATCCCGGATCGACGGCCATAATGAGAGAACGGATGAAGCAGGCGGAGACGGGACATGAAGCCTATAGAATTCACCGTGTTTACGTCCCGCTTTCAAGAATTTCGGACTATTTTGTTCACGCGGTGATAGTCGGAGAAGACGGGACTTTTTTCGAGCACCATGGCGTTGACTGGTACGAAGTTCGGCAATCGCTGGAGAAAAATTGGGAGGAAAAGAAAATAGTTCGGGGCTCGAGCACGATCACGATGCAGCTTGCAAAGAACCTATGGTTTTCAACCGGCCGCGATCCATTGACGAAACTTAACGAGATTATCGCGGCGTATATGCTGGAACACTATCTGGCTAAGGACCGAATATTGGAATTGTATTTGAACGAAATCGAGTTTGGCAGAGGAGTTTTCGGCGTTGAGGCGGCAAGTCGCGCGTATTTCGGCAAGCCGGCGTCTCAGCTGTCGCGCGATGAAGCGGCAAGGCTCGTCGCAATCATACCGAGTCCGATTAAGCATTCGCCAAATTCCGATTCGAAGTTTGTTTCGCAAAGGTTCAGCACGATTTTGATCAGGATGGAAGCGCGCGGGTGGTAGCGGAGCCGCAACGAGCATTGCGGGATGAAGAAGACAGAATAATGTCATGAACATCTTGAATGTTGAATTGAATATTTGGATTTTATTTGGATTCAAAATTCAGGATTGAAAACTGAGAGTTGTTTTAAGGTGGATGTCTCGGAACTAAAGGCTCTCATCTCCGAGGGCGAGAATTTTAAGATAGAATTCAAAAGGCAGTTCAGCGGGATTGAAAAGATCGCGAAGGAAATGATTGCCTTTGCGAACACCAAGGGCGGAATGATCCTATTCGGCGTCGATGATGACGGTACGATCTACGGAGTGGAGAGCGAGAAGTCGGAGACAGATTTGATTTACGAAGCCTCGCGGAAGTATTGCGAGCCGCCGATCGAGCCGATCGTCCAGGTGATCGAGCTGAACGGAAAGGATATCGTGGTCGCAATCGTCGAAGAGAGCCGGAGCAAGCCTCACAGGCTTCAGGATTACAAGGATATCGTTTCCAGAGACGCTAGAGTCTATATACGGGTGAACGACAAGAGCGTAATCGCGAGCCGCGAAGTTGTGAAGATACTGGAGAGCGAGAATCCGAGCAGCGAGCCTCTTTCGATCATCATTGGAGAAAATGAGCGGCGATTATTCAAGTTTCTGGAAGACAATCAGCGAGTTACAGTAAAAGATTTTGCAAAGCTTGTCAATATCAGCGAGAGGCGGGCATCGAGGATTCTCGTCAAACTCGTCAGGGCGGGCGTAATACGAATTCACACGGAAGAAAAGTTCGAGTATTTTACCTCGGCATTTTGAGAGAGTGCCATCAATTCCGGACAAGCTAAGAGACCAAATATTAGAAATCGAAAATGGAATTGGTGAGCCATGAAGTCCACTGCAGGCTCGAATTTCGGATTCCCAGCTGTCGCCTCAACTCTTGACCTTCGACGTTTGACTCTCCCCGTTGAGCATTTCAAACAATCTGTACACGGCAATCCCGTAAGCAACTGCGACGTTGAGCGAATGCTTCACGCCTTTCATCGGTATTTCCACCGAGATGTCGGCTGCGTCCACGACATCTTTCGTGATTCCGCCGATCTCATTCCCCACCGCGATGCAAATCGGAAAAAATTCGCCCGGTAATTTCCACAGAGGTATGCTCTCATCTGTCTGTTCGAGCACTGCAAATTTTATTCCCAGCGACTTTATTTCTTCGACCGCCTCGATCGGCTTCCTGCAATATGACCATGGCACACTTTCCACCGCTCCGAGAGCTGTCTTCGATATTTCCGGCCTCGGAGGATAAGGAGTAAAACCGGTCAGGTAAAGTCTGGAAAGCAAAACGGCGTCGGAGGTTCTGAAGATCGAGCCGACATTGTACAAGCTTCGGACATTCTCGAGAAAGCCATAGATCGGGGAACGCGGCGCTGCAACAGCCTGTTCGACGGAAAGCCTTCGCGAGGAGATTTCCGGGTGCGAAAGCTTACGCATCAGAGGCTTGGTCGGATGGAGTAGAGTCCGGAGGAGGCTTCCTGTCCGAAGGGCTCTTCGAAAACCAGATCTTATAGAAAACGGACTCGAAAATGGTCAGGAGAATGAGTGACAAGGAGTCGCCGTTGAGAATGGGATCGATTCCCTCCTGGCCGAAAGTGAGGCGGATTACAAATGACGATAGCGTCCATCCTGCGGTAAAGATGATTCCGGCGAATCCGACGGAGAGAAACGCTTCGCCGAGGGTCTCCTCGTGGTATCTCTTTGCAAACAAGTAAACGCCGGCGGTTATGTGCATCCAGAAAATTAGGACGGGAATCATTGCATCTGGAATTTAAAAACGAAAAGTGAAAAGTGGAAATCCTGAGCAGTCTACATTCCAAGATAGTCGGCTTACAAATGGGACGAATTCCCTTGACTTTTAGAAATTGTCATTGTATGATAATCAAGGCGGAATGAAAGCAGTGACAATGGATTTGTTTGCGAAGGGAGAAACGGTTTTAGAAGACCGTGGAAACACCTCAGAAAACCTTCAGAGATTAGATATTGACGGTGAACATAGGGAGAGGATCCTACCGTATTGCAGACTAAAGTATGGTGAGGTTTGGGAGGATGGCGTTTCCGGGCATAGAATCGGATTGTTAGACGCGACAAAAAGAACAGATGTCTCAAAACTTATGGATGGACAAAGGGCGACCCTTGGTTTGAATGATCCGCCATATAATATTGTTGTTGGCAATTCGAGTACGAAGAACCTGTCGAAGCAG
>Ga0335078_10019007_pt1 | contig 10221 bp, 8 predicted proteins | sample Lox_Sample_32_FD_206711 | JGI IMG/M metagenome (GOLD analysis project Ga0335078, IMG submission 206711) | Soil microbial communities from Loxahatchee National Wildlife Refuge, Florida, United States - Lox_Sample_3.2 | ecosystem: Environmental > Terrestrial > Soil > Wetlands | place: USA: Florida...
CGCAAGGAACAGATCGTGCGCCGCCCTCTCGGTGCGCCTGATCACCGCCATCTGCTCGTAAAGGCTGAGCAGCCGGTCGGCCGCCACCTCGCTGGTGCTTGCCTGAGTCACTGCTTCTCACCCCGGTCAGCACCCGCGGGGGGATCCGGGGGGTCGCCCCCCCGGCCGGCAGCGGTGTTCAGGTGCGACTGGCTCTCTCGCAGCGTGTCGAGCGCGCCGCCGACGGTCCAGTACTTGCGCCCGGCCACCAGCAGGTCCTCGGCGGGGAACTTCGTGATCACCTCGCACCCGTCGGCGGTCACCACGACCTCCTCCTCGATCCGCGCCGCCGACCAGCCGTCCGAGGCGGGCCAGTACGTCTCAAGCGCGAACACCATGCCCTCCTCAAGCGTCTCAGGATGGTCAAGCGAGACCAACCTGCTGAAGATCGGCTTCTCCCAGATGGACAGCCCGACGCCGTGGCCGTACTGGAGCGCGAACGCCGCGGTCTCGTCGGCGAAGCCGAACTCCTGCGCGCGCGGCCAGAGCGAGACCACGTCGCCGGTCGTCGCTCCCGGCCTTACGATCGCGATCGCGGCGTCCATGTACTCGCGGCACCTGATGTAGGCGTCCCGCTGCGCGCGGGAGGCGCTTCCGACCGCGAGCGTGCGGTAGTAGCAGGTGCGGTAGCCGTTGAAGCTGTGCAGGATGTCGAAGAACGCGGGATCTCCCGGCCGCAGGAGCCGGTCGCTGAACACGTGCGGGTGCGGCGAGCAGCGCTCGCCCGAGATCGCGTTGACCCCCTCCACGTACTCGCTGCCGAGGTCGTAGAGCACCTTGCTGACCAGTCCGACGCACTCGTTCTCGCGCACGCCGGGCCGCAGGAACGCGTAGAGCTCGTCGTAGGCCGCGTCCACCATCGAGCAGGCCTGGGTGAGCAGCGTGATCTCGTCGACCGTCTTGGTGCGGCGCGCCTCGAGGAAGACCTGCTGGCCGTCCACGACCGCGATCCCCTCCGCCGCCAGCGCCTGCAGGACCGGCATCTCGGCGACGTCGACGCCGAGCGGGGCGTCGGCCAGGCCACGCTCGCGCAGCTCGGCGGCCACCTTCCTGGCCAGCTCCTGCGCGATCCCAGCGTCGGGGTGGAACGCGCCGCGCAGCGTGGAGATGCCCGCACGGGCTCCGGTGCGCGCCGCCCCCTGCATCGTCGGCTCGCCGCCGGTGTGGTCGAGCCAGGGGTTGTAGATCTGGTGGTGCCTGGCCGCCGAGCCGAAGTCCCAGGTGATCGGCTCGCCGCCACGTGGTAGCAGCGCGAAGCGGATCAGCTTGTCCATCGCCCAGGTGCCGATGTGGGTCGCCGCCATGTACCTGGTGTTCGGCATGTCGAAGCTGAGCAGCGCGCCGAGGTCGGATGCCTCGAGCTTCTCCTTCAGCCGGGCCAGCCGCTGCTCACGCAGCCGGCCGAAGTCCACCCGCTGCTCCCAGTCCACGGCGTTGGTTCCGTAGGTACGTATCGCCATCTCGCTCCCCTCACCGGATCGACGTGCCGAGATCGGCCAGCATGACCATGGCCGCGTTCCGCCCTGGCGCGCCGGACACCGAGCCGCCAGGGTAGGTGGTGGCCCCGGTCTGGTACAGGCCGGGCACCGGCATCCGGTGGCTAGCCCAGCCGGGCACCGGCCGGAGCTCACCGGACTGCGCGGGCCCGGAGTCGCCGCCGTGGCAGGATCCGTGCCAGTTGTGCGCGTTCATTCGCTCGAGGTCGAGCGGGCTCTTCACCGCCGACGCCAGCATCACCTCGTCGGTGAGGTTGGGCGCGTACCCGCGCAGCGCGGCGAGATTGGCGGCGGACACCTCGGCCTTCAGCTCGTCCCAGCGGTCAGGGCCGGCCGGCAGCTCATATGGCTGGAAGCCCACCACCTTGAGAGTGTGGCGGCCCTGCGGCGCCCGGCTCGGGTCGGCCACGGTCGGGCAGAGCACGAGCAGGACCGGGTCGTCGGTGGCGATCCGGCAGGCCCGGAAGTCGGTGGCAAGCCTCAGCATCCGGTCGGCCGAACCTGGCGTGCCCGAGGCGACCGGCCTGATCACGCCGTCGTCGACCGGATACTCCGGCGCCGCCGTGGTCGCATAGTGGCTGACGAACATGGAGATGCCCGGCTGCCAGCTGGCCACCCCGTCGATAAAGTCATCGCCCCACAGGTGCGCGGGCGCCATCTGCACCAGGTGCTTGATGTGGATGGTGGACAGCACCGCGTGCCTGGCCAGGTACTTCTCGCCGGACTCGGTCGCCACCCCGGCGCATCGGCCGCCCTCGATCACCAGGTCGGTGACCCGCGCGCCGGTCACGATCACGCCGCCGTGGCCCTCGATCACCCGGCCGAGCGCGGCGGGCAGCGCCCCTGAGCCGCCGCGCGGCAGCGTCCAGCTGTGCTGCTGCCTGCCATAGGCCAGCGAGTACGCGAGCATGCCGGTGCCGGGGCGCTCGGGCGGCTGCATGGTCATGAAGGACATCCACAGCATGAACGCCCTGGTGTGCTCGTCGGTGAACTCGCCGGCGATGACCTCCCACGCGGACATCGCGTTCCGCCGCAGCCAGCGCGCGCCGTCGGGCTGCCTGGCCAGTGCCGCGGTCGTGGACTCCCCGCTGCCGATCGGGGTATAGCGCACCCGGCCGAGGTCGGGTGCGATCCTGCGGTAGGCGGCCATCATTGACCGGTAGGCGTCGGCGTCGGCGCGCGCGAACCTCGCGAACTCCGCGCAGGTGCGCTCCTCGTCCCGCCACATGGTCAGCCATGCGCCGTCGCCGAACGGCAGGTGCACCACCGGATCGGGGTGCAGGTACTCGAGCCCGTGCTCTGCGAGGCCGAGCTCGTCCTCGCGCAGGATGGGGCTGGCCTGGATCAGGTTGTGCGCTGTCGAGCAGCTGTCGTGCAGGAATCCGGGCAGGGTCAGCTCCTGCGAGCTCGTGTCGCCGCCGATCTGCTCCCCGGCCTCGAGTACCAGGCAGGACAGCCCGGCCCTGGCCAGGTACGCGGCGGCGACCAGGCTGTTGTGGCCGGCCCCGGCGACCACCACGTCGAAGGTCTGCGTCATCGGCGGCCCGTCATGACGCCGCCCCGCCTCTCCGCGGGTACGGCATGGCAGTGGCAGTCGGCGATCAACGCCCCGAGCCTGAACTCTCGGTGCTCGAGCTCTCGCTGGCCGTGTCGCCGACGGCGCCGCCGAGGTAGAGCGCACCGATCTCCGGGTGCTCAAGCACCTCCTTGCCGGTGCCGGTGAGCCGCACCCGGCCGTTCTCCATCACCACGCCGTGACTCGCCAGCCGCAGCCCCGCCCGCGCGTTCTGCTCGACGAGCAGGATGGTCTTGCCGCTGGCGTTCATCAGCCTGACCGCCTCGAACACGCTCTTGAGCACCTTGGGCGCCAGGCCCACCGAGGGCTCGTCGAGTATCACGAGCGCAGGGTCGAGCATCAGGCACCTGGCGAACTCGACCAGCCGCTGCTGACCGCCGGACAGACTGCCGGCCTTCTGGTCGGCCCAGCCGGCCACGGCCGGGAACAGCCGCTCCACCTCGGCCCGCCTGGCGGCCACCTGACCGCGGTCGGCCAGCAGGTAGCCGCCGAGCTCGATGTTCTCCCTGACCGTCATCTCGCGGAACAGGCTGTGGTTCTGCGGCACGTGCACGATGCCGGCCTTGAGCACCTGGCGCGGGCTCTTGCCGGCCAGCGGCTCGCCGCGGAACGTGATGCTGCCGCGCCGCGGCTTAAGCAGGCCGCTGATCGTCGCCAGCAGCGTGGACTTGCCGCAGCCGTTGGGGCCGACCACGCAGGTGATCCCGCCCTCGGCCACGGCGAGGCTCACACCGTGCAGCACGTCGCCGCCGCCGTAGCCTGCGGTGATCCCGTCCACGACCAGCGCGGCGCCGGCCGGGGACGGCACGGGGTCATCCGACCGGCTCATCGTCCTCCTCCGCGATGCCGAGGTAGGCGTCGAGCACCCGCGGGTCATCCCTGATGATCTGCGGCGGCCCCGCGGCCACGACCGTGCCGTAGTCGAGCACCGCGACGTGGTGGCACAGGCCCATCACGAACTCCATGTTGTGCTCGACGATCAGGAACGTCTTGCCCGCCGCGTTGAGCTCGGCGATCCGGTCGGAGATGACATGGATCAGCGACGGGTTGATACCGCCGGCCGGCTCGTCGAGCAGCACGATCGTCGGGTCAGCGACCAGCACGTAGGCGAGCTCGAGCAGCTTTCGCTGGCCGTAGGAGAGCGTCCCGGCCAGCGCGTGCGCGTGCCCGTCGATGCCGGTGAACCTGAGCAGCTCCATCGCCCGGTGCCGGTCGGCAGGACCGCCGGCCCGCGCCAGCGGGTTGCCGAACCGGCGGCCGCGGCTGGCCGTCCCGGTGTGCTGAGCGGCGATGAGCATGTTCTCCATCACCGTGAGCCTGGGGAAGATCCTGGTCAGCTGGAAGGTCCGGCCGATGCCGTCGGCGAACACGCGCTGCGGCGCCAGTCTGGTGATCTTGCGGTCGGCGAAGTAAACCTCGCCCTCATCGGGGCGTTCGTACCCCGTGATCACGTTGAACAGCGTCGTCTTGCCCGACCCGTTCGGCCCGATCAGGCCGGTGATGGTGCCGGCCTCCACCTCGATGGAGCACTCGCTCAGCGCCTGCACGCCGCCGAAGGCCTTGCTGATCCCCTCCGTGCGCAGCAGCGCGGTCATTCCTGCGCCCCCTTCGCCGCAGCGACCGGCTGCGCCACGCCCGGCACCGCGGCCGCGGCCGCGGTGCCCGTGCCGAGCCAGGACCGCACCCGCGAGGCGACGGCGGGTACCAGGCCGTTGGGCAGGAACAGCACCACCGCGAGGAACAGGACGCCGAGCAGGATCTGGCTCAGGTAGCTGTCGTTGATGCTCGATGTCAGGTACTGCTCGGCCGGCATGATGATCACCGCGCCGATCACCGGACCGCTGATCGTCCCCAGCCCGCCGAGGAAGGCGATCAGCGCGACGGTCAGGTCGAAGATGGGGTCGAAGCCGGACTGCGGGAACACCTGGCCGATGAAGTAGAACCAGACCGCGCCCGCGATCCCGGTGAGCCCGCCGGAGATGACGAACGCGGTGAGTTTCACCGGCATGGCCCGCACGCCGAGGCTCGCCGCCCGGTCCTCGTCGTCCCTGATCGCGCGCAGCTGCAGGCCGAACCTGGATCCCTTGACCAGCCAGGAGATGCCGACCGTGACGACCGCGAGCGCCAGCGCGATGTAGTAGAAGCGCTGGTCGAAGGCGACCGGCCCCCAGACGAGGAACGGCGCGTCCAGGCCGATCGTGCCATTGGTCAGGGTGTTCAGGTCGAAGGCCATCAGCTGGAAGATGAAGAAGATCGCGATCGTGATCACCACGAACGTGTGCCGCCGCACCCGCAGCGCGACCAGACCGAACGGCACGGCGATCACGGCGGCGACCGCGCCGGCCAGCGGCAGCAGCGCGAAGATGGCGTTGCCGGTGACCTGCAGATGCTCGCACACGATGCCGGCGGCGTACGCTCCGCTGCCGAAGAACACCGCGTGGCCGAGCGAGATGTAGCCGGAGTACCCGGAGAACAGGTTCCAGGCGACCGCGCAGCAGATGTACAGCGCGGTGAGGAACCCGATAGTCAGCACGAGCTGATTGGTGAAGGCGACGCCGAACGCCACGAAGGCGGCGAGCGCGAGCGCCAGCAGCCCGGCCCTGGTGCCGGGGCCGCCGAGCACGCCGGGCACCGCGGCGGGACCGGCAAGCTCCGCCCGGCGCCCGGCCGCAGCCGCCGAACGCCGGGGCGAGGTCGAGTCGCTCACTGCGCCCTCGCCGCCTGGCGGCCGAACAGCCCTACCGGCCTGACCAGGAGCACGATCACGATGGCCGCGTAGAAGACCGCGACGGCCCAGGTCGGCTGCCAGATGTCGACGATCGCCTCGACGGTCAGCATGAATACGGAGGCGACCAGCGCGCCGCCCACGCTGCCCAGGCCCGCCAGGATGATCAGCGCGAGCAGACGGGAGATCAGGTCGTAGCCGCTGTTGGGGTTAAAAGGCGGGCCGGTGGCGCCGAAGATCATTCCGCCGATGGCCGTGACCGAGACCCCGATGCCGTAGGTCAGTGCGCCGACCCGGTTCACGTCGATGCCGACGAGCAGGGCGGCGGTCCTGTCCTGCATGGTGGCGCGGACGCTCTTGCCGAACCTGGTCCGGTACAGCAGCAGGTAGAGCACGCCCACCATGGCCGCGGCAAGCACGAAGCCGCCGATCTCGATGTCGGGGACGTAGAAGCCGAACATGGACACGGTCGAGTTGCTGTAGGGCGCGGTCAGCGTCACGTCGCTCGCCCCGAAGAACAGGTAGAGCAGTCCCTCGATGATGATCGCCACCGCGTAGCTGGCCAGCAGCGACATCGCGGTGCGCTCGCTGCCGCGCAGCGGCCTGATGAAGGCCCACTGGATGGCCACGCCGATGATGAACATGGCGGGCACTGTGATCAGCAGGCCGAGGAATAGGTCGATGTGCAGGTGCACGGAGAGCGCGTAGCTGAGGTAGGCGCCGAGCACCACCATCACGCCCTGGGCGATGTTGATGATGTCGAGCACGCCGAAGATCAGCGTCAGGCCGACGGCCATCAGCGCGTAGACGCCGCCGCCGAGAACGCCGTTGACCACCGCGTGCAGCAGTTCGGTCGCCATAACCGCACTCCGCCGCGCGCCGCTCCGTGCACCCGCATGCTCAGCCGCTCGTCCAGGCGGGCTTGGGGGCGAGCAGCTTCACCGTGCCTGGCGCGCCGAGCGGCAGGACCTGCACGTACTTGCCGTTCTGCCACTGGAAGATGTAGGCGGTGAGCAGGCCGTTCTCGCCGAGCGAGTCGAACTTGACAGGGCCCTGCACGCTGGTCAGCGTCACCCCGCTGTGCAGGTAGGCGATGATCTTGGCGTTGTCGGTGCCGCCGGTGGCCGTGACCGCCTGCGCGGCGACCTGGCCGACCGAGTAGGCCTCGGCGACGTCAGAGTTGACGCCGGACGGCGAGCCGCCGTACTTAGCCACGTACTCAGCGACCATCTTCTTGCTCGCCGCGTTGGTCACGCCCGGGTACCAGCCGTTCGGGACCATCATGCCGTCGGCGTTGCCGACTCCGACCGCCGAGATGAACGCCGCGCCCTGGTCGGGGCCGGCCGCGCAGACGAAGTACTTCGGCACGTAGTGCTGCTGCTGGAACGCCTTCATGAACGCGGCGACGGTCGGCACGTCGGTGGAGCCAAGCACGACCACATCGGGCTTGGCCGCGGCCACGTTGTCAGCCGCCGGAGCGTAGTCGACCTCCTCCTCGGGGAAGATCTTTGAGTAGACGGTCTTGATCCCGGCGGCGGCCATGATCTTCTGCGCAGCCTGGACCGGCGGGTAGCCGAACGGGTCATCAGCCATCGGGTAGGCGGCGGTCTTCGGCCGCTGGCTGGCCGGCAGCGACGCCAGGTACTTCGCGAACGGCACGATCGTGTCGGCGATCGGCAAGGATACGTCGAACACGTTGTGATCCGCCAGGTTCGACGGCGCAGAGAACACGGTCGGCGCGCCGCCGGCACCCTCGATGAACGCGTATCCGTTGCGCGCCGCCACGGCCTCGGCGGGGGTGGTCAGCAGCGAGGAGAACGGCCCGAAGGTGAGGTTGACGTGATCAGTGGAGATCAGCTGGGTGTAGTTGGTGTCCACAGTGGTCGGGCTGCTTGCATTGTTCAGAACGATCAGCTTGACCGGATGGCCGAGCAGGCCGCCCGCGGCGTTCACGTCGTGCGCCCAGAGCTCGTAGCCCTTCTCGAACGCCAGGCCGTCGGTGGAAAAGTCGCCGGTCAGCGAGAGCGACGTGCCGATCACGATCGGCGTCTTGGACTTCGGGCTCGGCGCGCTGCTTGTGCTGCTATTGCTCGAGCAAGCGGCGAGCGCTGCCGATAGCGCGACCGCGGTGATTCCTACAGACAAGAACCGGGCGCTGTGTGATCTCATCCCCGGTCCTCCTTCCGAGTCGATGGATAATCCGGTCAATCGCTGCTGGCGGGCTCGAGCCCGTCAGATATCTCCGCGTTCTCGCTGACCAGCTCCAGGCCCGCCGACCGGGCCTGGAGCACGAGCAAGGTCGCGAAGTCTTCCTCGCCAAAGCCATAACCGACCAGGCTCTGCACGAGCTGATGCACCGCCGACGCGACCGGCAGCGGTACCTCGTGCTCCCTCGCCGCCGCGAGCCCAAGGTCGAAATCCTTGCGCAGCAGCGTGGAGGTGAATGTCGGATGGAAGTCGAGGTTCACGAACGCCGGCGTCTTGTACCGGCTGAACGTCGAGCCCATGACGCTGTTGTTCAGGCAGGCAAGCAGCGCCTGCCTGCTGACCCCGCTCTTCTCGGCCAGCACGGTCACCTCGGCCAGCGACTGGGTCACCACGCCGAGGAAGAGGTTGTGGCAGAGTTTCACGGTCCTGGCCAGCTCGCCCTCGCCCACGTAGGTCGCTCCGGCGCCAAGGATGTCCAGGTAAGGCCGGACCGTGTCGAACGCGTCCGGAGAGCCTGAGACGGCGAACGTGAGCCTGCCGACCCTGGCCACCTTGGGGTTTCCCATCACCGGGGCGGCGAGCAGCGTGCTGCCCTTGGCCGCCAGGTCGGCCCTGACCTGCTCGGACGCCTCCGCCGAGACGGTCGAGCAGTCCACGACCACCGACGGCGCCTTGCCGCCTGAGGTCACCCCGCCGGGCCCGGTCAGCGCATCGATCAGGTCCTGCGAGGTGCCGACGGTCACGAACAGGATGTCCACCGAGCCGAGTTCGGCGGCGCTGTCCACGACCCTGGCCCCGGCCGCGGCCAGGGCCTCGGCCTTGGCCTTGGTCCGGTTGTAGACGCTGACGTCACAGCCGGCCCGCAGCAGCCGGCCGATGAGCGACACGCCCATCCGCCCGGTGCCCAGCCAGCCGAGCGTGCGCCCGCCGCTTACGTCCGCCATGTCGCCCACCTCAAACCGTCCCAGTCGCCGCGCCCGATCCGGCGCGCTGCCTGCCGCCCGGGCCTGACCACGACGTCCTGTCGCGCACATCCCTGAGCAATCGTTTGCAGCACGAGCGTGATCTATTGGGCAGCGATCTGTCAATGGGCAATCTTTCCTCCTGAGCCGGGCGTCACGCGGACGAATCGCCGGATAAACGCCCGCTCACCGGGGCCGTCCGCGGAATGCGGGCCTCCTGGCGCTCGGACGGACCAGCACAGCTTAGCGCAAACGTGTGCAATGCTAGCCCTTATGGCAGATAATCGGGTGACCGCCGCGATCTCGCACTGGGCGCCGCGGTTCATTGCGAATGGAGTCGACTACAACGACTTCGCGGCCGTCACCGCGGGCATCGACGACTGGGGCTCCTGGTGCGCCCGGTGGTGCGACGCCGCGGCGGTGCACGAGCGGCTCGGCCGCACCGCCCTGGCGGACGGCCGCAACCGGTCGGCCGGGGCGCACCTGGCCCAGGCGGCGGTCTACTACCACTTTGCCAAGTTCATGTTCGTCGACGATCTCGGTCAGATGCGCGCCGCGCACCTGTCCGCTGTCGGGTGCCTGACCGACGCGCTGCCGCTGCTCGATCCGCCTGGCGAGCGGGTGGAGATCCCGTTCGCCGGCTCCGTGCTCGCCGCGGTGCTTCGCCGACCGGCGGGCGAGGGGCCGCACCCGGTCGTGGTGCTGATCCCCGGCCTTGACTCGGCCAAGGAGGAGTTCAGGGCGACCGAGGAGCTGTTCCTGCGCCGCGGGCTCGCCACCTTCTCGGTAGACGGGCCCGGCCAGGGCGAGGCCGAGTACGACCTGGCGATCCGCGGCGACTGGGAGGTGCCAGGGGCGGCCATTCTCGACGCGGTGGCAGCCCTGCCCGGCATCGACGGCGGGCGGATCGGAATCTGGGGAGTCAGCCTCGGCGGCTACTACGCCGCCAGGCTGGCCAGCGCGGAGCCTCGGGTGCGGGCGTGCGTGTCGCTCTGCGGCACCTATGACCTGGCCGCGGTCTGGGACCAGATGCCCGAGCTCAGCCGGGCCGCCTTCACGGTCAGGTCCAAGTCGGCATCACCCGAGCAGGCGCGGAAGCGGGCGGGCGAGTTGTCCATGGCCGGGCGAGCCGGGAGCATCACGGCGCCGCTGCTGATCGTGGCCGGCCGGCGTGACCGCATCTTCCCCTGGCAGGACGCGGTGCGGCTGCGCGAC
>Ga0335078_10019008_pt1 | contig 10221 bp, 10 predicted proteins | sample Lox_Sample_32_FD_206711 | JGI IMG/M metagenome (GOLD analysis project Ga0335078, IMG submission 206711) | Soil microbial communities from Loxahatchee National Wildlife Refuge, Florida, United States - Lox_Sample_3.2 | ecosystem: Environmental > Terrestrial > Soil > Wetlands | place: USA...
AGCCGTACGCGATCTGCGGACGACCGCCGATCAGCACGCGGGATTGATATTCGCGGCAGTCGCTCGCGATGGTAGCCGACGCGGACACGGCCGGCGCCGCGATGTTGGCGCTGGTGCTCGCTGCGATCGGCGCGACCGCGGACGTGTAAGTGACTGGCGCGAAGGCCGCCGAGGAATAGGTGACCGGCGCATAATACGTCGCCGGGTAGCCGTAGTACGCCGGATACGGATAGCCGTACCAGCCGAACGGGCCGTAGCAGCGACCGAAGCCGAACCCGACACCGACGAAACCGCCGTGAAATCCGAAATGGCCATGCGGGCCGAACGCGGCGGCCGGAGATGACGGCAGTCCGGCCATGATCAATCCGCCGAGTCCGAGCGCCAATCGCGTCGCGCCACCGCCGATCATGGGCCCCTCCCGCCGACGATAGGACCGGTTTGCGCGCCGCGGCGGCACGCGATCGGTCCTCCGTCATGCCGTCATAGCGCGGTGTCGCGGTGCCGACAACCGCAGCGCGCTACCGCCAGTGGCCCGGCTCCCAAACATAACCGTACGGTCCCGGTACCCAGCGCGGCGCGATCCACATGGCGTGACGGTGCGGGCGATGCACGTAGACGCCGGGTATCCACACATAGGCGCGCCCATCCCAGCGCCAGTAGCCGGGCTGCCAGATCATCACGCCCGGCGGTCCGGGCGGCGGCGGCACCGCCTCGGCCTGGGGCGGCGGCGGCGGTCCGGGCGCGATGACGGCTCCGGGAGGTGGCGGAGCTCCCGGTGGCGGCGCGCCGGGAGGCGGATACGCACCGGGTGGCGGTGCCTGCCCGAGCGCCGCACCGGCGCCGAGGCTCGCTGTCACGCACAGCGCGATGATCGGTCGGCGCAACATCGTGTTCCTTCCGCCCTAGGTGGTCGCGACACCAAATTACGGGCAGTCGCCGGCAAACGTTCCCGGTGCGTCGGAAAACCTTAGGGCGTCGTCACGCGCCACGTGCCATCCGGCTGACGGCACGCGTAGCCATACGCCATCTCGCGGCGGCCGCCGATCACGACCGGGGATTGGTACTCGCGACAATCCCCAGCACTGGCCTCCGGCGCGTTCGTCGGCGGATTGGAAGCGTCGTACGCGAGCGGAGGCGTATCGCCCGACGCGTACGGCGACGGCGACACGTAGGTTGGCGGCGAATAGCCGTAATAGGGCGCTGCAGAATAATCGTAGGCGGGCGGATAGCCGTAGCCATACGCATAGAACGGATCGTAATAGCCGAAGCCGCCGTAGCAGCAGCCGAACCCGAAGCCGCCCCGGAGACCATGGTCAAATCCACCATGGAAGCCGCCGCGGAAGCCGCCGAACCCGCCATGACCGCCGCCGCCGTGGCCGCCGCCACCCCAGGCCATCGCATCGGGCGCCGCAAGCGCCACCAGGGCCAACCCGCAGAGCCCCAATGCCCAGCGCGGCGCGCGACTGCGGATCATGATCGTCTCCCAACTCAATCGCGTGATGACACGGCTTCGGCCGACAGCACGCCTGCCTCACCGATGGTGACACTCATTCGCCAAAACGGGATATGGGCACGCGCAACCTGACGCCAAGTGCGCGACCGCGTGACAATCGTGGGCCCGCTACGGGCGGGTCGCGGGCGATCTAGGCCGCGCGCGCGCCGACCGGTGCCACGTGGTTGCTTGCGAGGATCATGTCGGCGGCCTTCTCGGCGATCATGATCACGGTGGCATTGGTGTTGCCCGAGACCACGCTCGGCATAATCGAGGCATCGACCACGCGCAACCCGTCGAGCCCGCGCACTTTGAGCGACGTGTCGACCACCGCGGTGTCCTGCGGACCCATCATGCAGGTGCTGGTCGGATGGAAGGTCGTGCTCGCCGTGCGGGCGACGTGGGCCAGCCAGCCCTCGTCCGTGTCGACGTCGGCGCCCGGCCAGAACTCCTCGGTCACGTATGGATACATGGCAGGGCTGCGGAACACGCGGCGCGCCACGCGCAGACCCGCCACCATGGTGTCCCGGTCGTTCTGGGTCGCCAGGTAGTTGGGCTGGATCGCCGGCGGCGCCGCGGCATCGGGCGATTGGATGCGCAACCAACCGCGGCTTTCCGGTCGGCATGGGATGCAGGTCGCCTGGCAACCCGGGAAATCATGCATCACGCCACCCGGCTTCTCCATGCTGCCGGCGAGAAACTGGAACTGCACGTCGGGCGAGCTCAGCCCCGGCCGCGTGCGCACGAACAGGCCGATCGGCGCCGCCCCCATCATCAGGGCGCCGCGCTTAGCGAACAGGTAGGCGAGCCCGGTCTGGAACTGGCGCAGCCAACTGTGCGAGATCTCGTTGAGCGTGCTCGTGTTGGTGACCTTGTAGACCACGCGGCAGCCGAGATGGTCCTGCAAGTTGGCGCCGACGCCGGGCAGCTGATGGACGATCTCGATGCCGAGCGGCTTGAGGTGTTCGGCGACGCCGACGCCGGAGAGCTGCAGGAGCTGGGGCGAGTTGATCGAGCCACCGGACAGCAGCACCTCGCGGCGCGCGCTGGCGCGACGCAGCACACCGTCCTGGCTGTACTCGATGCCGACGGCGCGCTTGCCGTCGAACAGCACGCGGTGCGCCAACGCGCGCACCTCGACGCGCAGATTGCGGCGCGGCATGGCCGGACGCAGATAGGCGACCGCCGTCGAGCAGCGACGCTTGTTGCGCACGGTCAGCTGCAGCGGGCCGACACCCTCCTGATCGGGGCCGTTGAAGTCGGGATTGCGCGGGTAGCCGGACTCGACCGCCGCGTCCATGAAGGCGTCGTGCAGCACGTGGCGGGCGCGCAGATCGGAGACGCTGAGCGGCCCGCCTTCGCCATGATGGTCGTCGGCGCCGTGCTCGCTATCCTCGGCGCGGCGAAAGTAGGGCAGCACGTCGTCGTACGACCAGCCGGGATTGCCCATCTGGCGCCACAGGTCGAAGTCCTGCTTCTGACCGCGGATGTAGATCAGCCCGTTGATCGAGCTGGAGCCGCCCAGCACCTTGCCGCGCGGCCACGCCATGCGGCGGCCGCCGAGCGCCGCCAGGGGTTCGGTTTCGAACTGCCAAGTGATCTTCGGATGGTAGATGTTGCGATAGAAGCCGGCTGGAATATGAATCCACGGATTGCGATCCTTGCCGCCAGCCTCCAGCAGCAGCACGCGCGTACCCGGGTCGGCGCTCAGCCGGTTGGCCAACACGCACCCTGCGGAGCCCGCCCCGACGATGATGAAGTCGTAGGTCTCGCCCACCGCCGCGTCCATTGCGTCCTCCCCGAAAATTCCGCGCCCACAGTGCCGCCCGTCCGCTCTCGGCACAAGGCCGGCCATGACGTTCGCAGTGCCGTGCGCTATAGACGCGGCGGTTGCTTGAAATCGACCTCTGGTTCGTCCCCGTGCCGCTCCGCCCGCTCCTCCTCCTGGCCGCTTGGCTGCTCGCGTGTCCGGCGGCGATCGCGCAGGACGCTTGCCCGATCGAGCGGTTTCCCGACATCTCGGTCACCTTCATCCGCAACCACCCCGCCGTGCCGGTCGGGATCAACGGCACCTACGTCTTCTTCATGCTGGACACGGGCGCGTCGAAAACGCTCGTGACCCCGGCGACCCAAGCCCGCTTCAAGCTGCCGTTCGACGCGCGCTTTCATGACAAGATGCTCGGCACGGGCGGCTCGGTCACGGCGCCCTACGTTGCGGTCGGACGCTTCGAGTTCAGTGGCCAGACCTACATAAACCCGACCTTTCCGGTGTTGGACATCAACCGCTCGCGACAGCGGAATGAACCGCCCGACCTCTTCGCCGGAGTCATCGGGGGCGACTTCCTGCGCAACTACGACGTCGAGCTCGATTTCGCCCATGACGTGATGCGGCTCTATCGACGGCCGCCGTGCCATCCGCCGCACCCGACCTGGGACACGCCCTATCAGAGCGTCGGGGTCCGCCTGAGCGCCTTGAACGTCTTGATCGTCCCGGTGATCGTCAACGGCAATCCGCTGCGCGCCGTCTTCGATACGGGCGCAGCGGGCACCGTGCTGCGCCTTGCCGCGCTTCCCGGCGCCGGAATCGACCCGGCGAGCCTGCGTTCCGACAAGACGGTCGGCACGCTGGGCGCCGGTGGATTGCAAGGCAAGGCATGGCTGCACCGGGTCCAGACGCTCGACATCGGGCGCGAGCGTCTGGCAAGCCCGCTGGTGTGGATCGAAGACTTCAACCTGCCGGTCGCCGAGATGCTGCTCGGCGAGTCATACATCCAGGCGCGCAAGATCTGGCTGGCGTACAGCGCCAATCTGATGTTCGTCGAACTCCCTCCGGTGCGCTAATCACGCTTATGGACACTGTCGCAACCGTCGACACCGCCGACGTTCGGGGCTTCTGGCACGAGCCCGTCGGCATCGCGCGCGGCGGGCTCTTGCTCGCGCACGGTGCCGGCAGCAATTGCGACTCGCCGGTGCTGGTTGCCGCGGCGCGCGCGTTCGCCGCCGCCGGAGTCGCGGTCCTTCGCATCGACCTGCCGTTTCGGCGTAAGCGCCCGTCCGGGCCACCACCGCGCGGCAGCGCCGCCGCCGATCGCCACGGCCTACGGCGAGCCGTCGCGTTGCTGCGCGACCGCGCGGCCGGGCCGACGTTGCTCGGCGGCCATTCTTACGGCGGCCGCCAGGCGACTTTGCTCGCTGCCGAGGACCCATCGATCGCCGAGGCGTTGCTGCTGCTCTCCTATCCGCTGCATCCGCCCAAGCGGCCGGAGCAGCTGCGCACCGAGCATTTTCCGCGTCTCGCGGTCCGCGCCGTGTTCGTCCACGGCAGCGCCGATCCGTTCGGCACCCGCGATGAGCTCGCGCGCGCCGCGGCCCTCGTTCCGACACCGGCCGTGCTGATCGAGATCGCCGGCGCGGGACACGACCTCAAGCGCGGCCGCTTCGAGTTCGCGCCGGTCGTGGCGGCGCTGCTCGGCGAATAGCTCCCGCCCGCGCTATTGATTGACGAAATTGGGCGTCCACCCGCGCGCGATCAGGCAATTCTTGACGTAACGCGACCCGGCTGCGCCGCCTGACGAGACGCCTCGATCGTTCATCGGATCGGCGAACGTGAACTCGCTGACTCCGCTCTCGTGCATGCGCTTCAGACAGTTGAATGTATCGGTGTCGAGGTCGGTTTTCGTGGCGCCTTCCTTGGTCCACACCATCTTCTGGTTTTGGCAGCTCGCGACAGCAAGCGCCGCCAGCAGTACCAAGGTCAGTCGACGCATCCGCCCTCCCCATTTTGGAGCGGCAGCGTAATACGATCTCAGGTGAATCCCAACCGCCGGAACGAGCGATGAAGGAACTCTATCCGCCGCGCCGTTCGCGCTCGCGCAGTGCACGGCGCAACACCTTGCCGGTCGCAGTCTTGGGAAGCTCGTCGAGGAACTCGATGCGCCGCGGGTACTTGTAAGGCGCGGTGATGCGCTTGACGTGGTCCTGGATGTCCTGCGCGAGCGCCGGGCTCGGCGTCACGCCGGCGCGCAGCACGATGAAGGCCGTGACGATCTCGCCGCGCTCGGGATCGGGGCTGCCGACCACCGCACACTCCTGCACCGCCTCATGCTCGAGGATCGCGTTCTCGACTTCGAGCGGACCGATGCGGTAGCCGGCCGAGTTGATGAGATCGTCGGTGCGCCCGTCGTAGAACAGATAGCCGTCGGCATCGGCACGCACGACGTCGCCGGTGAGGAAATGGCGCGCGCCGTCGATCTCGGCGGTCGCCGCCGCCATGCGCTCGGGTTCGTTCCAATAGCCCAGCATCATCTGCGGATTGGGCAGCCGGATCGCCAGCTGGCCGGCCGTTCCGGGCGCCACGCGCCGCAGCGCCGGATCGACGATCGCGATCTCAAGCCCGGGCAGCGGCTTGCCCATCGAGCCCGGTTTCACCGCCATGGTGCGGTAGTTCACCACGGTCATCAGGGTCTCGGTCTGACCATAACCGTCGAGCAGCGGCACGCCGAGACGCGCCTGCCAGCGCTCGACGACGTCGGGGTTCACGGTCTCGCCGGCCGACACGGCGAGACGCAGCGCCGACAGGTCGTAACGCGCCAGGTCCTCCGCGAGCAGCCGGCGCAGCTCGGTCGCCGAAGCGCAGAATACGGTGACGCGATGCCGCGCCATCAGCGCGAGCCGGCGCGCGGGATCGAAGGGCCCGTCGTAGAACACCACCGCCGCGCCGCGGCTCCACGGGCCGAACAGGATGCTGGTGCCGGCCTTGCTCCAGCCGGTGTCGGCGGTGCACCACATGACGTCGCGCTCGGCGAGGTCGAGCCAGTAGACCGCGGACACGCGCCATGCGAACAGCGCGCGCGCGGCGTGCGCGACACCCTTCGGATGCCCGGTCGAGCCGGACGTGTAGTAGAGCATGGCCGGCTCCTCGGCCGCCATGTCGGCGGCCTCGAACCGCTCGTCGGCGGCGGCCAGCGCCGCGTCGAAATCCTGCCAACCGGACGGCAGCGCGCCGCCACCGACCGCCAGCCGCACGACGAGCGGCGCGTCGATCGCGGCGAACTTCGCCGTGTTCGACGCCGTCGTGACGACCGCCTTGGCGCCGGCATGCGTCGCGCGGTAGGCGACGTCCCGCGCGGTCAGCATGTCGATGCACGGGATCGGGACGGCGCCCAGCTTGAGGCAGCCGACGAGCGCGATCTGCCACTGCGGCAGGCGCGGCAGCATGACGATCACGCGGTCGCCCTTGGCGACGCCGCGCGCCGCCAGCGCATGCGCGCATCGATCGGTCAGGCGCGCCATGTCGCCATAGCTGAAGCACCGCTCCGCACCCGCAGCGTCGCACCAGATCAGCGCCGGATGGTCCGGCTGCCGGGCGGCGAGCGCGTCGACGACGTCGCGGCCGAAGTTGAAGCGGGCCGGGACGTCCCACCGGAAGGCGTCGTACGCCGCGTCGTAGCGCGTCATCGTCGGCAGCCGCATCGCCGCACTCTTCCACACCCCCGCGCGCGCTTCCAACCCCCTCGCGCGCGTCGAGCCGTCGGCTATGATGGCGGTCCACGGGAGGACGAGATGGCGGACAGCCCTTCGAAGAACAGCGTCGCGGACGACATGGGCCTCGAGATCTTCGGACCGGATGGTCGCCGCGGGCGCCGCGCGATCTTCGGCGGCGACGCGCGCCCGGGTCGCCGACCGCGACCGAACCTGACGGTTCGGGAGGCCGCGCGCGATACGCCGGTGTTCGCCCAAACCGACGTGCTGGTGGTCGGCGGCGGCCCCGCCGGCAGCGCCGCCGCGATCGCCGCGGCGCGCCTCGGCGCCGACGTCATGCTGGTCGAGCGCTACGGTCACCTCGGCGGCCTGTCGACCGGCGGCCTGGTGATCTGGATCGATCGCATGACCGATTGGAGCGGCCGGGAGATCATCGCGGGCTTCGCGCGCGAGCTGATCGATCGGCTGCCCAAGGAGGCCGTGATGGGACCGCCGCGCGCCGACTGGGGCGCCAAGGACGCCGCCACCGCCGAGTACTGGGCATACCGCACGGCGGCGTTCCAGGGCATCGTGACGTGGTCGCCGACCGTCGACCCCGAAGCGTTGAAGACCGTGTCGATGCGCCTCGCGCTCGACAGCAAGGTCGAGCTCGTGCTGCACGCCTGGGCGGTCGCGCCGATCGTCGAGGACGGTGCGCTGCGCGGCGCGATCTTCGAAAGCAAGGAAGGCCGGCACGCCGTGCTCGCCAAGGTCGTGGTCGACGCGACCGGCGACGCCGATCTCCTCGTGCGCGCGGGCGTCACCGCCGAGTCCGACATCGACTCGAGCGACATCCACCACTGCATCAACACCGCCTTCATGCTGGGCGGCGTCGACATGGAGCGCTGGACCGCGTTCCGGCGCGACGACAAGCAGGGCTTTGCCGACTTCATGCAGCGGGGTCGCGATCGGCTCAAGTTCTTCGAGAAGCCGTTCGTCTCATGGCGCCCGGACGTCGCGCTGTTCATGGGTCCGCGCCTGTCCGGCTACAGCGCCGTGCATGTCGAGGACCTGACCGCGGTCGAGATCCGCTCGCGCGAGCTGATGGTCGGCCATTGCGAGGTCTACCGCGCGCATGCGCCCGGCTTCGAGAACGCCTGGCTCTTGCTCGGCGCGCCGCAGATCGGCGTGCGGCACAGCCGGCGCTTCGCGGCCGTCAACAAGGTGACGCGCGCGCAGTGGGACGCCGGCACGGTGTGGGACGACGAGATCGGCGTGTCGACCTCGCCGGCGCCGAAATGGCCCAACATCTCGGTGCCCTACGGCGCGCTGGTGCCGGTCGGGCTCGACGGCGCGCTGGGCGCCGGGCGCCACGTCGCGTGCGACGCCAGCTCGCACACCTTCCTGCGCGAGATCCCGCAGTGCTGGCTGACCGGCCAGGCCGCCGGCGTGGCCGCGGCGCTGGCCGCCGATGCCGGCATTGCGCCGCGCCGACTCGATCCGCGGCTGATCCAACGCGCGCTCGCCAAGCAGGGCGCCTATCTCTCGCCGTCGGTCGCCGCCGCGCTCGACACACAACCGACCGCCGCGGAGTAGCGACGCGGCTCGACGCGCCGCTCAGTCGTCGCGGCGCATGATGCGCGGGCGACCGCCCATGCGCGCTTCCAACGCGGCGAGGCGCCGCGCGATGGTGTGGCGCAGCCCCTCGATCTCCTCGATCGAGACGTGGGCGCCGAGCCGACCGGCAAACGACGACAGCTGCATGACCTGGCGCAGCGGCCGCTCGAGCGAGTCGGCGTCCGAGGTGCCGGCCGCAAACGCCTCCATCTCGTCGAACATCAGTGCGGCGAGCGCTTCGGCCTGACGCGCGAAGCCGGCGATCTCCTGGTGGCTGAGCGCGCGGAAGAACGGGTTGTGGGCCTCGGCTTCCCGGCTCTCGCGCTCGGCCTCGACCAGCACGAGCACGAGGGTGACGAGATCCTCGATCTCGCCGGTGACATGAGCGGTGTCGAGCCGCGTGTCGGCATGGCGCAGCTCGAGGAACCGCTCGATCGAGGCGGTCGCGCGATGCAGCGCCCGACGCGCCGCCACCTGCATTTGGGTCGACAGCGTGCGGTGGTGGTCGACGGTCTCGAGGATCTCGAGCAGCCAGCGCAGCAGCTCGAGCTTCTCGACTTCGCGCGCGAGCCGGTGCATGTCGGGCGGATCGGCGCGCTCGAGCGCCGACGACATCGCGTCACCGAAGTCGCCGACAGCCCGCATGATCGCGTCGGCGATGCCGGTCTTGATGTCGGTCGCAATACCACGGTGCGCCAGCAGCCGGGTCAACAGCACGAGCAGCTCGGCGGCCTCGACGACGTTCAGGGTTGCGGCCTCGGCCTCCGCGGCGGACTCGTCGGCCGTCAGGCTCGGCAACGGCGCCGACGCGAGGATCGCGCGCTCGAGCTCGGGCAGATACTCCCGGCGCAGGAAATCGAAGAACGAGCCGCGGAAATTCGCGACCGCGCTGGCGCCGCTGCGCGACAGCCCCTTCTCGACCTCGACGAGGACGCGCGGCAGGTCGCCGATCTCGGACTCGAGCAGCGCGGCCAGGTCCGCCACCGTGCCGACCGGAACGCCGGTGCGCAACGCGACGATCAACGCGTTCTCCAGCGTCTCCGGGTGGTCGCCGGCCCCGTATGCGGATTTCTGCGTCATGGCTGCGAAACTATACAAGCCGCGTCGAATGTTCGGTAGATTGCCGTCCGCCGATGCGCGTGTGCCGGGGAACGCCATGGAAATCGCCGAGTCGACGGTGGGTACGGTTCTGGTGCTGAGCCCGCGCGGTCGCCTGGACAGCATCGGCGCGCCCGACTTCGATCGGCTGGTGCGCGAGCGGCTGGCCGCCGGGCAGCGCCGGCTGGTGATCGATCTCGACGCGATCGATTACGTCAGCAGCGCCGGGTTGCGCAGCCTCCTGGTGGCCGCCAAGCAGCTCAAGGCGAACGGCGGCCGGATGGCGCTGTGCCGACTCAAGGCGCCCGTGATGGAGGTCGTCCACATCAGCGGCTTCGACCGCATCTTCACGATCCTGGCGTCGCTCGACGACGGCGTGGCGCGGATCAGTGCCGAGCCCTGAAGCCCTGGACGCGCCGCACACCGACAGGCACGCGGTCGGCCGCGGCTCGGCGGGCTCCGTGTTCGCCGCCTTTCTGCGTCTCGGCCTGACGAGCTTCGGCGGGCCGGTCGCGCATATCGGGTATTTCCGCGCCGAGTTCGTCACGCGCCGG
>Ga0335078_10019009_pt1 | contig 10221 bp, 10 predicted proteins | sample Lox_Sample_32_FD_206711 | JGI IMG/M metagenome (GOLD analysis project Ga0335078, IMG submission 206711) | Soil microbial communities from Loxahatchee National Wildlife Refuge, Florida, United States - Lox_Sample_3.2 | ecosystem: Environmental > Terrestrial > Soil > Wetlands | place: USA...
GCGCTCTCGGCGACGGCGGGAGCGCGCTCGGATATGGCGGTGGCCCGGTTGCCACGGCAATACATCCGAGTGTAGCGCTCGAGTTCAACATCTTCGACCACAACACACATGGCATCCAGGTCGTGACCAACGGCTCGTTTGGCTCCTATATTGACACAGCTCCAGTGGAGCTTGCGAGCGGCCACCCGATCTTAGTAAGAGCCCTATACGAGGGAGGCACGCTCGACATCATCCTCACAGATACTGCCAGTAACGGCAGTTCGAGAATCTCTTCCCGATCGATATTCCGACCACGGTTGGTTTAGCTTTTGCGTGGATTGGATTCAGTGGATCTGACGGCGATTTGACTTCCACGCAGACGATGAGCGCTCTTTATTACGAAACCTTCGCAGAAGCGTTGTACTTCGGCTACTCTTTTGGCAGCTAGTTGAGTTCCTATGCTATCGGCCGTTAAAGGCGCTGATAGTTTTGCAACTCCTGAAAAGCCGTCTGGACATCAGGCGCACCGGCCTGGCGATTGGACGCCGCCATCTAACGAAGGATACAATGCGACGCTGCTAGAAAGGATCCGTTAGGCTGCAGCCTTTTAAGCGGCTAATCTCCGCGACCGCCGACAGCAACCAATCCCAAGAAGTAGCAGGCCTAAAGACAAAGACAACCCTGTGCCGGGTTCAGGAACTTGGCCGCCTTCGCCACCAGTCCCACCTGTGTTTGTCCCCGAGCCAGATTGAAAGCCCATCTCAAATGAATTCATACTAGCGTTGCTTCCCTGATCGGGAGAATCAATAGTTCCCGTGATCAGGAAGTTCACTAACGCAGCACCGGCCGGGAGGGTAACAGTTTCGATTGAGTCGACCGAGTTCACATCCAGAACTCCGCCCTGACCTGCCGGACAGCTACTCACGGGCCCTCCGGCACAGTAATCGATGGTGACGGATGATGAGCCATCATGCTGAGCCGCGCCGATAATGTGGCCATTAAACGCTGTAATTACCATGCTATTAAGACCACTAACGGTATAGCCGAAAGTAAAAGATGAATTAACGTCAACCCCGCTAGGTGGGCTAGTTACACTATAGCTTTCGGGAAAAATCAGATAGGGTCCCACTGCGGCCATGCCTTGAAGGATTTGGAACTGAACATCGGCGGGATTCAATGGCGTGGTACCCGTCGCCTGGGTCGTGAAGGAAAAATTGTTGAATTGTTCGGTATTGTTTACATCGCAGCTTGTGTTATTCGCCACGATTTGATCGATAGTCGGGTAAGCTGCAGGAACGCACACCAGTGTTGCGTAACTAACGCTTCCGAAAAGGCCAAACATCAACAAAGCTCCGACAAAGACCATCTTCATACGATCACTTTTACTCCTCTTCCACTCTACTCCTGTTCTTATGCGTTCGCTACTGGAAAAACGTCCGGAGTCGCAAGTTTAATTCTCAACGGATGCAACCGTTCGCGGCCGACTATAAGACGCGAACGCTTAACAAATTGAGACAAGAGCGCGTACCCTCTTTGAGAGTAAGCAAGGCTACTTGACCGTACAGTAGCCCTTGGGGGATATGCCCGCGGTCCAGGCACGAGAACCCTATTTAAGCTGACTCTTTCCTTCGGGATCCGGTCGGAAGATCAGATGGCGCAAGTCTGCATCTTGGCTGCTGAACCAATGCGGGGTCTTGCCGGGGATGATCACCACGTCGCCTGGCCCCACCTTCCGGCTCATGCCGCCCTCTATCTGGGTGCCCGGCATAGTGGTGATGCTCCCCTTGAGAAGTTTCGGATTCGGAAGCGTTCCGCCTGTGACCAAGGTCGCGTTACCGCTCAGAATGTAATAAATCTCGCTGATCTTAGTGTTATGCATATTGGCTTCCTGCTTGACCGATTTAGGACGTAGAACGCCGTAGACGCCGACATGGTAGCCGCCCACGTCCACGATGCGAATGGGCTTGTCGCTCACCGCGTCCTTCGGGAGCGCGTTGATGAAGGCTTGGATGTCGGCGTTCGTTACATGGGTCGCTGGAAGCGAAGGAGTTTGGGCCGCGGTTGATAGCGCCAGCAATAGCGTTAGAGCCACGAGTGTCGTCTTGATCATCGAATTTTTCTTTCCCGGACAGTCTATCAGCGTTCCGGGCCGGTTTAAGGCTACTAGAAGACGATCAGGAGACGGGTGCCAGACCGCGAGTGACGACCTCCAGCAGTTTTGCCGGATCTTGGTCGAATTTGTGTTTGCAATTGGCACAGCAGAAGTAAAAGGTCTGGCCCAGATGCTGCGACTTGTACTTTGCATTGTCCGGATTGACAAGCATCCCGCAGATGGGGTCTTTCGCGTCGGCGGTCACACTCGGCAGAGATAGCGCAGGTATAGACTGGGACTTGTTTTTGCTGACCTGAACGATCTCGGCAAGAATGCTGACAGCAATCTCCTCCGGCGACACGGCCCCGATTTGGAGTCCGGCAGGAGCGTGCACGCGGTTCAGGCGTTCGGAAGCGATGCCCTTTCCGCGCAAAAACCCGAAGATTTTCTCGCGCTTTGGCATGCTCACCACGAAGGCGACGTAGGGCGTCTCAATGCCGAGCGCTTGCTCGAGCGCTTCTTCGTCATATTCTCCTTGCGTGGAAACGACCACGTAGGTCTGGGGAGTGATGCGGATGGGAGCGAGATCGAGTTGCTCGTGAATTACGTCGGCGGTGGGGAAATTCTCGCGACTGGCGCCTGGAGCAACGACCGAAACCGCAAAGTAGATGGTCTTGGCGAGACTGGCGAGGGTTTGCGCGATAAGGGAACGGCCCAGGATGACAAGGTGCGGCTTCGGCAGTACAGGTTCGATATAAATATCCAAGCTTCCTCCGCTGTGGCAGTTCATGGTGTAGTCCACGACGCCCTCTTCGGAATCGGGATTCGGAGACGGCGTAATTCGAACGAGCCGCGGGCTGCCCTCGGCTAAGGCCTTCAATGCTTCCTTCACCACGACCGGTTGCGAGCAGCCGCCGCCAATCCAACCCCAGATCCTGCCGTCGGGGTAGATAATCGCTTTGTCTCCGGGCTTGCCTGAGATGGGAGCTTCGAACCGGACGACCAGCGCGACGGCGAATGATTCACCCCGGCTGCGCAGCTCGGCGGCTTTTTTCAGGAATTCGTCGAACATGGTTCACCTCATTGCTTGGCGAGTCAGATGCTTTTCCAGATCGAGGAGGCTGTCCAAGGAATGCGCCGGCGCGAACACATTCACGAAGGGCAACGCAGTAGCCATTCCGCGGGTGACGGGCTGATAGTCCTCGAGAGCCAGGAGCGGGTTTAGCCAGATTAGCTTTTTAACACGGCGTTTAATAGCGGCGAGTTCGTTCGCGAGATCTTCTGGCTCGCCTGTGTCCCAACCATCACTGAGGATGAGGAACAGAGTGTCGGATGTCAGCGATCTGCGAGAGTAGCGGCGGTTAAATTCGCGGAGCGATTCGCCGATTTTGGTGCCGCCGGTCCAACCGATGGCCTTTTCGGAAAGCACACGCAGCGCATCGATCAAATGCTCGCGCCGAAGCGCGCTCGTAACGTCGACCAGGTTGGTGCTGAACACGAACGTCTCTGCTCTTTTAAAGTGCTTCTGTAGAGCGTGGGCGAACCGCAGTAGGAAGAAGCTGTAAAGGCTCATCGACCCGCTGACGTCCAGCAGTATGACCAGCCGGGCCTGTTTAGGCTTCTTTCCTTTGTAGCGCAGCTCCGCCGGATCGCCGCCCCGTCCGATGCTGCGATGAATGGTTCGACGCAAGTCTACCTGCGCCGGGGAGTCCGAAACCTTGAGTCTGCGGGAAAGGCGATAGCTGGCTAGCTTCATCAGGCGCTCGGCGATACGTTCCAGCGCTGCCTGATCAGTCTGCGGCACTTCGGAGAAGTCCGCTTTTCGGAGGCGTTCGTTTAAGCTGGCGCCCGATATTTGCTTGCCATCCTCCTCCGCTTGTAACGCGGAGTTGCCGTTATTGCCGATCAGGGCCCAGGTTGGGCGCTCCTTGGGATAGGGCTCCGCCTCGGGACGTTGCGCGAGCCGGCCATTACCGCCCCAGAACTCTTCGAAAAGGTCTTCGAATCTGTCCCATTCCTCTTTGGACGAGCACAGCTCACTCCGCAAAGCGAATTTAATGCTGTCCGCTGGTACGAGAGGAACAGCCGCAAGTGAATCCAGAGTTTGACTGACGCCGCCGCTGAATTCGTTGTCTCTCAGGAAGCGGCAGAAGTTCACGATCTCGGCGGCTTCGAACATTTCGTCGACACTTTCATTGGGAGAGAATTTTTTCGATACCTTCGGTCTTGATCCTAGCCATATCTTCGACAGATTTCGAAACACAGCCGAGCGTCTCTTCCGCCGCTTCTCGATCCAGGTGATCTTTTCCAAGCGCGCTCAGCGCCTGAACGAAATCCAGTGTTTCGGCGATGCCAGGAGACTTCGTCAAATCCAGTCGCCGCACCGCCTGTACCCATTTTACGGCCTCCGCGCTGAGCTCACCCCCGATGCTTGGAAGCCGAGTCTGCACGATCTTGGTTTCTTTTTCCAAGCTCGGGTAGTCGATCCAATGGTACAGGCATCTTCGTTTGAGAGCGTCGCTCAACTCCCTGGTGCGGTTCGAAGTGAGCACTACAAACGGACGATGGGTGGCCTGAATCGTGCCCATCTCGGGAATACTGATTTGGAAATCGGATAGCAACTCCAGCAAGAAGGCTTCGAAAGCGTCGTCTGAGCGGTCGACTTCATCCACCAACAGGACTGGTGAAGTGTTAGCGGCGCGGATGGATCGCAGAAGGGGGCGCTCCAGGAGAAAATCCGGTCCGAAGATATGCTTCACCTTCTCTTCCACCGTCTCGTCAGATCGCTCCTGGATTTTGATCGCCAGCAATTGTTTCTGATAGTTCCACTCGTACACCGCTGAACTGACATCCAATCCTTCGTAGCACTGGAGCCGGATCAATTCCGTGCCCAGGGAGGAGGCGAGTACCTTGGCGACTTCCGTTTTGCCGACACCTGTATGGCCTTCGATCAGCAGCGGCTTGCCGAGCTTTATGAGCAAATAAACGGCCGTGGCGAGGGCGCGATCGAGAACGTATCCCGAATTTTCAAACCCGCGGATGACGGATTGTATTTCATCAACTCTCGTCGACACTCTAGGACTCGTCCGGGCTTTCCGGCTTTCGGTGGAGGGTCCGGCGAACCGCTTCGCCGAGTGCCGAGCCGAGCACGCCGATGGCTTTCACCGGTTCGGGTTTCGCGGACGGATCTGGAGCAGGTGTTGCGGGATCTTGCTGGAGTTGCTCCTGAAAGCGCTTCGCGAATTCTTTGAACATCACCGCGGAGACATCCTGAATCATGCGCGAGCCAAGCTGCGCGAGCAGGCCGACGACGGTGACTTCGGAGACAGTGGAGACTTCCGAGTCTCCATCGGGCAGGGCCCGAACGCTGCCCGTCATCTTCATCGAAGCGCTGCCCTTGCCCCTGACATCCTGCCCTTTGCCCACCATCTCGATTTCGTGCGCCTGTGTGTCGAGACGCTCGATATGGACCTGCCCTTTGTAGTCGGTGACACTAGGCCCCACCTTCACCGTGATGGAACCATTAAACGTGCGCTCGTCCACCGCTTCGGTGAGCTGAGCTCCGGGAACGCAAGTGACAACTTTTCTGGGATCACTAAGGAACTCCCATACACGATCGACGGGCTCCTTGACTTGAAACTTGTTGTCGATGCGTACAGCCACGGCTTAACTTGTGATTCCTTTTTCCTTGAGAATCTGCCAAACCTTCCACGGCGTAACCGGCATGTCGATGTGCCGGACGCCGAGATGCGACAACGCATCCACCACCGCGTTGACGAATGCGGCCGGGGAGCCTACGTTAGGCGATTCACCCACGCCTTTGGCGCCGATGGGATGATGCGGCGATGGAGTGCAGGTCTTGCCAGTTTCCCAATGCGGCGTTTCCACTGCAGTAGGGACCAGGTAATCCATGAAATTTCCACCCTGCACGTTGCCGTTTTCATCGTAGCTGATGAGCTGCATGAAGGCGATGCCGAGGCCTTCGGTGAGGCCGCCGTGAATCTGCCCTTCGACGATCATGGGGTTGATGATGTTGCCGCAGTCGTCGACGGCGACGAAGCGGCGTACTCTTATCTCACCGGTGCCTTTGTCGATATCCACGACACAGATGTACGTACCGAATGGGAAGGTCAAGTTGGGTGGGTCGTAATAATCCACGGCCTCCAAACCTGCCTCCATGCCCGGCGGAAGATTGGTGTAAGCGGCGAACGCGATTTCTTGGATGGTTTTGGCTTTCGACGGCGCTCCTTTTACGTAGAACTTTCCAGGCTCCCATTCGAGGTCAGCCTCGGACACTTCGAGCAAGTGGGCAGCGATCTTCTTGGCCTTGTCGCGAATTTTTCTGGCCGCAATAGCCGTTGCGCCGCCCGCGACCGGCGTGCTGCGGCTGGCGTATGTTCCCAAGCCGTAGGGCGCCGTATCAGTGTCGCCTTCTTCGAGCGTGATGTCGGACGCGGGAATTCCCAGTTCCTGGGCGATGATCTGGGGAAACGTGGTTTCGTGTCCCTGCCCTTGCGACTTCGTGCCTAGCCGGGCAATGGCTTTGCCGGTGGGATGAATTCGAATTTCGCAACTATCGAACATCTTAATACCGACGATATCGAAGGTGTGTCCGGGACCGGCGCCGACGATCTCGGTGAAGCTCGAGATACCGACCCCCATCAGTTCACCCTTCTTGCGCTTCTCTTCCTGCTCCTTGCGAAGCTCGCGGTAGCCCACCATCTCCAGCGCCTTGTTCATAGCAGCCGGGTAATCACCGCTGTCGTAGCTCCAACCAAGCGGCGATTTGTACGGGAACTTGTCAGGCGGAATGAAGTTCTTGAGCCGCAACTCCGCGGGGTCAGTCTTCAATTCCATGGCGAGTACGTCCATCGCTCGTTCGATCAGGTATGCAGCCTCCGTAACGCGGAACGAACAACGGTAAGCAATGCCTCCGGGCGCTTTGTTCGTGTACACGCCATCGACTTCACAAAAAGAATTTGCAAAATCGTACGAGCCGGTGCAAATGCTGAACAGGCCAGCCGGAAATTTCGAAGGCTGCGCGGCGGCGTTGAAGGCTCCGTGATCAGCCAGCGTCTTGACGCTCAAAGCCTTCACAGTTCCGTCTTTGTCCGCGGCGATTTCAGCCGTCATGTGATAGTCGCGCGCGAAGCCTGTGGATTGCAGATTTTCGGAGCGCGTCTCGATCCATTTCACGGGACGTCCTAGCGTGAGCGATGCGACGACAGCGCAAACATAGCCCGGATAAATCGGGACCTTATTTCCGAAGCCACCGCCGATGTCTGGAGAAATGACGCGAATATTCTGCTCGGGGATGCCCCCTACAATGGCGAACAGGGTGCGGTGCGCGTGCGGCGCTTGCGACGTCAGCCAGACGGTGAGGTGCTTCATGATCGGGTCGTAGTCGGCCACACAGCCGCACGTCTCCAGAGGAGCGGGGTGGCACCGCTGAAAAACGGCATCCACCTTGGCGCGAACGGGCGCGTCCTGCAGGGTCTTCTGGGTGGCTTGTTCGTCGCCGACCTCCCAGTGAAAGATGTGGTTGGTCTTTTCCCCGCGGTCCTCGCGCAGGATGGGAGCCCCGGGATCGAGGGCTTTATGCGGATCAACCAGCACCGGCAGTTCCTCGTATTCCACCGCTACAAGTTCGGCCGCGTCGGCTGCCGTGTAGCGATCCTCAGCCACAACGAAAGCCACTTCCTGAGCCTGAAACAGAACCTTGTCGGTGGCCAAGACCATCTGCTTGTCGTGAAATAGAGTGGGCATCCAAGCCAGGTTCGCCTTTGCGAGGTCTGCGCCGGTAATCACCGCCAGGACACCTGGAAGTTTCATCGCCGCTTCTATATTGATGCTCTTGAGGCGGGCGTGTGCGTAGGGGCTGCGTATCATGTGACCGTGGACCATGCGCGGCAGATGTACGTCATCCACATAATGGCCCTTGCCCTGGATCAATCTTGCATCTTCCTTGCGCTTTATCGAGTGGCCCATGCCACCGATCTCGGGCGACGTCTGGTGCATCATGCGGCTACCTCCTTCTGCATTTTGCCGGCGGCGTTCTGAACCGCCTTCACGATGTTTTGATATCCCGTGCATCGACACAAGTTGCCTGAAATTCCCCAGCGGATCTCTTCCTCGGTCGGATTGGGGTTCTTTTGGAGCAGCGCACAGGTGGACATCAACATGCCAGGCGTACAGAAACCGCACTGCAATCCATGCTCCTCATGGAACGCTTGCTGCAGCGGATGAAGCTTGCCGTCGCGTATCAGTCCTTCGACGGTAAGAATCTCGCTACCATCCGCCTGGACGGCGAAAAGCGTGCAGGACTTGATGGGCCTGCCATCGAGCAGCACGGTGCAAGCGCCGCAACTGGTGGTGTCGCAGCCAACATGCGTGCCGGTCATACCCGGCATTTCGCGAATCATGTGAACCAGCAGAAGCCGCGGCTCGACGTCAAGCTCGTGCTTGGCGCCGTTTAATGTGACGCGAATGCGCTGTGTTTTGGCCATCGCTTATTTCCTTCCCTCGGCTCGTTCCATCGCTCGCCGGAGCCCGCGTCGGACAAATTCCTTCACCAGACCTTTCTTGTATTCGGCTGGACCTCGCAGATCTGAGCTTGGGTCCGCGGCGTCGGCGGCGAGCTGTGCCGCCTGGTCAATCGTAGGCGCATCGAGTTTCTTTCCGCGCAGGAAATCCTCCGCCTGTCTAGCTTTCAACGGGGTTGGACCGACGTTGGTCAACCCGATTCCGGCCCTCTTGCAAGTTCCGTCTTCGTTCAGCGTCAACTGAATCGCAACCGCGGCAGTTGCAAAATCACCAACCTTTCGCTCCAGCTTGAAGTAGGCGCCGGCACTTCGAGGAGGAGGAATCGGGATGCGGATTTCAGTGAGGATTTCATCATGCGCTAGCGCAGTAGTGAAAAACGACACGAAAAAATCCGTTATGGGAATCTCTCGTTCTCCGCGGGGCCCGGTGGCTACCGCCTTGGCTTCAAGAGCCAGCATTGTAGCGGGATGATCATTGGCCGGATCGCCGTGCGCGAGGTTACCCCCGACAGTCGCGAGGTTGCGGACCAGCGGGTCGGCAATCACGCGAGCGGTGTCATGAATGATCGGAAATTTCGAGCGGATCAGGTCTGAGGTTTCGAGATCGGCTTCGCGCACCAGTCCTCCAATCTTCAGATAACCACCCTCTTCCTTAATGTGTGCAAGGCCGGGAATACGTCCGATGTCGATCAGCCAGGCAGGTCTAGCGATACGCAGCTTCATCATGGGAATCAGGCTTTGGCCCCCGCTCAGGATCTTGGCATCGTCGCCGTATTGTCCGAGGAGAGCGACAGCTTCGGAGATAGTGCCCGGCCTGATGTATTCAAAAGATGGCGGATACATCGATTGACCTCCCTGGTCGAGAATTCGACGTGTAACTCATGGGTTGCGTTGCCTCCAATCGTCGATTGCGCTCCGTATTGCATCCGACGCAAGGTTGCTGCAAATCATTTTGTATGCTGGAATGCCGCCCAGCGCATCGGCCACGCTCTGCTTGGTGAGTTGGTAAGCTTCACCGACGTGCTTGCCCATTACCATTTCAGTAGCGATGGAAGAGCATGCAATGGCTACTGCGCATCCCATGCATTTAAACTTAATGTCCTGAATTCGGTCCTCCGCGACCCGGAGTGTAATAAGGACCGTGTCGCTGTCTATCGGGCTTCTCGCCAAACCCTTCCCGGAAGGATCCGGAATACTCCCTGCATTTCGGGGATTGGCGTAGTGATCGCGAATCGCAGCGCTGTACGGCCCCTGACTCTCCGCGCTCATTGAGCTCCGGTGGGTGATTATACAATAGGGTTAGCGCGGGTGTCGACAGACTTTCTCAAAACGTCCAATGAGCTGGCTTCGCTCGGGAAACTCTTTGCGACTGCTACGGTCGTTCGGGTCGAGGGTTCTTCATCCGCAAAACTTGGTTCCAAGGCGATTATCGACGAAGAAGGCAAGATCGTCAGCGGGTGGATCGGCGGTGGCTGCGCTGAGAGCGCGGTGCGGCACCAAGCCTTGAAATGCATGGAAAGCGGAAGTCCACAGCTCATTACGTTGGACATGACCGATGAGGTAATAGGCGTGGGGATGCCTTGCGGGGGAATCATGGACGTCTACCTC
>Ga0335078_10019010_pt1 | contig 10220 bp, 8 predicted proteins | sample Lox_Sample_32_FD_206711 | JGI IMG/M metagenome (GOLD analysis project Ga0335078, IMG submission 206711) | Soil microbial communities from Loxahatchee National Wildlife Refuge, Florida, United States - Lox_Sample_3.2 | ecosystem: Environmental > Terrestrial > Soil > Wetlands | place: USA: Florida...
AGCAGGCGCGGATCGTGTTTGTTGTACGCTGCCTCCAGAGCGGCAATGGCATGAGGCTCGTCGTTGAGCAGCGCATAGATGTGCACGGCGTATGGCAGGTTGTGTGTTTGCTCGAACTCAGCCTGCTTCAACAAATAGCCTTTGTAACCCGAGCGTCTGTACGCTTCGCCGAGCGCGGTGACCCTTGGATCCTTCAGGAGGCGTAATGCGTGCTGGCGCGAGGCGAATGCCTCGGCAAACATCTTCTTCTGCTCGTATACATCGGCCATGTCCCAGGGGAAGGCGGGGGAGTCCGGATGCATTTCCAGGCCTCTCCTCATTTCGCGCAGTGCATCGTCATACCGTCTGGCGTGATAAAGCACCTGCCCCAGCCATTCGGTGATACCCGCGGAGTACGGGTCAAGGTCCCGCGCGAGCTCAGTTTCCTTCGCTGCCTCCTCGAGCCGCCCCATGGCCACTAATTCGAACGCGTAGAAAGAGTGTCCGGCGACGACGTTGGGATTGAGGGCAATGGTTCGCTTGAACTCGGCTTCGGCTCCGAACCAGTCCCGATCGATAGTGTACTTTAGTTCCGCGAGCCGGGCGTGGGCCTCGGCCAGCGAAGGATCAAGCATCAGGGCTTTCGCGACAGCCTTCCTGGCTTCGTCGGGAAAGTGTCCGCACTCCGCCACAGCGACATAGGCAGGTGCGTAGTTGGGATCCTTAGTGATGGCTTGCTGGAGGTAGTCGCAAGCCTTCTTATAGCCTTCCGGAGTAACCTGACTCATCCAGTACGAGCCCCTGAGATAGGCGTCGTACGCCTCGGGATCGACCGCGTGAGCCTGAATGAGCAGACGGCGTTCGTTGGGACTCAGCTTGAAGCGGATTTGCTCGGAGATGTCCTGGGCGATTTCATCTTGCAAGGCAAGGACGTCTTTCAAGTTGCGTTCGTAGCTCCTGGCCCACAAATGGTGGTCACTGCTGACTTCGACCAACTGCGCAGTGATGCGCACACGGCTTTCGGCGCGGGCGACCGTGCCTTCCACCACCGCATCGACCCTCAACTCCCGGCCAATTTGCGGCAGTGTTTCCTTGGAACCCTTGAACTGTATCGCCGAGGTTCGAGAGATGACGCGCAGCGAACCGATCTGGGCGAGATCGGTGATCAACGCATCGGTGATTCCGTCGGCGAAGTAGTCCTGCTCCTTGTCGCCCGACAAATTTTCGAGCGGTAGCACCGCCAGGGAATGAATCGCAGGATGAACCTCGGCAGCTTCCGGCCGAGTGCGCGGGAAGTAGACATACGCGGTCGCGCCAGCAGCCAGGACAAGCGCAGCCGCCAGCACTGCCAGGACCGCCCGGCGCGGCCGCCGCAAGGGCTGCATGACTGGTGGTAGCGCGCCACCTGGGGCGGCAGCGGCAGGAAACGCGGGCGGCTCCGCTGCTGTCCGTACCGACGCGATAAAACGGTAGCCGCGCTTGGGTACTGTCTCGATGAACCTCGGGGCTTCGGCAGGGTCGTGCAGAACCTTGCGGAGCTGGGAGATGTTGTGGGCGAGGGCCTGTTCCTCGACGACGCTGTTGGGCCACAGCGCCTTTAGAAATTCCTCCTTTTGAATCAGTCGGCCCGGGCTCTCCACCAGCAGTGCCAGGGTGTCGAACACCTTCGGGGCGAGCGGCACAGTTTCCCGACCGCTGAGCAATCGCTTCTGGGACGGGACCAGGGTGAATTGACCGAATTCGTAAGCGGCCTCCGCATCGCTGGCCATCGTAGATCCTCGCCCGGTGCCCCTATTCTACCTCCGGGCTGATTTCGGGCAGGAAATTTAAGGGTTTTTCCAAGATTTCAGGTGCACAAGGTGCCTAGATTCCCGGCGCTGCTGCATCGCAGGGTGAGAACCCGATCCACGCCCCATCTGACTTGATAACGGAGGTTGCTCCGCGTGGCGCTTCGCACGCGCCTGGGCGCCTCCTTTCACGCTTATGTGCACGAGGGCGCGAAGTGGCAAGTGAGCATTCGACCAACCAACGGAGAATTAAGATGAAGACGAATACGAAATTGCGCTTGGCCGGTATCTGTCAACGTGAGCGGGTGGCTACGAACAAAGGTGGGAGAAAAGCCATGAAGCTCACTGTCACGGTCGCACTGGCCGCGATAGCCGCGGTCATGGGCGCGCCCGCCGCGCTCGCGGACGAACATAACTCACACTACAGGGATCTCTACGAGCTCAAACAGCTGCACGTCGCCTTCCACCAGGCTGTATCGCATGCGGGAGTTGACGCGGTCACAAAAGCTCAACACCTTGCAGATGTCCTTGCTCTGTGGACGAACGATGGCGTTCTGGTGGCGGGGGGTGTTATGTACAGCGGCAAGGGCACGCCCGGCGAAGCGAGCTGCGCTCCCGGATCGCTGACTTTATGCGATTTCTTTGCGAATCACGCCGGGTCCTTCGTGTTAGGCCGCGACTGGGTCTCGCTGACTCCGATCTTCACCGAGGCCATCAGCCTGCATGACGACGGCGACAAGGCGGATATCTATTGGCAGTGCGTCTACCTGGACGTCAACAATGACGACCTCAAGGTTTCCAACGTCACTATCGGCCTGCCAGGACAGCCCGACACAGGTCGGGCCGAGAAGGTTCATGGTCGCTGGCTGTTTTCGCATGTGGAAAGCGCGCCTATCGCGCCGCCCACTGTCGATGTCAAACAGTAGGGCGCAATCTGCCTACGTTGGGTCGCCGGGCGATCTACACAACATTGATCTGCTGCATGCCCCTGGGCACGAGCTTCGCTCGTGCCCAGGGGCAGTCAGGCGCCATGCATGGTCGAGCTGCTCAGGCCCGACGGTTCATGAGGCCAGCCGCACCCGGCGCAGCAGCTCGTGGAAGCGCGCGTCGCCGCGCAATGCGTCGAGCCGCGGATCAACCTTGAGGTACGTCATCCAGCCCGAGCGCTCCTCGTAGGCCTTGGCCAGATACTCGAGCGCCTGGTCTTTCCATCCCAGCCCCGAGCAAACCAGGGCGAAATCGTAGGCCGGTACGTAGCCCTCCTTCCCTCTGGCACTCAGCTCCTCATACATGGCGCGCGCCTCCGCAGTCCTGCCGTAACACCCGTAGAGGTGACCGAGTGCAGCCGCTGCGTAGGTAATGCGACCCGACATCCCGACAGCAATCTGCAGCTCCTCGACCGCACGATCAATCTGTCCGAGCTGCTCATGGGCCAGGCCGAGAATGTAGGCGGGAAAGAAATGCGCGCTGGGATGCAACTCGTCTGTTTTCCGACACTGCTCGATCGCCGGCTCATATTGCCGGGAGAATTGATAGTGCCACGCCAGGTGCACGTTGGTCAGGAGGTCGAGCGGATCGAGCTCGAGGCAGCGCTGGCTGGCTCTGAGAGATTCCTCGGTACGGCCCAGAGCGGTAAGAAAATGGGAGTACCAGTGGTGACATACGGCGTAGTTGGGATTGAGCTCGAAGGCATGTTTGAACTGCGCTTCGGCCCGGTCCCAGTCCCATTCGTAGTGCGTGGTGCGATACGCCAGGCTGGTGTGAGCCTCGACCAGGCGGCTATCGAGCTGCAGCGCCTCGGTGGCTGCCTGCTGCGCTTGCGCCATGGCCTCGAGCGGCGGAACCGTGCCATTTTCCCAGGAACCCAGAGTGACGTAGCAATCCGCGAGCCCCGCGCGCGCGCGGGCGTAAGCGGGGTCGCGGACGAGCGCTTGCTTGAAATACTCGATGGCTTTCGCAATGCCATGCGGCCGCTGCGCCCAGTAGAAACGACCCTTGAGATACAGATTGTAGGTTTCGAGGCTGGCTGCCCCTTCGGATGGCAGGGTGAGTCTCTCATGGGCGAGGAGCCTCACCTTGAGCCGCTCGACGATAGCCAGAGTAATCTCATCCTGGATCTTGAAAACGTCCGCCATCTCGCGGTCGTAGCGCTCGGACCAGAGCTGAAAGCCGTTGCGGACATCGACCAGCTTCGCCGTCACACGCACCCGATTCGCCACCCGCCGCACACTCCCCTCCAGAATGTGGGCCACCCGCAGCCGTCGGGCGATCTCCTGCAGATCGGTCGCGCGCCCCTTGAAATAGAACGAGGAGCTGCGCGCCGCAACGTGCAGCTCCTCAGTCCCGCTCAGCGCGTTGAGGATCTCCTCGGCCAGTCCGTCGCTGAAGTACTCGTTCTCCGGGTCGCCGCTGAGATTGGCGAAGGGCATGACGGCGAGGGACTTCTGGGGCAGGTCGTCCGACCACGTCTCCGCTCGCGGCACCGCCTCGCCGCCCATCTGGCCGGCACTCTCCAGCATGTGCCGAACGCGGGCCACGAGCTCCCCGATGGCCTCGCCCCCGGGCGCGTGCGTCCATTGCACCTCCCGGAAGCGATCGGGCACGCGGGCATCCGCCTCGTGGGTCTCGTCGATGACGATCGGCAGCAGAAACGGCCGATCGCTGGCGATGTGATAGGAGCGGTCGACGGCGAGTTTCCACTCGAAGCGGAAGTAGCCCTCCGAGCGAGCGCGCGTATGCGTCGAGATGAGCGCCACGAACAGCGCGCAGCCGCGGATCTTGCCGCGGATCATCGTGTCCCACGCGTCCCCGCCGCGAAGCTCGCTCTGATCGAGCCACACTTCGATTCCGGCGGCCCGCAGGGCTTCGGCAATGCGCTCAGCCGCCGCCGAATCCTCGGACGCGTAGCTCAGGAAGACGGACTTGGTGTCTCCGGGCACGCCCGCCAGCTTATCCCACGGCTGCCAGCCAGTCCCCCAGTAGCCGTTCGGGCTGTCCGCAGGCCATCGGTATTGCGCACCCCGGGCCATGGCGGGGATATCAAGACCGCCCATGGCATCGTCTGGACCAGCATGACCAGGGTTCCGCTTTCGGCTACGGACGGAAAATCCGGCAAGGTCCTGTGCCGATGGGTCGGCGCGGGAGGCGACGCGCTTGGCGTCACTCGCGATGCGATCTGGCTCACCGATTATTCCGCAGGGGATCTCTACCGGTTCGATCTGGGCGATGCTCTGCGTCACTGCCGGGTGGCTCCGCAGACGGTGAGGCAGTAGTCACCGCACGGATCAGCCTCAGCGCGTGTCCCGGTTGTAGGGATCACCCGCCCAATCGCGCGGCGGCGTGCCGTCCTTCTCGAGGCCGAGCACGCCGGGCGCATCGAGTGTCGTAATGAGCTCCGCCACGGTCTTCTTGGCCAGCACGCCGGTCGCGACGTCCCAGTTCCAGACTGCCGTGCCGCGTGAATCGTGAACCACCTTGCCGGAGAGTCGTTTTGTTGACATCGAAAGAGCACCTGTGAGGCTGTGCGATCGAAGGTGCAGGTTTGGTGCCAGATCGCCGCCGCCCCGGTGCGCGCCGCGCCCGGACACTGGAACTGTGCTGCCTGTCACAGGAGGCCAAAGGGGCAGCGGCTGAAGTAGAATCGCATCGACCGCCACCGTGAAGCACAACACAAAGGAGGTGGACGGTGAGAGCCGGCCGCAGGACAACTGCACTCATCGCAGCCGTGACGCTGTGCGCGGCATCGAACGATGCCACGGCGGCACGCGTGGCACTGGTCATCGGCAATGACGCCTACACCCACGTCACGCCGCTCAGCAACGCCGGCAACGATGCACGCCTGATGGCTGCGGCTCTGAAGGCCGCCGGCTTCGACGTGATCGGCGGCGTGCGCGCCAATCTGGATCGCAAGGGTATGTGGAGCGCGCTCGATCAGCTGCAGGTGCGCATCACCAAGGGCGATGACGTCGTCTTCTATTACGCCGGGCACGGCGTGCAGATCCGCGCCGACTCGCTGCTGCTGCCGGTCGACATCGAGGCCAACAACGATGACCAGGTACTGCGCGACGGCATCAATCTCGTGGAAGTGCAGGACGAGATGAAGAACGCCCGCTTTGCGCTGATGGTCGTCGACGCCTGCCGCAACAACCCCTTCCCTCCCAAGCCGGGCAGAACACGCGGTGTCGGCGAGCCCGCCGGGATCGTGCCCATCGAGCCGGCCCGGGGAAATGTGATTCTGCTCTCCGCGAGTCGCAACCAGCAGGCGCTCGATGAAGTCCCCGGAATCACGAAGTCCAACGGCCTCTTTACCTACACCCTGGTGCAGGCGCTGAAGATCCCCGGGGTCGACGTGGTTCAGGCGATGCACAACGTGCGCGAGCAGGTCGAGCAGCAGGCCCGGCTGGCCAACCACGAACAGCGTCCGGCGCTCGTCGAGGAAATGGATGGAACGTTTTTCTTTTTCCCCAAGGGGAACACAGCCAACACGCCTGCTGCGAATCCACCGGCGGCAACTTCCATCGCGACACCCGCGCCGAAACCGGCGCCGGTCGCCGCCGCCAGCAACCCAGCAGCCGGCGGCGGCCGGGCGGGTGTTGCGCCGGGGCGCGCCGCTCCCCACGCGGCCGCAGCCACCAGCCTCAGGCCGGGCGGCCCCTATCCCGGCTGGGGAACCACCAGCCTGTTGCCGGGGGTCGTCGGAACCGGCACGGTGACCGTGAACGCCGACGGGACCGTCGACACCCTGGCCACCAATGGCGACCGCACGCACGCGACGGTGAATGTCTCAGACCCTGACCACGTCACTGGCTCCTCTGTCACGCACCTCGGAGTCATGAACGGCGTCCAACGCCGCTATCCCGACGGCTCGGTGAGCACTCAGGTGACTCTCAGCGGGCGGCTGGCAAACGGAAAGATCACCGGGACCTGGTACGACAAGTTTCAGACCGGGCAGTTCGAGTGGACGATCGCCGCCAATCCATGAGCTCAAGCCGCGACCCCGATTGCTCGAGCGCGCCCACCATGGACACCACCAGCCTCCGCACCCCGACACGACCATTGACGAGGCCTGCCGTGAAACTTCGAGAGCTCCTCTGCATTGCCGCGTTATCCACGAGCTTCTCGATGGGCGCCGCGGGCGCAACGCCAGGCCCGGTGCCGCCCGCTGCCGATCGCAGGCTGGCGCGCGAGATCTTCAAGGAGCTGATCGAGATCAATACGACGCATGCCTACGGATCCACGGCTGCGGCAACGGCAGTCCGGGATCGCCTGCTGTCCGGAGGCTTCCCGGCCGCTGACGTGGTCCTCATCGCCCCGCCTGAGCATCCGACCAAGGGCAATGTCGTCGTGCGCCTGCGGGGTGCGGGGAAGAGCCCACCGGTGCTCTTCATCGGACACCTCGATGTGGTCGAGGCCCGGGCCGAGGACTGGACGTTCGATCCGTTCAAGCTCACGGAGAAGGATGGCTGGTTCTATGGTCGCGGCACCATCGATATGAAGGACGGCGACGCCGCGATGCTCGAGTCGCTGATCCGTCTGCGCCGTGAGGGCTTCAGACCGGCACGCGACCTGATCGTCGCCTTCACGGCCGATGAGGAGGCCGGCGGCGATGCCAATGGGCCGGCCTTCCTGCTCAAGACTCACCGCGACCTGGTAGACGCCTCGCTGGTGATCAATCTCGACGGCGGCGGCGGCGCCTATCGCAACGGCGCGCGCGCGTATCTGGAAATCGGCACGAGCGAGAAGACATATGTGACATACACGGCGGAGACTACCAGTCCCGGCGGACACGGCTCCCTTCCGGGTCCGGACAATGCGATCTACCGCCTTGCCGATGGCCTGAGCCGCCTCGAACGGTTCCGGTTTCCCGTCATGCTGACCGCCACGACGCGCGCCAGCTTCGAGGCGCGTGCCGAGCTGCCGCATGGGCCCAACAGCGCCGACATGCACGCGGTGGCACGCATCCCGCCCGATCTGGCGGCCGCCGAACGCCTGAGCCAGAACACCTACTTCAATGCGCAGCTGCGTACTACCTGCGTCGCAACGCTGATCTCCGGTGGCCACGCGGAGAATGCGCTGCCGCAGCGGGCCCGGGCGACGATTCAGTGCCGGATGTTGCCGGGCGACAGCGAGCCAAGCGTGCGTGCCGCACTGGTGCGGGTGCTCGATGACCCCAAAATCACCTTGACGCTCGATGCCGCGCCTATCGTCAGTCCCGAATCGGTACCCGGCGCTACGCTCATGAGGCGCGTCGCGCAGGTGGTGCACTCGATGTGGCCGGGAGTACCGATCGTACCGACGCTGTCGACCGGCTTCAGCGACGATCGACAAACGCGCAACGCCGGCATCCCGAGCTACGACCTCAGCGGGATCTGGATCGACGCCGATGAGAACCGGGCGCATGGGCGCGACGAGCGCGTCGGTGTCGAGGAGTTCGATGAAAGCGTCGAATACACCTATCGGCTGATGCGGATCATGAGTCAGGCGGAGTAGGTCGCCACGATTCCTGGCCGGGGACGGTCGCGCTTGAATCAAAAGCCTCGGTTAACCGGCTCTCATGCCTTCTGACGCTTTTGTAGCTCCTCGGTCTTGAAGGGCACCCCGCAGCCGCCGATCCCGCAGTAGCCTTCCGGGTTCTTCGCCAGGTACTGCTGGTGGTAGTCCTCATCGTAGAAGAACTCCGGCGCATCGCGAATCTCGGTGGTGATCGCACCGCGCCCGACGCCCGTGAGGCCTGTCTGGTAGATGCGCCGCGACTCCTCGGCTGCCGCGCGCTGCGCCTCATCGAGCACGTAGATCACCGAGCGGTACTGCGTGCCGATGTCGTTCCCCTGGCGCATGCCCTGGGTGGGATCGTGTGATTCCCAGAACGCTTTCAGCAGCTGCTCGTAGCCGATCTTCTTCGGATCGTAGATGACGCGCACCACCTCGGCGTGCCCGGTCTCGCCGGTGCAGACCTCCTCGTAGGTGGGATTCGGCGTGAACCCGCCGGCGTAACCGACGGCGGTCGAGTAGACGCCGGGCAGCTCCCAGAAGAGCCGCTCCGCGCCCCAGAAGCAGCCGAGCCCGAACACCGCCTCGCGCAACCCCGCCGGGAAAGGCGGTACGGTGCGGTGACCGTTGACGAAGTGGGTCTCGCGGACCTTGAGCGGTGTCGTGCGTCCCGGCAGGGCCTCCGCCTGCGCGGGCATCGTCTGCTTGCGTGCCTGGGCCATCGGCTGCTCCTTATATATCCATCCGTGGCTCAAGTTTGGGGACCGCGGCCCGCCGACTCAAGCCCTCGGGGAACCCGTGCTAAGCTTTTGCGATATGGGTATCAGTCAACCGCAGAACCTGACCACGCCGCCGATCGAGAAGCTGCGTCCCTACGGGATCCGGGTCAGCCTGCCGCCGGGGGACCCGTTCCGCAAGCTCCTGGGTCCCGAATGGCAGCGCCTGCACTGGTATCCGACGCCGGTGGAGCGGGATGCCGCGCTCGCCGAGATGAGCCGGAGGCACGAGTACTCCCGGGCCGGAGACAAGCCGGCGCTGGTCTTCAAGAAGATCGAGAAGCTCGCCGAGAGCCGCGGCCTGTAGTTTATTGGCAAAGCCGCCTGCGGCGCTTTTCCGTGCGCCCCACGGCAACACCTGGGCGCGGCAGCCGCCAGGAGACGGTCATGAACGAGTATCGCTACGCCACCCACCTCGACATCAAGTTCGCGCCACTCACGATCGTCGATGTGCCCGCGCTGGTCGCGCAGTGCGATGACCCCTGGTACAACCAGACTCTCTGCCGGGTCAACGACTCGGTCATTCGCCTCGGCGTGTTCGAGCCGGGCGAGTACCACTGGCACAAGCACGACAAGGACGACGAGTTCTTCTTCGTGCTCGAGGGGCGCTTCATCGTCGACCTGGAGGACCGCTCCATCGAGCTGCAGCCCCGTGAGGGCTTCGTAGTGCCGAAGGGCGTCGTGCACCGCACCCGTGCCCCCGAGCGCGCGGTCATACTCATGGCCGAGACCGCCAGCATCGTGCCGACGGGCGACCCGTGAGCACGCACTCCGACGCGCCGCTCATCCGTGCGGTGACGGCGGCGGATTTCGCCCAGTGGTTGCCGTTGTGGGAAGGCTATAACGCCTTCTACGGCCGCTCGGGACCGACCGCCCTGCCCGCCGAGATCACCTGGTCGACCTGGCAGCGCTTTCTCGATCCGGCGGAGCCGGTGCACGCGCTCGTGGCCGAGCGCGCCGCGCGCCTGCTGGGCCTGACGCACTACCTGTTCCACCGCAGCACGATCCACATCGAGCTGGTGTGCTACCTGCAGGACCTGTTTACCGCCGAGAGTGAGCGCGGCTCCGGGATCGGCCGGGCGCTGATCGAGGCGGTCGCCGTGCGGGCGCGCGCGGCGGGTGCCACACGCGTCTACTGGCTGACGCACGAGACCAACCACACCGCGCGAGCGCTCTACGACAAGCTCGC
>Ga0335078_10019011_pt1 | contig 10220 bp, 8 predicted proteins | sample Lox_Sample_32_FD_206711 | JGI IMG/M metagenome (GOLD analysis project Ga0335078, IMG submission 206711) | Soil microbial communities from Loxahatchee National Wildlife Refuge, Florida, United States - Lox_Sample_3.2 | ecosystem: Environmental > Terrestrial > Soil > Wetlands | place: USA: Florida...
CAAGCCGCCGATCTCGATCTTGTTCAACTCGAATCCTTCCGCGGGGACCAGCCTCGCTTCCAAGCCCCGCTCCGTGCCTACAAAAAACACCTCGTGGCCGCGCCGCCGCAACTCGCGCGCTACGGCGAGCGCCGGGATCACGTGCCCACCCGTCCCTCCACCGGCCATCAGGAACGGCGCACGGATGCGCGAATCGTTATCCCGCATGCTCACTCACGTTCATCAGAATGCCCAGCAGCGCGAGCGTGCTGACCAGAGAACTGCCGCCGTAGCTGATCATCGGAAGGGGAATCCCCTTGGTCGGCATGATCCCCAGCACCACGCTCATGTTGATGAATCCCTGCACCACGATCACCATGGTCACGCCCAGCGCCAGGTAACGGCCGAAATCGTCACGGCTATGCAGCGTGGTTCGCAGACCGCGCCAGAGGATCACCACGAAACCCGCGAGCAGGCCGACCGTTCCGATCACGCCCATCTCCTCGCCCACCACCGCGTAGATGAAATCGGTGTGCGCTTCGGGCAGATACAGCAGCTTTTGCCGCCCGTTCATCAACCCTACGCCCGCGACGCCGCCCGCGCCTACCGCGATCTGCGACTGTTCGAGCTGGTAGTTGGTGTCGCGCGTGCGCAGCGTCCGCTCGCTGCGCGCCTTCAGCCAGCCGTGCGGATCGAGGCGCGAGACAAACTGGAAGCTGGGGTCAAAGAACCGGATCACCCTTCCCAGGCGGTAGGGCTCGGCAAAAATCGAAACCACCAGCCCCAGGAAGGCCATCGCCGCCACGATGAAGCAATACCGCCATTGCAAGCCGGCGACAAAGAACACCGCCATGGCGGCCAGGCCCAGCACAACCGCGGTCCCCAGATCCGGCACCACGACGGCGAAAATCAGAAATCCGACCGCCAGCGCGGCCGGCACCAGCGTGTGGCGCGCGTCGTTGATGGCGCGCGCGCGCCAGGTCACAAAGAACGCAAGGAAAATCACCAGCGCCGGCTTGGCCAGTTCGGATGGCTGCACGCCCACCGGCCCGCCCAGGCGCAGCCACCGGTGGTGCGAGGTATCCACGAAGTACACCGTGAAGAGCAATATCAGGGCAATACCGATCGCGCTAAAGGCCACTGCCGGATCCTGAAACTTGCGGTAATGCGTGCGCTTGAGCGCCATCATCACGATCACCGCCACCACCGCGTAACCCGCCTGACGGACCACGAAGTACCAGCTCGAGTTGTAGCGCGCATCCAGCCGGGCCATGATGGAAGAAGCGCTGTAGACAATCAGCAGGCCGAACAGCACCAGGGCCAGCACGGCCGAAAAGAGAATCCAGTCGGTCTTGAGTCTTTGGGCCATATCAGTTTTCCCGCGCGAGCCGGCTCACGATCTGCTTAAAGACTTCCCCACGGTGCTCGAAGCTGCGGAACTGGTCGAAGCTGGCGCAGGCCGGCGCGAGCAGCACCGTGTCGCCCGCGCGGCCGCTGCGAAAGCCATACTGAACCGCCGCCTCAAGCGTGCCCGCCTGCACCAGCGGCAGCGCGCCGCGCAGTTGCTCCGCCAGCTTGGGCGCCGCCGCGCCGATCAGCAGGGCGGCGTGCGCTTTCTGCGCCAACGGCTCGCGCAGCGCCGAAAACTCGAGGCCCTTGTCCTTGCCGCCCAGGATCACCCAAAGGCCGCCGGCGAAGGCATCGAGGGCCTTCAACGTGGCGTCGACGCTGGTGGCCTTCGAATCGTTATAGAAATCGATGCCGTTTACCGTTTGCACGAATTCGAGGCGGTGCTCGACGGCGTGAAACGTTCGCACCGCCGCGGCAATCACCTCGCGCGACACGCCGGCCCGGGCGGCGGCGATCGATGCCGCCAGGACATTCTCCAGGTTGTGCCGCCCGCGCAGGGGAACCTCTCCAGCCTCCATCAGAAGCGCCCCATGGAGCACCAGCTTGCCGCCGCACAAGGCAGCGCCGCGTTCCACTTTGTGCGTGCCGCTGAACCATTCCACCGCCGCCCGCGTCTCGCGGGCGAAGCCCGCGGTGACCGCGTCGTCCGCATTCAGAATGGCGCAGTCGCCGGGCGTCATGTTGCGAAACAGCATTGCCTTGGCGGCCGCGTAGTTTTCGAAAGTGCGATGCCGGTCCAGGTGATTCTGCGTGACGTTGAGCGCCAGCCCCAGGTGCGCGTGGAAATCGCGGATGGTCTCGAGTTGAAAGCTCGATAGCTCGAGCACGTTCCACCCCTGGTCGAGCGAGCCATCGATCATCGCGGTGACCGGCGTTCCGATGTTTCCCCCCACCTGCGTCGCGAAACCCGCTGCGCGCAGGATGTGGCCGATCAAGCTGGTGGTGGTGGTTTTACCGTTCGAGCCGGTGACGCCGATCGCGCGCCCCTTCAGAAAGGGCGCCGCCAGCTCGACCTCGCCGATGACCTCCACGCCGCGCGCGCGCGCGGCTTCGAGCGGAGCCAGATCGGCCGGCACGTCGGGTGAAATCACCACTGCGTCGCAATCCAGGAACACCGCCGGCGTCTGCAACTCGAAGGGGATTCCGAGTCGCGCCAGCGCCTCCGCCGCCGCGCCCAATTCCGCGAGCGGCTTCAGGTCCGTGGCGCGAACCTGCGCTCCCAAACGCGCCAGCAGCGCCAGCGATGCCAGTCCCGATTTTTTCATTCCGACCACCAGCACTCTGGCGCCGGCCCAGTTCCTTGTCATCTCAATTTCAGCGTCGTCAAAGCGAACAGCGCCAGCACCAGGCCGGCAATCCAAAAGCGCGCGATGATCTTCGATTCCGTCCACCCCAAGGCTTCGAAATGATGGTGCAGCGGCGCCATTTTGAAAATCCGTTTTCCGCCGCGCAGCTTGAAGCTCCCCACCTGCAGGATCACGGAGACCGCCTCCAGAATGAAGATGCCGCCGATGAATGGCAGCAGTATTTCCTGTTTGATCAGCACCGCAACCACCGCCATGCTGCCGCCCAATCCCAGCGATCCGACATCGCCCATGAAGATTTCGGCCGGGTGCGCGTTGTACCACAGGAACCCTAAACTGGCGCCGGTCATCGAGCCGCAGAACACGGTCAGCTCGGAGGAGTGGGGATTGCGCGCGAGTTGCAGGTACTGCGCCAGCTGCGCGTGCCCGCCGGCATAGGTCAGCACGGTCAGCGCGCCCGCGGAAATCACCATCAACCCGATCGCAAGCCCGTCCAGCCCGTCGGTGAGATTCACCGCGTTGGAAGAAAACACCACCACCAGCGCCACGAATACAAGGAAGGGCAAGACGCCGAGCAGGTACGTCCAATGGTTCGCCAGCAGCCCGCCAATCAGCAGCGAAGGCTGATAACTCTTGACGAACGGGATATTCACAGCGGTGGAAAACTGGCCGTGGGCGCGCAGCACGAGCAGCGTGGCCGCGAAGCCGAAGCCCACCACAAACTGATAAAACAGTTTGCGCTTGCCCGATATCCCGAGGTTGCGCCGGTTGGTCACCTTGGCATAATCGTCCACGAAGCCGATCCACCCGTAGCCCGTCAGCGCCGCGAGCGCCACCCAAACGTAGACGTTGCGAAGGTCCGCCCACAGCATGGTCGGGACGACGATCGAAATAATGATCAGCACCCCGCCCATGGTCGGCGTTCCCGCCTTTTTCTGATGCGACTTGGGTCCTTCCTCGCGGATGAACTGCCCGATTTGAAATTCGCGCAGCTTGGCAATCAGCCACGGCCCCAGCGCGATGCAGAGGAACAGCGCGGTGAGGCTGGCGAACGCGGTGCGAAATGTCGTATAGCGGAAGACACGGAAAGCGCTGACGTGCCGAAAGAGCTGTTCATAGAGCAGGTAGTAAAGCATCGCGTTCTGTCAGGGCGGCCCCGCGGCCTTCAGGAACTCGCCGGCCCCTCCCCTTGAAACCTCTCGAGCGCCCGTTCCATGCGAACCCCGCGCGAGCCCTTGAACAGCACCGCGTCGCCCGGCTGCGCCTCTGCGCGGACGAATTCCCCGGCCTGGGCGGGGTCATCGAAAAACCGCGCGGTGGGCACTCCTGCGGAGGCCGCCGCTTCCACCATCAAGCGCGCCTGGCCGCGCACACCGATCAAAACGTCCACTCCGTGCCGCGCCGCGTATGCGCCCACCCGGCGATGCAGAGCTTCACCGGCGCGGCCGAGCTCCAGCATCTCGCCCAGCACAGCGAAGCGGCGCGCGGCGTGCGTCTCGCGGAGCACGTCGATCATCTCCTCGGCCGCCTCGGGGTTCGAGTTGTAGCAGTCGTCCCAGACCACGATGCCGTGATACAGCGACCGCGAACCGCGCATCGGGCCCACCGTGAAGGATGCCACGGCTTCGCGAAGCTCCCGCGGCGGAATGTCCATTACCTGCGCTACCGCCAGCGCGGCCAGCAAATTCATCACCGCGTGCCGGCCCACCAGGCCGGTCTCGAAATCCACGCCCAGGGCGTGAAACCGCGTCCCGATCGCGCCGGTTGAGATCGCTTCGGCCCGCACGTCCGCGTCCGCGGAGAAGCCGAACGTCACCGAACGCCCCGGGTGTACCGCGCGAAAGGGCCGCACACGCTCATCGTCGGCGTTCAGCACCGCGACGCCATCCCGCGGCAGGCTCTCGATCAGTTCCCGCTTCGCCGCCGCGATGCCGTCGATCGAATCGAAGAACTCCACGTGGGCAAAGCCCACGTTGGTCACCACGCCGATGTCCGGCCGCGCAATCTCCGCCAGCGCGCGGATCTCCCCCGCGTGATTCATCCCCATCTCCAGCACCGCCGTGCGCGCGGCATCCGGCAATCTTAGAATGGAAAGCGGCACACCGATGTGGTTGTTCAGGTTGCCCACCGTCCGCCCCACCGGCGCGCGGGTGTCGAGCAGGTGTGCAATCGCGTCCTTGGTTGTGGTCTTTCCCGCGCTGCCCGTCACCCCGATCACCGTCCCGCCCCACTTGCGGCGCGCCCACCGTCCCAGTTCCTCGAGCGCCGCCAGCGTGTCCGCCACGCGCAGCGTTCTGCCGCCGTCGCCGATCGCGCGGGCGGCTTCCACCACGGCCGCGGCGGCGCCCTGCGCCAGCGCGCGCGGCACAAAATCGTGCCCATCATGATGGGCGCCGCGCAGGGCAAAATATACATCGCCCGGACGCTGTGTCCGGGTATCCACGCTCCAACCCGCTACGGGCAGCGCCGGCGCCTCGCCCGCAGCCGCCATGGCGCGCGCAACTTCCTGTAAATCCAAGGTCATGATTGAGCCCGGCGAACGAACCCATAACCTCGCAGCACTTCCCGGGCCACAGCCCGGTCGTCGAACGCAATGGTTTTGTCGCGCAAAACCTGGTACGTCTCGTGCCCCTTCCCGGCGAGGATCACGATATCGCCGTCGCGCGCTTCGTTGAGAGCGCGCGCGATGGCGGTAGCGCGGTCCGGCTCCACCAAGTGCGGCTTGTCTACGCGACGAATCCCCACCAGCGCGTCGTTCATGATCGCCAGCGGATCTTCCGAGCGCGGGTTGTCGCTGGTCAGCACCACGAAATCGCTCAGTTCGGCGGCTGCCTGGCCCATCAGGGGACGCTTGGTCCGGTCACGGTCGCCGCCACAGCCGAACAGGGTAATCACGCGCCGGGGACTCAACCCGCGCGCCACGGAGATCACGTTCTGCAACGCATCCGGGGTGTGCGCATAGTCCACCACCACGGTGAACGGCTGCCCTTCGTCGATTCGCTCGAACCGCCCCGGCACCGCTGGCAACGCCGCGATGCCGCGCGCGATCACGTCCGGCGCCAGGCCGTAAGAAAGTCCCACGGCGCACGCCGCCAGGATGTTGTACACATTGATCCTGCCGATCAGCGGCGATTCCACGGCGAAGCGCTGCTTGGCGTACTGCACATCGAAGCGCAGCCCCTGGCTTCCCGATGCGATGTGGCGCGCCCGCAGATCGGGATCCTGCCCCAGCCCGTACCAGAGGATCTGCGTTTCCTTGGCGAGTTGGAGGTCCCGCGCGTAGGCGTCGTCGCGGTTCAACACCGCGAACGCCGGCGGCGCGCCGCCCGCGCCGGCAAATAGTTTCTGCTTGGCGGCGAAGTACGCTTCCATGGTGCCGTGAAAATCCAGGTGGTCGCGCGTCAGGTTGGTGAACACCGCGGTATGGAAGCGCAGCCCGTACACTCTCCCCAACTCGAGCGCGTGCGAGGAAACCTCCATGGTGGCGTGAGTGCCGCCCTCTGCGCGCAACTCGGCGAGCAGCCGGATCAAATCGAGGGATTCCGGCGTGGTATTGACCGCCGGCAGCACGCGCCCCGCCAGGTGATACTCAATCGTGCCCACCAGCGCGGTGGTCGCGCCGGCGGCGCGCAGCACGGAATCGATCAGGAACCCGGTGGTGGTTTTCCCATTGGTGCCGGTGATGCCGGTCAGCGCCACCTGCTCGTCCGGCTTGCCATAGAAGATGCGCGCCGCCTGCGAGAGCGCCTGCCGCCCGTGGTCCACCTCGATCCAGCGGCCCTCGAGTCCCGGCGGCGCCGCGGATTCACTGGCTACGGCCACGGCGCCTTTCTCGAGTGCTGCGCGCGCGAAGTCGCGGCCGTCGGCCCGGCTGCCGGGAAAGGCAAAAAAGAGGTACCCCCGCTGAATGCGCCGCGAATCGTATTCGAGGCCGGCGATTTCGGCGCCCGCCAGTTCCGGCGCCGCGGGACGGCGCAGCCGGATTCCCGAGAGTACCTCGCCCAGCTTCATCGTGAAAATCGCACCCGAATCCGTTCTCCCTCCCGCAGCAGGCTGCCCGCCGGCGGATACTGCAAGCGCGCAACGCCGCTGCCGTCCGGAACCACCGGCAGTCCTTTCTGCGCAGCTTCGGCGAGCACCGCGCGCATCGTCTTGCCCCTGAAGTCCGGGACCTTTGGCCCCGTGGCGGCGGGCGCAGGCCCGGCGGAATCCTCTTCGCTTTCTTCCAGAATATTCGGTTCCAGCGACCCCAGGTCGGCAATCGCCAGATCGTCCTTATCCGCCGCGTTACCGGCCACTTCCACCGGCGCGGGCGCATCCGGCAGGTCCCTGGGAACATCCAGCACGCGCAGCGCTTCGGTGGCCACCGCATGGAACACCGGCGCTGCCGCCCGGCCGCCGAATCCCATGTTGCCATGGGTCCCGTTCAGGGTTACGACTACAACGATGGATGGGTTGTTGAGCGGTGCGAACCCCACGAAAGAGCCGTTGTAATTGTGCGTGTAGCGCTTCTCGGCAACGTCGTAGATTTGCGCAGACCCGGTTTTGCCCGCTACCGAGTATCCATCCAGGCGCGCTTCCGGATACCCGGTCCCGCCCGGCAGCACCACGCCCTCCATCATCTGCCGCATGGTCACCGCGGTCTCCGGCCGGATCACCCGCACCGGCGCGGAAGCCGGCGCCGGCTGGCCGCCCTTCCTCAGAACCAGACGCGGCCTCACCAGCAGGCCGCCGTTGGCGACGATCGAAGCCGCCTGCGCCAGTTGCAGCGCGGTTACCGACACTTCCTGGCCGATCGAGATGGAAGGCAGCGAAGCTTTGCTCCAGCGCTCGAGATTGCGCAGCCGGCCGCGCGATTCGGCCGGCAGCGGCACGCCCGTCCTTTCCCCGAAGCCGAAGCGGCGCACATATTCATGCATCTTGGCTTCGCCCACCGTCATGCCGATCCGGATAGCGCCCACATTGCTCGAACGCGCCAGCACCTGCGCCATGCTGATCACGCCGTATCCGCCGTGCGCTTCGTGAATCGTGCGCCCGAACAGAGTGATCGATCCGCGCCCGCAATCGATCATGCTCTCCGGCCGCAGGCGGGTGGTTTCCAGCGCCGCCGCCAACGTGATCACTTTGAACACCGAGCCGGGCTCGAAGGGCACCGACGTCGCGTGGTTCAAGCGCGCTTCCGGGTTGTCATTGGCACTCGGCGGCAGGTTAGGATCGTAGCTCGGATTGCTCGCCATCGCCAGGATCTCGCCGGTGTGCGGGTTCATCACCACCACGCTCCCGCTGCGCGCCCCCTTATCTTCTACCGCGGCGGCCAGTTCGCGCTCCGCCACAAATTGCAGCCGCTCGTCGATGGTTAACGTCAGCGTGACTCCCGGCTTCGGCTCCGATTCCACCAGCGCGTCGATGCCCCGCCCTTTGACGTCGGTCAACACGCGCTCTTCACCGGGCGTGCCCTCGAGGTCCGCTTCCAGCGATTTCTCAATGCCTGCGTTGCCCTTCTCCGCGAAGTCCACACCGCCCAGGATGTGCGCCGCCAGCGAACCGTTGGGATAATGGCGCTCGCTGCCGCCGGTGATGTCGATCCAGTCGAACGCCATGCCGTGCAGGCGCTGTGTCTCTTCCCAGGTGGCTTTCTTCTTTACCACAAAGTAGCCGCTGCCTCGCGCGCGGGCCGCCTCCAGGCGCGCATAGAGGTCGGTGCGGTTCGTCGTCAGCACCATGGAGAGAATGTCGGCTGCCACGCCGAGGTCGGGGACTTTCTGAGGATTGACCAGAACCGATTGGGTGGGCACGCTCATCGCCAGCGGCGCGCCCGTGCGGTCAAGAATGGTCCCGCGCGGGGCGAGGATCCTGACGACCTGTTCCTGGCGCGTGCGCGCCAGCACGGCGTATTGCCGGTGATGCACTACCTGCAGGGAAACCAGCTTGCCGACGATCAACCCGGCCCAGATCAGGACAAGTGCCGCAAGCCATTTCAGACGACGCTCCAGCATGCCGCGCTGCGTGAGACAATCACGCCCCCCTGTTTCCGCTACTTCACCAGCGCAAAATCGCTGCCCGGCTGGTTCGAGTCCAGATGCACCACCTGATTGGCTTTCGGCGCCACCAGGTTCTGCCGCGCGGCCGCCCGCTCAAGCCGGTCGGGGCTGAGCAATTCGGCTTCCTGGAGCTCCAGCGTGCGCCGTTCATCGAGCAGCCGCCGCTCTTCGCCCTTGAGCGCTTCCAGTTTATACCCTTCCAGGCGCCCTGCCAGGCTGGGAACCAGTGTGCCGGTGAGCAGCACGAGCAAGACGGCAGCGGCTCCCACGGCGTTCCAGCAAGCCCCGCGCGCCCGCGGATCGGCGGCGCGCACCAGCCGCGAGTTGTCGATCTTCTTGGCGTAGAAGAGGACGTCGTCGAGCGGCAGTGCGCGCAGGCGATACGGATCTTTTTCCGAACGCGCGGCCGCCGGCGCAACGCTCGCGCCCGCGTTCGCCGTCTTGCCTAAGAATGCTGCCATGGTTGCCATGGTGGTCTTCAGTTCCCTCTCTCAGTGATTTCGATCGCGCGCAGCTTGGCGCTGCGCGAGGCCGCATTTTCCGCCGTCTCCCGGTCGCCCGGCGCCAGCGGATGCCTGGTTAAGATCCTGGCGCGCCCTTCCCGGGCCAACTCCCGGAACCGCACCTTCACCTTGCGGTCGTCGATGCTCATGAAGCTGATCACGACCATCCGTCCGCCTTCGCGCAAAATCTCCGGCCCGGTCTCGAGCAGCCGGTCCAGTTCCCCGGGTTCGTCGTTTACCGCCATCCGCAGCGCCATGAATGTTCTCGTGGCCGGATGCAGACGGCCCGTCCGGTGCACGGCCCGCTCCACTACATTGGCTAAATGCAGTGTGCTCCGTATGGGCCGTGCGCGGACGATTGCTCTGGCTACCTTCCGCGCCCCCCTTTCTTCGCTGAGCTGATAAATCAGGTCGGCGAGTGCCTTCTCGGCTGTGTGATTGACCAGATCGGCCGCCGTCATGCCCTGGGTCGAGTCCATGCGCATGTCGAGCGGTCCCTCTGTCAAGAACGAAAAACCTCTTTCGGGCGCGGTCAGTTGATAGCGGCTCACGCCCAGGTCGGCCAGCAGGCCTTCCACCTTCTCGAAACCCTCGCTGCGCACCGTCTCCGCCAGCGTGCCGAACGTGCCATGGTGAAACCGGATGCGCGCCGCGAATTCCTGCGTGTTGCGCCGCGCCATCTCGAGCGATTGGGGGTCGCGGTCGTTGGCGATCACAAACCCGCGCTGCAGCCGCGCCGCAATCAGCGCCGTATGTCCCCCCAGACCCGTGGTTGCATCGACGTAGATTCCGTCCGGCCGCACCGCGAGCAGCTCGAGCGACTCGGCGGCCATCACGGAGAAATGCATACGTCATCAGACCAGCCCCGCAGCCTCGAGCTTCGCCACATCCTCCGGCGCGGTCGCCGAAGCCTCCCGCTTGCGATCCTCGTAGAGCTTCTCGCTCAGCACCTCGATGCGGCCCCGGTACGCGAACAGGCGCAC
>Ga0335078_10019012_pt1 | contig 10220 bp, 6 predicted proteins | sample Lox_Sample_32_FD_206711 | JGI IMG/M metagenome (GOLD analysis project Ga0335078, IMG submission 206711) | Soil microbial communities from Loxahatchee National Wildlife Refuge, Florida, United States - Lox_Sample_3.2 | ecosystem: Environmental > Terrestrial > Soil > Wetlands | place: USA: Florida...
CGCTTGATCCACCAGTTCATCCACGTGAATCGATTCGTCAGTTCCCAAGAGACTGAAAATTTTCTTCTCCACGTCGGAAAGGGCGTTCTCAACTAGGGATGCGCGCTCTGCGGTCGTGGTCGCCTCGACCGGGAAAAGCTCCGCGCGAATTTCCGTGGGAAGTTCCTCGACCACGTCTTCCCAGGACGTCACCAGCTTGGCGCCCTGCTTGATCATTTGGTTCGGGGCGAAGCTCACGTCCACGGTAACGTTTCCGGGAACGCCGTACACTTCGCGGCCGAACTCCATTCCCAGCCGCGCGGTGATGAGCGAGCCGGAATATTGCGCGCCCTGCACCACCACCACGCCGAGCGCCATCCCCGCCACGACGCGGTTGCGCACCGGAAAATTTTCCGGCGCGGGATGCGTGCCGAGGGGGAATTCGCTGATCAGAGCGCCGCGCTTTTCCACCTCCGCGAATATCTTCCGGTTCTCCTTCGGATAGACCACGTCGATACCCGTACCGAGCACGCCGATCGCAGCGCCACGCGCGGCGCGGCAAGCGCCCTGGTGCGCGGAATTGTCAATGCCGCGGGCCATTCCGCTGACGATGGCCAGGCCGCGCTCGGCCAGGTCATGCCCCAGGCGCTCCGCCACTTGATTGCCGTACGGGGTTGGCCGGCGCGTGCCCACCATCGAGATCGAATGGCGGTTGAGCACGCTCGCGTCTCCGCGCACGTAAAGCAGCGGAGGGGGATCGTAGATTTCCAAGAGCCGCTTCGGATATTCCGGCTCGTCCCAATTCAACAAACGGCAGCCCAGTTTGCGGACTTGGGCGAGTTCCGCTTCGGCATCCTTATGCGCGCGTTTGGCTTGGATGGCCTGCGCGGGCGCGGACGGCAGATGGCAGGCCTCAAGTTCGGTGAGGGAGGCGCGAAACACTTCGCGCGGCGATCCGAATTGGCGCAGTAATTTCCCGACGAGGCGCGAGCCAAGGCCCGGCGTCATCGAGAGGGACAGCCAATCGAGGGAAGCATCCAGTTCCACGCCAGGTGTGACGCTACTACTATGTCACCAATCATGTCAAGTTAACATTCAAAGTACGGGACGCCACGCTTTTCGTTGGGACTCGAGTTCCGGCCTCCGATGGGATCGCGCCGCGCCAACGTCTCCCAAATTAGGCGCGTACACAACGTGTCCGGCCATTGCGCAGGGAGAGGACGCTGGCGTATCCTCAAATCATTCGACTCGTCGATAGCATTCCAAGCGAAAATTTTTGGGTTTTTACATTGGGGAGGATATATGGATGACCGAGATCAGCGCGAGGAGTCCAAGCTCAGCCGGCGCGAAGCATTGCGGCGCGCTGCATGGACAGGCATCGGATTTGCTTCCGTTTTATCGAGTGCCGGCGAGCTAGCAAAGCTGTCCGCGCAAGGGCCGGCGCCGGTGCAACCGACGCCGCCCCCTGCTCCGGATTCCAGATATCCGATGCCGCCCACATGGAATCGGGAGCTGCGGCAGCTCGCGCCCAATGTCTATGCGTACGTGCAAGGCGGCGGGCCGGGCGTCAGCAACGCCGGAGTATCCAATCCCGGGATGATTGCAGGATCGGACTACCTGTTGGCGATCGACGCCACGCAAGGACCTATTCCGGCTCGGGCCTTTATTGCAGCGTCCAAGAAGGCCACCGGAGGCAAGGAATTCGGCCGGCTGGTCAACACGCACCATCACGGCGATCACGTCAACGGCAACCAATTCTTCACGCACGCGGAAATTCTGAGCCATCCCTATTGCCGGGACGAGTGCGTCAAGGCCGCCGCGACCACACCGAATATGTGGACGCCAACCCCTGGCATTGCGGATGTCGCCGAAGAACGCAAGCTCGTTCCGCCTTCGGTCACTTTCAAGGATGACCTCACCTACTTTATCGGCGGTACAGAAGTGCAATTCCGCTTCGCCGGTCCCGCACACACGTGGGGCGACATGATGGCGTACCTACCGCAGCACAAAATTCTATTCGCCGGAGACGTGGGTTTCTTCTGGGTCGCGCCCTACGCCAACAACAGCTACATCAGCAAATGGATCGACATGTGCGACACGATTCAAGGCTGGGATGTGGACGTCATCGTGCCCGGACACGGCCCCATTGGCGGCAAGAAAGATCTCGCCGAGATGGCCAACTATTTCCGCGTTTTGGGAGTGGAGGCGCGTAAGCGCTACGACGCCAAGATGACGCCGGGAGCTGCGGCTGCGCAAATCCGTCTGGGCAGATTTGACAATTGGATCGGCCCGGAGCGGCTCATCATGGACACGGTTCGCTGGTACGAGGAATGGGACAGCACCCTCACTCCGGACTACAACGCGATGGCCGTCCGGGAAGCGACGATCGAGTACAACGATATTAAGAAAAAATCCGGGCAGGTGGGTGCGATCATCCCGCTCTCGCGCATGGATGCCATGGCCGAAGCCTGTTGACGAGGAAAAACCCCTATCTGCGTCGAGTTGCCGGGCGAGCGCAATATCCTAGGAAGATTGGCACGCGTTCCATTCACGATGATCCGAATCAAAAGGACATCAATCCGTCCTGAAAAGGAACTCGGTGAGCACCGATACAAATAAAAATTTGAACGTCGTCTCTTCCGCCGGCCTCGCACTCGGAATCGTGTTTGGAATGGCGGGGACTTTTATTTCTCAAGCGAATCTTCGGAATATCGCCTGGGAAATCGATGGACTCGGTCTGATCGTGGCGACCGGCCTGCTCGCTATTAAGTTCTCTAGAAAGGGGGCGGAAGCGGTTGCTGCTGGATTCCTGGTGTTTGCGATTGGCGAGTCCGTGATGCTTTCCGGGATGGCGGCGGGACTCGAGGGAAGCGTCCCCGCTTTCGCCGCGGGGACGGCCCTTTGGGCTACGGCCATGTTGCTCGTCAGCATCCCTCGGGAATTTTCGCTCTGGGTGCGCATCGCGGGCGTGGTTGCTTCCGCTCTTTTTCTTCTGACGGCCACGGAAATTTTCTGGGGAGCGCCGTTGACGCCCCTTTCCTCTCCCTTGCCTTTTTTTGCCTATCCTTTTCTCGTGCTCACTTTTGCGGGGTGGATTTGGACCTTGCTGAGGGAAAACAAGGTGGCGAAAGTGGATTAGCTGGCGGCAGTGGGACAGACTTCAGTCTGTCGCGGATTGGCACGGGTGGGCAGCCCGATGATGACAGGGTGAGATTCAATAACAGAAAGGCGACAGGCTGAAGCCCGTCCTACAAGAGTCCCTCGATGATTCGGATGTCCCGCTCGGCGAAGCCCTCGAGCACCCGGGCGGCGGCCTGATACGCGGGGCTTTCAAATGTGGCGGTGGCTTGCTGGACGCTGTCGAACTCGGTGACCACGGTTCGCATGTTCATCCCCGCCTCGTATGTTTTGGAAGGCACTCCGCGAGCCAGGAAGCGGCCCCCGCCGCCTTGGATCGCGGGCCCCGCCAATTTCGCATATTCCGCGAGCTTGTCCGGGTTTGAAATCGATCGGTAGAAAGTGATCCAATATCCTTTGGCCATGAGGCTCTCCTAGCGGGAATCTTTCATTCATTGCACATCGGCGAAACGAGTAAACCTCGGGGCGGCGAATGGTTCCGAGGATAGACTCGCTTCTTCACTTCAAGCGCGAAAGTCTATCGTGTCTCCGCCATGGCCGCAAGAAAACTTGGGGCCAGGCCAAGCCTGATTACGCAAAACAGCCAAACCTTGATGGGGGATTTGTTGACCTCTTCATGCCGGTTTGACTTTGGCGGCAGGGCGCAAAACCACACAGCCAGGAATGGCTGTGCCACTTAGGCCACGGTCTCCGCGGCGCGCGAAGCGGCCAGATACCGGATGAGGAGAAGCGTGATGTCGTCCGCCTGGCTGGCCCCTCGTGCGAAATGCTCCACGGAATCGACTACCCTCTTTTGGAGCTGATCGAGGGGCGCGTCTTGGTGGCCGGCAATCGCCTCGGAGAGGCGCGAGACGCCGAACATCTTTTCTTCCGGATCGGCGGCTTCGGTGACGCCGTCGCTGAAGAGGACCAGCGTGTCGCCGGGCTCGAGCATTTCGCGAACCACGGCGTAGCTCGCTTCCGGAATCAGCCCGACTGGAAATGACCCCTGCGTGAAAATTTCGCTGACCGTGCCGCGGCGCAGAAGCAGGGGCGAAGGATGGCCGGCGTTGAGATAGTCGAGATGGCCTTCCCGGTCGAGCATTCCGAAAAACATGGTGGCGTAACGGCCGACCTCAGCGTGGTCACACAGGAAGGTATTGATATGATGGAAAACACTGGCGGGCTCCGCGCCAAGGGTCATGCCCGAAAGCGCTCCCTGGAGCATGGTGGTGAGCAGCGCGGCGCCAATCCCTTTGCCGGCCACGTCGGCAATGACGAAAGCAGTTCGGTCATCGCTCATGGGAAACACATCGAAGTAATCGCCGCCGACGGCGTGGCACGGTGTATTCACGGCGGAGATGGAAAGGTGAGGGAATTCGCGGAAGCCGCGGGGCAAGAGCGCCTGTTGAATTTCCCGGGCGATGCTTAGCTCCTGCTCGAGGCGCTGGCGTTGGCGTTCGCGCTCGACGAGGCGCGCGTTGTCTAAAATGCTGGCAGCTTCGACGGCCAGGGCGTCAAGAATCTGGCGGTCGAGTTTGGAAAAGGCGGCGGGGCGGCGCGAATCCAGGTAGAGAATGCCTAGAAAATGCCCGCGCTGGACGTTCACGATCGATTCGGTGGTGCTGGCGCGCGGCATGGCATAGAGCGGAATCGCCACGACGGAGCGGAGCCGTTGCGCGATGATGCTCTGCGCTCCCTGCAACGCGAAATCGGCCTGTTGCAGGTCTCCCGTGATTACGCCGGTTTGGCTTTCCACCGCCATGCGCAGTGCGGTTTGCGTGGGCGAGAAGCCTTCCGTCGGCATGGTGGAGCCGCCGGCGCGTCGGGCCAGGCGGTTTTGCAGCGTTCCGGCAGGGTTGGCCTCGAGCAGCAGGCCGCGTTCGGCGCCGGTGATGGTGATGGCGCGGTCCAGCATGGCCTCGAGCACAGAGTCGAGGGGAAGCTGCGAATGCAGCAGCATGGTGGCTTCGAGCAGCAAATTCAGTTTGCCGAGGCCGATGGGAGAAGTTTCCGTGCTGGTGATGCGTCCCATGCGGGTGAGCAGGTTTTCCACCGTGATTTCCGGGGCGGAGGGGTGGAAGATGAGCTGATAGGAATCGTCGAGGCCAAAGGTGATGGTGTCGCCCTCTTGCAACGTCTTCTTGGCGATTCGCTGGCCGTTGACAAAAACGCCGAGCTGGTTGCCGCGATCCTCGAGAAAATACTGGCCGCCTTCGCACACGATCGCCGCACAATTGCGGGAAATGCGCCGGTCGGGAATCGCCAGCTGATTTCCAACGTCGCCGCGGCCAATCGAAAACGGCGACAAATTGAGAGACACGGATTTGCGTGTGTTTTCGGGCGAGATGACTTCGAGTACCGCTTCGTCACTGGCTGGGGCGTCGGTCATGGGAGAACTCAGAAACGCAATTGTACCACTATCACGCTAGCCGCTTGCTGGGCCGATGGGGAAAGGCTTGACCGTGTGCGGCGCATCCGTAGTAATAGCGTACCGTCGCGGGGCGCAGCTTTCCGGCGGGCCCAGCCGTTTCTTCGTGCCTGGTCCCGGCCATTTCGTTTTAGAGCCAGGCGCCAGGCATGGGCGCAGGACAACACTCCTGTCTTTGGCCGCATCTGCCCATCAGCCTTGAAGAGCATCGCGGAATATTTTCAGCATTCAAATTACAATAGTGGCGCGGGCCAAGGCGAAAGTAGCCGAGGGTTGGCGAAATTCTTCCTAGCCGGTAAGTGGGGGAGCCCTTTCGCGGCAGAGGCACGCGGGATGAAATTTTTCGATCGGGGAAAAAGAGGCGGGATGAAGTCGCAAAATCAATCTTTCCTAATTCTGCATAGATTTCTTTGGATGAGCATGCTTTTGGGATTCGCTGGGACCGGGCTCTCGGGCTGCAACGGCAATGCTGCCGGGCTTTTCCCCGCCGATTGGAACCTGCCGAATTTGCCGGATGCGCTAGCGCACGCGCCCAATTCGAGCAGCCCGGCACTGTCGGACCTTGCTCCTATTCCGGTTGAGCCCTCTATCCCCTCCATTGCGTCCGGAATGATTGGGGGATTGCAGCGGCAGGCCGATTGTTCTCTTACCTATCTTGATTTTTCCTACGCACCGAGCTTGGCCGCGGTGAGCGTAACGCCCAACTCGGAGATTCCGCATTACGAAAAAACTCTCCACAACAACGGGCTTCTGACCGGCGTCCCCGGCCGATTTCTTACGGGATGCGTGGATTCCAATCAGGGGATCACTTCCCGGCCCTTGCTATTTCTGGGAATGGGAAAGAACGGCCGGGAACTCGTCGCCGTGTCGGGCAAATCCGGCGTCGTGACCAGCGGACTGAAGAGCGATGGAACGTTCACGCCGCCGGCCACGCAGGCGACGCCGCTCCCTTCGATTTCTCTCGTCAGTGGAGACTTGAACGAAGATGGGAATGCAGATGTGGTTTCCATTAACTCGGACTCGGCCCATTCTTCCGTGACTGTGTTTCTCGGCAAGGATGACGGCACGTATCAGGCGGGAGTGACCTACCCGCTGCCCGGCGCCAACGGTCAATATGCCGTGCTCGACGATTTGAATGGCGACGGAATTTTGGATCTGCTGGTCAGTTCGGAATCCCCCGCGTTCACGTTTTCCATTTTTATCGGCAACGGCGATGGAACGTTTCAGCCGCCCCGCTCCTTCACGCCGGCAAACGCCGGCATCCATTACAATGACGCGTTTGTTACAGCGGATGTGAACGGAGATGGAGCCAAGGATATCGTCACCGCGCAAGGGCGAGTTTTGCTGGGAGACAGGGACGCAGCCACGTACACGCCGATCGCGCAGGCGGCCTTCCCGCCCATTCTCACGGCGACGAACCGCTTTGCGCCGTCAATTGTCGCGGCGGATTTCAACCATGATGGAAAAGTGGACCTGGCGACGGACGATGGTTTGACGATTCGCACATTCCGGGGAGATGGCGACGGAACCTTCACGGCAGGGCCCGCGTATCCCACCATCGCAAACTACGGCTTTCTCACAGCGACGGATCTTGACGGTGACGGCAATATCGATCTGTGGACTGGATATGGCGGCAATGGTGTTTACGGCGGGGATGCTTTCTTGCCCAATCTTGCCTATGCCCTGATGGGAAATGGCGACGGAACATTCCAGGGCGTACCCGGCTTGCCGGAGGATTCCAGCACCACCTCCGGCATACGCCGTCATAAAAATTCCTCAACAAATTTAGTCTTGACCGCGCCGTCGCCGAGCGCGATATCGGTCGTGTCCGGACAAACCTCCTCTGCGATTACCTTCAACGTCAGTTCGCCCAGCGGCACGCCGCAGACGGTTACATTTGCCTGTTCCGGTCTGCCGGAGCCGGCGACCTGCTTCTTCAATCCGGGGCAGGTGAGTCTCACGGCCGACCTTACCTCCTCGCCGGTAAGCATCACGATTCAGACGGCGGCGAGCGCGGGGGTTGCTCCAGAGCGCCGCTTGCTGTTGCCTTCCGATTGGACGAATTCACAGCGGTTGACGGTCATCGTGCTTCTCGCGTTGTCGATCGTTCCTTTCCGTGCGCGGGTCCGAAAAATAGGGTGGATGGCGAGCGCGTGCCTGTTCCTGGCGCTGGCCATGTCGCTTGGCGGTTGCACAAATGGTAAACAGAATGGCGGAGCTCCCAACAGCGCGGCGCCGGGAATCTACGTGCTAACCGTTTCAGCCAATTCGGCGGGAAACGTGATCAATGCCCCGGGAACTGTCACGGTGACCGTGACGGCCCCGTAGCCACAAAGAATTTGTTGGGGCTACGTCGCTCCGAACCACGAGCTTGAGCAATGGGATCGCCCTCCTTGTCCCACCGCCGCTGCCTAGCATGATCGCAGCGGGCGGCTGTGCTACCCTTGAGAGCGATAGCGCCGCGGTCCGGTCACGCCGATGTTCGCAGCGGCGGCCGCCGCTGATCCATTCGCGGTCGGCAATTTCATTTCCCGGCGCACAAGGTGACCCGATGAATGCCCCGCAATGGCTTCACGATAAAGGCCAGAGTCTTTGGCTCGACAACATCACGCGCGACTTGCTCGATAACGGCACGCTCAAACGATACATCGACGAGTGGTCGGTCACGGGACTAACTTCCAATCCCACGATCTTCGATCACGCCATCAAAAACAGCGCGGCCTATGACGCGTCGATCGCGGACAAGCTAAAGAAAGGCAAGTCCGGCGAGGCCCTTTTTTTCGATCTGGCGCTCGAGGATCTCACCCGCGCGGCGGATTTGTTCCGCCGTGTCCATGAAAAAACGAACGGCGTGGACGGCTGGGTCTCCCTGGAAGTGTCGCCGCTGCTTGCTTACGACACGGCGAGCACGCTAGCTGCGGCAAAGGAATTATCCGCGCGCGCCAATCGCGCCAACTTGCTGATTAAAATTCCCGGCACGAAGGAAGGGCTTCCCGCGATCGAGGAAGCAATTTTTTCCGGTATTCCCATTAATGTCACCTTGTTGTTTTCTCGCGAACAGTACCTGGCCGCGGCCGACGCGTTTCTGCGCGGCATCGAACGGCGCATCGCCGCGGGCCTGAATCCCGATGTCGGATCAGTGGCCTCGGTCTTCATCAGCCGGTGGGATGTCGCCGTCTCCGGAAAAGTTCCCGAGAATTTGCGCAATCAGCTTGGAATCGCCATCGCCAAACGAACGTACAAGGCCGCGAGCGAATTGCTCAGCTCGGAGCGATGGCGTCGCGTCTACAATTTCGGCGCTCGCCCGCAACGGTTGCTCCTGGCCAGCACGGGAACGAAGGATCCTAAAGCGTCGGAGATTCTGTACGTCCAGGCGCTGGCCGCGCCCTACACGGTGAACACTATGCCCGAAAACACGCTGAAAGCGCTGGCGGCTCACAGCGCATGGTCCGGGCTGATGGCGCAGGACGGCGGCGACTGCGAAGCCGTGCTCGCGGAATTCGGCAAGGCGGGCGTCGACATCGACGCGCTGGCCGCGCGCCTTCTGGACGAAGGAGCCAAATCGTTCGTGGCCTCCTGGAATGAATTGATGGGAGTGATCGCGTCCAAGAGCGCCGCCATTGGCAAAAGCGCTCCGGTGAAAGTCGGCGGGTAGCCGTGCCGGCGAGACGCCGGCGTTGCGAAATTCTTCCTTTGTGGGTAGATAACTGATGAGTAATCAGCCTTCCGATGTGCTGGTCTTCTTTGGAGCCACGGGCGACCTGGCTTACAAAAAAATTTTCCCGGCGCTTCAGGCCATGGTGAAACGCGGAAATCTGAACGTGCCCGTGGTGGGCGTGGCCAAGGCAGGCTGGAACCTGGAGCAGCTGCGCGCGCGGGCCAAGGACAGCCTGGAAAAACACGGCTGCTTCGATCCCGCGGCTTTTGAAAAATTGAGCGGCCTGATGCGTTACGTGGACGGCGACTACCAGGACGCGGCGACGTTCGAGGCCCTGCGGGGTCAGCTCAAGGACGCGCACCATCCCACTTACTACCTGGCGATTCCCCCGGCCCTGTTTGAAACCGTGGTCGAAAATATCGCGAAATCGCATGGCGCGGGCGGCGCGCGCGTAATCGTCGAAAAACCCTTCGGGCACGATCTAGCCTCGGCCCTGGAATTGAACAAGATTCTGCTCTCGATCTTCAACGAATCCTGCATTTTTCGCATCGATCATTTCCTCGGCAAGCGCCCCGTGGACAACATGCTCGTGTTTCGCTTCGCCAATGCGTTCGCGGAAGCTTTTTGGGACCGCCACTATATCGAGAGCGTTCAGATCACCATGGCGGAAGATTTCGGCGTGCAGGGCCGCGGCGCTTTTTACGACGGGACGGGAGCGATCCGCGACGTCGTTCAAAATCATCTTTTTCAGGTGCTCTCGAACCTGGCGATGGAGCCGCCGGCCCGGTCCGACGGCGAATCCCTGCGCGACGAAAAAGTGAAAGTGCTCAAAGCCATTCCGCCCATCGAGGAACAAAACCTGGTGCGCGGCCAGTTCCAGGGCTATCGCGAGGAAAATGGCGTCGCGAAAAATTCGCAAACGGAAACGTTCGCCGCCTTGCATTTGGAAATCAATTCCTGGCGCTGGAAGGGCGTTCCCTTCTACATCCGCGCGGGAAAGTGTTTGCCGTTAACTTATTTGGAAATACTGGCCAA
>Ga0335078_10019013_pt1 | contig 10219 bp, 6 predicted proteins | sample Lox_Sample_32_FD_206711 | JGI IMG/M metagenome (GOLD analysis project Ga0335078, IMG submission 206711) | Soil microbial communities from Loxahatchee National Wildlife Refuge, Florida, United States - Lox_Sample_3.2 | ecosystem: Environmental > Terrestrial > Soil > Wetlands | place: USA: Florida...
ATCGGCCTTGTTGGAGCGCTGGAAGATGCCGACCACGTCGCGGGCATCGGCGGGATTGCGGTTCTCGAACGTTTGCCCCGAAGAAGATTCGACCCACTCGCCGTCAATCAAGTTCTTATAAACCCTGGTGGTGGTATTGCTGCCGAGAATGGTGGGGGCGGTGAGGGTGTCGGTGGCCATGATTCCTCCGTGCTCTTGATGCTACAGGCGGGTGCGGCGAAGCGGCAAGTGAGCCGCGTGGGGGGATGCTGCCGCCAACGTTGGTGGGCGTAACGCCGCCCTCGCCGAGCCGGCCGGGCGGTTTTTTGAGCTTCGCCGTACCTTGCCAGAGGTTGCCCGAGCGCCTCCCAGGTGGCATACACCGACGGTAACCGGCGGGGTTGATTACCCGGTTTCCGCCCTGTTTGGCTTGTGCTAGTGTTGAAACTACAAGATATCCTCAGCTTTTTGGCCTGGGTCACGTCGCCTTGGTGTCTTCGATTAACAAACCGGGCATCCACGTTGCGTGGAAGACGGTCACCTACCGTAGCGTGCTGCTGGCGGTCCTGGCAGTGGCAGTTGTGTTTTCCATCCTGCTTCGCATGGCCTTTCCGCAGTTCACCGCGCAGCATATCAAGTCGGCGACCAACCTGCTGGGTTCCCTGGTGGAGGCGGTGGCCGGGGCGGCGGGCACGGGCGGCAAATCGCGGGTCATGAACTCGCAGCAGGCGCACTTTACTGCTCTCGAAGGCACGGTGCGGGTCAAGAAATTGAACGGCAATAACTGGGGCACGGCCGATTACAGCGTTCCGCTGGAGCAGGGCGATATGGTGCAGACCGGGGCCGAAGGCATGGCCAAAATCGTCTTCGGCGACGGCACCAACTACACCGTGAAGCAGGATTCGCTGATCGTGATCGAAGAGAACTCGGCCAATGAGCAGCAGCAGACCAATGTGGCCGTGGCGGTGAGCACGGGCACGGTGGACCTTTCCACGGCCACTTATGTGCAAGGCTCGAAGTCGCAGGTGATTGTTTCGGGGGCAACGGCCTCTTTGGCGCCACAGAGCGCGGCCATGGTGCACAACGATCCCAAAGACGATTCGCACGAAATCCTGATGAAAAAAGGCGAGGGCGAGGTGACCCGCAACGGCGAAACCGTGCGCCTGGCCGATTGGGAGAAGGTCAGCTTTCAGGCGCAGTCGCGAAGTATGGAGAAGCAAGAGGAGACCGGCCCGCCCACCCCGATCTCTCCGGCGAACATGATGCCCATCTTCGTGGGCCGCCAGAACAAGCCGGTAGAGTTCTCCTGGACGCGGATGAAACACGCGACCAGCTACCGGCTGCGAATCTCTCAGAACCCGTATTTTTCCTCCACCCTGGTGGACCGCAAGGTGGGAACTGCCGATGTAATTGTGTCCGGGCTTCCCGAAGGAGCATATTACTGGGTGGTGCAGTCGGTGGATTCGAGCGGCAAGGAGTCTGTGGAAAGCGAAAAGAACCGCTTCACCATCCTGCCGCGGGGAAAGCATCTGGAAGCCATTAACCTGCAACTGGACCCGCTGGTGCAGCACGGGCACGTGATCGAGTTGATCGGCAAGACCGAGGCGGGAGCGCGGGTGATGGTGAATGGGCGCGAGGTGCCGGTGATCGGGGAGGATGGCGGGTTCCACTACTTCACGCCGCCGCTGCCGACGGGTGAGAGCGTGATTACCGTAACGGCACAGAACGCCAAAGGGGGAGTGAACACACTGCAGAAAAAAGTGGTTATCCAGTGAGCCGGCAGCGGGGCGGGCCGGCCCACCCCAGGGTGCCAGAACTTTGGTGTTAGGACGAAACCGGGGCGTTTCCCATAGAATTCCCCTAGAATCTAACAATTAGCCCTACGCTCCCCTGGCTGGACGGGTCCAGCGCAACCAAGCCTGTTCACAAGGGCAGAGAGAAAACTTCGCGTATGTCATCGAATGGATTCCATGGCGGTAACTCCCGCATGCACAATGTGCGGTCGCTGTTCAGCATTTTCTCCAGCGACCTGGCAATTGACCTGGGTACGGCGAACACCCTGGTGTATGCGCGGGGCAAGGGCATTGTGGTCAATGAGCCTTCGATTGTGGCCATCAACAAGAACACGGGCGAAGTGGAGGCTGTAGGCAAGGAAGCCAAAGAGATGCTGGGCCGCACACCGGGGAACATCGTGGCCATCAAGCCCATGAAGGATGGCGTGATCGCCGACTTCAAGGTCACCGAGAAGATGCTGAATTACTTCATCCAGAAGGCGCACAACCGGAAGATGATGGTGCACCCGCGGATCGTGATCGGCGTGCCCTCAGAGATCACGCAGGTGGAAAAGCGGGCGGTGATGGATTCCGCCTATCGCGCCAAGGCCAGTGAAGTGCATCTGGTGGAACAGGCGATGGTGGCGGCCATTGGCGCCGGGCTGCCGATTACCGAGCCTTCGGGCAATATGGTGGTGGATATTGGCGGCGGCACCACCGATATTGCCGTGATTTCGCTGAGCGGCATCGTCTATTCGCGTTCGGTGCGCATGGCCGGCAACCAGATGGATGAGGCCATCATGAATTACCTCAAGCGGAAATATAATCTGCTGATTGGGGAGCGCACCGCCGAGCAGATCAAGATGGAGATCGGCTCGGCCTATCCCATGGATAAGCCGCTGACCATGGAAATCAAGGGGCGCAACCTGATCGAGGGCGTGCCCAAATCCATTACGGTGGATGACAGCGAGGTGCGCGAGGCGCTGAGCGAGTGCGTTTCGACCATCATGAACGCGATCCGGGTGGCGCTGGAGCGCACGCCGCCGGAGCTTTCCGCCGACATCAGCGACCGCGGCATTGTGCTCACCGGCGGGGGCGCGCTGCTGAAGAACCTGGATAAGCGCATTCGCGAGGAAACCGGGCTGCCGGTCTCCATCGCCGATGACCCGCTGTGCAGCGTGGTGCTGGGCACGGGCAAGATGCTCAGCGACTTCAAGCTGCTGCGCAAGATTTCGATCGAGTAAGAGGAACTAGCTTGCAGCTTTGGCTCCTGGTCCGTGGCTCCCCTACAATCGAATTGGGCTGGCCATCCGCAGCAGCCAGGAGCGCGTAGCCCAGGACCGGCATGGAAAGCCTTCTCACCCGTTATCGCAATGTCAGCATCCTGATGGCGGTTTTGTTCGCCCAGGTGCTGGGGCTGGCCATTCAGGTGCGGCGCGCGCCCACGGGGGAATCCAACCGCTTGATCCGTGTCTGGGCCGTGGCGGCGGTGACTCCGCTGGAAAAAGCAATTACCCGGATGCAGAGCGCAACCGGAAGCCTGTGGAGCAACTACATTTACCTGCGTGGCGTGCGCCAGCAGAACCGCGACCTGAAATATCAGATCGAGAACCTGCGCTTGCAGCAAGTCCGCCTCAGCGAGGACGCCAATCAGGCCCGCCGCCTGCAGGCGCTGCTGAATTTCAAGGAGCAATACGTAGCCAAGACGGTGGCGGCGCAAGTGATCGGTTCGACCGGGAGCGAACACTCCCGCGCCGTCTATATTGACAAAGGCTCGGACGACGGCATCAAGAACGAAATGCCGGTGATCACCGCCGATGGCGTGGTAGGCAAGATCTGGCAGGTGTATGACGCGCATACGTCTCTGGTGCTGCTCATCAACGACCAGAGCAGCGGAGTGGGGGCGATTCTGGCGAACTCCCGGCTGCAGGGAATTCTGAGAGGCACACCCTCGGGCGAGGTGGTGCTTGAGAAAGTGCTGGGGGATGAGCAAGTGCTGCCGGGCGAGACCGTTCTGACCAGCGGCGGCGACCAGATCTTTCCCAAGGGCCTGCCGGCCGGCGTGGTCACCAGCGTTTCCCGCGGTCCGGACGCGTTCTTGAACATCCGCATCCGGCCGGCGGCCGATTTGAGCAAACTGGAAGAAGTGCTGGTCATTACCAAGAAAGAGCACGCCGCCACCGAGGTCACCACCGCGCAGCCGACGCGGGCCGCCGATATTCTGGCGCAGCGGCTGCCTTCCGTGCCCGACAATGCGGCCGAAGTGACCGAAGGGCCAGGGGATGAAAAGCCGGCGCCCGCGCCCGGGGAAGCCAACGCAACCGCCAAGGCTCAAGCAGCGGCCACCCAGGCGGCAGGGGCGAAGGCCGGCGCACTTCCCGCGGGCGGCCCTGCGGGGAATGGCTCGGCGGCGGCCAAAGCCAGCCAAAACTCCTCCGCGAATGCGGTAAAGAGGATTTCGGATAAGCCTGTGACCTCTACGGTCAAGCCGGAACACTCCCCGCCGGACTCCACCCCCGTCGAGGCCAAGCCGCAATAGCGTGCCCATCTCCTACACTTCCGGCGAACAGGTGGAGGTTTACCGGTTCAGTCTGCCGGTTGCGATCCTGGTGCCTTTGGTTGCGATCTTCCTGCAGGCATTTCTGCCGGCCCGGCTGCACTTCTTCTCCATTTTTGATCTGCCTCTGCTGGTGACGATTTTCTTTGCCGTGGCACGGCGCAGCCCGGTGGCCGGACTACTGACCGGAGCCGCAATCGGCCTGGCGCAGGACGCCCTGACCCACCGGCCCCTGGGCTTATATGGCATCGCCAAGACGGTGGTGGGATATGGCGCTTCTTCTCTCGGGGTGAAGCTGGATGTGGAGAACCCGGGCGCCCGCTTCCTGGTTACGTTGTTCTTCTACGTGGTGCATGAGGTGGTGTATTTCACCGTGGCCCAGGGGCTGGTGGGGCAGAAGCTGGCCTGGAGTTGGCCGCACGAGCTGGGGTCGGCCTTCGCCAATGCTGCCCTGGCGGTGCCATTGTTCTTCCTGCTCGACCGCTTCAAGCAGAGGGCGTAGAAATGCTGCCCCCAACCGTAGCTGGCCATCCGTCACCCTTCAGGACAATGGTGTTTCCCGGTCCAGGCGTTACAATCAAGTTAACCGCGTCAACCTGACCGACGGATACGGACCAGCAATCCCTGTAGCATGCCCGGCCACGACGAAAAAGTATCGGAAATCCGGCTGACGGCGACGCAGTACGTCATTCTGATCATCTTCCTCGTCCTCACCTATGGCCTGTGGCGGCTGCAGGTTACGCAGAACGACTTCTACTCGAATCTGGCGGAAAAGAACCGCATTCGCGATGTGCCGATTCTGGCCCCGAGAGGCAAGATTCTGGACCGCGAAGGCCGGACCATCGTGGACAACTATCCCTCCTTCACCGCCATGCTGATGCGGGATTCCTCGCGCGACCTGATGGCCGACGCCGATTCGATAGCCGAGGGCCTGCACATGGACCCGGCGGACGTGCGCGACCAGATTCGCAAGTTCGCCAGCATGCCGCAATATGAGCCGATCTACCTGAAGGATGACATTACCCCCGACGAGCTGGCATTCATCGAGGCCCACCGCAACGAACTGCCCGAGCTTGACACCATCATGTCGCACCGGCGGCTGTATCCGCGCAAGGGCTTCATGGCGCATGTGATCGGGTACGTGGGCGAGGTCAGCGAGCAGATGCTGAACCAGACCCGCTGGGAGTTCTACAACCCGGGCGATATCGTGGGGAAATCAGGGGTGGAGCTGGAGTACAACCAGGTGCTGATGGGGCAGAACGGCTCGCGGCAAGTGGTGGTCAACAGCCACGGCAAAGAAATGGGGGAGTTGGGGGAAAAACCGGCCACGCCGGGCAAGCCGCTGAAGCTGACGATTGATATTGACCTGCAGATAGCCGCCGAAGAGGCGCTGGGCGACAGACGGGGCGCGGTGGTAGCCATGAACCCGCACACGGGAGAGATTCTGGCCATGGTCAGCCGGCCAACCTTCGATCCCAACCAGTTCGCGGTGCGCATTTCGCGCGACGAGTGGAGCAAGCTGGTCAACGACCCCGACCATCCGCTGCTGAATCGCGCCATCCAGGCGCAGCTGGCGCCGGGCTCGACCTTCAAGATCATCGAAGCGGTCGCAGGATGGCAGGAAGGCATCGCGCAGAACCTGATCGTGCACTGCAGCGGCAGCGCCGTGTTTTACGGCCGGCGGTTCGGCTGCTGGGTGAAGAGCGGGCACGGCGAGGTTGATCTGAGCAAGGCGATTTATCAATCCTGCGACGTTTACTTTTACACGCTGGGCGAGAAACTGGGAATCGACCGCATCGCCAAGTACGCCGAGGCCCTCGGCCTGGGACAGAAAACCGGAATTGACCTTCCGGATGAAGCCACCGGCGTCATGCCCTCCGAAGAGTGGAAGATCCGCAACTTCAAGCAGAAATGGTTTGCCGGAGAGACCATTTCGGTGGCCATTGGGCAGGGCGCGGTGACGGTGACGCCGATGCAGCTAACGCGCGCCATTGCCGCCATTGCCATGGATGGCCGCATGGTGGTGCCGCACGTGGTCAATCCCACGGTGCTGCCCAAGGACTTTCTGCCGGTGGCGCATTATAACGAAGTGAAGACTATTCCCATTGACCAGGCGGGATGGGACGTCATTACCGACGCCATGGGCCGGGTACTGCTGCCCGAGGGCACGGCGCCTTCAGCCCACATACCGGGCATTGATATTGCCGGCAAGACCGGCTCGGCGCAGGTGGCTTCGCTGGCATTGCGCGCCAAGCACGAAAGCAACGAATCGCTGGCGCAGAACGGATGGTTCGTGGGGTTTACCCCGCGGCGCGATCCGGATGTTGTAGTCACGGTGCTCTTTCAGGGCGGCGAGCATGGCAAGCTGGCGGCGCGCCTGGCCACGCAGGTGATTAAAGCTTACGTGGAGAAACAGCGGCGTCAGCCCCCCAAAATGGCCAGCACAGACAAGGTGGATGTAGGCGCGCTGTGGGACGATCCCGATGAGGGCGGCTCCCGGCTGCATGCGGCTCATTTCGCGCTCGACCTGGCCCGGCACCATGCGCCGCTGGCCGAGGCCGCGCCGGGAGTGGAGTAGGGGCTGAACCATGTCACGCTACGTCTCATTCCGTGATTTCGACTGGGTGCTGCTGCTGTTCGTGCTCATCATCTGCGGACTGGGAGTGATGGAGATTCGCAGCGCCACCGCGCACACCAAGTTTGCCGGGGCGCACGTCAAGCAGATTTACTGGATCGCGGCCGGGCTGGTTTGCATGTTTTTGATGAGCTTCATCAACTACACCGCGCTGCTGGAGCAGGTGCACTGGATGTATATTGCCTCGCTGGCCTCGCTGATGATGGTGCTGCTGTTCGGGCAGAAGTATCTGGGCGCGCGGCGCTGGGTGAAGCTGCCGGGCGGAGCCCACTTCCAGCCTTCGGAGTGGGTGAAGCTGATCCTGATATTGGCCGTGGCCAAATATTTCGCTGACCTGAGCCAGCGCGAGCTTTCCTGGTCAGACTTCATGAAGGCGGGCGCCATCGTGGGCATTCCCATGCTGATGGTGCTGCGCCAGCCCGACCTGGGCACGGCCCTGACCTATCTGCCGATCGCGGTGATGGGATTGTTCCTGGGAGGATTGCGTTTCAAGCAGGCGGCGATCGTGATTGTGGCGGGGGCTTTGTTGTTGCCGGTTGCCTGGCATGTGTTAAAGCCTTACCAGCGCGACCGGCTGACCAGCTTCATGCATCCGGAGGCGGACAGCCAGGGCTCGGGGTACCAGGTAAATCAATCCCTCATTGCGGTGGGATCGGGCGGCATCTGGGGCAGCGACGCACCCTCGCAGACCACGCTGGCCTTTCTGCCCGTGCCCCAGACCGACTTCATTTTCGCGGCGTTCTCGGAGGCGCACGGTTTTGTCGGCGCACTGGGGGTTCTGCTGCTATACTTTATTGTGCTGATGCGTTTGATCCAGAACGCGCAAACGGCGCCCGACCGCGCCGGCACGTTCGTGGTGATGGGTGTGGTAGCGGTGCTTAGCTTCCATATCCTGGTCAACGTCGGCATGGTGGTCGGCTTGATGCCGGTCACGGGAATTCCCCTGCCGCTGATGAGTTATGGCGGATCTTCCGTTCTGTTCATGTTTTTGGCGCTGGGCATTGTGATGAATGTCCGTATGCGACGCTTTGTGAACTGAGACAGAGGGAAGAAGGCAGGGAGACAGTAGCCGCGCCCGCCATGCGCGGTGGAAAAGATTACGTTCGCCCTCGCGTGAAGAGGGCAAATTACCGGCTGGATCGCAGCGCGAGGCCGGGGCAGGATTGAAGCGAAGGCGCTGCCAGGCGGGTAACGGCCCCCTCAGTGAGCTGAGAGAGCGGTCACAGACCTGGCGCACGGCGCAGATGCGATAAGTGCAAAACATTCTCAAGCTGGTACAACGGGTGCGGCCACGGCGAACCAACCGCGGCTCTATCCCTGTTCCCTTGCAAGGGAAAATCATCGCGACGCTTCATCCTCCCTGCCTGGCTGTGTCTCCGTGCCGGTGAAGCCTGGGGCCGACTGACGGCCCGGGCCCGGAGCCTCAATGACAAAAGAACTGTTTGTGTCCTCCACCCCTCACGAAACCAGAGTGGGACTGGTGGAAGACGATCAACTGGCTGAAATCTACCTGGAACGCGAAAACGAATACACCCTGGCGGGATCCATCTACAAGGGCCGCGTCACCCGCGTGCTGCCCGGTATGCAGTCGGCCTTTGTGGATATTGGCCTGGAGCGCGACGCTTTCCTCTACGTCTCCGATTTCATGGAGCTGGAAGATTCCGACGATCTGGAAGATGTGCCGCTCGGCCGCTCGGCGCCGGAACCCATGGCTGCGCCGCAAGCTGCGGCGCCAACTCTGGCTGGTCCGGCCGCGGGAGCAAGCGAAAGCGCCGCCGAGGCGAATGCATTTGAAGCGGCCGCCGCCAGCGGCGGCAGGGAAAGCGAAAACCGTGAGCCTCGCAGCCGCGAAGGCGGGGGCGAGGGCAGGGAAGGGCGCGGCTGGCGCGGGCGCCGGCGCCGTGGCCGGGGAGGCCGTGGCGAGCGCACGCCGGACTCTCGTTTTGCCCGCCCTGGCCAGGAGACCGCGCGTGAGCCCTCGCGCCCGGAGCGGCAGGAGCGCGCTGAGTACGGCCCGCCGCCGGGCTACCAGCCCATCCTTCTGCCGGGCGAGTCCATTTCCAAGTACCGTAAAGCGCAGAGCCAGGCGCCGGCGGAGCGGGCTTCGGCAGGACCGGAGTCGCGGGATTCTGAAATTCCCGTGGCGCGGGCTTTCCCCGAGGATGAGCCACTGTTTACCGAATCGGCCGGGGACGAGCCGGAATTGCTGGCATTCGGAAGGGGGCGGGCGGAGGAGCAGCATGAACCCGAGCCTGAAGCCGCTGCCTTCAGCGCAGAGAAGGCGGAAGAAGAGCGCGCCGAAGAAGAGATTGGGGAGGATGAGCCGCGTGAACCGGCGCTGAGCGGGGCAGAGGAAACTTCGCAGGAGGTTGTGCCCCACCTTGCCGCGCGGACGATGGAAGAAGAAGAAATCGAGGAAGAGGAAGCGGACCTGGATTCTTACGTGGAAGAACTGGAAGAAGACGACGCCTTCGACGAACTGGAAGAAGAAACCCACGCCGCGGAGGGCCATGGGGAAACCGCGGCGCGTGAAATTGCGGCTGCGAGCGAACCCTTGAGCTCCGCGGTCGCCGATGACGCCGCCGAGGGTGCGGAGTTGAACGATGCCGTGGCCGCGGTGGCCGAGGCCGAGGAAGAAGAGGCCGAGGAAGAGGAAGCTGCGCTGGAAGAAGCGCAGGCCGAGGCGGAAGCTTTGCTCGACGCCGAAGCTCGCGGCAACGGCTCGGTGGAGGCACGCGCTGAAGTTCGGGTTCCGGCCGAAACCGCGGGCTACACCCAGCGCGCGCAGCGCCCGGGCTACGACCGGCGCGGAGGCTTCCGTGGACGCCGCGGCGGGCGCCGCTTCCGCCGCCGGGAGAACCAGCAGGTGCCGCAGATCGGCGACCTGCTCAAAGAAGGCCAGGAAATTCTGGTGCAGATTGCCAAGGAGCCCATCGGCAAGAAGGGCGCCCGCATCACCAGTCACATCGCCCTGCCGGGCCGCTTTCTGGTGTACATGCCGACGGTGAACCACACCGGGGTCTCGCGCAAGATTTCTTCCGAGGAAGAGCGGTCACGGCTGAAGCGCATCATTCTGAGCGAGCGCGAGAACGGCCACGGCGGCTTCATTGTGCGCACCGCGGCGCAGGGCGCTTCGGAAGACGAGCTGCGCGCCGATATCCGCTTTCTCAAGGGCCTGTGGGCCGAGATCAAGAACCGCGCGGAAAACGGCAAGTCGCCGGCGCTCATCTATCACGACCTGAACGTGGTGGAGCGGGTGCTGCGCGACCAGGTGAC
>Ga0335078_10019014_pt1 | contig 10219 bp, 10 predicted proteins | sample Lox_Sample_32_FD_206711 | JGI IMG/M metagenome (GOLD analysis project Ga0335078, IMG submission 206711) | Soil microbial communities from Loxahatchee National Wildlife Refuge, Florida, United States - Lox_Sample_3.2 | ecosystem: Environmental > Terrestrial > Soil > Wetlands | place: USA...
ACCGGCCTTCGGGACGCGGCATGCGGACTTCGCGCTCGCAGGCACTCCCTGGACGTAGGCCTTCCAGGTGTCGCCGGCGGTCGTCAGCTGGCCGGCGAGCGTCTTGGTGCTCGCCGGGTATGCGCACCCGTTGCCGAGCACCTGCCCCCGAGGTCCTTTCGTGGCGGGCGTGATCGCCGAGAACACGGGGCAGTCGGTGGCGGTCTGGACGGTCGGCCCCTGGCCGCTGAGGACCGCGATCTCGTTCGCGAGCGGTGCCGCCGCGACCGCGTAGTAGTTCTGGACGAGCTCTCCCTGTCGGCGAAGCGCGCCGGCGAGATAGCCGCCGCTGGAGCCGAAGGACTGCGTGAACCCGCGATCCGAGAGCATGATCAGGAACACGTGCTTGACCGGCGGCAGGCCGCCCGATCCGGTCGAGGTGTTGGCGCCGGTCGTCGTGGTCGGCGATGTCGTCGGCGAGGCGGACGCTTGCGCCGGCGCCGCCGCGGCGATGCCGCCGCCGGCGGCCGCGCCGGAACCGCCGGCTGCGCTGTTCGATCCGCCGCTGTGGGCTACGACTGCCGGCTGCGTCGCCGGGGCGCCGCCCGAACGGCCGAGGTTGACGACGATCAGGGGCGCGCTCGCCAGACTCTCGACGCTCTCGCCGCCGGCCAGCGAGCCGACGATCACGCCGAACGCGAGCATCCCCATCACGGCGACCGCGGTGGCGCGCGGGCCGGGGAGGGCGAACCCGAATGCCTGCGCTCGCCCGTCCTCGTCGGACAGCGAGTCCGCGAGCGGGCTCCCCGGCGGCAGGCTCGGCGTCGGGCCCTGTTCGTGGATCGCGCCGATCAGCGCGGCGATCTCGGCCGGCAGCGGCCCGCGCCGGGCGCCGCACTCGACGCAGTAGCGCTGGTCGGTGGCCAGCCGCGCATCGCACCCGGCACATCGGAGCGTGCTGCGCGGCTCCGTCGCCGTGGGGTCCGAAGTGCTCATCGCCGGCTCGCCAGTGTCGTCGGCGCACCGTCAAAAGATGTGAACATCTTGAGTCCGAAACCGATCCCGACGGCACGTTCTCGGTCACGACTGGTTCACAACTCGTCCGCTCCCGCGTCCGATACTACGCGGCGGGGGAGCGCTGGGGGCGCCCGCGACCACCCACGGACAACGAATACGGAGACGAACCGCTGGCGACTGATCTGGAGAGCAGCAAGGGCGACGCGAGCGAAGGCGGGACCGATGCTCCGACCCGGGAGCTGCCCGTCGCGCCCGCCACCGCGTCGGAGGACCGATGCGGCTCCTGCGGGGCTCCGCTCGCGCACGATCAGACCTACTGCGTCGAGTGCGGAGAGCGGCGCGGCCAGTCGAGATTTCCGACGGCCCAGCCCGCGCCCGAGGTCCGGTCGCGTCGAGCTCGTAAGAAGGCGGCCCCGCGCGGGCCGCGCGTCTCCGCCGGCACCACGCTGGTCGCCGGCGTCGGCGTCCTGCTGCTCGCGATCGGACTCGGCTTCCTGATCGGCCGCGCCAGCAACAAGACGCCGACACAGGCGGCGAGCAGTCCCGCCGTCCACGTCACCGTGCAGGGCGGGGGCGGCGGCTCCGGAACCACGGCCGCCGCGAGCACGCCGACCAAGACCAGCGCCGCCTCGAGCGCGCCGAAGGGGTTGAGCGGGAAGCTGAAGAAGGCCGCCGCCGCGACCGCCCCGCCCTCCGCCGCGGTGCAGCAGAAGGCCACGCAGGCCGCCAGCAAGGTCCTAGGCAACTCGAAGAACCTGGCTTCTCCCACCTCGACCCAAGGTGGGTCCTGCAGCGGTGGTGCCGGCTGCCAGGGCCACAAGTTCACCGGAAACTTCTTCGGGAACTGAGCAATGCGACTGCCAAAGCCCGGCGCCAAGTCCGCGAAAGCCGCGAGTTCGCGGCCCGCGGCGGCGCCCGCGGGCGCCGGCCAGCCCGCCGTGGCGCCGGCGCTGCCGGGGGCGGCAGGCACGCACCCGACGGAGAGTCAGGTCGTCGACCTCGAGCGCCGGCGCGACACCCTCAAGGCGCGCGTCGCCGAGATGCAATGGGATCTCGGCGGTCTCGTGTACGAGATGGCGATCCGCGACCGGATCCGCGTCGACGTTCTCGTCAAGCGAGCGGCGTTGCTGCAGGACGCCGACTCCGAGCTGTCGGAGATCGAGCGGATCCTGCGGCTCGAGCACAGCGCCACCGCGGGCGCGTGCGGTTCGTGCGCCGCCCCTCACAGCACGGGGGCGTCGTACTGCTGGCAGTGCGGCCAGCCGATCCTCCAGCAGGTCCAGACCGACTCGATCTTCTCCTGAGCGCGGGCGCGCGGGGCCGGCGCGACCGGCGGCGGTTCGGCCGAAGCGGCCGGCGGGGTCAGCCGAAGCGGCCGGCGACGGGTCAGCCGAAGCGGCCGGCGGGGTCAGCCGAAGCGGCCGGCCACGTAGTCCCGGGTGCGGGGATCGGACGCGTGACGGAAGATCGTCTCGGTGTCGCCGTACTCGATCAGCGTCCCGACCCGGGCCGGGCCGGTCGTGTCGAGGCTGAAGAACGCGGTGCGGTCGGCGACCCGGGCGGCCTGCTGCATGTTGTGCGTGACGATCACGATCGTGAACCGGTGCTTGAGGTTGTGCATCAGGTCCTCGATCGAAGCCGTGGCGACCGGATCGAGGGCCGAGGCCGGCTCGTCGAGGAGCAGCACGTCGGGCTCGATCGCGATCGCGCGGGCAATGCACAACCGCTGCTGCTGACCGCCGGACAGGCCGAGTGCGCTGTCACGCAGGCGGTCCTTGACCTCCTCCCAGAGCGCGGCCTGGCGGAGTGCCTGCTCGACTCGATCGTCGAGCCGATCCTTCATCCCGAGATTGCGCGGCGCCCAGGCGACGTTGTCGTAGATCGACTTCGGGAACGGGTTGGGCTTCTGGAACACCATCCCGATCCGGCGGCGTACCTCGACCCGGTTCGCTCTGCTCCCGTACAGGTCGTGGCCGTGGTAGAGGACCTGGCCCTCGAGCCGGAATCCCGGGATCGAGTCATTCATCCGGTTGAGGCTGCGGATGAACGTCGACTTCCCGCACCCGGACGGGCCGATCACCGCGGTCACCTGGTTGCGGTAGATCTTCAGCGACGTGCCGATCAGCGCGCGGCTCTCACCGTAGTAGACCGACATGTCGCGGATGTCGAACACCACCGCGTGCTCCTGCGGGGCGCCGCCGTTGACCGCGGGGGTGGGGATGACCGGAAGCACCGGATCGGTCCGGATGCGGATCCGCCGGCGCGCCTCCTCGGCGCGCCGTATCTGGCTCTCTGTCCGGTCCGGCTCGGTCATCGCGCCATCCTCCCACGGCTGCGGGCGAGCAGCAGACGGGCGGCGACGTTGGCGATCAGGATCAGCACCATCAGCACGAACGCCGCTCCCCAGGCGCGGATGACGGCCTGGGTCAGCGGCAGGTCGTAGGACGTGTAGATGAACATCGAGACGCTCGGAACGCCATGGAACAGGTTCAGCGAGGTCGTGTCCGTGTTGTAGATCGAATCGCAGATCAGCAGCGGGGCGGTCTCGCCGGCCGCCCTGGCGGTGGCCAGGATCGCCCCCGTGAGGATCCCGCCGAACGCGGTGGGCAGGATCACGCTGAGGACGGTCCGCCACCGGCTCACGCCGAGGGCGTCCGCGGCCTCGCGCAGGCTCCCGGGCACCAGCAGCAGGACCTCCTGGCTGGACCGGGCCATCAGCGGCAGCATCACGATCGCCAGCGCGATCCCGCCGGCGAACCCCGACTGCCGGCGCTGGGGGATCACGATCAGGCCGTAGACGAACAGCCCGACGACGATCGTCGGCAGGCCGGCCATCATGTCGAGCGCGAGCCTCAGCACGCGCGCGGTGCGGGATCGCGGACCGGCGAACTCGGTCAGGTAAAGGCCGGTCATGACCCCGAGCGGGAGCGCGATCAAGGCGCCGAACGCGACGATCTCGAGCGTGCCGATCAGCGCGTTGAAGATTCCGCCGCTGGCCAGCCCGGACGGGTTCTCGACGACGAAGTCGAAGCTCAGCGCGGACGCGCCGCGGACGGCTACCCCGTAGCAGACGATCACGAGCACGGCGACCGCGAAGGCGGCCGCGGCGGTCGCGGTGATCTGCACGAACCGGCTCACGACCGCCCGCCGGCGGAGATTGCCCGACGGCGTCAGCGGCGCGGTCGGATCGAACGGCATCCGCTCGTACAGAGCGGTCTCGGCGGTCGCGCTCATATGACTCTCTGGGTGACGTCGAAGCGGCCCGCGATCGCGCGCGCGGCGACGCTCGTCAGCATCCCGATCACCACCAGCACGAGGCCGGCGTAGAACATCGCGGCGAGGTGCAGGGGGTTGACCGGCGCCAGGAACTGGTTGGCGATCCGCTCGGCCAGCGTCGAGGCGGGCTGGAACAGCGAGGGGTGGATCGCGTTGACATCGCCGATCACGAACGAGACCGCGATCGCCTCGCCGAGCGCCCGGCCGAGCCCGAGCACGACGGCCGCGGTCACGCCGGACACGGTCGTTGGCAGGACGACCCCGCGGATGATCTCCCACGGCGTCGCGCCGAGTGCGGCCGCGCCGTCCTTGAGCTCCGCCGGCACGGTCAGGAACAGGTCGCGGCTCAGCGCCGAGATGATCGGCAGGATCATCACGGTCAGGACCAGCCCGGCGGAGAAGAGGCTGATCCCGATCGGCGAAGCGGGGCCGAACAGCGGGATGAATCCGAGCGCGCTGTGGAGCCCGGGCTCGAGCCTGTCGACGAACGGGACGAGCACCACCAGACCCCAGAAGCCATAGATGATGCTCGGCACCGCGGCGAGCATCTCGACCAGCGGCCCGACCACCGCGCGCACCCTGACGGGCGCCATCATGCTGAGGTACAGGCCGATCGCGATCCCGAGCGGCGTCGCCAGCACGATCGCCATCAGCGAGCTCACGAGCGTCCCGTATATGAGCGCGCCGGCGCCCTCGATGTGAAAGCCGGGCTTCCACGCGGTGTGGCCGAGGAAGCCCAGGCCGAACCGTGAGGTCGCGAGCTGCCCGTTGTTGACCAGCTGGTAGATGACGTCGACAAGCGTGACGACGACGAGCACGCCGGCGAGCGCGCACAGTCCGAACATCACACGGTCGCCGAGCCGGCCGGCGCGGCGCGTCCGTGTTCCTGCGCGTGCACGGGGACCCCCCCGGGCCAGTGTGAACCTTGCCCTCGCGGACACGGCGCGCAAGCGTACGGAAAAGCGCCGGGCGGGACCCGGTGACCTCCCGTCACTCACAGGTTTTCAACAACGTCGTTACAAGTTGGCCACAGTTGGCCGAATCGGCATCGAGATGCTTAGCCATCTCGCGAGGGGCGGCCGGGCCACGTCGAGAGCTGTATCCGGGAATTCCCATTTAAGGAAAGGAAGACTGCATTGCGCTCCAAGAGATTGGCCAGCCTGACGTGCGCGGGATTGCTCGCGGGCTGCGTCTTCGGAATCAGCGCCGCGGCCGCGTCCGCGGCGACGCTGGCCGGCGCGGGCTCGACCCTCGTCGCTCCGATCGAGGCTGAGTGGGCCACCGCGTGGGGCAATTCCACCGCGAACACCGTCACGTACGCTGCCGTCGGCTCCGGAAGCGGCTACTCGGACATCGCGAAGGGCCAGGTCGACTTCGGTGCCTCCGACGCCCCCCTCTCGGTGTACACGTCGCCCCCGTGCGCGAACTGCGTCCAGATCCCGTGGGCGCTGACCGCGACCGGCGTGAGCTACCACATCAACGGTCTCAAGCTCCCGCGCCACACCAATCTCCATCTGACCGGGCCGGTGCTCGCGAAGATCTACCTCGGACAGATCACCAACTGGAACAGCCCTCAGATCAGGGCCCTGAACAAGGGCGCCACCATCCCGAGCACGCCGATCACGGTCCTGTGGCGAAGCGACTCCTCCGGGGACACGTACGCGTTCACGCGGTACCTGTCGGACGTCTCCAGCCCGTTCCTCCACTCCGTGGGCAGCTCGACGGTGGTCAGCTTCCCGACCGGCGTCGGCGCCAAGGGCAACTCCGGAATGGCGACGGCGGTCGAGGGAACGAACGGCAGCATCGCCTACATCGCGGTGTCCTACCTGATCGCCAACGACCTGCCGGCAGTCGGGATCAAGAACGCGGCCGGTCGCTACGTCGTCCCGAACCTGACCGCGATCGAGGCTGCGGCATCAGTCGTCCACCACGTGCCGACCGGCAACCAGGTGACGATCGTCAACCCGCCCAAGCGTGCGAAGAGCGCGTACCCCATCTCGACGTTCACGTACGTGATCGTGCCCACGACTGCCCCCCAGGGAACCCTGCTCAAGTCGTTCATCGGCTATGCGCTCGGCGGAGGGCAGCACTTCGGGCCGTCTCTGGACTTTGCCCCGCTGCCCAAGGTCGTGCTCGCGGCGGACAGAGGCACGCTGAACGGCGTCAACTGACCGTCAATTGAATACTCGAAAGACCTGGAGGTCCTCGTGAGACGTCGTATCTTGCTCGTTGGGTCTGCGATTGCCGCAGTCCCATTCGTCGTGGGGATTGGAGTGGCAGGTGCGGCCGCCAACAAGACGAGCACCAAGCCGATCGTGCTGAAGTGCCACATGTCGGTGAGCACAGTGCCTCCGCCCGGATCCAACACGGTGGACCAGCCGCCGGCGCAGGGCTTCTCGTATGGACAGGTGCACTGTCCGTCGATCGGGGGCGGCGTCGAGGAGCAGTCGTTCAGCGTGCCCGACAGTGGCGACACGGTCGGTAAGTACTGGCAGTATTTCGGCACCGGCTCGATTCACGGTAAGTTCGATCTCTCGCCACAAGAGGGGTCGGGCTCGCTATCGTCGACGAGCTTTGAGAGTGAGAGCTGGACGGGTACCGTGACCGTCACGGGCGGCACCGGCACACTCGCGAGTGCGGCGGGCAAGAAGGGTACGCTCGACTGTACGAGCGACGACACGGTGCACCTGACGTGCGTCGAGAAGATCAAGCTCAAGCAACTCTGATCCAGCAGTGAAGAGTGCGGCCGGCGTGGTCATGGACACGCCGGCCGCAGTTACTTCAGCCCGATGCTGAGCAGCCGCTCGAGCTGCGGGATCGTCTCCGCCGCGGCGCGGTGGTGAATCGTCGCCATGCCCAGCTCCGCGGCGGGGGTCAGATTGCCGGCCAGATCGTCGACGTACACGCACTCGTCCGGCGCGAGGCCGATGCGCTCGGCGCCGAGCTCGTAGATCTCGAGAGCCGGCTTGCGGATGCCGACCTCGCCCGAGATGACCACGGCGTCGAACAGTTCCGCGAGCAGCTCTCTCGGGTAGCGCCGCGTCCCCCACGAGTTCGAGACGAGCCCCGTCGGGATCCCGGCCGCATGGAGCCCGCGGACGGCGTCGCGCATCCGCTCGTCGGGCTGAGCGCCCGCGAACAGCCGCTCAATCAAATCCGTGGGTTCGACGCCGAGCCGCGCGGCGAGGCGCTGCTCGAATTCCTCCTGGGCCACGGTGCCGAGCTCGAGGCCCAGCATCACGTCGCGAAGCCCGCGGTCGTCGCGGAAGGCTCGCTGGATCGCATCGCCCGCAAGGCCCTCGCGCTCGGAGAACGCGCCGAAGGACGCGAACAGGTCGGTCGTGAGCACGCCACCCCAGTCGGTGAGCAGCCCGCGGTAGCCGCCGTTCTCAGAGGCCATGCCGGGAGACCGCCACCGCGCGCTCGGCGATCTCGACGACGCCCTCGCCGAACGACTTCAGGTACGGATCGTCGGTGGAGCCCGCGAGCGCGCGCTTGTAGTTGCCCTCCATGAACACGATCGCCTTCCACAGCGCGAGCGTCACGTACCAGTCGAGCGCCCGCACCGACCGGCCCGATCGCTCTTCGTAGCGGGCGGTCAGCTCCGCCCGCGTGGGAAACCCGGGCCGGAGGGTCACGTTGTTCAGGTTGAACTTGCCCAGGACATCGCCCGGCTCGGTCCAGTGCATGAGCATGTAGCCGACGTCGGCGAGGGGGTCGCCGATCGTCGCCATCTCCCAGTCGAAGATCGCGATCAGGCGCGCCGGACCTCGCGCCGCGAACATCGTGTTGCCGAGCCGGTAGTCGCCGTGAACGATCGTCGCCGCCGGCGAGTCGGGGATGTTCGCCGCCAGCCAGCTTCCCACCTCCTCGACCTGCGGCAGCTCGCGCGTGCGGTTGTGCTCCCACAGCCCGGTGAAGCGGCGGAGCTGACGCTCGAGGTAGCCGGTCGGCTTGCCGAACCCGTCGAGGCCGGCGGCCGTCCAGTCGGTGCCATGGAGCTCGACGAGCGCGTCGATCAGCTCGTCGGCGATCCGAGCCCGCTGCTCGGGACTGTCGAGCGCGTCGGGCACCGAGTCGGCGATGACCTCGCCGGCGATCTGCTCCATCACGTAGAACGGGGCGCCGATCACGTCCGGGTCCTCGCAGACCGCGAGCACCTCCGGCACGCGGACGGGGGTTGTCGCGAGCGCGGTCAGCAGCCGGGCCTCGCGCAGCACGTCGTGCGCACTCGGCGGGAGCGGGCCGCGCGGAGGGCGCCGGAGCACGACGCCGGTCGACAGCGCGAACGTGACGTTCGAATGACCGTCTCCGATCGGAGTCGCGGTCAGGTCCACCGGCGCCTCGAGGCCGTGGTCGCCGAGCAGCTCGATCAGCGGCTCGAGCACGAGCAGCGGCTCGCGCTCGTTCGCGGCCGCATCGGCGTGCGTGCGGACGACGTCGTCGGGGGCGAGCGTGACGGGCATCGAGTGAGGCAGGGTACCGGCGGACGTCCTCACGGCGGCTACTCTCGATTCTGGAGAGCGAATGCCCGAGCTACCCGAGGTCGAGATCACCGCGCGCCTGATCGGCGCCGCCGTCGCCGGCGGCGAGATCGAGTCCGCGCTCGCGCCCGGGATCAACGCGCTGAAGACGTTCGACCCGCCGCTCACCGCGCTCGAGGGCCGGCGCTTGCAGCGGGTCGGGCGGCGCGGCAAGCTGTTCGTGGTCGAGCTCGACGGCGACCTCGCGCTCGAGATCCACCTGATGTCGGCCGGGCGGCTGCAGCTGTTCGACACGCGCGCGTCGCTGCGCGACCGGACGTCGCGCTTCCTGATCCGCCTGAAGGACGGCCGCGAGCTGCGCCTGCGGGAGTTCGGGACCCGCCAGCGGGCGTGGGTCAAGCTGATGCGCGCGGCGGACCTCGGCGCGGAGGAGACGATCGCGGCGCTCGGGCCCGAGGCGTGGCCGGATCCGCCGCCGTTCGCCGAGCTCCTGAACCAGCCTCGCCCGCTCTACGCGCTGCTCAGGGATCAGCACGTGATCGCCGGGATCGGACGTTCGTGGGTCGACGAGATCCTGCACACGGCGGTGATCTCCCCGTTCAAGCGCGGATCCGATCTCGACGGCGACGAGGCCGACCGGTTGCGCGAGACGACCGTCCGCGTTCTCGGCGACGCGATCGCCCACTACGAGGGAACGCTGTCGCTGCCGATCCCCGACAAGCTGCCGATGCCGCTCACGGTCCACCGGCGCAACGGCGAGCCCTGCCCCCGCTGCGGCGACCGGCTCGAGGCGGTGTTCTACGAGGACTACGTGATGTGCTACTGCCCGACCTGCCAGACCGAGGGCAAGCTGCTCAAGGACCGGCGGCTGTCGCGGCTGCTGAAGTAGCGCGCCGGTGATCGAGTCGGCCGTCCGCTCGTCCTGGATCGCCTCACCTCGATCGTCATGTTATGCACGCCGGTTGAGGCCGGGGTCCGGCTGGCACGCTGGTGCCAGCGGCTCTCCAGGCGCCCAGGCGGCTAGGATCCCGGTCGTGCTCACACCAGGCGACCCGGCTCCCGACTTCACGCTGCCTGACCAGCACGGAGACCCGGTCAAGCTATCCGGCCTGCAGGGCAAGACGGTCGTCCTGTACTTCTACCCCAAGGCCGACACCCCTGGGTGCACGACCCAGGCGTGCGGCGTGCGGGATCATCGCTCGGACTACGAGACCGCCGATGCCGTCGTGCTCGGGGTGTCGCCGGATCCGGTCAAGCCGATCGCCAAGTTCGACGAGAAGTACGGGCTCGGGTTTCCGCTGCTGTCAGACGAGGACCATGCGGTCGCCGAGGCCTATGGCGTGTGGGTCGAGAAGAACCGGTACGGGCGCACGTACATGGGCAACGAGCGCACGACGTTCGTGATCGGGCCGGACGGGAAGATCCGCGAGGTGTTCAGGAGCGTCAAGCCCGCCGAGCACGAC
>Ga0335078_10019015_pt1 | contig 10219 bp, 4 predicted proteins | sample Lox_Sample_32_FD_206711 | JGI IMG/M metagenome (GOLD analysis project Ga0335078, IMG submission 206711) | Soil microbial communities from Loxahatchee National Wildlife Refuge, Florida, United States - Lox_Sample_3.2 | ecosystem: Environmental > Terrestrial > Soil > Wetlands | place: USA: Florida...
TGCCCGGCGGCGGTGCACGTTTGCATCATCGCGTCGCCGCTGCACTGCGTCGCTCCCGGATTGCACGTCACGCACGCCCCGTTCAAGCATGCGGGCGTGCTCCCCGAGCAGGGCGCACCGAAGTTCTCCCATCCCGCGGAAGTGTCGATCTGGGGCTGAAGTCCGTCGCACTGGATGGCGACCGCTCCGGATCCCGGCGGCCCCTCGGGTCCCTGCGGTCCAGCAGGTCCGGCATCGCCCTGCGGCCCCTGCGGTCCTTCGGGTCCTTGCGGTCCGGCATCGCCCTGCGGCCCTTGGGGTCCCTCGGGTCCCTGCGGTCCTGCGGGCCCCGCTTCGCCTTGCGGCCCTTGCAGTCCCTGCAGCCCCGGCGGTCCTTGCGGCCCTTGCGGCCCCGCAGCGCCCGCCTCGCCCGGCGGTCCCGCCGGTCCTTGCGGTCCCTGCGACATGGCGATCGGCATCCACTCCGGTCGGCCGTCGGACGGATCGTCCGTGCACGCCCACAGCGTGTTGGTCGCGCTGTCGTACGCGACGACTCCCCCCATGAAGGCCGTACACGGGATGGGCACCCAGAACCCGTCGATGCACGATTCGAGGGTCATGGTCGAGGTGAGCATCGCGGTCTCGCCGCTCGTCTTGCCGTTGCACGCGGGCAGCCCCGACGGGTTGTTCGCCTGGATCTGCACCAGGTACACGCTCGGATCGGGCGTCGGGCTCGGCGATGGCGTGCTCGACGCCGAATCGCAGGATGCCGCGGCGAGGCCGAGCAGCCCGCTCAGCGGAGCCACCAACAGGGCCAGTCGCTTGCTCATGGTCTTCTACCTTTCGGGTACGGAGCGGGCGCGGCGGACCGCTCACGCGCTTCACGTCAGTGTCCGAAGTGGTGATCGACCGTCGGCCGAGGAGCGCGTGCCTGTAGTTCAGCTTCCGTGCCAGGCCCGACTCGCATCGCGGAGAAGCGCTGATCGTCGACTTCGCTCGCCTTTCCTCGAGCCGGCGCCCGGTCAGCCGCTGCATCCGCTGCGCGGCGCGAATCACTTGCGTCCTGCGGGCCCTCGCTGACCGTGCTGGCCGACGGCGTCGAGCGCCGTTGACGGTGTCGTGCACGGCCTTCTCGGCCGCATCCATGTGCCGTGACTGCCGTCGCGGTGGTATCGCTGGGGGACCCCCCATGACACCCATCCGCACGAGACGCGCGCTCGCGAAGGCCTCGATCACGGCAGCGACCGCCCTCGCCTCGTGCGCGTGCCTCGCCGGTTGCAAGGGCCTCGCGACGAGAGGCAACGGCGCCGACGCCGGCGTGACGGCGCCCGCCGCGTCCTCGAGCAGCTCGACGACCGGCTCCGTCCTGTCCGGCGCCCTGTCGCTGGTCTCCGGCGGCGCGTTCGAGGGCGACATCACGGCGACGATGACGCGCGAGGGGAAACCGCCGGAGCTCTTCCTGTACGAGGTGAAGGGCGACAAGGTCCGCTTCGTCATGACGCCCTCGCCGGCGGAGGCCACGTACGTGATCGTGAACTACACGACCGGCGAGAGCGCGAGCGTCTCGGACGCGAAGAAGACCGCCATGGTCATGAACATGAGCAAGCTGTGGGCCGGAGCTCCGAAGAAGAACGTGACCCCGGTGCCGACGGGCAAGGACGTCGTCGCCGGCTACGCGTGCGACGTGTATCGAATCGACGAGCCCGGGGGCGGCAAGGGCGAGGCCTGCCTGGCGAAGGGCATTCGCTTCCCTTTGCTCGACAACGATCCCTGGCTCACGGGCCTCGGCGACGTCTTCCCCATGCGCAGCGACAGGACGGACGCGGCGGGCAAGAAGACCCACATGGAGGTCACCAAGGTCGACAGAAAGAGCCTCGGCGACGCTCTCTTCACGGTCCCCCCCGGCTACAAGACCGTCAGCCTGGACGACCTCATGAAAAAGACGGGCCACTGACCCCACGCTCACGCGCTCGCCACCCGCGCCGCGGTTCGTGCGAACATGTCACCATGAGGCCCTTTCGTCCCCTGCTGTCGTCCGCGCTCGCCGTGGTCGCGTGCGCGGTCGGCTGTAGCTCCTCCTCCGCGACGCACGAGACCGAGGGAGGCGACGACGGGGGCGGGTCGACGCCGGACTCGGGCGGCGCGTCGGGGTACGTCGTCGACGAACCGTCGCCGGGTCAGGCCATCATCACGGGGACGGTCCAGACGTTCCGCTGGCACGGCGGCTCCCCCTCGGACGTCGTGGACGTCTGGTTCGTCCCGACGAGCGGCGCTCCGGCCGCGCTCGCGACGTCGGTGCAGAACACCGGGCAGACCACGGCCACCATCCACCTGCTCGCGGCCGAGCAGCGGGCCGGCGGCGCGATCGTGATCCAGGCGAGCGGCGGGGCTCCCCCGATGAAGATGATGAGGGCCCGCCGGGACCACCCCGAGCTGTCGGACGGCGCCGCGGGCGGCGAGCCCGACGCGGGCGGCGAGCCCGACGCGGGCGGCGAGCCCGACGCGGGCGGCGAAGAGGGCGCGGACGCCGAGGCCGACGGCAGCGCACCCGACGTCGTGAAGGTGGGCAGCCTCGCGTCGTTCTCGTGGAACGGCACGTCGGAGGACTACTTCTGGATCGACGTCAGCACCGGCATGCAGCAGGACGTCGGGACGGTGGGCGATCTCGCCTCGTGGACGATGAAGACGCTGGCCGTCGACACCACCGCCGAGCGTCTGTACATCCTGGGCTTCGACGCCGCGATGACGCAGAAGATCTACGTCCTCGACAGCAAGAGCGGCGCGCTCGTCTCGGAGACGCCGCTGCAGTCGGCGGCGAGCGAAACCTTTCTCGGCCTGCAGCTCGTCCAGGGACCGAGCGTCGTGGCGTTCACCTGGGACGGCAGCCACGAGCAGATGGTGAGCATCGATCCGGGCAGCGGCGCGGTGACGACGCTCGGTGCGGTCGGTGACCTCATGTTCTGGAGTGACCAGACCGCCTACGACCCTTCGTCGAACACCGTGTACGTGCTCGGCATGCCGGGCGGCAGCGGACCGCAGGGCGGGCCGCTGACGCTCTACGCGCTGGACGCGACGAGCGGCAGCCTGACCTCGTCGCAGCCGGTCACGCGGGCAGGCAGCGCGGTGATGCAGGTGATCGGCCTGCTGGCCACCGCGAGCGGCGGTCTCCGGGGCTTCGACTGGAACGGCAGCGCCGAGGAGCTGCTCTCCCTCGATCCGAAGACGGGCGACGTCTCGGCGATCGGCACCGTCGGCGACCTGGCCTCGTGGGACGACATCGCGACGATCAACCTCACGACCGACACGATCTACGTCCTCGGCAACACGAGCACCATGAGCCCCGAGCTGTACGCGCTCGACGGTGCCAGCGGCAGCCTGCTCTACTCGGCGCCCCTGTCGACGGCGATGCTGCCGGCGCAGGCCACCCTCGTGTACTGAGACGGCTCGGCCCGCCCGAGAAGAGCCGCCGCGGCGGAGCGAGCCGGTGGACTGAGGCGCAGCTGGAACCACCCGGGATACCATCGGCGGACATGGACGGGTGCCCGAGCGAGGACGTCCTCCAGGCGCTGAGCGACGGCGCGCTCCTGCCGCCGGAGGTCGAGCGCCTCGACGCGCACCTCGACGCGTGCGAGGCCTGCCGCCGGCTCGTCGCGACGCTGGCACGGACCGGGGTGCCCTCGGAAACGCTCCCGGCGGCGGCGCCCCCGTCGGGGCCGCCTGGCAAGTTGGGGCGCTTCGAGATCCTGCGCGCCATCGGCGCCGGCGCCACGGGCACCGTCTATGCGGCCTACGACGCGGAGCTCGACCGGAAGGTCGCGATCAAGCTCGTGAGGCACGGAGCCGAGGAAGGCGACGGCAGCACCCCTCGGCGCGTTCAGCGCGAGGCCAAGGCGATGGCCCGGCTGGCGCACCCGAACGTCATCCACGTCTACGAAGTCGGGACGTACGAGGGTGCCGTTTTCATCGCCATGGAGCTCGTCGACGGCGGCACGCTCCGCGGGGCGCTCGCGCGCGGTCCGCTCGGGTGGCGCCGCGTGCTCGACCTGTTCCTCGAGGCCGGCCGGGGCCTCGCGGCCGCGCACGCGATCGGGCTGGTGCACCGCGACTTCAAGCCGGACAACGTACTCATCGGGTCCGACGGTCGCGTGCGGGTCGCGGACTTCGGCCTCGCGCGCGCCGTCACCGACGTGGCTCCGCCGTCGCGCGGATCGCCCGCGAGAGCGTCGGCCCTCGCCACGACCATGACCGTGAGCGGCGTGCTGCTCGGTACCCCGGCGTACATGTCGCCCGAGCAGATGCGCGGGGAGCGGGCCGACGCTCGCGCCGACGTGTTCAGCTTCGCGGTGGCCCTCTACGAGGGGCTGTACGGCGAGCGGCCGTTCGCGGGTGCCACGTTCGCGGACCTCCAGGAGGCGGTCGAACGCGAGCACGTGCGCCCCGCGCCGCAGGGCGCCGACGTCCCGGTTTGGCTCCGCGCGCGAGTCCTCCGCGGCCTGCGAGCGGGCCCGGCGGACCGGTACGCGTCGATGGCCGAGTTCCTCGAGGCCCTCGAGGCACCCGAGACGCTCCCCGCCGCGCGCCCGCGGACGTGGCGCCGGGGCGCGTGGCTCGCCGCGATCGCCGTCGCGGTCGTCGGCGCCGCCGGGGGCGCCTATGTTCGCTTCGGGTCCGCGCACGCCCCCTCTCCTCCGTCCGGGGTCCTCGCGCCGGGTCCCTCCGTGGCCCCGGGGCCCATCGCGCTCCACCCGACGCGGGCACGACGCCTCACCTTCGGCGCTGGTTGCGAGGAGTATCCGTCGTTCACCGCCGACGGGCAGACCATCGTCTACGACGGTTCGGTCGGGAACAACTCGTACATCTTCGCCGTCGGGCTGATCGACGGCTCGCCCCGGCAGCTCACGCACCTCGAGGACGGCTGGGACTACCAGCCCTCGGTGTCTCCGGACGGCAAGTCGTTCGCGTTCAAGCGATCGGCGCGCGACGAGGCCGCGAAGAACGGCATCCTGGTGGCGGACCTCGACGGCATCGACCCGCCGCGGGTCATCGTTCCCCAGGGCTACCGGCCGAGCTGGTCACCCGACGGGACCTCTCTTTGGCTCGACGACCGCAGCCGGTGGACTCGCTACGACGTCGCGACGGGTGAGGCGCGCGAGTCGCTCGAGCCTCCGGCCGGCCTGCGCCCCGGCGGGGCCGTCGAGATGGCCGGCGGCGCGGTCGCCGTGGCGTTTCCCCACTTCCCGGGCACCCGCACGGGCGCCGTGGGCGTGTACTCCGCGGACCGTACGCTGCGCCTGCTCTTCGAGGGCGGCGAGGTCGACGAGGCGATCGCGGTGACGCCGGACGGAGCGGGCATCCTCGCAGCGCTGGAGCGGCCGGCCACGGCCCCCGAGCTGCTCTACGTACCCCTCGCGGGCGGGGCCGTGACCTCGCTCGCCGCGAGCGGAGTGGCGCCGAGCAAGGGACTGGCCGTCGCGCCGGGCGGCGCCGCCATCGCGTGGTCCACTTGCCGCGCCAGCACCGGCCTGGCCGCCCTCAAGGGCACCGCCCTCGAGGATCTGGGGCCCGCGACCGAGTGGGACGACACGGATCTCGCCCGGCTCCCCGGCCGAACCGAAATGCTCGTGATCTCCGACCGCAGCGGCCACCTGGAGCCATGGCTCGTCGATCCCGGCGGGCACCGCATGCCGCAGCGGATCCCCGTCGGGCCCGGCAATGTCTCCTCCCTCGCCGCGTCCCCCGACGGTCGCCGCTTCGCCTTCACGCTCGAGACAGGCGTCGGCGTGGCGTCCCTCGATCCCCCGCACGACAGCCGCATGCTGACGCAGGGCAAGGGGGACGCCTCGCCGAGCTTCACGCACGACGGCGAGTTCGTAGTCTACGGCTCGCAGGGGGAAGGGGGCTCGGTGCGCGTGCTCGCCGTCCCCGTCGACGGCGGAGCCCCGGTGCCGTGGATCGCGCAGAGCGCGCGCGCCCCGGTCGCCTCCCCCACCGAGGACCTCGTCGCGTACCTCGCCGGCGACTCGGTGAGCGCGCTCGTCCCCATGCTCTACTCCCCGCGGACGAGGACGTCTCGCCGCCTCGGGCGCGATGTGGCGCCGGGGGCCTACCTGTCGATGCGCTTCACGCCCGACGGCCGCGCCGTCGCCCTGTTGCGGGGCAGCTTCGGCTTCGAGGTGTACGACCTGGCGGGCAAGCTCCTGCGGAGCAGCCGCGTGACGGAGGGGACCAACTCGTTCGACTTCGTCGGTGGGCAGATCGTCGTGACCAGAACGAAGTGGGTCGGCGACATCTGGGTGGCCGACGGGCCCTTCTGAGGCCCGCGGGCGGAGTCGCCGGGCGCGTTGAGGTATCGTCCGGCCGTGGACGAGCACGGACAGAGGAGGTTCGGCGAGGCGCTCGCCGCGTCCGCGGAGGCGGCGCGCGCCGCGTGGCCCGACCTCGCCGTCGACCAGACGGCGTTCGTCGCACATCTGCGGCGGCACCTGGGACCGGACGAACGGACGGCCCTCGCGGCGCTGGGCGGCTGGCATGTGGCGGACCTCTACTTCGCCCACGCGTGCGCGCTCGCCTGCCCTCCCGCGGTGCGCACGCTCGAGCGCAAGCTGGCCGAGCGCGCGCCGCAGTACCTCGCGCGCGTCGGCGGTGCGCAGCGGGCGTTCGTGGACGAGACGCGCCAGGTCCTGCTCGAGAAGCTCCTCGTCGCGGCCCCGGGAGAGGAGCCCAAGATCGCCTCGTACTCGGGGCGAGGCGCCCTCGAAGGGTGGCTGCGCATCGCCTGCGTCAACACGGCTCTCAAGCTGCTCGCGCGCCCCGAAGCCGGGCCTCGTGCCGACGACGGGGCCGCCGCGCGCGCCGTCGATCCCTCGCCCGATCCGGAGCTCGCCCTCGTCAAGCACCAGCACCGCGCCGAGTTCGAGGTGGCCCTCCGCGAGGCGTTCGCCGCCCTCGATCCGAAGGCGCGCAACGTGCTCCGGCTGCACTTCGTCGACGGGCTGAACATCGACGCCATCGGCGCGGCCTACGGCACGCACCGGGCGACCGCGGCGCGGTGGTTGCAACAGGCGCGGCAGGACGTCCTCGAGGGCATCCGCAAGACCCTCCGCGACCGCCTGCGCCTGACCCCCGAGGAGCTGCAGAGCATGGTCAACCTGGTGCAGAGCCGCCTCGAGTCGAGCGTCCGGGCGCTGCTCGCCACGAAGTGACGTCCGCAACCGTCGATTTCGTGCGACCGGGGCGCGACGGGCCGGTCTTCCTCCCGAGCGGTCTCCAACCGCTCGCGAAGGAACCCCATGAGACCGACCGCCCCCCGCTGCTGGCCGCTTCCGCTCGCCCTCCTGGCCGCCCTGGCCCTCGCCCTCGTCGGGTGCCACTTCGGCAAGAGCACTCCCGAGGGAGCGCCCGACGCGGGGCTCGACGTCTCCGAGCCCTGGTTCGAAGGGGCCGCGCCCGAGGCGAGCACGCGGGACGTGAGCGAGGCGCCCGAGGGGTCCCTCGAGGCGGCCGTCGACGCCGGCACGGACGGAGGGGACGGCGGCAAGCCGCCCGGCTTCACGGTGGGTGGGCAGGTCACGGGCCTCGCCGGCAGCGGGCTCGTGCTGCGCGACAACGGCGTCGACGATCTCTCCGTGGCCACCGATGGGCCCTTCCAGTTCGCCACGCCGATCGCCGCCGGCACGTTCTACGCCGTGACCGTAGCCGCGCAGCCGTCCGGCCCCACGCAGACGTGCACGGTCACCGCCGGCACCGGAACCGCCACGGCGGACGTGACCGACGTGCAGATCGCGTGCGCCACCAGCACGTACACGGTCGGCGGCACGCTCGTCGGCCTGGCCCCGACCTCCGCCGGCGGCGTCGTGCTCGCCGACGCCCTGTCCGGCGGGGTCGTCGACACGGTCACGGTCGACCAGAACGGCGCCTTCACCTTCCCGAAGAAGGCCGCGAGCGGCAGCACCTTCGCGGTCACCGTGCAGACGAGCCCGTCGTCGCCTCCGCAGACGTGCACCGTGAGCGGCGGGACCGGCACCGTCGTCGCAGGCCCGATCACCAGCGTGGTCGTCAACTGCGCGACCAACGCGTACGTGCTCGGCGGCACCGTGAGCGGCCTCCAGGGCCAGGGGCTCGTCCTACAGGACGGTTCCTCGTCGGTCACCGTGGCCGCCAACGGGACCTTCGCCTTCCCGTCGCCGATCCCCGCCGGCGCCTCGTACGTGGTCACCGTCGCCACGCAGCCGTCCGGTCCGAGCCAGACCTGCTCGGTGACGGGCGGCCAGGGCGTGATGGGGAGCGCCGACGTGTCGTCGGTGGGCGTGACCTGCGTGACGGACACCTTTTCGGTGGGCGGCAACGTCAGCGGCCTCGCGGGCGCCGGCCTCGTGCTGCTCGACGACGGGGGCGACCCGCTCGTCGTCGCCACCGACGGCAGCTTCACGTTCGCCGCGGGGCTCGTGAGCGGGGGCCACTACTCCGTCACCGTGCAGACCCAGCCCACCGGGCCGTGGCAGACGTGCACCGTCACGGGCGGGGCGGGGACGGTGGGAGGAGCGCCAGTGACCAGCGTCCAGGTCGCGTGCGTCGTGAACGACTACCCCGTGCAAGTCACCGCGACCGGCGTCGCAGGCACGGGCCTGACGCTCACGCTCGACGGCGCCGCCGCGCTCCTAGTGCCCTCCAACGGGACGTACGCCTTCTCGACGCCCGCGGCGAGCGGCGCCACCTACAGCGTCGCAGTGAGCGCGCAGCCGAGCGCGCCCAGTCAGACGTGCACGGTGGCGAATGCCTCGGGCACCGTCGGGGGCTCCGCGATCACGGACGTCGCCGTGAGCTGCGCTACGAACGCGTACTCGATCGGGGGATCGGTGGCGGGCCTCGCCGGCTCGGGGCTCATGCTGACCGACAACGGCGCAGACGGCCTCTCGGTCGCGCCCGGCGCCACGAGCTTCACCTTCGCGGGCACCGTGGACAGCGGAGAGCCTTACGACGTGGAGATCGCCACGCAGCCGACCAACCCGGCGCAGACCTGCACGGTGAGCGGCAACAAGGGCACGGTTGTCGGCGGCAACGTCGCGAGCGTCGTCGTCAACTGCGGGACCAACACGTACACGGTCGGCGGCACCGTGACGGGGCTCGCAGGCTCGGGACTCGTCCTCGAGAACGGTACGACGACTCTGCCGGTCACGGCGCAGGGCTCCTTCGCCTTCCCCGCGGTGGTCAGCGGGTCCGCATACAGCGTCACCGTCGCCGCCCAACCGTCGAATCCGACGCAGGTCTGCACCGTGTCGGGCGGTACCGGTACGGTGGGCAACGCCGACGTGACGGGTGTGCAGGTCGCCTGCCAGACGCAGTCGTTCACCGTGGGAGGCACCCTCTCGGGCCTGGCGGCCGGGACGAGCGTCGTGCTCGAGGACGACGGTGGGGACGACCTCGTCGTCTCGGCCAGCGGCCCCTTCACGTTCAACACGGCCGTGGCGAGCGGCGCCGGCTACGCGGTCACGGTCAAGACGCAGCCGACGAGCCCATGGCAGACGTGTGCCGTGACCGGCACGACCGGCTCCGGCACGGTCGGGGGCGGCCCGGTGACCAGCGTGGCGCTCGCGTGCACCCCGAACACCTACCAGGTCAGCGCGTCGGTCACGGGCCTCGTGGGCGCCGGACTGACCCTCGCCCTCAACGGCGGGAGCGACACCGCAGTGACGGGCAGCGGCACCGTCGCCCTGGGCGCGAAGCTGACCAGCGGCGCGTCCTACGCCGTGACGGTCGTCAGCCAGCCGACGACGCCGAGCCAGACCTGCACCCCCATGCCGGCCGGGTCGATCGTCGGCGGCACCGACGTCATCGTGCCCGTGACCTGCACGACCAACGCGTACACCGTCGGCGGCAGCGTGACGGGCCTGCTCGGCTCGGGCCTCGTCCTCGCCAACACCGACGGGCAGACCGTCGCCGTCCCTGCCGCCGCCGCGACGTTCCAGCTCCCGGTCGCCGTCGCGAGCGGCCAGACCTTCGACGTCACCGTCCAGACCCAGCCCTCCACGCCGACGCAGGTCTGCAAGGTGACGGGTGGCACGGGAGCAGTAGGTGCCGGGCCGGTCACCACGGTCTCGGTCAACTGCTCGACCCAGAGCTATACGATCGGCGGGACGGTCTCGGTGACGGGCGGGTCGCTCGGCACGGGCCTGCAGCTGAGCGACGGCGTCGACCAGGTCACCGTCAATGCGGTCGGCTCCTACGCGTTCCCCACGCCGCT
>Ga0335078_10019016_pt1 | contig 10219 bp, 6 predicted proteins | sample Lox_Sample_32_FD_206711 | JGI IMG/M metagenome (GOLD analysis project Ga0335078, IMG submission 206711) | Soil microbial communities from Loxahatchee National Wildlife Refuge, Florida, United States - Lox_Sample_3.2 | ecosystem: Environmental > Terrestrial > Soil > Wetlands | place: USA: Florida...
TGGAGACGATCTCCTATGAAGAGCTGGCGAACGAATCTCAACTAGGAGTGGGTTCCGGCCACTATCTGAAACAGTCACCGAATGACTACGCCCTCATCGTCGTAGATGAAGCGCAGGCTTTCCGTAATCCAGATACCAGCCGCGCCCACGCGTTGCGCAAGCTCCTTCTAGGTAAACCGGCGAAGAAGTTAGTCTTGATGTCGGCGACGCCGGTTAACAATTCGCTCTGGGACCTGTACTACCTGCTTACGTATTTCGCACGGCAGGATGCCACCTTTGCTGGTCTGGGCATCCGTTCCCTCAAAGATCGTTTTGCCGACGCGATGCGAATTGACCCGAACGATTTGAAGCCAGATCTTCTGTTCGATGTTCTGGACGCTACCACCGTGCGTCGAACCCGACACTTTGTGCAGCGGTTCTATCCAAATGACCGAGTGAAGGGGCCAGACGGCACCGAGATTCCAATCCGTTTCCCCGATCCGCATGTGAAGGCAGTTAATTATTCACTTGATGAAGTTCTGCCAGGATTCTTCCAAGAATTTCAAGACGCGATTGCTCCAACTGCGGGACCGCCGAAACTGACGCTGGCCCGCTATGAACCAAGCAAGTACTTGATTGGTGCGGCACAGCCCAGCTTGCAAGAAGCTGCGCTCGCCGGCCTTCTTCGATCTGGCCTACTCAAGCGGTTCGAGTCTTCTGCGTATGCTTTTTCGCGGACCGCGCAGAGGATGGCCGACTCTTGTGACACCTTTTTGAAAGGCTTAGACCAGGGAGTAATTCTCACCGCTGAAGGAATTGAGGAGTGGGAGCAAACCGATAACGATGAGATATTAGAAAAGTTGGTGGGTGCGGGTATTGCTGCGGGAACAGCGGGCCACGATGTCGCCCACCTACGTGAAGATGTAATCAAAGACCGCGACCTGCTCCACAGTTTTGCAGAGCGAGCAGGGAAGGTCACCAGAGCCAGCGACCCAAAGTTGGCTGCACTCGCTGAACAATTGCTTGCGATTCTCAAGAGCGCAGAACTTGACGGACTCGATGATAAGGATAAGCAAAACAAGCGTAAAGTCATTGTCTTCTCGTTCTTCGCGGACACGGTCGAGTGGATTCGGGAATATCTCGAAGGCGTGTTTGCTTCTGACCTGAAACTCGCCCCCTATCGCGGACGGTTGGCCTGCGTCGTTGGTGATGAGGGCTACGGCGGTGTTTCCCGTGAGGCCGCGATCTTTGGCTTCGCGCCCGAGTCATCCGAAGCTCCAGCGGGCCGCCGCGATGATCTTTATGACGTTCTTGTTACCACAGACGTACTGGCGGAAGGCATGAATCTTCAGCAGTGTCGCAACATCATCAACTACGACCTGCCTTGGAATCCAATGCGTCTGGTTCAACGGCACGGGCGCATCGACCGAATCGGCAGCCCGCACAAAGATGTGTTCATGATGTGCTTCTTTCCCGATGTGCGCCTCGAAGCACTTCTATTGCTGGAAACTAAGATTCGTAACAAGCTCGCGCAGGCCGCCGCGAGCGTTGGCGTGGAGAATGAAGTGATACCCGGCGCCGCGACGAATGAGGTTGTATTTGCAGATGAGCGCGCAGAGATCGAACGCCTCAGACGCGAGGACGCCACCATCTTGATCAATGGCGGCGAGGACCCCTCAGCCCACACGGGCGAGGAATATCGTCAGGAGTTGCGAAAGGGCTTAGAGAAATACGGTGACTTGATCAAACAGCTCCCGTGGGGCAGCGGCTCTGGATTTAGGAGAGCGGAGGACGCAGGCCAGTTTTTCTGCGCGTACGTCGGAGAACGACTCTTCCTCCGGTTTGTCCCTGCTGATGGAAGCCCGATTGTCCGCGACACGCTTGGCTGCCTTCGTCTAATAACCTGCACCGAAAACACGCAACGTCTGCCCATGAACGGCGTACCAATGGACGCCTACAATGCCTGGCAAACGGCGCGCCATGACATCTTTAGCGAATGGGCCGTGGCTACGGACCCGGCGAACTTGCAACCTAAGGTTCGTCCGGCGTTGAAGGCGGCAGCCGATCACCTCCGGAAATATCCTCCTCCCGATCTTAATCAGAACGAAATTAACGCTCTCATTGAGTCAATTGAAGCCCCCTGGGGCACCCGCATCGAAAGACAAATCCGCGAAGCTACTGAGTCGGCCAACGCGACCGAAACGTCAAAGGCGATCGTGGAAGCAGTTAAACGATTAGGTCTGGAGCCTTTTCGAGCACCTGAACCGCTACCGCCCATCGAGGAATCGGAAGTCAGACTGGTTTGCTGGATGAGCATCGTAACTTGAGAATCTTTCTGGACCGAAGAACGCGAAAGGTATCTTGCCCGCATGCCATATCAGACTGCTATTACCGTCAAAACGACGCTCGATCGTATATGGAAACACGACTACGTGCTGCCTGCAATCCAACGCGAGTTCGTCTGGAATCCGAAGCAGATTTCTAAGCTATTTGACAGCCTCATGCAGGGATTTCCGGTCGGATCGTTCTTGTTCTGGAAGATTGAGCCAGCCACCTCCAAGAACTTTCGTTTTTTCGATTTCAGCCGCGAATACCATCAGCGAGATAACCCCCATTGTCCGCCCTTGGGCAAGGCTCCAGATGGTTCGATCACCGCAGTCCTAGATGGACAGCAGCGCCTTACCGCCCTCAATGTTGGCCTGCGCGGCTCTCTGGCGGTCAAGGAACCCAACAAATGGTGGAATAACCCCAAGGCCTTTCCGGTAAAGAAGCTTTATCTTGATCTCCTCCACGAGCCGATACCCGACGAAGAAGGCGCAGTTTACAAGTTCGAATTTCTGACAGATGAAAAAGCAAACACGGCGGCCAATGGTGAATTCTGGTTCCCTGTCAATCGAATTTTTGGGATGGTTGAGCCTTCCGAGCCCATGGTCTATCTTGCTGAGCAAGGCCTCGGAAATACTACTTGCGCGGTGAAGTCGCTCCACCGATTGCAAGCAATGGTCCACAACGCACTAGTTATTAACTACTACGAGGAAGAGAGCCAGGATATTGAAAAGGTCCTGAATATCTTCATTCGAACCAACAGCGGCGGCACGGTTCTCTCCTACTCCGACCTTCTCCTATCAATTGCCACAGCGCAATGGGAGCGGCGCGACGCACGTACCGAAATCAACACACTGGTCGACGCCCTGAATGTCACCGGCCTTGGGTTTAACTTCTCCAAGGATTTTGTCCTAAAGGCAGGATTAATGCTCGCTGACATCGCAAGCGTCGGATTCAAAGTTGAAAACTTTGATCGCAATAATATGAAGAAGCTCGAATCTAACTGGCCTCAAGTCGCGGAGACCCTGCGGCTGACAGCAAGATTGATCGCGGGCTTCGGATTATCCCGCGACACCATCACCGCGGACAGCGCCCTGTTGCCGGTCTCCTACTATCTACATGCCAGGCAATGCGACGACAGTTATCTGACGTCCAAAGCGGAAGCCGATGATCGCAAGATAGTTAAGCACTGGCTCATTCGATCACTGATAAAGCCGGGCATATGGGGCAGCGGCCTCGACGTATTGGTCACCGCACTCCGCGAGGTCATCCGTCAAAGCACAGGAAAGTTCCCAGACGACGCGTTCGAGCGTGAAATGCGCGTTCGCGGAAAGAGCCTTACATTCACGCCGGAAGAGGTCGAAGAACTTGCTGACATGAAATACGGCTCCCGTGATCTATTCGGCTTACTGACGTTGCTCTTTCCGTTTGTGGATACCAGGAATCAGTTTCACATCGACCACATTTTCCCCAACGCTGTGTTTCACGCGCGTAAGCTCAAACAAGTCGGTTTCTCCGAGGACGAAATCGCACATTTGCAGGACCGGAAGGACCGCCTCTCCAATCTACAGCTACTCCAAGGCCCCGACAATCAATCGAAAAACGACCAGATGCCAGCGGAATGGATCACCGAAACATACAAGAAAGACGACGAACGTAAGGATTACATTTCGCGGCACATGTTGGACGGGGTGATGACCGACCTACGCGGATTCGAGGCGTTCTTCGAAGCGAGGCGCCTGCGGTTAATCGAAAGGATTATGGTTGTGCTAAACGGGTCCTCGTCTGAGACACGATACGTCGCAACCACCTAAAGATGACGCGCGCCGCACTGTGGTCGCCCTTTTACACCCGCGGGCGTGGCACGTTGCGCTTTACGTTGATTCTCGGAACTTCACTTGTGCGCCGAGCAATTCCTGCATCCACAGCCGAACTAGGTTCAACGGCGTGATGATCATCAGCCCAGGCAAGGTGGTGTCTTGGCGGACGCGGTTGGGCAGATATGAAGAGACGAAGCCAACGACAAGACCGGACGGGTCGAACGCGGGCCCACCGCTCACTCCGTTTATAGCGACCCCATCGACGAAGTAGATAGGAGGCGTCTCGCTGTAGCCGGATACGACGCCCTGAAAAAAGCAAAGTTCGGGCAGAACAAGCCCAGGATAGCCAAGCCAGCCGATCGGGGAACCACGCGGGAGCATGGTTTTCAGGGGCATGGGCATCAAACTCGCCTCGCCATAGAGGGGCTGCTTGGTGGGCACTTCGATTAGGGCAGTGTCGCACTCGGGCGGTCCGATGGGGTAAATCTTAAGGAAGCCATCAACTACCTTGCTGATAACCGTACCGTCGCTCTTAATCAACTCTATGGGTTTGTCATTGCCGAGAACGTCTTCTACGACGTGAAGTGCAGTCACCAGCATGGTGTGGCGGCCGCCATCGGAACTTGTGATGCCGATGGCAAATGCAGTGCCGACACTGTTGTCAGCATGCACGCGAAAACAAAGCGACTCGACTGATGGTATGAGACCTGACCAATCCGTAATCACCGGACGATGCTAACAGAACATCCCGGAAGGCTAGATATACTTGTAGTTCCATGGGCGACTATGACGACTCGGGTTTTGCCTCAACAGCACCTGCGGAAGGTTATTTCGTTTGCGCGGACTGCTTTGGAGACAAACATATTAAGGCGTTCATCGAGGACGCTGTCAGCTCAGCGGAATGCGACTTCTGCAACCGAGAGAGCGAAACGACAAATATTGCAGCACCACTTGACGAAGTGGTAGAGCTAATTCTCGAGGCGGTGGAAAGAGAATATCGGAGGGCAGTAGAGGTTCTGAGTTATGAGAGTGCTGAGGGCGGATATCAAGGTGCACACTGGGACAGCCGCGACATGATAGAGACCATTGGGCTGGACCTGCCCAATGACGATGGAACGTTGTTCGAAATAATCGCTGATTGCTTCGGCGACGAACCGTGGTGTGACCGAGATCCTTATGCGTTGAGGGAGGATAAGCTCTTAGTTTTCAGTTGGGAGCGCTTTTGCGAATTCATTAAGTACACGCGACGCTACTTCTTTTTCCAGGAGAATGAAGAATTCGAGGATAGGGAATATTTGGCTCCTGCAGCACTTCTGAAATTCATTGGTGAAACCGTACGGAGCCTCGGGCTCGTCAAGATGCTCCAAGAGGGAACGCTGATATATAGGGCCAGGCACTTTGAAGCCAGCAAAGCGTTGAAATCATCGTATGACTTCGCGCCTCCTCCACAGGAGCGGGCCATCAGGTCCAACCGAATGAGCCCTGCTGGAATCGTTATGTTTTATGGTAGCGACGACCCGAAAACGGCAATAGCAGAGATCGATGACAATCCTAACCTCGGTATAGCTGTTGCGACATTCCGTACGATGCGAGAGGCCAAGATTCTCGATCTCACTAACCTGCCACGACGCTTCGGTTTCTTCGAAAGGCAATCTGATTCGGATGAACGAAACAGATACCACCTTGCTTTTCTGCACAGTTTCGTCAAGAGCATGGCCGCAAGAGTCGAGCCAGGGGACCGGGAGCATATTGACTATGTACCCACTCAGGTTGTCACCGAATGGTTTCGCAGCGTGTTTCTTCTGGATGGAGCCGGGATTGACGGCATTTTCTATCCTAGTACGCAAAATCCCGGCGGATGTTCAGTGGTGTTGTTTGCGGACCGGTACGGCGTTGTGCTGAGTGCTTCAGAAATTAAAGAGGCGGCTCCAGACGGAGGTATAGACGAATGGAGCCTTAAGAATCAGCACGAAAAAGCATGGCTACAGCTTGTTCAGTCAAAAGTCATCCGCGAAGCGTAGCAGATCATAACAGCAATTCTCCGGTTCCGCAGGCGTCGGCAAACCATCTACACAATATGCGTATGGACGCTTAGCACGGAATGTCAAGCTGCGATCTCGACGGCGGATTTAGAGTAGACTTTCGAGCCACCTGGTCACTGTTTGTGTTTGATCATAGATTGTGACCCGTGTTTCATGCCTTCACTATTTCACATTCGATCAACTCTTTATCTCGCGCAGGTGGCTGGCGTTGCTCGCACCGCTTCAAGGCTGAGGAAACCGGGAGAAGGCAACTAATTACAACGGTTCCTGAAAGAGTTCAAGGTTGAGTTCTTCGAGAGGCTCCAGCGGATAAACAGCCTTTCGATAGGCACGTGACATGAGCTTCGGGGCCTCGGGATGATCGGTTGCGTGAATCATGTAATACATCACGGCGCCTCCGTCATCGCGCTCAAAAATCGGCCAGGGCTTTACTGATTTATAGCCGAGGTCGCGTTTGAATCGGTTTACGAGGGCATCCCGGCGGCGCTCCCTCGACATTTCCTTAAGCTGCGTCCAATCGTCGCGGCCCCACCATCTCAGAAGCACGTCGAGATCTTTCTGAGCATAAAGCGCACGCTCCAGCCAGCCATTCGCGAGAAAATAGAAAATCTCGATCTTGTGGCCGGCTGTCTTGAAGTGTGCCAATTTCTCGATGGTGGACCAGTGGCATTCAAATGTGCGCTGATCGAGCAGGCAGAAGGTCGCTTCTTTCTCTCTGATGTCGCCACAGGCGAGAATGTCTCCGACCTTGTCATTGAAATCCCCTGGATAGATTTGGATATTGCGGGGGTATTCGCAGGGTGGCTGCGCGGCCTTAAGCTCCTCGAGAAACGTTATCTGTGAGCGTTTCTTGTCGCAAAGATGGAAGTGACGCATCCATTTCGGTTCGCTTTCCAGCACTAGCTTTGCAGCCCATGTATCGTTATCCTTCTCCTCCTGCGGTCCGGCGAAACCGTCGATATAAGTTCCGTGTTTGGTGATGAAAACGAAATATCGAAGGTAGCGCATGATGAGATGCGCCTTGTTGTCGGTCCATACCGGCCGATCTAGCGGCGGGAGCCCAGGCTCCGCAGGAAGGTCGTCGACAGGAAACAGCGAGAGGTCAAAAAGGAGTTGTTGTGTGCCCGTAAGTGGCGGCGCGTCGTCCATGCGACTTGGTCAGGAATCACGCGCCCGCGGCTTCGAGAAGGGGAAATTGATTATCGGTTGCGGGCAGTGATAGCCAGTTTCTCGATCTATTCTGCCATGTTGCAGCCGCAAGAGCACGGGTTTTCTTGTCTGGCATGGGACTTGCAATCAGATCTGGCATGTCGTCGTAGGTTCTGCCCCGCAGCTGCCGGCCGGTAATAGACTTGTGGACGCCTCCCCACTGCTTGAAAAAGAAAAGCACCTGCGCCCTGCGGCATGCCTTGAGAATCTTCTCAACCCATTCCTGGCGCATAGGTCTGGCACCATGGCCACTTTCTCCGCCGACGATGGCCCAATCAATCCCGGCCAGATCGAAATCGCCCAAATCTTCAAGGAGCGGCTCAATGGATAGAAATCTGATTGCCGCCGGCGCAGCCTGAAGGTGAGGAATACGCGGTAGGCCGTAACGCTTGTCTTCGACGCTGACGCCCCACCAGATGTGGCGGTGATGTGCGGCAAAGCGGAGCCTGGTAGAGAGGAGATCCCGCAATCTCTCGGCTCGTTTTGTGAGCACCTGGTAAGTGTGCCAGTTGGCCTCAGACATCACCTTTACCACGTCGATGATGTAATCGTCGGGAACTTCCGGCTGGAAGAGATCGCTCATGCTGTTTACAAAAACTGTGCGTGGACTCGACCAGTGGAAAGGCTCCGGCAATTTTTCGGGTACAAGTCGAAGGTCAAAACCTTGCTCGTAGGGGTGGCCTTTAACGCCACGGAAGCGCTCAGCAAAGGCCTCGGCATAGCAGTGCTTGCAGCCAGGGCTGATTTTCGTGCAGCCTCTGAGCGGGTTCCACGTCGCGTCAGTCCACTCGATCTTTGAATGTTCACTCATGGCTGGAATCTTGCTGTTTCATACTACCAATGCAAACCCTTATGTAAAGGGCTCTCGCTTCATGGCTGATGCCTGAGAAGGCTCATGATGCCCGTTGTTTGATGACTCCTGCCAAGTCGTCGAGCTTGACTTTGGCCCACTGGCCCACCTGTCCAAAGCCCGGTGCGTATTACACCCGTCCTCATCTGCCAACGATCAGCCACGGACAGCACAAGTGATTCACAAGCCAATTCTGCTCGTGCTTTATGTCCTACGGCATCTCGTTGCGATCGCGAAACATATAATTATTATACCCTCATATTCGCCTTATATTCGCCCCATAATTCTGACCTGAATTCGAACCCGATACTAGAATCGCATTGACGAGAGGAGGCTTTCTGCGAGAATCAAGATTGACCCAACAAACCATATTCGGCGGGCTATGGACCCAGCAGAAGCTGGAAGTGTTGAGCAAGTATCTCTCCGCCTACACGAAGATCTTCGCAAAGAATACCGCGGCTCAGTTCTATACAACCAGTTACGTCGATGCCTTCGCCGGAACCGGAGTGATCCGCAGGCCCGCACTTGGCGGATTTGCCAGCTTTTTCCCAGAACTTGAAAGAGCCGAAGAAAAGTTTAGGAAAGGAAGCGTGAGACGAGCGCTGGAGGTCGAACCTCCCTTCGACAAATACCTGTTTATTGAAAAAAGCGCAAAAAAATGCAAAGAACTGAAAGCTGTCGCGGCTGAGTTTCCTAAGAAGAAGGTCGACATCATAAATGAAGATGCTAATACCGCCCTTCTGAAATGGTGCTTAAAGTTAAACACTGAACGCGAGCGGGCGGTTGTTTTCCTGGATCCGTTCGGAGCAGCAGTGGAATGGAAGGTCATCTCAGCTCTGGCTAAAACTCGCGCCGTGGACCTTTGGATTCTGTTCCCGTATTCCGCTGTGAACCGGATGCTGATACGGAATCGCAAGCCACAAGGGGCGCTAGCGGAACGCTTAACAAAAGTTTTCGGTACGCCGGAATGGGAGAAATCCTTTTATTCGAGGAGGAAGTTTCGCTCGCTATTAACTGAAACCCATGTCGAAGAGGACCACAAGTCAGTGGATCATCGCGACATTATTGATTTCTTCATGGCTCGGTTGCGAAAGGAATTCGCGGCGGTAGCGGACCCGAAGCCGCTCCACAATTCCAGGGGTTCACTGCTTTTCCTGCTGATTTTTGCGGCCGGCAATGAAGCAAGCGCGAAGACGGGAATCAGAATCGCGAACAGCATCAAATTTGATTACTGAAAAGCAGATGGCTCTCATAAGAAATCCGCGCATCCAGGGCCCACGGGAGTGTCAAAGTCGTTGTAAACGACTCACACAATCCCGTGACTGTCGGCGTTTTTCGGATGAATTGACTGGCCTACTGACGGTCGGACACCTAGGCACGATCGTCTTGCTTAGTCTTTCCGAACCTGTTGTGCCAATTGTGTGCATTCCAGCCATCGGCTCCTTCTGCTATCGAACTCTTAGTCGCGACGCTGCTCCAATTCGCTAATTCACTAGGCGGCTTCGCATCTTTCCCACTGCGTCCTCTTCCCGGTGGACGCCGCTTTTCCCGCGGCTCCCTCGGGCGTTTCGGATGGCGCCGGTTTCGCGCCAAACCAACCCCAACCCCGTTTGTCACTCACCGCGCTCTCACTCACGCCCTGCCACCCTCACCCGGACTCCGTTCTGTCCCTTTTACCGTTCCGCCTTGTTTCTTCCCGCTGCCGCTCAAGTGAAGGAAGAAACAAGCCGGAAACGGCAGAAAGGGAAAAACATGAAATTAGAAGAAGTCAACCAACGCACCAAAGAGGCGGTCGATTTTCTGGTGGCTGCTTTGGAGTCCGGTCACAGTGAAGTCCTCACCGCCTACCTCTCCGCTATGGCCAAGTTCCACGCTTACAGCTTTGGCAACATCATGCTCATCGCACGCCAGAAGCCCGAGGCCACCAACGTCGCCGGGATTCGCACTTGGAACTCGCTTGGCCGCTTCGTCAAGCGCGGCGAAAAAGGCATCTT
>Ga0335078_10019018_pt1 | contig 10218 bp, 10 predicted proteins | sample Lox_Sample_32_FD_206711 | JGI IMG/M metagenome (GOLD analysis project Ga0335078, IMG submission 206711) | Soil microbial communities from Loxahatchee National Wildlife Refuge, Florida, United States - Lox_Sample_3.2 | ecosystem: Environmental > Terrestrial > Soil > Wetlands | place: USA...
CGTGAACGCGCCGGCTTTCCTTGTATTCCTGCAACGCCGCCATGATGTAGCGCCCGCGCTGGCCGGCGAGATTCGGAATTCCCGGTGCCACTCCCCTGCCGTCGAGACCATGACAGCCCTTGCACTCCCTTTCGGCAACACCCTTGCCGACGCGAATGTCCTCCGCTGTCTGCTTGTCGGGCGTGCCCTGGTCAGAGCAGCCGATCAGCGCCACCGACAGGAACAGGGCGAGCAGCAGGTGTCTCATGGGAAACCCCGGATTGTGTTTTGTTTGTTCAGTTTTCATCGCGTCATCCCCCGACGAACAAGTGGCGGGTGAAGCCGTAGAGCACGAAGACGAGCAGGAAGAGGCCGGCGCCCATCAAGGTGAAGCCGAGCGCCGTGGAGGCGACCGTCATCGGCCGCGACGGCGCGTCGACCAGGAACCTGTCGAGCTCGCCCGCCGCGACCAGGCGCTTGTATTCGACCAGATGCTCGCGCTTGAATTCCTCGAGCGGCATCTTGCCGGTGAACATCAGGATATCGAGCGGGAATTTCTCCGGCCGCCAGTGATTGTTGAAGAAATGCACGGTGAACAGGAAGCCGGCGGCGAGCACCGCTTCCTCGCCGTGGAAGATGGTGGCGACGTTGAACACCCAGCCCGGCAGATAGGTGGCGACAAAGCCCTTGAACCATAGCATGGCGCCGCTGCCGCCGATGATGGTGACGCCCCAGAACGGCGCCCAGTAGTCGAACTTTTCCCAATAGGTCCAGCGGTCGAGCTGCGGCTTCGGCGCCAGACCGAAGAACCACTTGAACATGCCGATGGCGTCGTTGAGGTCGTTCAGGTTGGGGATCATCGAGTCGGGGCCGAACCAGTGGAAGGTCTTCCAGCTCCGCCCGATGCGCAGGAACACGTAAGCGATGTGCCAGAAGAAGATGCCGACGAAGCCGACGGCGAAGAAGCGGTGCACCGTGCCGGTGACGCGCGGGCCGCCGAACAGGTGGCTGATGGTCTGCGCCCATAGCGTGTCGGAGTTGAACAGCGTCATGCCGGTGAGCACCAGCATGATGGTGCAGATGGCGAAGCACAGGTGCGCCAGCCGCCAGATCGCCGGCCAGCGGCGGTAGTAGATGACCGGCTTGCCGTCGCCGTTCTGCAGCGCTTCGGCGCGCACATGCGGCCGGATCTTGTGCTGCTTGTGGTCGCGGTATTCGCGGAAGAACCATAGCGCCGAGTGCGTCCAGAAGAACGAGAAGGTGCCGCCGAGCAGCAGCAGCATGAATTTCGAGGCGATCCAGGTGCGCGGATATTGGTGGAAGTTATGCGTGGTCGCGTGCGGCTCGAAGCTTAAGAATCCCTGGGTCGCGTCGAGATGGCACTTCTGGCAGGTCTGCAGCCGGTTCGCCGGATAGACGGCGGCCTTGGGGTCGGTGACGCGCTGGATCGTGTGATAGCCGTGGCAGTCGAAGCACTTGGCGGTATAGGCGAAGCCGAGCGTGTTGACCTGGCCGTGATAAGTCCCCTGGTAAGACGCCAGTTCCTCTTTATGGCAGCTGCCGCAGTTCTTGGTGATTAGGAGCTGGGTCCTGTCGAGGAACGGATCCTGGATGTCGTGGGTGGTGTGGCAGTCGGAACAGATCGCCGCTTTCGGATTGCCTTGCAGCAAGGTGAGCTGGCCGTGCACCGAGGTCTTGTATTCGGCGAGCTCGGCGGTGTGGCAGGAGCCGCACGCATAAGGCAGATTGAGCCGCCACCAGTTATAGTTCGGCGTGTTCGGCGGATAGACGTAATGCGCGTCGTGGCAATTGTAGCAGGTCGCGTTGGTGTGCGACTGGTCGACCTTGCTCGGCTGCGCGTGGATCGACTTCATATAGCGGCCGACCATGTCCATCACGCCGCTGAGCTTGGCGATCTGGGCAGCGTTGTTGCTCTCCTTCGCGTCCTCCAGCTTGCTCTCGTGGCAGCTGACGCAGCTCACCTGCACGGTGACCGGGTCGTGCGGGATCTTGGTGACGTTGGTGTGGCACTCGACGCATTGCAGCTTGCCGTGCACGCTGCCGAGGAAGCGGTCCTTCAGCACCATGGGGAACTGCTTCTCGCCGGGCGTCGGTGGCGGCGCGAAGCCTTCCAGCCCGTGACAGCCGAGGCACATTTCGCTGGTGAGCTTGGGCGCGGCCTGGTCGCCGCTGGCGTTCTGCGCGCGGGCGGAGGTCGAGACGGCGGCGGCGATCAGCAGGGCGGCGGCGAGCGCGGTAGCGATACGCGGCATGCGGCCGCCAAGTCCACTCGCTTCGGCGGCACTCGTTTCGTTCAGCTCGGTCATGATTTCTCCGCCCTGGCGGGTCGATGGCACAACGAACATCCCGAGCATGGTAAAGAATTCGACCGAGTTTGCCGAATCTAATGTTGTCATAACCATTGGCACGAAATGATTTCTTGACGGAAATCAAAAGCACGGCGCGCCGATTTGCGGATGCTCGCGCCGCCGCCGCGCGGTCCGCTAAGCGGTGTACGGTTACCGGCCCATTCGTGCCGGCCTAGCATCGAATTCACTGGCGCAGCGGCTTTAAAGACTCCGACCGGGCGGCGCGCGGTTCGATTTTTCGCGAATGCGAACAGCCGGTTGCGCAGAGCAAAACCTTCCCCTGGCGATTGACGTGGATCAAGGCAGCGAACGCGCATCGCCGTCATCATAATTAAAACTAAGGGGGCGCCCATGCTTGCATCGAATCCGGTCAAGACTTATCCGGCGGCCAAATCGTTTGTCGGCGCGTTTCGCGACTGGGTGCGGCATCGCCGGCTGATCAGCCAATGCCGGCAGCGTCTCGCACTCTGCGACAACAGTGAAATCGAACGCATCGCGCACGACGTCGGCCTGTCGTCGAACGAACTTCGGCGCATGGCGAAGCTCGGACCGGACGCGGCCAAGGAATTGCTCGAGCGCATGGACGCGCTGCACCTCGACGCCGACGCGGTGGCCAAGAACGAACCGGCGACCATGCGCGACTTGCAGCGGCTGTGTTCGAATTGCCTAAGCAAGAAGCGATGCCAGCGCGACCTCGTGCTCACGCCGAATAGTCCGATCTGGCATCAATACTGCCCGAACGCCGATACGCTCGACGAATTGCAACGTGAAGCCGCCAACGACCGCTGAGTTGCGATAACGGCCGCGGAAACGCGAGATGCTCATGCGTGCGCTCGACCAGTTTTCCCGATTTTTCGCCATAGTCGCCAGCGGCCTCACCGGCGCGCGTCATTCGCCCGAGCCCGGCCGCGACGATGGCGGCCGCAATGAAACGGCGGCGGCCGATTCTCAGCCGTCGGCGCAACCCACGGCGGTGTTGCGCCAGGAGAAGCTTTCCCAGCCGCCGCGGGTTTCGCATACCGCGGTCTGGCCACGCTGATTGTTCCGGCGCCACCGAGACCTTCCCACTTGCGGTTTCATGCGATTGACATAAGTCAATCGACGTGCGGCCGCGCGGTATATTTTACCGCCGCTGGCTCATCGTTGATGGCGAGTGGCTTTATGGCAAATATGCTCGAGAGAGCGGTCCCGCGGTATACGTCCTATCCAACCGCGCCCAATTTCAGTCCGGCGGTCGACGCCAATGTCTTCGGCAAGTGGCTCGCCGCGCTGCCGGCCGACGCCACGCTCTCATTATACCTGCACGTTCCGTTCTGCCGCGAGCTTTGCCACTATTGCGGCTGCCATACCAAGGCGACGCTGCGCGACGAGCCGATCGAGGCCTATGCGCAGCGGCTGGTCGAAGAGATCGCGCTCATCGCCGCACGTGCCGGCCGGCGCAAGGTCACGCATATCCATTGGGGCGGCGGCACGCCCTCGATCCTCGACGGCGAGCTGTTGAACTTCATCACCGACGAACTGGCGCATCGTTTCGATCTCTCGGCCATGCGCGAGCACGCGATCGAGCTCGACCCGCGTTACGTCACGCGGCCGCTCACCGGGGCGCTGCGCGATATCGGCGTCAACCGCGCGAGCCTCGGCGTGCAGGACTTCAGCGCGCACGTGCAAGCTGCCGCCGGCCGCGTCCAGCCGTTCGAGACGGTCAAGGCCGCGGTCGACCTGCTCAACGAATTCGGCATTGACCGCATCAATATCGATTTGATGTACGGCCTGCCCAAGCAGACCGTGGATGATGTCAAGCGCACCGTCGCGCTCGCGCACTCGTTGCAGCCGCAGCGCGTCGCCGTGTTCGGTTATGCGCACGTGCCCTGGTTCCGTCCGCAGCAGCGGCTGATCGCCGACGCCGATCTGCCGACCTCGCCGGATCGCCTCGCGCAGGCGGAAGCCGCGCACGCGACCTTGGTGCAGTTCGGCTACCGGGCGGTCGGTCTCGATCACTACGCCAAGGCGGACGATCTCTTGGTCGCGCAAGGCGGCCGCGTGCTGCGCAACTTCCAGGGCTACACTGACGACGACGCCGACGCGCTGGTCGGCCTCGGCGCCTCCGCCATCAGCCGTCTGCCGCAAGGTTTTGCGCAGAATGCGCCGGCGGTCGGCAATTATTCGCGCGCAATCGCCGACGGCAAGCTCGCCACAGCGAAGGGCATCGCGCTGTCGGCCGACGACCGCCTGCGCGGCCACATTATCGAGCGGCTGATGTGCGACATGGCGGTCGATCTCGATGCGGCCCCCGGCGAGGTCGGCGTCGATAATACCGCCGATTTTTCCGGCGAGCTCGCCTCGCTGCAACCGTTTCAGGATAACGGCAGCGTCCAGATCGACGGCCACCGTATCCGCATCACCGAAAAAGGCCGCCCCTACATGCGGCTGGTGGCGGCGACGTTCGACACGTATCTGGGCCAGGCCAAATCGCGGCATTCGGTGGCCGTTTAGCGCGATCAAAAATCCGTTGACGTAGGTCAAGAGGCCGCCCGGCAAACCGGCGTATGCAAATACTGCCACGCCGCAAGACGGGTGCGCGACGCTAAGGAGTGTCACATGTCGGCTCTGCCTAACGAACCGAAGCGCCGCTCGGCGATCGAAGTGCTTCAGCAATGGTGGCAGGCCTGGACCGGCAACGGGCCGGCGCTGGCGAACCCGTGTTGCAGCGCCGAGAGCGAAGTCGAGCGCATCGCCACCGACATCGGCGTGTCGGCCGCCGAACTGCGCAGGCTCGCGAGCCTCGGTCCCGAATCCGCGGACCTGCTGCTGCGCCGCATGGCAGCGCTCGATCTCGACCGCAAGGAAGTGGCGCAGGTCGAGCCGCAGACCTTCCGCGATCTGCAGCGCATTTGCACGCTGTGCGAGAGCCACCAGCAATGCGCACGCGATCTGTTGCGCGATGCGAGCAACCCGGCTTGGGAACATTACTGCCCGAACGTCGCCACGCTGCGAGCGCTCAACGCGATGCCCTGGGCGTCGCGGCGCGAGTGGTAAGCGCGCGCAATTAAGCGCGCGACAAAATCCACCTTCGGCCTTACAAGCTGCGCGCATTCGCCAAGCCGGCGTATGCGCCAATAACAGCGCACAGCATTGACCGTTTTGACGCCGCCACCGTATAGAAGAACAAAGACAAATCGGGAGGCTGAGGTCGGCGTAATGAGTATTCCACAACTTCTGGTACACGATAAAAAGGATACGGTCGGCGTGGTCGTGGTCGAGGGCCTCAAGGCCAACACCGACATGCTGTGCGTGGTGACTGCCGACAACTCCTCGTTCCATCTCACCGCCAAGATGAACGTGCCGATCGGGCACAAGGTCGCGCTCACCGACATCAAGAAGGGCGACACCGTCTGGAAGTACGGCCATGACATCGGAAAGGCCGCCGCCGATATTGCCCAGGGCGAGCACGTCCACGTCCACAATCTCAAGACCAAGCGGTGGTGAAATGGCGCAGTCGAAGCTGAAGTTCCAAGGCTGGCGGCGCGAGAACGGCCGCGTCGGCGTGCGCAACCACGTGCTGATCCTGCCGCTCGACGATCTGTCCAACGCCGCCTGCGAGGCGGTCGCCAACAACATCAAGGGCACGCTCGCCGTGCCGCACGCCTACGGCCGGCTGCAATTCGGCGAAGACCTGGAAACCTTCTTCCGCACGCTGATCGGCACCGGCGCCAACCCCAACGTCGCCGCCTGCGTCGTGATCGGCATCGAGGAAGGCTGGACCAAGCGCGTGGTCGACGGCATTGCCGAGACCGGCAAGCCGGTCACCGGCTTTGGCATCGAATTGCACGGCGACATCAACACCATCGCGCGCGCCTCGCGCGCCGCCAAGGATTACCTGCAGTGGGCTTCCGAGCTTCCACGCGAGGAGTGCGGCATCGAGGATCTGTGGGTGTCGACTAAATGCGGCGAGAGCGACACCACTACCGGCCTCGCCTCCTGCCCGACCGTCGGCAACATGTATGACAAGCTGATCCCGCAGGGCGTCTACGGCATCTTCGGCGAAACCTCGGAGATCACCGGCGCCGAGCATCTGGCCAAGGCACGCGCGATCTCGCCGGAGGTCGGCGAGAAGTGGATGAAGACCTGGCAGGCCTACGAGGACGAGGTCATCCAGGCGCACAAGACCGACGATCTCTCCGAGTCGCAGCCCACCAAAGGCAACATCGCCGGCGGCCTCACCACCATCGAGGAGAAGGCACTCGGCAATCTCGAGAAGATCGGCCGTACCTGCAAATACATCGACGTGCTGAAGCCGGCCGAAGCGCCGGCCAAGGGGCCCGGTCTTTATTACATGGACACCTCGTCGGCCGCCGCCGAATGCGTGACGCTGATGGCGGCCGCCGGCTACGTCGTGCACACCTTCCCGACCGGCCAGGGCAACATCATCGGCAATCCGATCGTGCCGGTGATCAAGATCACCGGCAATCCGCGCACCGTGCGCACGATGTCCGAGCACGTCGACCTCGACGTGTCCGGCATCCTGCGGCGCGAGATGACGATTCCGCAGGCCGGCGACGAACTGATCGCCATGATCATGCGCACAGCCAACGGGCGGCTGACCGCCGCCGAGGCGCTGGGCCACCGCGAATTTGTGCTCACCAAGCTCTACCGCAGCGCGTAAGCGTTACGGTCAGAAGTCGCCGGCGACCGAGTAGGCGCGGCGCTCGCGCAACGCGAGGCGCGGCACCGCCTCGCCGAGCACCAGGCGCTTGAAGTGCTCGGTCTGTTGATGATCGCGGAACGCCTGCTCCGAGGCGTAGATCTCGTAGAGCAGGAACTCATCGGCGTCGTCGTGGCCGCGAAGCACCGTGAATTCGCGATTGCCCGGTTCCTTGCGGATGGCCGCGGCCAATTCGCGCAAGATCGCTTCGATCTTGCCGGTCTCGCCTTGGCGCGGGCGCCAGCGCGCCACCATGACATAGCTCATCGGCTGCTCCTCAGATCATCAGCCCGCCGCCGTCGAGATAGACGATCGACCCGGTGGCAAAGCCGTTGTTCATGAAAGCGAGGATCTGCAGCGCGATGTCCTCGCCCAAGCCGACGCGTTTGACCGGCAGCGCGGCCGCCGCCTTGGCCAGCATGTCCTTGCGCGCGGCCTCCGGCATGGCGGCGCGGATCGGCGTGTCGATCAGGCCGGGCGACACGCAATTCACGCGAATGGGCGCAAGCTCGAGCGCCAGCGCGCGCGTGAGCGATTCGAGCGCGCCGTTGGTCACGGCGACAATGGCCGCAGCCGGCCGCGGGCGGATGCTGAGAAAGCCGGAGACCAGCGTGAGCGAGCCGCCGGCGCGGATTTCGGCCGCACGCGCGCAGCGCCAGGCGCCCCAGAACTTGCCTTCCATGGTGGCGCGCACGTCGTCCATAGACACCGTCTTGAACGGGCCGGTCTTGAGCTGCGCGGCGGTCACCACGACATGATCGACCGCGCCGCATTGCTTGAACAGATTGGTCACGCTGTCGTCGCTGGTGACGTCGGTCGCGATCGCCCTCACGCCGATTTTGTCGGCCGCGGCTTTGAGTTTCTCGGCGCTGCGCGAGGCGATGACGACTTCGGCGCCTTCCTTCTTGGCCATTTCGGCGGTGGACAGCCCGATGCCCGACGAGCCGCCGACGACCACTACTTTCTTGCCTGCAAGGTTCATGCGTTCTCCCCGATTTACTCTTTGATTTCGTCAGCCGTTCACGCCGGCTGGTAGCGCGTGCCGATCGACGGCTTGCTCTGCCCGAGCCCGGGCAATTCCCAAACACCGGCGCCGGCCGGATTGATATCGGCGGCGATGTCGACGTCGATGAGATAAGGCTTGTTGGCGGCGATGCCCTTGCGCACGGCTTCGGCGAGGTCGCCGGCGCGGTCGATGCGCACGCCCTCGACGCCGGCCGAGCGCGCCATGGCGGCGAAGTCCGGATTGTAGCGCGCGCCGGTCTTCGGATCGTGGAAGTCGGTGGCCAGCTCGCGGCCTTTCAAGTAGCCGCGCTGCAGACCGCGGATCGAGGCATAGGCGTAATTGTTCCACACCACCCAGACGACCGGCAGGTCGTATTCGACCGCGGTCCCGAGCACGTTGGCGTGCATGAAGAAGGCGCCGTCGCCGCACACCGACACGCAAGGACGGTCGGGCGCGGCGAACCTGGCGCCGAGCACGCCGGCAACGCCGAAGCCCATGGGGCCGAAGCCCATCGAGCCGATCAACGAGTCCGGCCGGCGCGGCTTGGTGTAGCCGAGCAGCCAGTTGTGGTGCACGCCGATGTCGCTGACCAGAATCGCGTCCTCCGGCAATCCTTTGTCGATCTCCAGCGCCGCACGCTGCGGATTGATCGGCACCGAATCGTCGGTGAAGCCGGGTGCGACCAGCTTGTCCCATTCCTTGCGGTAGCCGTCGATCGCGCCAAGCCACTTCTTGCGGGCGTCGAGTTTTTTGTCGGCGTCCTTGCGGCGGTCGAGTTCGGCGAGAACCTGGCGCAAGAAGGTGCGCACGTCGGCCATCAGGCCGAGCGCCACCGGATAGTTGCGGCCGATCTCTTCCGGATCGATGTCGACATGGATCAGTTTGGTCGGCGGGATGGTGAAGGAGTAGCCGGGAATCCACGACGACGAGGTGCGATCGTCGAAGCGCACGCCGAGCGCCAAGAGCACGTCGGCCTGGCGCGTGGCCTGGTTCGCCTGGTAATGCCCGCCGCGGGCGACAAGGCCGAGCGCCAACGGATGATGCGTGTCGATGGCACCAAGGCCGCTCGCCGACGCGGCAACCGGAATTTGCAGCCGCTCGGCAAGCTTCAACAGATCGTCGGACCCGCCGCCGTAACGCACGCCCTGCCCGACGATGATGCAGGGGCGCTCGGCGCCAAGCAGCAGGTCGACCGCTTTGACCACGCCGTCGGGATCGGCACCGCAGCGGCTGGAGATGTTGCCGTTCCACGCCTGCGCGTCGGGCGCCTCCTCTGCAGCAGCCTCCATGAACACATCGAACGGCACGTCGAGCACCACCGGCCCCGGCCGCCCGGTGATCATGGTCTTCCACGCCTGACGCACCGCCAGCGGCACCATCTCGCCGCGCGTCGGCTGGAACACTTTCTTGCAGAGCGTGCGCACCGTCGAGGGAAAGTCGGCCTGGTAGTGCCGGTACATTTCCTGGAAGGCGCCGCGGTTGAACTGGCTGGTCGGCACGTTGCCGGTCACCGCCATGAACGGCACCGAGTCGAGGAACGCGTTGGCGAGCGAGATCGGCAGATTGGCCGAGCCCGGTCCGCACGAAGTGAAGGTCGCCGTCGGCCGGCCGCACACGCGGTAATAGACGTCGGCCATGAAGCCGGCGACGCTCTCGTGGTGCACCGAGACGGTCTTGATGTCGCTCTGCCGCTCGTACAGCGCGTCAATGAACTGGATGTTGCCGTGGCCGCAGAGGCCGAAGACGTAGGGGCACTTTTCCTGGATCAGATAGTCGACGATGACCTGCGCGCCGTTGAGCTTGTTGGTGGTCGACATCCGCAGAACCTCCCGTTTCGCGCTGTTTTTTTGGCCGCGCGAAGCTAGGTCTCATAATGCTGCACGTCAATTGATAATGTGGTATTGGCGGTCCGGCGCATTTGCGAGGGAGAAAACGTCATGGCGAGCGAACGCAAGTGGTTCATCCGCAACGTCGCCGCAGTGCCGTGGCGGCAGTTTCCCGACCACTTCGGCGGCGCCCTGTCGAAGCCGCTGGTAATGCCGGAGACCGCGGCCTCGCGCTCAATCGACTATCGCATCTCGATGTATCAGCCGATGGCCTATGTGAAGGTGCATAGCCACAAGGTGCAGGAACAGGTCTATCACGTCATCGAGGGCGAAGGC
>Ga0335078_10019019_pt1 | contig 10217 bp, 9 predicted proteins | sample Lox_Sample_32_FD_206711 | JGI IMG/M metagenome (GOLD analysis project Ga0335078, IMG submission 206711) | Soil microbial communities from Loxahatchee National Wildlife Refuge, Florida, United States - Lox_Sample_3.2 | ecosystem: Environmental > Terrestrial > Soil > Wetlands | place: USA: Florida...
GGCCGGATCGCTGAGCAGGTCGTCGCTCTGCAGACCAGGAGCCCGATCTGGTCGCTGCAGGTCAACTGCCTCTACCACTGCCAGGTGGTCCATGCCCACCACCACCACGAGGACGCCGACATGTTCCCGGCGCTTCGCCGTTCGAATCCTGACCTTGGCGCCGTGGTGGACCGTCTCGAGGCGGACCATCGCGCGATATCGGGTCTGCTCGATGCGGTCGAAGCGGCGGCCGCCGAGCTCGACGACACGGCGGAGCAACCGGCCCGCCAGCGTCTCGTCGACGGGCTGACCACCCTGGCCGATCATCTCCTTGCGCACCTCGCCTATGAAGAGGAGTCCGTCGCCTCGACGATGCGCAGCTGGGAGCGGTGGCCCTCTGGGTATCGCTGAGGATCAGCGCAGCCGGTCCGCGAGGTACGCCAGCGACATGGGGTACCGGTAGTCGATGCCCATGTGCGTCGCATCAAAGAGCTCGAAGTGGACATCGGTGACGCCGATGCGCGCGAGCTCGTCACGGAATGCGGTCGCCGCGAGGTCGAGGAACCAGTCATCACGGGTTCCGGCGTCGATCCACACCGCTCGCAACCCGCGCAGCGCTTCGGCGTGGTGGGCCACCATGCGCACAGGGTCCCAGGCGAGCCAGCGCGCCCATACCTCCTCGCGGAGCCGGCCCGAACGCGGATCGAATGGCAGCTCCGGTGTGCCGTCGTCGCGAGCGGAGAAGCACGCGGCGACGCCGAGGATCATCACGAGGACGTTGTCGCACTCCTTGGAGAACGGAACGCGCGAGCGAAAGTCCTTCCACCACGCCAGGATGTCGCCGTCGTACTCGCGCAGGAGCCGCACCGCCTTCGCAAAATCGGGGACGTAGCAGCATTCGTAGAGACCGTCACCCGCGTGGGTTGCCATTCCCCCGAACAGGTCGGGCCGCAGCATCGGGGTGATCATCGCGCCGAACCCGCCGCTCGATTTCCCCTGGATCCCGCGATGCGCCGCGGCGGGCAAGGTTCGGTAGTGCTCGTCGACCCACGGCACGACCTCATCACACAGATACGTGTGATACCGGCCCGTGCCGGGTGAGTCGACGTACTGCGAGCCGCCGTATGCGGTCCAGGCGTCGACGTACACGACGATCGCCGGCGGCGCTTCTCCGGACGCGAAGAGACGATCGGCCGCCACCGGGAAGGACTCGCGAAAGGCCGCGCGATTCCACCACATCACCCCCTGGCCCGTGTACCCCTGGATGACGTAGATCGACGGGTACCGCGCATCGGACTCGTCGTAGCCCGGAGGGACGTATACCCATAACGGCCGCTCGGTCGGGTCGCCGAGCGGGTTGCCGGCGAGCGCGCGTGAATCGAGGACGTGTTCGAACAACCGGCCCGCAAGCCGCTGCTGCCACCACCGCGCCGGCGTCTGATCGTTGACCCAGAATCGTCCCGCGTCGAATCCACCCATCGCCTTCACCTCGCACCGTTCCGCGACTGAATTCCCGAAACCCTAGCGCAGCCCGATCGCGAGGCGCCGTTGACCCGCCCGGTCCCAACGTGGTGTGATGCGCATCGCGAAGAATCAGGAGGACGGCGACATGCGCGCACGGAAACTGACGGTTGCCACGGCGACTCTGGGCCTGGCATGGACGAGCCTTGGCGCATTCGGGGGAGCGGTCGCCACCGCAAGCATCGCCATCCACCCGGACATCGCGATGTCACGCCTCGTGTCCACCGCCGGGCCGCCGACGCTCGGGCAGTGCGAGGCTGACTTCAAGGTCGCCTGCTACGACCCCGCGCAGATCGAGAAGGCGTACAACCTCAACCCGCTCTACGCGAAGGGATACGCCGGTCAGGGCGAGACCATCGTCATCGTGGATTCCTTCGGCTCACCGACCATCGGTCGCGACCTGGCGCGCTTCGACAAGGATTTCCACCTCCCGGCGCCGCCGTCGTTCGTGGTGATCCAGCCTGCCGGTCCGGTGACTCACGAGGACCCGGGGTGGGCCGGTGAGACCAGCCTCGACGTCGAATACGCACACACGATCGCTCCTCGCGCGAACATCCTCCTCGTCGAGACGCCGACGTCGGAGAACGAGGGGACGACGGGCTTCCCGCAGATCGTCGAGGCCGAGAACTACGTCATCAACCACCACCTCGGCGACGTGATCAGCCAGAGTTTCAGCGCCACGGAAGAGACCTTCCCGACCGCGCAGTCGTTGCTCAACCTGCGCGGCGCGTACATCAACGCGGCCCATCACAACGTCACCGTCCTCACCGCGTCGGGAGACTCCGGCGCCGCCGATGTTCGATTCAACACCATCGACTACTACCTCCACCCGGTGACGTCCTGGCCGGACTCCGATCCGCTCGTGACCGGTGTCGGCGGCACTCGCCTGCACCTCGACGCGGCGGGTGATCACACGTCGCCCGACAGCGTGTGGAACGACACCTACAGCGTCGCGACCAACGAGTTCATCTTCGGCGACGCAGGCCCGAATCCACTGGCCGGTGGTGGCGGCAAGTCGATCATCTTCGCGCGACCCACCTATCAGAACTCGGTCGCGTCGATCGTCGGCGCCCACCGCGGTGTCCCTGACATCAGCATGAGCGGCGCCTGCAACGGTGGTGTCCTCGTCTATCAGAGCTTCAAGGGCGGCGGCCCGCCAGGCTATTACGTGGTCTGCGGAACGAGCGAGTCGACACCGCTGTTCTCGGGCATCGTCGCCATCGCCGATCAGTACGCCGGCCACGACCTCGGCGTCATCAATCCGGCGTTGTACGAGCTGTCCGCCGAGGGCGCGCCCGGCATCGTCGACGTGCTGCGGGGCAACAACACCGTCTCATTCCCGCAGAACGGATCCATGCACACGGTGCATGGATTCCAGGCGCTGCCGGGGTACGACCTGGCCAGCGGGGTCGGGACGGTGGACGCCGCGAGGTTCATTCCGGAGCTCGCCGCCACCGGCTGATCGGTTCGGCCTCGACGCGTGCCGATCACCGAAGGATGTGCGGCACCCCGCGAACGCCGCGTGACGGGGCCGTCATTCTTTCGGTGGTGCGCGGACCTACCATCGAGGCATGGGCAACCTCCATGAGGAGCTCGCCACGCTCTACCTGCGTGCCATCGAGTTCTTCACGCGCCCGCGCAACCGGGCCGAGGAAGGCCAGGGCATGGTCGAATACGCGCTGATCCTCGTGCTCATCGCGATCGTCGTCATCGTCGTGGTGTCGACCGTGGGCAAGCGGATCAACAACGTCTTCTCCAACATCAGCAACGGGCTGAGCACGTAGCCTCCGCCCCGGGGGCGACGGCATCGGGGACGTGGTGCGGGACCAGTGGCGTCGGTACGCTTGCGATACGCTCACGGCCGTCGTAGCCAGCATGAGTTGAGGTGCCCCGCATGGCCGTCGAGAGCAGCGCCCAGGCAACGTGGGAAGGCGATCTCTTCAGTGGAAAGGGCCGGGTGCGGCCCGCGAGCGGTGCCTTCCCCGAGCTGCCGCTGACCTGGCGGCAGCGGTCGGAGTCACGCGAGAGCGGCACGAGCCCGGAGGAGTTGATCGCGGCGGCGCACTCGTCGTGCTTTTCGATGGCGCTCTCCAACGGTCTCGCCGGAGCTGGGCATCCGCCGGATCGAATCGAGACCACCGCCACGGTCGGCTTCCAGGCTCCCGCCGGGATCACCGGTGTCCACCTCACCGTGCGCGGCACCGTGCCGGGCATCGATGCGGCCGCATTCGCCGCAGCCGCCGAGGATGCGAAGGCGAACTGTCCCGTCTCGCGGGCGCTCGCCGTCCCGGTGACCGTGGAAGCGACGCTGGTCTAAGACCGGCGCGACCATCGCCGGGCAAGTCCCGGGACCGCTATCCCGTGGATTGCGCGTCGAGCTGCCGCCACACAGGCCCGCTGAGGGTCCATGTCTCGACGGGCTGCGCCGTCCCCTGCACCGCGGTGGGGCCGAGGAGCAGGAACTGCGATCGCCCGACATCGGCGACCTCGGCCTCGGGTTCGACGGGAACGGGTTGGATCTCCAGCGACACCCAGTCCTGACCGCTCCACGACCACAGCTCGGGAAACAGCCCCCCGCTGAGATCGCAGGAACACAGGATGAGATGGCCGGTCGCGGGATCGAGCGCGAGCAGCGATCCCTCGAGTGGGTTCAACGACGTCTTGATCGGCTTCCATTGCGTGCTCTCCCAGCGCCACGTGGATGGCTGCTTGCTGAGCGCAGCCGTGCCGGTCTCGGCGCAGCACCCGTCGGCCAGGATCGACTGCGACACCGGGTCGAATGCGATGACGATGCGCGCATACGACGCACCGAGGTCGCCACCGGGCTCGCGTGCCCAGCTCGCGCCACCCCAGAGCCACGTCTCAGCGCCGGCCGGGTCGCTCGTCGCCGCGGTCACCAGCATCATCTGGCCGAGCGCCGGATCCCACGCCATGCTCGAGCCTTCCCCGGGTGGCGGGCCGCTGCCACCTCGGTTCAGCTCCTTCCAGCCTCGACCGTTCCACGCCCACGTGTCGTTCACGAGCTGCCCGGGTGCGAGCCGGCCTCCGAACAGGAGGATCTGCCGGGACTGCGGGTCGTATGCCGCCGAGGCGTTGAACCGGCCCGGAGGACTCACCGTCGGATTCGCCAGCGACCAGCTGCTTCCGTTCCACAACCACGTCGAGCTGTAGTCGTCGACTCCCCCGAACAGGACGACCTGGTTCGTCGCGGCATCGTCGGCCGCGCTGAAGCCGAACTCGACATTGGGCTCGTGCGGCACCGGCGTCGGCACCAGATGCTTCGGTGGTCCGGATTGCGGTGACTGCTGGCCTGGGGGCGATCGCTGTATCAGCGAGACGGTGATGCCCGCGGCGGCGGCGACGGCGATCGTGCACGCGAGGATCACGCCCGGCCGCATCATCGATCCCGACCGCCGCATGCCATGCGCCCAGGATAGATGGCGGAATGCGGGGTACCCGTTTGCTACGCTGTGCCCGAGACGGATCACCGCAAGACGGATTGAAAGGGGGTTGCTCGTGCGCCGGATCATGCTTGCTCTCACGATGGGCTGGCTCGCCATCCCCATCGCCGTCGCCGGGGCTGCAGGCACGGATGCCGCGGTCAGCCACGGCGCCTTTCATCGTGCCGGTGGTGCCGGCGTGGCATTCCAGGAGTCGTCCAACTGGTCTGGGATTGCCGTCACCGGCAAGACGTACACCCAGGTCAAGGGCTCATGGACGGTGCCCACCGCGGAGTCCGCCGGGGGCGCCCGCTATGCCGCCGACTGGGTGGGTATCGGTGGGTACAGCACCGGCGATCTGATCCAGGCCGGCACCTCCGAGCAGTTCGTCAACGGTACGGCGTCATACAACGCCTGGACCGAGATCCTGCCCCACGCGGAGGTGGTCATCCCCGGTTTCACCGTCCATCCCGGCGACCGGATGACGGTGAACATCACCAAGGGGTCGGGCACCAATTGGACGATCGTCGTGACGGACTCGACCTCCGGCAAGACCTTCACCAAGAAGCTCAAGTACTCGTCGTCAGAGACGAGCGCCGAGTGGATCCATGAGGCGCCCACCGTCAACGGCGGCCAGGCCACGCTCGCCACCACGACGACGGTGGACTTCGACCTCGGCACCGTCAACGGCTCGACCGTGATCGGCAGCGCAGGAACACGGCACCGCATTCAGCTCGTCGGAACGACCGACGCGACGCCTTCGACGCTCGACTCCGACAAGGATGGCTTCGCCGTCGCCGACGGGTCCACGGCGCCGAGCCCGCCGACAAGCTGACGCGGGGCCTGTCGCTACTGCGACGGCACCTCGAGGTCGACGACGACCGGTGCGTGATCCGACGGCAGGTGACCTTTGCGCGCCTCGCGGTCGATGTACGCGTCAGTGATCGTCGCCGCCACCGCGTGGTCGAGGAGCACGAGGTCGATGCGCATGCCGTTGCCCTGGTGGAACATGCCGGCTCGGTAGTCCCAGTACGTGAAGGGACGGCCCTTCATCGCGCGCGGACGGACGTCGTCGAGGCCGAGCCCGACGAGCGCGGCAAGCGCCGATCGCTCCGCGACGCTGACGTGGGTCGATCCGATGAAGGCGGCGGGATCCCAGACGTCGTCGTCCCCCGGTGCGATGTTGAAGTCGCCGCACACCACGAGCGGAGGATTGCCTGCCCGTTTCGCGGCGCGTAACGCCTCGAGGAGCGCTCCGAGCCAGCCGAGCTTGTACGTGTAGTGGTCGCTGTCGAGCGTCCGACCGTTGGGGACGTAGATCGACCAGACCCGCAGGCCGCCGCACGTCGCGCTCAGCGCGCGAGCCTCGACCGCCGGGAACCCCGGTTCCTGATCGAACCCCCGAGTGACGTTCTCGAGGCCGACCCGGGAGATGATCGCGACGCCGTTCCAGCGCCCGTCGCCGTGCAGCGCGAGCTCGTACCCCATCGCCTCGATCTCGGCGCGGGGGAACGCCTCATCCGCGATCTTGGTCTCCTGCAGGCACAGCACGTCGGGGCGCGACGCCTCGAGCCACCCCACCAGGCGAGGGAGACGCGCGACGACGGAGTTGACGTTCCAGGTGGCCAGGCGCACGTGGGAAGGATAGGTGGGCGCCCGAACCCGTCGTCGGCGGGACGTGGCGCGGGCGTCCCCGTCAGAGCCCGGGTCCGTGCTCCAGGTGACCCATCGCCTCGTCGAGCAATGCCGCCAGGTCTGCGGTGGGGTCCTCGAAGACCGCGACCATGACGGCCATCGACACCCCGACCACCGCGCCGGCAAGCGTTCGCACCACCATGTCGTCCGCGGACCGGCCCACACGCTCGGCGAGCACCGCCGCCAGCAGCTGCATGGCGGAGGCGAACTGATCGAGCATGGCAGCCCGCAGTTCCGGCACCGCGAGGATGATCTGCATGCGCGATCGCTGCTCATCGAGCTCATCACGCGACAGCCGCCCGAAGGCGTCGCGGAACGCGTTGCGCAGCGCGCGAACCGCGCTGAGCTCGCGTGGTTGCCGCCGAAAGGCGTCGACGATCAGGGGATCGAAGTCATCCGACAGGACGACGTCCGCCTTGGTCGGGAAATAGCGGAAGAAGGTGCTCTCCGATATCTCGACCTCATCGATGATCTGCTGGACCGTGGTCTCGTCGTAGCCCTGGGTCGCAAACAGATGCAGCGCGTGCGCGCGGATCATCTCGCGGGTCCGCTCCTTCTTCCGCTCCCGCAGGCCGAGCGCACGGCGCTCAACGACCTCTGACAAGCTGACCCTCCTCCATCAACGCCGCCGGCGCGGCCGCCTCCGCGACATTCTTGCGCGGCAGGAACAGCACGGTGAGCGTCAGCCCTGCGACGGCGATGCCCGCCGACACGATCAGCGCGGTGTCCATCCCGTCGGTGAACGCCCCGCGAACGGAGGCGAGGAGCGCGGGAGAGCCGATCTGACGTGCCACCGCGACGCCGGCGAAGACGCTCTGCTTGACGGCACTCGCGGCGGCCGGCGGGAGTCCGGTGAGGACGAGGCGCGCAAGGTAGACGGAGCTCAGCGCACTCCCCAGGATCGCTGTTCCGAACGGACCGCCGACCTTGTTGGCGGCCTGCAGCACCGCTGAGCCAACCCCGCTCCGTTCCTCGGACATCTCGACGAGCGCTGCGGAGGCGGTCGTCGCCATCGCGAGACCCATGCCCAATCCGACGATCGCCATCCACATCGCGACGAACGCGGTGCTCGAGGCAACGCCGGTCATCGCCCCGATGAAGAGGCCGGCGGCGAGGAGGACGAATCCGGCGGCGGCCACGATCTTGGCGCCCACCAGACGAACGATCCGGTCGGCCGGCACCGCGCCCAGGACGAGCCCGCCGATCACCGGGAGAAGCCGGAGACCCGAACCCATCGCGTCGGTGCCGAGCACGCCCTGGAAGTACTGGGGCATCGTGAACAGCACGCCGATCATCGAGAGGATCGCGACCGCCGCCAGGATCACTCCCCATGTGAACGAGGCCGACCGGAAGAGCGTCAGGTCCAGCAGCGGCTGGCCGTCCGGGCGGCGGCCGAGAGCTCGCTGCCAAAGCCCGAAGACCACGAGCAGCACGACACCACCGGACATCGACAGCAACGCGGTGCGGTCCGTCCAGCCGTGCTGGCCTGCCTCGATCAACCCGTAGGTCAGCACGACGAGCCCGGCGGCCGAGGTGATGACGCCGGCGAAGTCCAGACGGCGGCGGTCGTTGGTGCGGGACTCCGGCACGAGGGTGAGCACGGCGACGAGGCCGATCAGGGCGACCGGGGCGTTGATGAGGAAGACCCACCCCCACCAGAAGTTCGTCAGCATCCACCCACCGAGGATCGGCCCGACCGGCAGCGAGATGAAGTTGGCCGCAGCCCAGATGCCGACCGCCTTCGGCCGCTCTTCTGGTGTGAAGAGCACCGTCAGCGCGGAGATCGCCATGACGATCACCCCGGCGCCGGCCATCCCGAGCACCACCCGGGCCGCGAGGAACTGCCCACTCGAGATGGAGTACGCGCACGCGACGGAACCGACACCGAACAGGGCGAGGCCGATGGCAAGGACCCGCTTGTGACCGTACCGGTCGCCAAGGAGCCCGGCCGGAAGCATCGCTGCAGCGAGTACCAGGAAGTACCCCGAGGTGAACCACTGGAGATCCGACTCCGAGGCGTGCAGCGTCTTCGCCAGCGTCGGGAGCGCCACCGTGAGGACGGTGCCGTCCAACCCCACGGCGAGGACGGCCATGCTGACCGCGGCGAGGGCCCACCACCTCATCGATGCTCGTGTGGTCATGACAGCCACCTCTATCTGACGGTTACCTCCTCATGAGGGTAGCACGCAGATCTCACGAACACAACCCTGACGTCCGCCTCTGGTGACTCGATCCAGCCACGGGCGCTATCCTCCGCTCCACGAATCGGTGGGGCCAGGCAGAGGTGGAACGATGACGACGAAGTTTCTGCTGACGGAAGATCAGCTGCCGACGCACTGGTACAACATCCTCGCCGACATTCCCGAGCCGCTCGGCGCGTTCCTGAGCCCCCGAACGCTCGAGCCGCTCACGCCGCCGGACCTCACGCCGATCTTCCCGATGGCGATCATCGGACAGGAGGTCTCGACCGAGCGCTGGATCGAGATTCCCGACCGGGTACGGGAGATCTACCAGATGTGGCGGCCCACACCGCTCTACCGGGCGAAGCGGCTGGAGAAAGCGCTCGACACGCCAGCGCGCATCTTCTTCAAGTACGAGGGCACGTCGCCGGCCGGCTCGCACAAGCCCAACACGGCGGTGGCGCAGGCGTACTACAACGCCGAGGAGGGGATCAAGCGACTCACCACCGAGACGGGTGCCGGCCAGTGGGGCTCCGCACTCGCCTTCGCGGGCGGGCTCTTCGGCCTCGAGGTCATGGTGTACATGGTCAAGGTCTCGTACCAGCAGAAGCCCTACCGCCGGGCGCTCATGGAGACCTGGGGCGCCCACGTGCTCCCCTCCCCGACCGATCGCACCGAATTCGGCCGCAGCGTGCTCGCCAAGGAGCCGGAATCACCCGGGAGCCTCGGCATCGCCATCTCCGAAGCGGTCGAGGACGCGGCGACCCGTGACGACAGCCACTATTCATTGGGTTCGGTCGTCAACCACGTGCTGCTCCATCAGACGGTGGTGGGCCAGGAAGCCGTGAAGCAGATGGAGATGGCAGACGCGTATCCGGACGTCGTGATCGGGTGCGTCGGCGGTGGGTCGAACTTCGCCGGTCTCGCCTATCCGTTCCTCGCCGATCGTCTTGCGGGGAAGACCAAGACACGTTTCATCGCCGCCGAGCCCGCGGCGTGCCCGACCCTGACGCGGGGGATCTACGCGTACGACTTCGGCGACACCGCGGGGATGGGCCCCGTCGTCCCGATGTTCACGCTCGGGCACAACTTCATCCCTGACAGCATTCACGCGGGTGGCTTGCGGTACCACGGGGACGCGCCGTCGCTGTGCCTGCTCGTGAAGAACGGGTTCATCGAGGCTCGCGCCTACAAGCAGAACGAGTGCTTCGCTGAGGCGGTCCGCTTCGCGCGCAGCGAGGGGATCCTCCCGGCGCCGGAACCGTCGCACGCGCTGCGCGCCGTCGCGCAGGAGGCCGCCGCTGCCAGGGAAGCCGGTGACTCGCGTGTGATCCTCTTCAACCTTTCGGGGCACGGGCATTTCGACCTCGCCGCATACGACGCTTATTTCGCCGGAACGCTC
>Ga0335078_10019021_pt1 | contig 10216 bp, 13 predicted proteins | sample Lox_Sample_32_FD_206711 | JGI IMG/M metagenome (GOLD analysis project Ga0335078, IMG submission 206711) | Soil microbial communities from Loxahatchee National Wildlife Refuge, Florida, United States - Lox_Sample_3.2 | ecosystem: Environmental > Terrestrial > Soil > Wetlands | place: USA...
TCGAGCAGTTCCTCGCCGAGCAGCAAGACCGCGGCGACGCTCCCCCGGACCGCTGAGGCCGCCCGCGGGCCCGGCGTGCCGGGTCACCACGCGGTGCCCGGCTCCGCCGTCCGCTCGAAGACGTACTGGTTATTCAAGCCCAGCTCGAACCGCCGGTGCTTGCGCCGCCGCCACTGCGGCGGCGCGAAGATGCTGTCCAGGTCGCCCGGGCGGAACCCGTAATGCTGGTGGGCCTCGATCCCGCTCGCCAGGCGCAGCCGGATGAGCACGTGCAGGATCGCGTCGACCGTCGGCGCCGGCACGGTGATGATCAGGACCCCGCCGGGGTCGAGCAGCTTCTCCAGGGCCGAGGACCAGTCCGCGAGCTCATCCTCCGGGATGTGCTCGATCACCGCCAGCGCGGTGACCGCGTGGTAGGGCCCGTCGGGCAGGGCGGACATGTCCGCAGGGAACATGCCTTTCACCATGGCCACCCCGGGGATGGCGGTGGTGGTACACGCCAGTTCCGGGTCGATCGCGGCACCGCGCGACCCGGTGAGCCGAAACAGCATGCCGTCGTGCGTGCCGATGTCGAGCACGCGCCCCCCAGCCGGCAGCTCAGGCAGCGCCATCTGCAGCCGCCGCCGCCCAAGGTACCGGTCCAGCCATGTCATCGCTTATTCGTCTCCCCTGAAGCAGGCGCGGTCAATCAGCCACGCCGTTTAACGTTGACGGGTCTAGCCGCCGATCACAACGAGGTCATGCGGTACGTTATTCAGTCGCTCGGCTCCGTGCTCCGTGCACACCACGATGTCCTCGATCCGGGCGCCGCTGTGGCCCGGGTAGATGCCCGGCTCGATCGAGAATGCCATGCCCGGCGCGAGAACCTCGGCATTTCCCGCCACGATATAAGGTTCCTCGTGAGATTCGAGGCCAATGCCGTGGCCGGTGCGGTGAATGAACGCCGGCCCGTAGCCGGCCCGGGTGATCGGCTCGCGCGCCGCGGCGTCGACCGCCTCGGCGGGTATCCCCGGCCGGACGGCGGCGCACGCCGCGTCCTGGGCGTCTTTCAGCACCTGGTAGCAGGCGAGGAAATCCGTGGGCGGCTCGCCGATCGCGTAGGTCCGCGTGCAGTCGGAACGGTAGCCGGACGGCATCATGCCGCCGATGTCGACCACCACGGCGTCCCCGGGCTGCAGCACCCGGCCGGACACGTCGTGATGCGGGCTGGCCGCGTTCGGCCCGGACCCGACGATCACGAAATCGACCTGCACGTGCCCCTCGGCCAGGATGGCCTCGGTGATGAGCGCGCCCACCTCCCGTTCGGTCCGGCCCGCCTTGAGCCAGCCGGGGACCCGCGCGTGCACCCGGTCGATCGCCGCGCCCGCCTCCCGCAGCGCCGCCACCTCGGCGGCGCTCTTGCGCATCCGCATCTCCCGCAGCGCCGCGCTGGCCAGCGCCTGCCGTGCCCCGGGCAGCGCGTCACGCAGCCGGAGCACCATCAGCGCCCGCATCTGATCGGCGAGCCCGACCGCGCCGACCGGGCCCAGCCGCCGGGCGATCAGCGCGTACGGATCTTCGGTTTCGTCCCACGAGATCATCTCCAGGCCCAGTCCCGCGGCGGGTGAGGCCTGCGCGGCGGCGAACTCCAGCTTCGGGACGACCAGCATCGGGTGGCCGCCGGCCGGGATCACCAGGCACGTCAGGCGCTCCAGCTGCCTGGCATCGTAGCCGGTCAGGTACCGGAGGTCAGCGCCGGGGGTCAGCAGCAGGGCGTCCAGTCCCGCGGCGCCCGCCCGCCCGGCCGCCTCCTCGAGCCTGCTGGCCGGGAACAGGGCTGACTCGGACATGAGGTCTCACCTTCCTCGGAGGGTTGCGGGGCTGCGGAGCCGGCCGGCCCGCGGCAGGTCACGATGCCGTGACCGCCGACACGAAGCGGGACAGCGACGAGCCGAGGCGCCACCGGCCATCCAGCTCCTTGAGCCGCCCCGGGTCGGCGATGCGGAGCGGCAGGTCGCCCGCGGCCGGGGGCAGCGGCACGTCGGTGGCCGTGCGCACCACGGCCGGGGCGACGTGGAGGTAGTCGCGGGCGGCGGCGAGCTTGGCCCGGCTGCCCGCGGGGAAACCGCCGTGGCCCTTGTCGACCGCGGTGATGATGTCCTCGATGCCGCCGAAGGCCCGCACCAGCGCCGCGGCGGTCTTCTCCCCCACCCCGGGCACGCCGGGCAGCCCGTCGCTGGGGTCGCCGCGCAGCACCGCGAAGTCGGCGTAGGCGCGGCCCGGGATGCCGTACCGCGCGGTCACCGCGCCCTCGTCGACGACCTCCAGCTTGGTCAGCCCGCGCACGGTGTAGATGATGCGCACCCCGCGCGCGTCATCAACCAGCTGGAACAGGTCCCGGTCCCCGGTCACCACGTCGACCGGCTGGGTCGCGGCCACCGCGAGGGTGGCGATCACGTCATCGGCCTCGTACCCCCGCGCGCCCGCCACGGCGACCCCCGCGGCGTCCAGCACCTCCCGGATGACCGGAACCTGCGGGATCAGCGCGGGCGGCGTCTGTTCCTCGTTGCCCTCCGCGACCCGGTGGGCCTTGTACGACGGCAGCGCGGCGACCCGGAACGCGGGCCGCCAATCCTCGTCCCAGCAGGCGATCAGGCGCGCCGGGCCGCGGCCGCGCACCAGCCGCGCGATCATGTCCAGCAGCCCGCGCACGGCGTTGACCGGCGTCCCGTCCGGCGCCGTGACGGTGTCCGGCACGCCGTAAAAGGCGCGGTAGTACAGCGAGGCGGTGTCCAGCAGCATGAGCGAGCCCACCCGGCCATCTTGCCAGGGCCGCCGGCATAATGGCGGGATGACGGTGCGGGGGCGGCGGCACTGACCGGAGCGGGGGGCGAGGCCCTGGCCGCGGTGCTGCTCGCAGCGATCCTGGCGGCCGCCGTGATCCGTCCCCGCTGGCTGCCGGAGGCGGCCGTGGCGGTGCCCGCCGCGGTCATCGTGATCGTGACGGGGGCGCTTCCGCTCGCGGCAGCGCGGGCCGAGACGGCCCGGCTGCTGCCCGTGGTGGGCTTCCTCGCCGCCGTCCTGGTGCTCGGGCAGCTGTGCGAGTCCGAGGGCCTGTTCACGGCGGCCGGAACGCGGCTGGCGGCCGCCAGCCGGGGGCGGCCCGGCCGCCTGCTGACCGGCACGTTCGCGCTGGCGTCCGCGACGACCGCGGTGCTCAGCCTGGACACCACCGTGGTGCTGCTGACGCCGGTGGTGCACGAGACCGCGACGCGGCTGCGGCTGCCGCCGAAGCCGTACATGTACGCATGCACGCACCTGGCGAACTCGGCGTCGCTGCTGCTGCCGGTGTCGAACCTGACCAACTTGCTCGCCTTCTCGGTCAGCGGGCTCAGCCTGGCCGGTTTCACCGCCGCCATGGGGCTGCCGTGGGTGGTGGCCATAGCCGTGGAATACCTGGTGTTCCGGGTGTTCTTCCGCGCGGATCTCGCGGCCCGCGCGGAACCGGCCGAATCCGGCCGGGCCGGGCCGGCGGCCTGTGGCGGCGGCTGCTGGCCGACCGCGACCACGACGTGGACCTGGCCGAATTCACCCGGCTCGGGCTGGCGACCGTGCCGCTCGGCCTGGCGGCGGCCACGGCCGCGCTGTGGTGCGGCCTGGCGCTGACCGGGCACGGCTGACCCAGGCGCCGCGGCCCGTCCCGTCCGCCGTCCCGTCCCCGCCCGCCGTCCCGTCCCCGTCCGTGTTCGTCCGCGTCCCATCCTTGTCCGGCGGCTGCCCCGGCTGCCCCGGCACCGCCGGGCCGGGCGGTGCCGGCCCAGCCGGTCAGGACTCCCCGGTCCGCCCCGGCCAGCCCTCGGCCAGCCCGCGCACGCGCTTGGCCGCGTCCCGCAGCGGCATGCCCCGGCCGACCGCCACCCCGATCAGATAGGCGGTGACCGGGGCGGCCGGGCGGTCGACGGTGTGGGCGACGTCGCGCGCGAGGTCGAGGATCATCCGGGTGTCGGCCGACCCCCCCTCCAGGCCCAGATCGCTGCTGACGGCCATCACCCACCGCTCGATCGCGGTCATGCCCTCACCCGTTCCCTGCTCGGCGTCCTGTCATCACCTCTATCAGACCGGCGTTGCGCTTCCGCCGTGGGGCCGGCCGCGTAGGCGGCGCACGGGGTGCTGGCCGCCCGCGGCGAGTGGGTCACCAACGACAAGATGCTGCTGGACCGGTCCGGCCTGCGCCGGGCCGATGAGCTGGCCGCCGGCCTGACCGCGGAGCCGGGGCAGCTGGCGGCGGCGGCCGCCGCGGCCGCGGCGATGGTGCAGGCCGCGACCGGGCACGCGCCCGTTGTGCTGTAGCCCGCCCGGCTGCGGCCCAGGCCACACCCCACGGCCGTGCCGCACACCGGCCGCCGCGGGTGCGGAGCACCGGGCCGGCCGGCCCCGGATACGTATCATTGACCCTATGAGCAGTGGGTTCTGACATGCCGGACGAGCCAGCGCGGGAGCCCGCCGGCAGCCGGCCGGCGCATGGGCCCGGGCCGCACCGGCACGGGCCCGCCGCCGGTGCCGACCCGCGCTGGCTGCGCGCCGCGCTGGGGCTGATCATCGCGTTCATGGCGACCGAGGTCGCGGCCGGCGCCCTGGCCCACTCGCTGGCCCTGCTGTCCGACGCCGCGCACATGCTCACCGACGCCGCCTCCATCGGGCTCGTGCTGATCACGATGAAGCTCGCGGCGCGGCCGCCCGGGGGTCACTTCACCTACGGCCTCAAGCGCACCGAGATCCTGTCCGCGCAGGCCAACGGGATCACGCTGGTGGTGCTGGCCGCGTGGCTGTGCTACGAGGCAGTGCGCCGGCTCATCACTCCGGCGGCCGTCAGCGGCGGCGTCGTCATCGGCGTCGCGCTGGCCGGGGTGGCGGTGAACGTGACGGCGACGATGCTGCTGAACCGGGCCTCTGTGGCCCCTGCGGCCTCTGCGGCTAGCCGGCCCCCGCGCCGCAGCCTCAACCTGGAAGGCGCGTTCCGGCACATCCTGACCGACGTCTTCGCGTTCGCGGCGACCGCCGCGGCCGGCCTGATCATCGTGCTCACCGGGTTCACCCGGGCGGACCCCGTCGCCTCGCTGGTGGTCGTCGCGCTGATGCTGCGTGCCGGGACGGGCCTGATCAGGGACTCCGGCCGGGTCTTCCTGGAGGCCGCGCCGGCCGGGCTGGTCCCGGCGGAGATCGGCGCCGCGATGGCGGGCCGCCTGTGCGTCACCGAGGTGCACGACCTGCACATCTGGGAGATCACCTCGGACCTTCCGGCCGCCTCCGCGCACGTGCTCGTCGCGCCCGGCGAGGACTGCCACGCGGTCCGGGCAGACCTGGAGACGTTGCTCAGCCACGACTATGGCATCAGCCACACCACGCTGCAGGTCGACCACGCGCCGATGCCGCTGCTGACCGTCGGGCCGCCGCCGTCCAGCGCGGCCGGGCCGCCGGACAGCGGGTCACGGGCGCAGTGCGGTGAACGGGCTGACGGGCAGGTTCCGCAGCACGGTCCGGCCGGCGAGCACCACGGCCACGGCCGGCCATAGCCAGCGGGGCCGGCACGGCGCCACCACGGGCCGGCCCCGCCAGCACCCGGCGGCCGCGTTCAGCCACGCCAGCACGACCAGCAGCAGCAGGAATGCGAGCGCATTGTCGTGCCAGGACCGGGCGGCCTGGCCGTGCGCCAGGCCGTGCACCATCCGCAGGCCGGAGTCAGTACAGCGAGTCGCGGTACCCGGGGCCGTAATGCCGTTGCAGCTCCTCCAGGGTTTCCGGGGTGTCCTGGACACTCTTGACGATCGCGGCGTGCGGAGGCAGCGCCTCCGGGTGCCACGCCTCCGGCTGCCACAGCGACGACCGCAGGAACGCCTTCGCGCAGTGGAAGAAGATCGTTTCGATGTCGATGAGCACGGCCAGCCGCGGCCGGTGCCCCTTGACGACCATGTCGTCGAGGAACGGCGCGTCGCGCAGCAGCCGGGCCCGCCCGTTGATCCGCAGTGTCTCGGTGCGCCCCGGGACGAGGTAGATCGTCGCGACGTGCGGGTTGGCCAGGATGTTGCGGAAGCCGTCGGCGCGCCGGTTGCCCGGCCGGTCCGGGATGGCGATCGTGGTGTCGTCGAGCACGTGCGTGAACCCGGGCGGGTCGCCCTTCGGGGACACGTCACAGTTCCCTGCGGCGTCCGCGGTGGCGATCAGGCAGAACGGTGACGCGGCCAGCCATTCGCGGTCGCGGGCATGCAGCCGCGGCCGTTCCTTGGTCACCGCGCGCTCGTGCGGTTCACCCAGCAGGCCGCGCAGCTCAGCCTCGGATGAAACCGGGACATATCCGGCGGTGGTCGTCATCGGGCTCCTCCCGTTCCACGGCGCTGCGTCCGCTCGCTCACGCCGTGTTCTCTGCTCGCTTCCGGGGCGCCTGAAGGCACCGCGTCCGCTCGCTCACACCCACCTGGCCAGCCTGACACAGCGCCGCGGGCCTGGGCCCGGCCTGAGAGGATGGTCACGTGCACACGGCGACCGGGAAGGAGCGGCATCGAGTGGACGGGCGGGTGCTGGTGCCCTGGAAGGAGATCCTCGACGAGCTTGCCGGGGGGGACATGGCGGGCGCCGGGCTGCGCGCCGAGGTGTTCAGCGGCGACGAGGCCGGCCCGGATGACCTGGGCGGCGTGGTCTTCTTCACGGTGCCCTATGACAAGCCCTACGGGACCGAGCCGCTGCCGCGGATGCCCGGCGCCCGCGTGATCCAGGCGCTGACCGCCGGCTATGAGAACCTGCTGGACCGCATCCCGGCCGGGGCGACCCTGTGCAACGCGCGCGGCCTGCATGATTCCAGCACCGCCGAGCACGCCCTCGGCCTGATCCTGGCCGCGCAGCGGGAACTGCCCCGCTGGGTACGGGCCCAGGACGGGCGGCGCTGGGAGCATGCGCACACCCGGTCGCTGGCCGGCACCCGGGTGCTGATCGTCGGTTACGGCTCGATCGGCGCGGCGCTGGACGCTCGGCTGCGCGCCTGCGAGGCCGAGCCGGTCCGGGTGGCGCGGGCCCCGCGGGCCGCCGAGGATGTGCACGGCGTGGCCGAGCTGGACCGGCTGCTGCCGTCCGCGGACGTGGTGGTGCTGGTCACGCCGCTGACCGGGGAAACCCGCGGGCTGCTCGGCGCCCGGCGGCTGGCCCTGCTGCCGGACGGCGGCCTGGTCGTCAACGTCGGCCGCGGCCCGGTCCTGGACACCGGGGCGATGACCGCCGAGGCGGCGGCGGGCCGGCTCCGCGCCGCGCTGGACGTGACCGATCCGGAGCCGCTGCCCGCCGATCACCCACTGTGGGGCTGCCCCGGTGTGATCATCACCCCGCACGTGGCCGGCGGCGCGGACGCGTTCTACCCGCTCGCGGCGCGGTTCGTGGCCGAGCAGGTGCACCGCTTCGCGGCCGGTGAGCCGCTGCGCAACGTCGTGGCCGGCGGCGGCGCGTCCTGAGCGCAGGGCGCCCGCCCGGCGCCGCGTTCATCACGAACCGCTAACTCGGCACCGCCCGCTGGGTGGCGGACCGGGTGCCGGGGCACGGCCCCGGGCCGCCCAGTCCCGGGCGCGGCGCAGGTCGGCTTCGGTGTCGCAGTCCAGCCAGGGCGGCGGCTGCCCCGGCCCGGGCTCGATCCGCACGCTCACCGGGTGCAGCGGGCCGAGCAGGCCGCGCAGCGAGGTGCCCGGATAACGCCCGGCCGCCTCGCGCAGCGCGGCGATCCGCCAGCAGCCGGCCAGCCACTGCGGCCGCCCGCCGTCGTCGGTGAGCACCGCCCCGCCGGCCCCGGCCTCTTCCCGCCCGGCGGCGGCCAGCAGCGCCCGCAGGTGCGCGGGCCGCAGGAACGGCAGGTCGGCGGCCAGCACCGCCACCCAGCCCGCTTCCGCGTGAGCCGGCGGCGGGTCCAGTTCGGCCAGCCCGCGGCGGAGCGCGGGCACCGGTCCCGCGCCAGGTGGTTCTTCCCGGACGACGCGCGGCGCCCCCGGGCCTGCCGTGGCGGCAGCGGCCAGGCCAGGGCGATCCGGCCCGACCACGATCACCGGCTGCGCCCCGGCGCCGGTCCCCGCCGCGATCACCGATTCGAGGAGCGTGCGCCCGCCAACCAGCAGCGCAGGCTTGTCGGCCCCGTCCAGCCGTACGGCCCGGCCGCCCGCGAGAACAATCATCGCGAACGGCACCGGGGCCGGGGCGGGTTCCGCTGGCCCGCCGCTCACCCGCCGATGGCCGACATGGGCCGGTCCGGCTGCAGGAACGTGGGATCGTTGATGCCGTGACCGGGCAGCTTGGCCGCCACGGCGCGCTGCCATATGGCCGCCAGTTCCGCATCGCTCGCGCCGTCCCGCAGCGGCCCGCGCAGGTCGTTTTCCTCCCGGGCGAACAGGCAGTTGCGGACCTGGCCGTCGGCGGTGAGCCGGACCCGGTCGCAGGCCCCGCAGAACGGCCTGGTCACCGAGCCGATTACGCCGACCCGCGCCGGGCCGCCGTCCACCAGGTAGGCCTCCGCAGGCGCCGATCCGCGCTCGCCGGGGTCTTCGGGCTTGAGCACGAACTCCGCGCCGAGCGCGGCGAGGATCTCCTCGGCGGTGACCATGGTGGCCCGCCGCCAGCCGTGCTGGGCGTCCAGCGGCATCTGCTCGATGAACCGCAGCTCGTACCCGCGGGCCACGCAGAACCGCAGCAGATCACGGGCCTCGCCGTCGTTGATGCCGCGCATCAGCACGCTGTTGACCTTGACCGGGGCGAGCCCGGCGGACGCCGCCGCGGCCATGCCCGCCAGCACCTCGGGCAGCCGGTCTCGCCGGGCCAGCTGCTGGAAGGCCTGCGGGCGGAGCGTGTCCAGCGAAACGTTGACCCGGTCCAGGCCGGCCTCACGGAGCGGGCCGGCCATCCGGGCCAGGCCGATCCCGTTGGTGGTCACCGACATCTCCGGCCGCGGCCGCAGTTCGGCGGTGCGGGCGACGATACCGGCCAGGCCGCGGCGCAGCAGCGGCTCCCCGCCGGTAAAGCGGATCTCGCGGATGCCGAGCCGCTGCACGCCCACCCCGATCAGCCGGGCAACCTCGTCGTCGGTGAGCAGCTCGGGCCTGGCCAGCCAGTCGAGGCCCTCGGCGGGCATGCAGTACGCGCACCGGAGGTTGCAGCGGTCGGTCAGCGACACACGCAGATCGGTCGCGACCCGCCCATACGAGTCTGCCAGCATCAATTGAGCCTACGTCCCCCCTCCGGCACGACGAGACACCGCCACCCTGATAAGCGCCCCGAACGATGTCACCGGCACATCCATTGAGTAGCTTGATGCATTGACAAGATCACTGAAGGTAGCAGTGGTTATCCACCGGGGATGTGCGAGAACGCGAGCGCCGGACCGCTTGCAGGCCGCGTTTGCGGGAATATCGTTACTTTCGGCGTCCGGGGCCGTCCTTTCATTTTTCCCCCGAACGGGTACTTAATGCGCGTTCACTGCCGTCACTTTTCCTTAGCGGCTGGTCCACCACAGAGCGTTGCTGATATCGTCCCGGCTGTGTCCAAATCGCCGATTTTACCGCTGGCTGCTGCGGTAACTCCTGCAACCCTGCCCACTAGCTAGGCGGCAGACCCGGGTTTGAGTGGTGCCATCTATGACCGGAGCAGACGATCGGGGAGTTTCATGGCACAGCCAGTCCATCCGCAGCAGGCAGCGGCGTTGCGTGGCCGCTGGCTATGGCTGTTCCCCGCGAGCTACGCCGTCCATATCGCCGAGGAGGGCCTTGCCGGAGAGCGCTTCTGCCGCTGGATCGGCCGGGTGACCGGACGCCAAGTCAGCCCCGGTGTGTTCGCCGGTGTGAACCTTGCCTACGAGGCCGCCATGGTCGTGGTCGTCCGCCGGGCGCGGGCGCGGGAGGACGCGTCCTGGGTCGTGCCCGCCCTGGGCACCATCACGGCGATAAACGGGATCGGCCACCTGGCGGGCAGCGTGGCCACGCGCAGCTACTCGCCCGGTGCGGTGTCCGGCATGGGCGTATGGGCTGCCGGAGGGCGCGCCGGATGTGGCCGCGCTGGCGGCCCGGACGGCGGATGCCTGGCGGCTGTCGGCCTGCCCCTGTGAGCCAGGGGTGATAACTGTTGACGGTTAGGCGCGCTTTAGTGCTCAGGAGTGTGCTAGAGTAGTGGCGTGAACTTGAAGGAGTGGGCCGCCTCCCAGGGCATCTCGTATGCGACG
>Ga0335078_10019022_pt1 | contig 10216 bp, 10 predicted proteins | sample Lox_Sample_32_FD_206711 | JGI IMG/M metagenome (GOLD analysis project Ga0335078, IMG submission 206711) | Soil microbial communities from Loxahatchee National Wildlife Refuge, Florida, United States - Lox_Sample_3.2 | ecosystem: Environmental > Terrestrial > Soil > Wetlands | place: USA...
CTCCACCACGTCCGCGAGCTGCTGAGAGTTGAACGACTTCATCCCTTTCTCCAGGACCTGACGAAGGACTTCTTCCTGCCCCAGATGCTGAAGGGTCGCCAACTCCTCGAGGCGAAGGCAATTCCTGCCATTGACGGTTATCTCCACGAACATTGCGGGCGGCTCCTTTTTTCGCCTTCGCAGTGGAAGAAGCTTAGCAGCTTCTTGAGCGCGGCGCGTGATAGGTTTCACCAGCGGATCTCCTGGCTGCATCTTAGCTCACCTTGCTCGGCCGGTCCTGAATAGATCCGCCAGTTGCTCGTACACCGCGGTTTCCTCGCCGAGTAGCTGCTTGAGCTTCGGGAGCATCGGTTCTACGTCGTACTCTGCCCTCTCGAACCGCACTTCCCTATTGGCCGTGTCGAGGATTGCGTAAGACGCGCGGGGGTCGCCGTCTCTCGGCATCCCCACGCTTCCCGGATTGACGATCCAGACCCGGCTATTCTTGACCTCGTATGGGACATGCGTGTGGCCGAGCAGCAGAAGGTCAGCGCCGCCTACATCGAGGTCGGAAGCTTCCTCTCGGGAGACATAACGATAGAGCTCGTCGTCTGGTGAGCCGTGGACGGCCGTTATCCTAAGGCCGTTGTAGTCGAGGTCGAGCCGACGTCCTGCCTTCTTCCCGAGCGCCTGCCGTGCCCTCTTAGGCATCCGGGCCACGGTGATTCGCTCCCGGGTAAGGACGGATGCGTCGTGCATCTCCGGGCTGCTCTTGCAGTCAACCCCGAATGCGGCCGCCACGTCGTGGTTCCCGAGAACCCTTCTCGCACGTACTTGATGGAGCCGCGCGTACACCTCGAAGGGGTACGGGCCGTAGTCCACCTCATCTCCCATGAAGAGTATCTCGTCGTAGGAGGCGGTACCCAGGACTCCCTCGAGCGCGGGCAGATTCCCGTGGACGTCTGAAATCAGGAGAATGCGCATGACGACCGAGTAACTAGAAGCCCGGCCTCCTTTTAATGGTAACGATAGTTACATCTGCGGGCGAGACTGGGTGTGTCCGATGCTCTGCATGAAGACACACTGCGCGATAGGGACGGACAGATCACGCGAAGAGTACCTGTAGTTGCCCAAGAGCGCCTTCTCCAGTCCCCTCACGAGCACAATCGGCGTCGACTCTGAGGCTTCGCCCATGAGTAGCTGGGCAGCAGAGCAAACGTCGTCAGCGATTGCCTGCCTGGTCACCTTCAGAGGGTTCCCGAAGAGGTCGGGCTTCCCTCTGAGGTCAAGGATTGCTTCAAGACCGGCGGCCGCCAGCGCTACTCCTGTGGTGCCCATCCTGGTAGGCATCAACCGGCTGTCTGAGACGACAACGCCGATCTGGACCCCCTGACTGGTCTTGAGGGCGTTCACGATCGCGGCGGCTGAGGTGAGCGGGCTCTTGGGATAGAGAACCACCCTGCCACGCTCGATATTGGATTTGTCGATGCCGGCGTTGGGCGTTAGGAGGCCATCTCGTAGCGTGAGGATGAAGCCCGGGACACCGCCGATTATCTCGTCAGACTCCTTTATGATGAGCTCGCAGAGCTCTGGAGGCACGTCGTACCTCTGGGAAAGCTCGCGGGCGCGCTCGCTCGGGGCCACCGCCTCGAGGGAGATCACGCGGCCTTCGGATATGGCCATGAACTTGCTCGAGACTACGAGGACATCCCCGTCGCGAACCTCTGCTCCTACGAGCCGGTCCACCAGGGCGCTCAGCTCAAAGGGTGAACTGACTCGCTTCGTCCTGACCGGCGCTAGCGTTATCATCGATACCGCCTCCTCCGCGGCGTCGGAGTCACCTGGCACGCTCCCTGTGAATACGTGTTCGTACTTCGCGCGTCCCCTCGTCTGTGACCACGCAGACCGCTCCTCGGGAGGATGATGAGACGAGTTTCGCGTATTTCGCGAAAGCGCCGCGGGTGTACCTCGGAGGAGGAGGTCTCCAGGTCTTTCTCCTCCTGCCGAGCTCGGCGTCCGAGAGCTCTACCGTTAGCGATCTCTTCGCAACGTCGATTGATATCATGTCCCCGTCCTTCAGAAGCCCGATTACTCCGCCGACGGCGGCTTCGGGGGCGATGTGTCCAATCATAAGACCGTGGGTCGCGCCCGAGAACCTCCCGTCGGTCAGCAGCGCTACAGAATCCTTGAGTCCCTGCCCCACCAGTGCAGCCGTGACCACGAGCATCTCGCGCATCCCCGGACCGCCCTTGGGGCCTTCATATCGAACGACCACCGTGTCGCCCGGGTTGATCTTCTTATCCACAATTGCCTGCCGGGCATCCTCCTCCCTCTCGAAGACCTTCGCAGGCCCGCGGTGCGAGTTCCTCGTCGAGCCCGCAGTCTTGAGCACACCTCCCTCGGTCGCGAGGTTTCCCTTGAGAATCGCGAAGCCCCCGGACTTCCTCACGGGGTTCGAGATTGGGTGAATGACATCCTGCCCCGCGGGCAGTTTAACGCCCTTCAACCTCTGGGAGATGGTCTCTCCGGTGACTGTACGCGCATCGCCGTGGACCATGCCGGCGTCGAGGAGCTGCTTCATGACGAGCTTGACCCCGCCGACCCGGTCTACGTCCGACATCACGTACTTCCCGGCAGGGCGCAGGTCCGCCAGCTCGGGCACACCCGCCCCGAGCTTGTCGATGTCGTCGAGCGTCAGTTTCACGCCAGCCTCGTAGGCTATGGCGAGGAGGTGAAGGACCGCATTGGTCGAGCCGCCCATCCCGGCGACGACCGCGATTGCGTTCTCAAACGCATCCCTTGTCAGCACGTCTCGCGGCCGGATGTTCTTCTTGAGCGCGTCCACGACTGCCCATCCGCTCTCATAGGCGACCCTCTTACGCCCCTTTCCCGGAGCGACAGGAGCTGCAGAGTTAGGGACAGTCAGCCCGATTGCCTCGAGGGCTGACGCCATCGTGTTCGCGGTGAACATCCCTCCACAGGCCCCGAAGGTGGGGCAGGCGTTGCACTCCAGATCCCTGAGTTGGGAGACGGTCATCGTCCCCCTCGAGACCTGGCCCATGGCCTCGAAGACGTCTTGTATCGTCACCTCGTTCCCGTTCCACTCGCCGGGCGGCGTGCTCCCGCCGTAGACGTAGACGCCGGGGAGGTTGATGCGCGCGAGCGCCATCGCCGAGGCTGGCTGCGTCTTGTCGCAGCCCCCTATGGTCACGAGCCCGTCGAATTGGTATCCCACCGCGCAAAGCTCGATGGAGTCGGCGATCACCTCCCTGCTGATGAGGGATGCCTTCATGCCCTCGGTCCCCATCGCCATGGCATCGTTGACCGCTATGGTGTTGAACTCGAGGGGCGTACCGCCCGCGTCCCTCACGCCTTTCTTCACGTCATTGGCCAGATCCTTCAAGTTGTAGTTGCAAGGCTGAGCCTCCACCCATGTGTTGGCGATCCCGATGATTGGTTTGGCAAAATCCTCGTCGGTGAGCCCGATGGCGCGAAGCATGGCGCGTTGTGGCGTCCTCTCGATGCCTGTCGTCAGCTTGGCTGGATGCACAGTCCCAGAAGGTCTCCTGTGGCTTTTTCAATGTAACGGTGATTACAAGCACGGCGTTCGATGGACGCAGAACGGCGTTTTGACCATGATTGAACCTCGCAGGAAAGCGCCACGCCATTTTCAACACGACCGACGCGTCGCGCGACCTGCCAGGCCTTGCAGCCTGCGACCAATGTCTATACCCGCTGCGTGGTGTTTTTATGCTGCAGCTGGCTCTTAACGGCACATGGAATCCAGTCCGTCGGAAGAAAGCAGGTTCCGAACCCCCCGGGGTTCGAATCCCGTCGGGCCCGCCAAAACAAACTGGAATGACCTCCGTTGAACGAAGATCCGTGAGTCGCTGGATATCCGGGCTTCTGAAGCTCCAATGCTCCGTGTCGTCGGACTCAGCACGCATGACGCGGTCAGTGCTAACACCTCTTGCGCTGCGAGATTCTCATCATTGGGAATTGTATCCTGCCTTTAAGAAAGGCGTCGCACTTGAAACCAGTGAACACGAATGACGGAGATTGAGGCGGGTGTAATAATAGTCGAACGTCCCGTTGATGTAGTTTGGAACTTCGTGACGGACCTCTCCAAACACTCCGATTGGTGCGCTGAAGGGGCGAAGGAGCAGCAGACTTCCCCGGGGCCGCTCGGCGTGGGAAGTACGTTCTTGGAGGGAACCCCAAACGGGAAGAAAGGTACGGGGCGGGTAAACGAATACGAGCCGAACAGAAAGGTGACTTTCGAGGCCACGTCAGGTCTTGAAAAGGGAACGAGAGTCAGTTACACTTTCGAGCCCATCGAAGGAGGAAGAAAGACCAGATTGAGGGAGGTCGTCCAATTCAGGCCAAACGGGTTCATGAGGCTCCTGACGCCATTCGTTTCTGGCAGAATCACGCGCCAGCTCCAAGCCTCTGCCGAGGGCGGATTCAGCAACCTGAAACGCATACTAGAGTCTCAAGCGCAAGTCGCACCCGCCTGATGCGACAGGCACCCTCAGAGAGGCGAACCGATCTTCAATTTCGGGCCCCCTTCAGCACCAAAAACGCTCCGAGCCCCGTCGGGCCTGCGTCAAGCTCCGCTTCCTACTATTGCGGTCTACTACCCCTACCTCAGGGACTGCCAGATCCCAACCACATTTCCTTCGGTGTCCTTGATGTAGGCCACGTAGCCAATCGCTAGGAACTTCTGCTTCTCCTTCAACAACTTCCCTCCGGCCTTCAGCACCTTTTTCACCGCTTCGTCTGCGTCGTCGACCGTGATAGTTATTGAGGTGACGCTGGCATTTGTGGAATTTCTCTTGATTATTCCGCCGTTGGTCCCCCCTACCGGTTGCCTGTTCTCGTCAGTCTTCACAGAGTCGGCCATGGCGTATTCCATTCCCGGCACGTCCTTGATCTCCCATCCGAAGACAGAGCTGTAGAACTTCTTGGCGCGAGCCATATCATCCGCAGGAATCTCGAAGTGTTGGACCTTGTCCATGCTCGCAGGGTGGCGCTCGTGTCTTGATTAATGCTCTTCAACGAGGATAAGAAAGTTCCGAGAGGATTCGCTTCAGAAACCAAGTGTATCTCGTCGGGCCCTCTACGATGCGGCCCCGACTGTGCGGGTATAATTGCCCACCTATCGGCCATTTCTGCCTCCTTTAGACACATAGAGCATAAAACGCGCTTTATTTTGAAGTGGTGCCCCGGGCAGGATTCGCACCTATCATGCACGCTCTGCAACCCCGTGGGGGATGAGCGACCTCGCGCTTCTGTAGAGACAATAACCGGCGATAGCCAAGCCTGCAAACGTTTCAATCGGAGCAGGCGTGATACCGACGAGGGCGACTGCAACTACGAAGGCGGCGAACCACTTCAGGCTCCGACGCAGGAACACGTCCCTGGTCCTGTAAGCACTGATGGGGAGTGCTACGGCGCCGACAATCACGACGATGAAAGCTGGCACATTCCAGACCCCGAATCCAAATCCGAGATTCGCAATGTACTGTGGTTCAGTGCCGGTCGTAATTTGATAGTATGAGGCAACCGAGATTGCTAATGTGGTCACTGCGACCAAGACGAACCACACGACGATTCTGACCTCCCGCCACCGAAGGATGTCGCGAGGAGAGGGGTCCGACTTTCTGGCCGCGAGAACGGATGAGTCGACCCAATAGAAGAGCATTATCATGACTATGCCCACAACGGCCGCGAAGAGGCCGTAGTCATGCATCACGCTGAGCGTAGCAAATCCCCCCAAAAAGAGCAAATTCCAGGCGAGCGAGACAAGGCCTATTCCGAGAGCTTGGTTGCGGTAGGGCCGGACTGACAGAGCGCGTCTGATCCCGACGGCCAGGTAAATCGTGTATGCGAAGATTGAGAATTGAATTATCAGTAGAGCGGCGGTGACCATTAAGGTGACGGTGCCTATGTCTGTCAATTGCCACCACCAGCGTCGCGGGAAGAATTGTCCACGAGCCTCTTGACGAGTTCCTTTTCGTAGGCTATTCGTACCTTGATCACTTCTCCTCCTCTGCCCCGCTGTCCCGGAAAGAATCGGGTTTCAACCAGACCGCTCGAGAGCAACTCTTTCATTATCGGCCCAAACCTTCCCCCTTCTCCGTAGAACGAAGCTCTCGGCACGCCAGTCGCTTTTGATATTGTCACCCGGGTCCTCCACCCTGACTGCTCGATTGCCAGTTTGGACGCCGCATAGTCGGCGATGAAAGATTTCACGAGGAAGTCGAAGACAACCTTCGCATCGGGGCCGGTGAGAATTGGACCACGGGCGGGTTCCAAATGGGCACTTACCTCAGCTGCGGGCACGTAAGGTCCGAGCTGCACATCGTCCCCTAGGAACGCCCGTTTGAGCTGTATCCCTGTTCGTGCAAAAGAAAAGGTGTAGTACTCTTGGTCGGGATTCGCCCCCTTCATTTTTCCGACCCTAAGAAGTGGAAGTATTTTCAACCCAGCTTTGTACAAGCTCAGTTCAATGAACCCGTCGAAAAGCTGTTGCATTGCGACTTGAATCTGGATTGGGTGCATCCCCTCTTCCATAGTGGCAAGCAACACCGCGTCATGCGCTTTGACCTCCACGATGAGCCGGTCAACAAACCTGTAAGCAGTCTCGGGGGAATTCAGCATGAGGACGGATGAAAGTATGTCAGCGATAATCCTCACTCTGCGGCTGCCGCTCCGCCCCAAGAGTCCTCTAACTTGATCGAGCAGACTTGACAGATCGTTGATGTCTAGCTTGATCTCGCCCCCTTCCCTGGCCAGCCAGACAAGAGATCCCGAGGACGTGGTTGTTTCGAACGCTCCTTCGTCCTCCTCAACTTCGCGCTTGGACAGCCTTGTCAGGTACAGGCAAGAGTCTCCGTCCAGAAGTCCGGACTTGGCAAACCAATACCCGAAGTCTTCCTTGTTTATTCCAGGAGGACCGATTATCAGAATCGCGGACCTTTCCGGGTAGCCTTTTCCGCCCAATATTCCATCGAGGGTCGGGACGCCGGATGATGGCAACGGTCCCCCTCACAATGTCACCGCCTACGAGATAAGCATGACCTTGTGCGGTGCTCGGGGGAAAAGGACTGAATTCCCCGCTCCTCTCAATCAAACGGCGGTAAGATGTTTTTACTTCTGACGAATCTCTTGGATTTGCACTCGAATGGGTTCCTATGGGACAGAATGGACCCGATAAACTCCGGAAAAATGGTCAATTAATTTTCTGGTTGATTAGACGCAGGTGAGAACGACGAGCCAGACAAGGGCTAGGCCAACAATCTCGCGTAAGTCGCTCATGTTTCTCGTGCCCTTCCTGGGTCTACTCTACGCCGGAATCCGTCACTTCTACGCCCTGCTACTAGTTTATCCGAGTAGCACTCTCATGTATGCGGTTCTTACCGTCATTCCCCTTATCGGGGCGTTCGCTGTCTTAAGGGGCGGCCGAATGGGGTATCTTGTTGCTACCGTCATAGGTCTATTTTTCGTCCTCGCCGAAGGTCAACTAGTGCCTGGCACCTTCAGCGCCGTAACGGTGCCATCTTACTTTCTGACCTTCGTCACGGGAGTTCCAATCTTGATGGCGGCATTAGTCTACTCCATCCTGGGATTGAGGCAAGTTTGGAACTCAGCAGGTCCATTAAGCCCTTCCAGGATGATACCTGCGTCCAGTTTCGTGATCCTGTTGGCGGTTGGATTCATTCTGGGCGGGGTCACCGTTGGGTCATTTGCCGCTCAGACGGAAATGGGACTTGCTCGCGGCGGGTCTGGTGCGGCGGCGGACATAACAATCGTGCAGGGCGCTGGGAACCCGAACAACGGACAATTCTTCACGCCGAGCTTCTATAATGTGACGGTTGGATCTACGGTAACCTGGGTGAACCGCGACGGAACTACCCACACGGTGACGAGCACGAAGGGGGTGTTTGATTCTGGGCCGATGCCTCCAGGCGCCTCTTTCAGCTATACATTCACGAAACCAGGCACGTACGGTTACAGTTGCTCATATCATCCGTTCATGACGGGAACAATCGTTGTAAGCTCCGGCTGAGGTGCGCATCTCGCGGCCAATTTCTACCTCATTTAGACAAATAGAGCGTAAGACGCGCTTATCTTATGAGATGTGCCCCGGGCGGGCATACCACCATCTGAGTCGAATCCCCAGGTACTTGGGAGGCCTAGCGGCGAGTGTCTTCTCGAATCCCCCTGCAGTCCTTCCCGATGAGTTCTACTTGGTTCGGACGATTGCACAAAGGTCGTCTGAATGGATGTTCAGACCGATGTTCGTAAGATTGGTAATATGTTCGCTTGCAACCAAGTAGACGATCTCGCAGATTTCGCGCTCGGAATAAAACCGACTCAGGCGAGCAAAGGTGCTCGGGTCAACCCTCTTTTCTTCCGTGAGCTCCGTCGTGTAGTCCAGTGCCGAGCGTTCTGCTTCGGAAAAAAGAGCGCTGGTCTTGTAGTCTTCCAGCTCATTCCATTTATCTGCATTCATCGATGCCTTGAGGGCATAATACCGATTGATGTCGATACAGGAAGAACAGACGTTGATCTGGGCCACTCGCGCGCGAATCAACATCGCCGTCATCTGTGGTAGCACCAGCTTCTTGTCCAGGCCATACACCTTGCCGTAGAGCTGGCCGAACGCGGGCGGCAAACGGGCACCAAACACCTTGATGGGAGTGAACTTTTCGCCGACTTGGCGCCGCGAAAAGAAGTACACCATTTTCATCATCACCCCCGAGGGCTTTTCGATGGGAGCAAGGAAAGGTGCGCCCTCTACCCGAGGGGGAAAACGCTCGTCGGGGGTCTGGTTGCGGACTTGGCTGCTCATGTCCTTTCTATTAGCCTCACACGCATTTATTCCGCTCCCTAGAACGAACAGGAATTCCGACAGACTTAAGGAAGTTGCCTAGTCTTACGAGGATGGATTGCTGAACCTAGACGACCTTGATTTACGGATAATCAAGGAGCTTGGAGGCTCCAGCCCACCCAAGTGGAACGTGAGGGAGTCATTCTCGAGCATTTCAAGGAAACTAGGAGTCGATGAGGAAACAGTTAGGATGCGGGTCAACAAGGCGAAGGAACGCGGATTTCTTCCAGCTTGGCGCGTCTTGGTCAATCCCTTGCTGATCAATTGCCGTGAGGCGAATCTTGACCTGGACGTGAATGATGAGCAACACAAGGCCGATGCTATTTCGCAAATCAGGCTTGTGGATGGGGTCTACAGTATTGTCGATTTTCGAGGTAAAGAAGTCTTGATTCTAATGTACCACGAAAATACCGAGACTCTGCAGAGCAGTGTCCAGCTGATAGAATCAATATGTGAGTCGTCACGGTTGGCTATTTGGAATCGCCCATTCCCCCGGCCGGATGTGCAAATGAGCCATCTTGACTGGAGGATCATCGATTCAATGCGGGATGACGCGTGGAGGGATCTCGATGAAGTAGCAAAATCGCTTGACGTGTCCGCTCGCACTGTCCAGAGAAGATTGTCTGCGATGACGGAGGGGAAAGCGGTTTATCTCTCGCGGCCGCCAAACGTGAGTGCGGTTGGGGGATTGATGTGCAATTTCCTTGTCTTCTGCCCAGACCCGGGCAAGAAAAGGGCTGCCGACTCTGCAATCCACTCAACTTTCAGCAGGATAGGTTCCTCTGACACCTCGCCGGAACAATTCTCCTCTTTCGGAATATGGTGCGAGAACTTCTCCGAAGCCGACATAGTGACAGAGAAGCTGAAACTCATGGATGGAGTGCAGAGCGTAAGAATGCGAGTAGTGAGGCAAATCATCGTCGTCCAAGATTGGCTCAAAAGTCAAATCGCCGTCCGACTCTGACTCTCCGGCTGGAATCCACTTTGAAACCTGCTGAGGGGACCCACCAGGCCCGCTCAAGATTGTCGCGAATTGGATTGTGCGGCTCCTTCCAGCGGGTATAATGCCCCGCCTATCGACCATTTCCGCCTCCTTTAGACAAACAGAGCGCAAAAGGCGCTTATTTTATGGATGGTGCCCCGGCGGGCATATGACCATCTGGAGCGAATCCCCATTCATTAGATGCGCCGCGATGAGCAGCCTGATCAAACCGATCGATTCAGCACTAGTTCCGTTCTACCGGCGGAAGCAACCCGTCATGAGCTCTTCTTGCCGCGATGGCGGAATCGCCTCATCCTCTCTTGAGCCTTCGCCACCGTACGAGTAACTCCAATGCAAAG
>Ga0335078_10019023_pt1 | contig 10216 bp, 7 predicted proteins | sample Lox_Sample_32_FD_206711 | JGI IMG/M metagenome (GOLD analysis project Ga0335078, IMG submission 206711) | Soil microbial communities from Loxahatchee National Wildlife Refuge, Florida, United States - Lox_Sample_3.2 | ecosystem: Environmental > Terrestrial > Soil > Wetlands | place: USA: Florida...
GCCATCGCCGTCGGAGCGACTATCCAGCTTCGCGACGGCGACGTGAGTTTTCCCAGTCATCGCGACTTCGCCGCCTGGGTGATTCGCGGCTTCACGCTCACGGAGATCTTTCTCAACTGGCTGGCCCGCGGCAACGGTCCTTCGCGCGGACGCGAGAATACCGGTCACTTTGGCGACGTCAGGCGCGGCCTGATTCCCATCATCTCGCCGCTCGGCGACACCTGCCCACTGGCGTGCGGCACCTCGCTTGTTCAGAAGCAGCGCGGCAAAGGTGAGGTGAGCGTCGTCCACTTCGGCGAAGGCACCACCAGCCGCGGCGACGTTCACGAGGCTATGAACATGGCGGCGGTCTGGAAGTTGCCGCTGATCTTCATCTGTAACAACAACGCCTACGCTTATTCCACGCCGACCCACCAGCAATACGCGGTCGAGAACCTGTCGGTACGCGGACCAGCGTATGGAATGCCGGGTGTCACCATCGACGGCAACGACGTTCTGGCGGTCTACGAATCGGTCGGCGAGGCGATCGAGCGGGCGCGGGCAGGGAAGGGGCCCTCCTTCATCGAGTGCAAGACGTTTCGCATGACGGGACATTCGGCCCATGACGCTGCCGAGTATGTGCCGACGGAGTTGTTTGAGGCGGCCGCCAAAACCGATCCGGTAACTCGCTTCGAGAAGCTGATGCTCGCTCGCAAGATCGTGACGCCCAAGGGGCTGCGCGAGATGGAGAAGCGGATCGCGCACGAGATCCAGGAGGCAGGAGCCTTCGCCGAATCGAGTCCGATGCCGGAAGGGCGGGAAGCCGTCGAAGGAGTTTATTGCGAAGAGCACTGTTATTGGGCTCGGTCCGTTATCCGAGGCCCGTTGTCAGTTGCAATCTCGAACGCCGGACAGCGGACAACTGACGACTGACAACGGACAACTGACCGCCACCTGATCGTGAGGTCTAACCGATGGCCGTACTGACGCATCTTGAAGCAATTCGCCAGGGCATCTGGGAAGAGATGGAACGCGACCCGTCGGTGTTCCTGATCGGCGAGGACATCGGTGTGTACGGCGGAGCTTTCAAGGTGACGCAGGGGATGCTGGAGAAGTTCGGCGCCGATCGCGTGATCGATACGCCGATCTCGGAATCTGCCATTGTCGGCGCGGCGGTGGGCGCGGCGCTGATGGGGATGCGACCCGTGGTCGAGATGCAGTTCATGGACTTCATCGCGTGCGGATTCGACCAGATCGTCAACATGGCCGCCAAAATTCATTACCGCTGGGGCCCGGCGGTTCCGATCGTGATCCGCGGACCCTCGGGCGCCGGGGTCCATGGCGGGCCTTATCACTCGCAATCGAACGAGATGTGGTTCGTCCACACTCCAGGTCTGAAGGTGGTCGTCCCGGCGACGGCTTATGATGCCAAGGGGCTGATCAAGGCATCGATTCGCGACAATAACCCCGTGATCTTTTACGAGCACAAGTTCCTCTACCGGCGCATCAAGGACGAGATCCCCGCGGACGATTACATTGTGCCCCTTGGCAAAGCGCGCGTCGCCCGAGAAGGCACGGATATCAGCGTGATCACTTATGGTGCTATGGTCTGGACGGCGCTCGACGCCGCCGAGGAGTTGGAGAAGGAAGGCATCTCTCTCGAAGTGATCGATCTACGGTCGCTGCTACCGTACGACGAGGATGCAGTGCTCGAAAGCGTGCGAAAATGCAGTAAGGTGATCCTGCTGCACGAGGACACCCGGATCGGTGGCTTCGCGGGGGAGCTGGCCGCCGTAATCGCGGAGAGGGCGTTCGACGATCTGGACGGACCGATTGTGAGAGTCACCGCGCCCGACACGCCGGTGCCTTTTTCGCCGCCGCTCGAGGAGTACTTCCTGCCGAACGCGAAGAAAGTTGCAGATGCAGCGCGGAAGTTGGCGGCGTATTGAAAGCAGTCGAAGGTCGAAAGTCCAAGGGCAGTTTGTGTGTGAGGAGACGATGGCAACTAACGTCATCATGCCCCAAATGGGGGAAAGCATCGCCGAAGGAACCGTCACCAAGTGGCTGAAGAAGGTCGGTGACAACGTCGAGCGCGACGAGCCGCTCTTTGAGATCTCGACCGATAAGGTCGACGCCGAGATCCCATCGCCGGCCGCCGGCGTGCTCACCAAAATCCTTGTTGGCGAGAACCAGACCGTAGCGGTTAACGTCATCGTGGCGGAGATTGATGGACAGGGGTCGGCGGTTGCAGCGGGGGAACCAGAGCCATCCCCTCAGCAGGCAGGGTCTGCCCCTCCTACGCCGCCCGCTCCTTCGAGTCCGCCAGTTTCGGGTGGGATTCCCACCCCGGCACCCGTGCCCGCGCCTGATGGCGATGCTCGCCCCACCTCGCAATCTGCGGGTCCGGGTCTTCAGCCAGCCGCAGCTTCGGCAGAGGGAGCAAGTGCTGATGAAAGCGTGGCAGCGACGGACGGAGGTAATGGACACAAGATTCGTTCGTCGCCGCTTGTGCGGCGGATTGCAAAAGAGAATCAGGTCGACTTGAGATCGGTGAAGGGCACCGGCCTAGGTGGAAGAATCAGTAAGAAGGACATTCTGGCCTATGTCGCCGCAGGTCCTTTCACACCGCCTGCCCCTGTGCCGCCTCAGGTCACAACACAGCCGGTTCCCGTACCCAGTCAACCATGGCCGCAGCGAATGCCTGCTTCTCAATCTGCCGCTCAGGCGGAGCCCCTGCAGACGCCGTCACCCGCAGCTTGGGCCGGACAGACCCAGGTTGTGCCCATGACGCCGATGCGCAAGCAGATCGCCGAGCACATGATCTTGAGCCGGCGCACCTCAGCTCATGTCACCACGGTATTCGAGGTCGAGATGACGCGAGTCCACGAGACACGCGCGCAGAATGCGGCGGAATTCGAACGGCGCAACGGTCAGAAGCTCACGTTCACCCCGTTCTTTGTGAGGGCCGCGGTGGAGGCGATCAAACAGTATCCGATCTTCAATGCTTCGGTTGACGGAGATAACGTCATCTACAAGCGCGACTTGAACATCGGTATCGCGGTGGCGCTTGAGACCGGATTGATTGTGCCGGTGGTAAAGCATGCCGACGAGAAGAACTTTCTCGGCGTCGCGCGTACCGTCACCGATCTTGCGGAGCGCGCGCGAAGCAAGCGGCTGAATTTCGACGAGGTGCAGGGCGGAACGTTCACGATCACCAATCCCGGCGTATTCGGCAGCCTGTTCGGAACGCCGATCATCAATCAGCCGCAGGTGGCGATTCTGGGCGTGGGTGTGATCGAGAAGCGTGCCGTGGTCCGAAATGATGCGATTGCCATCCGGCCCATGGCTTACCTCGCGCTTTCCTTCGACCATCGCGTGATCGATGGCGCCATGGCCGACCAGTTTATGGTCAGGGTGAAGACCGTGCTCGAAAACTGGAGCGAAGCGGTTCTGTGAAAACCGCTTGATTTCGGATGGTGGAGGCCGTCCCTACGTCCGAAGCAGGATCGTTTCGCTGTATAGTTTAGGCGTGGAGGCGATGTCCCGGGCGTCATTTCCGGGCGCGGTCATCCGTAGCACATGAAGGTAGCGCCGTGGGCCAAGGCCCTGAACCGGCGCCGGAGGGGTACAAATGGGTACGGCCGAACCTGTTGTCGTTGTTCCTCAAGAGCAGCCTTCGATGTCATTCTTCTCCAGAGTTGTGGGCGTGTTTTTCTCTCCCGGAGAAACTTTCGATGACATTGTGCGCAAACCAAACATCCTGGCGCCGCTGATTGTCGGAATCCTGAGCACGGTCGCCTTCAGTGAAGTGATGCTGGCAAAGATCGGCATGGAGCGCATTGTTCGCGCGCAACTGGAACAGAGTGGCAGAGCTTCGAGCATGACGCCCGACCAGATAGAGCAGGCCGTATCGCAAGGCGCGAAGTTCGGCGCGATCTTCACTCACCTGATCGGCCTCCTCGCCGTGCCGATCGTCCTGCTGATCATCGCTGCTGTGGGACTCGGGATCGTCAACCTCGTTTTTGGCTCAAAAACCAAGTTCTCGACCGCCTTCTCTGTCACCGCCTACGCCAATATGATCGGCGTCCTCGGGACCATTCTGGGCATCGTCATGATGCTTGTCGGGGATCCGGATCACTTCAACGCCAACGCCCCCGTGCCAACCAGCCTCGGCTTCTTTATGGATCAGGCGCACACCTCCAAGGCGCTGTTCGCCCTCGCCAGTTCCCTCGACCTGTTCACATTCTGGTTTATGGCGCTGCTGGGGATCGGCTTCGCGGCCGCGACGAACCGCAAGGCCAAATCGAGCTCCGTTTTCTTTGCGTTCTTCGCCGTCTGGGCGCTGTATGTGCTCGCCAAAGTCGGACTCGCGTCGATCTAAAAAGGATTCAGGAACCGACTGCTGTAGCCGCGCTGTCCTCAGCGCCGAGGCTGATTTAGGGCGGCGGTGGGCACGCCGCCGCTACAGCACCAAGGAGCGAGTTGGCATTCGAAGTCACCCATCGGGATCCTGGCACGCATGCGCGGGCCGGGATCCTTCACACGCCTCACGGTACCATCGAAACTCCCGTTTTCATGCCGGTCGGCACGGCCGCCACGGTCAAGGGGCTCAGCCAGGAAGAACTCGAACGCCTCGGCGTCCAGATCCTGCTCGGCAACACCTACCATCTCTACTTGCGTCCCGGCCACGAACTCATTCGCGACCTGGGCGGCCTGCATCGATTCATGAGCTGGCCCCGTGCGATTCTGACCGATAGTGGCGGTTACCAGATCATGAGCTTGGAGGGTTTGGGCAAAGCCACCGAAGACGGATACGAGTTTCGCTCCCATCTTGATGGTTCGCGGCATTTTCTGACTCCCGAGAGCGCGGTGGAAGTCCAGATGGCCTTGGGCTCCGACATCATGATGGTGCTCGACCACTGCGTAGAGTATCCGTCGAATCCAGAGGTCACTGCCGCCGCGATGCGGCGGACGAGTCGATGGGCAAGGAGATGCCGGCAGGCGTTTGTCAGTTCTGCAGTTAGGAGTTCGGAGTTAGGAGTTGCTGCGGTTTGGAACTTCGAACTTGGGACTTCCAACTCCGAACTTCGACAGCCGACCCCCCTTCCCACTCCCGCTCTCTTCGGCATCGTCCAGGGCGGCATCGATGCCGGTCTGCGGCGGCAGAGTGTCGATGACTTGGTGGAAATCGGTTTCGACGGCTACGGGATCGGCGGAATCTCGGTTGGCGAGCCGAAGGCCGCCACCTACGACACCGCAGAGTTGACGGCTTCGCTCTTGCCGGAGGACCGGCCGCGGTATCTCATGGGCGTCGGCACACCGCAGGACCTGATCGAGTGCGTGGCGCGAGGCGTCGACATGTTCGACTGTGTCATGCCGACCCGCGAGGCCCGGCACGGCGCAATCTTTACTTCCCAGGGACGGCTGAACATCAAAAGCGCCCGCTACGCCCGCGATACCGGCCCCCTCGATCCCGACTGTTCCTGCGCAGTCTGCGCCCTCTACAGCCGTGCTTACCTGCGCCACCTTTTTGCCACCCGGGAATTCCTGGGCCCGGCACTCGCCACGCGCCACAATCTGCACTTTTATCTTGACACCATGCGGGAAATTCGTGACGCTATTCGATCCGGAGAGTATAATAGGGCAAGGCTCAGGATATGTTCCGGGCCGCAGTCGGCAGAGACTCCGGACTCCTGAGGGAGTTGGGGGAGGTCAGGTTCCTCGCCGGTCCCCGGCGGGTTTTCACCAAGTTCTCGGGCCGCGTACGCGGCGGATCGGCCACATGCAACTTAACTGTCTCCTCTTCGCGGCTTCGCCCAGTTCCGGATTCGTGCAGCTACTTCCGTTCGTTCTCATCTTCGGGGTCTTTTACGTTCTGCTGATCCTTCCGCAACAACGGCAGCGAAAGAAGACCCAGGAGATGCTGGCAAATCTGAAGAGCGGAGATCGCGTCGTGACCTCGGGCGGGATCTACGGGACCATTGCCGGATTCCGTGACACCGTCGTGCAGCTCCAGATTGCAAACCAGGTGCGGATTGAAGTCTCCCGGTCTGCGATTACCGGTCTGCAGCCGAATGAGGCGGAGGCGGATGCCTCCAAGAAGAAGTCCTGAGATCGCAATCGGAAAGGCAATTAAAGGATGGAGAAGATTCGCACTCGGGCGATCGTGATTCTGGCCGTAGTCCTGGCATGCGTGGTTGGAATCGTCGGTTTACCCAAAAACGTTCAAGACTTGAGACAGAACATCCGCGACCGGATTCATCTTGGCCTCGATCTTCGGGGCGGCACCCATCTGGTCTTGCAGGTGCACGTCGACGACGCAGTGAATCTGGTCTCGGATCAGGCCCTCCAGCGCCTGCGCCAGAATTTTCAGTCCAAGAATATTCCCTATCTGGACGTCCACAAAATCGATGAAACCCACATTCTCGTCAAAGGCGTGCCGCAGAATCGCCTGGCGGACGTCCAAAGGCTGGTCAGCGATCAATTCTCGGATTGGACCCTCGACGCCGTCCCCGGGGATCCCAACGCGCGCGAACTTTCGATGAAGACGACCGCAATCGTGCAGGTCAAGAATGATACTCTCGACCAGGCTCGCGACACCATCGGCCGTCGCGTGAATGCTCTGGGCGTAACGGAGCCGGAAATCGCGAATTACGGAAGCCAGGGCGACTACGAACTCGTGGTCGAGCTTCCGGATGTAACCGATCCCACCCGAGTCAAGGACATCATTCAGCAGACAGCGCTGCTTGAGCTCAAAATCGTCCAGGATGGTCCGTTTCCTTCGCGGGAAGCGGGGCTCGCCGCACACGGAGGAGTATTGCCGCCGGAAAGCCAGCTGCTGCCGGGACAGCCGGACTCTGGAGACGCCAACTCCGGCTCGGGCGACGTGTGGTATATCGTCAATCAGATTGCCGCTGTTACCGGGCGTGATCTGACCGGCGCCCAGCCTTCGCAAGACGAGACGGGGCGTCCCGATATCGATTTCACCCTTACTCGGGACGGCGCCTCGGCATTTGGCCAAGTTACGGGTTCGAACATCGGTAAGCGACTGGCGATCGTTCTCGACAACCGCGTGATCTCCGCGCCCGTGATCGAGAATCAGATCCGCGATCGCGGCATGATCCACGGCTCGTTTACCACACAGCAGGCCTCTGATCTTGCGTTGGTCCTGCGATCCGGATCCCTGCCGGCGTCGATTTCGACCATGCATGAGGAAGTGGTAGGGCCATCCCTCGGCGCAGATTCCATCCGCCACGGGGTCTGGGCCTGCATCGTCGGTTTTATAGCGATCATGGGCTTCATGCTCGTGTACTACCGCGGGGCAGGCATCAATGCGGATGTGGCACTGATCCTCAACCTGATCATTCTAATCTCGATCCTCGGTTACTTTGGGGCGACCCTGACGCTGCCGGGAATCGCCGGAATCATCCTTACGGTCGGCATGGGAGTAGACTCTAACGTTCTTATTTTCGAGAGGATACGAGAGGAACTGCGGGCCGGCAAGGCGGTTACGGCGGCGGTGGCAGGCGGATTTGAGCACGCCTTCGTGACCATCATCGATACCCATGTGACTACCGTGGTTTCGGCTGCCATTCTGTTCACCTTCGGCACCGGGCCGATTAAGGGTTTCGCCGTAACCCTGACCATCGGACTCATCGCGAACCTGTTCACGTCGGTATACGTCTCGCGCGCGATCTTCGATTTCGGGTTGGTCAAGCGCAGGGTGGGTCAGGCGCTGAGCATCTAGTTTCGTGTTGTGATGAGCAAAAGGTTATTGCCCAACGAAGTTCGGACATGCGTTGGAATCAATGCGATGGTGAGAGAATTCCCGGGCACAACACCGACGGCTTCTCGCGGACTGGGTTGCGAGTGGCGCCCCGGGTACGCCAGGTCATTTTGCCGCTCTGTGGCGCTTTTCGAATGTCCCAAATTCTGATTTGAACCGGTTTTGTAATTGGAACCTGGTTTCTTCGCCCGGTGTCGAATCAAGGTAAGGAATATTGAATGGAGTTTTTTCACGAGCCGAAGTTTGACTGGATGGGGAAGAAGTGGTACTTCATCAGCGCCTCCCTGTCCCTGGCGGTGCTTGGCATCGCTTCCATGTTCTGGCACCACGGCCTTGCTTACGGAATCGACTTCCGGGGCGGCACGGCGGTCTACGTGAAGTTTGCCCAGACGCCCAATGTCGATGCGATCCGGCACGAGTTGGACGCCGTAAATCTACAAGGCAACCAGGTTGTACAGTACGATACCGCGGACAAACATGAGTTCATCATAAGCCTTGACCTGCGGACCACTTCCTCCGCAAGCGCTCTCGATGTTGGGAAGCAGGACATCATCGGGGTACTCGGAAAGCTCTACGGGAGCGGTCCCGAGGGGAAGACCGATTTCAATAATGCCAGCGCCTCGACCATAGCTGATCACCTGATTACAGCGGACCCCCTCGGCCTGGCCTCCAAGGGGACCGAGGCGGCCACGAAGCAATATGAGGACTTGGCGACGGCCATGGTCAATTACCGAAAAAGCCCGGCGCGCGGCGGCCTGATCAACTCCTTCAATGACCTGAAGAGTGTGCCCGGCGTCGCGCAATCGGTGATTGATGCGCTCAACCACGATTTCTACTTGTCGGGTTACTCAGTCTTTGATACGGAGGTGGTGGGCCCTAAGGTCGGCGCCGATTTGCGCCGTCAGGCCCTCTACGTTACATTGGCTGGCTTGGGCGCAATGCTCATTTACATCTGGTTTCGGTTTGAGCTAATCTACGGCGTCGCCGCCGTGATCGCGACGTTCCACGACGTCATCATCACGCTGGGGATCTTCTCCCTGCTGGGGAAGGAGATTACGCTGACCGTAATTGCGGCCTTGCTGACGCTGGTTGGCTACTCCATGAACGACACGATAGTCGTTTTCGACCGCATCCGCGAAAACGTGAAGCTCAACCGCCGCCAGAATTTCAAGGACCTCGTGAACCGCAGCATCAATCAGACGCTGAGCCGGACGATTCTGACGTCGGGCTTGACGTTTCTCGCCGTTCTTTCGCTCTACCTTTTTGGCGGCGAGGTCATTCACGGATTCGCGCTGGTGCTGGTGATCGGCGTGATCATTGGCACTTATTCTTCTTTCGCAATCGCCAGCCCGGTGGTATTGTTCTGGCAGCAGCGCGCCGCCACGCCGGGCGGATTGCCCGAGAAGCCGCGGCCCGCGGCCGAAAAGGCGCGGCCGGCGCGGGCAATTGATCGGGAGGCAGCAAGCGCGCGGCGTTAGTTAACGAGGCCGCGGCACCTACTGACCGGAGGTAGCAGCCATGGCTATGTTCGATGAAACGTTGCTCGAATCATCTGAGAAACGCGGGCCGGTGCTCACGTCGATTCATTGGCTTATTACCATAGGCGCCGGCGTCCTCGGCTATATCCTGGGGTACTTCACCCTGCCCTTGATTTTCGCTGGCACCGAGGGCGGCGCCCTCGCGACCCAGTGCCTTACCATCGCCATCGTGCTGGGTTTCTGGGCCATGATGATCTGCTATGTCTGGTCTGACACCGGACATCTCGGATTCAGCCGCCCGCTCTGGGTTGCGATTACCGTCATCCTTCCGCTGCTCGGTTTCGTCCTCTACCTGATGTACTCGGCTTCGAAAAGCGGCGATTGGAAGCGGGCGACCATGCCGATCGCCTATCTGTTCGAGGCGATTCTGCTCGGCGCGATCATTCTTTACCCGCTGATGTACACCCAGACTTTGCCGCAGGCCCAGTTGATGACCATGCTGGTTGCGCCGCCGCCGCCGCCGCCACCACCACCACCGGCCCCGCCCGCCCCCAAGGTTGTCATCCATCACGTTTCCATGGAAGATCTGTTGAAGGCGCCCACCGTTATTCCCAAGACGATTCAACAGATCAAGGAAACGCCTGAGGCGCCGCAAGCCGCCGGAGTTGTCGGCGGCGTGCCGGGCGGCGTGCCCGGTGGAAGCATGGGCGGTGTTATCGGCGGCATGGTTGGCGCACCCCCGCCGCCGCCGCCGAAGCCGGCCGCTCCCAAGCGCATCACGGTTGGCGGACAGGTCGAGGAATCAAAAAAGATCTACGCCCCGCCGCCGGAGTACCCGCAGATTGCCAAGATGGCTCGAGTCCAGGGTCTGGTGCGCCTGGCAGCTGTCATCAGCAAGGACGGTACGATTCAGGACTTGCATCTGATCAGCGGCCCGCCGCTCCTGGTGAATGCCGCCATGCAAGCCGTCTCG
>Ga0335078_10019024_pt1 | contig 10216 bp, 6 predicted proteins | sample Lox_Sample_32_FD_206711 | JGI IMG/M metagenome (GOLD analysis project Ga0335078, IMG submission 206711) | Soil microbial communities from Loxahatchee National Wildlife Refuge, Florida, United States - Lox_Sample_3.2 | ecosystem: Environmental > Terrestrial > Soil > Wetlands | place: USA: Florida...
GACGCGGGAAGGGAATCATCGCGCGATACCGGCGGGGGCGCAACCGGTTGAGGACGAGGACTTCGTCAAGGTGAAACCGGGACGCATGCAGGACTTCATGGCGATGTTCAACAAATACGACAAGCCAGTATACGAGAAACTGGTGGCCGACGGCACGATCTACGCGTATGAGATGGACACCGAGGCAGTGCACACGGGCGAGCCGGGCGCGACATGGACGATCGTAACGATGCCCGACCTCGGGACGAAGGACAAGGTAGACAAGGCATTTGACGAAGCTGAGAAGGCGATACCGGAGGCGGAGCGCAACATACTCGAGAAGCTGTATCTCGATGTCGCGATGCCCGAGACGCACCGGGACGACATTGCGACGAGCGTCGTGATCAAGGTGAAGTAGGGGCGACGGCGGGGCGCCGTTATCGGAGTCCCGTCCCCTTAAAGAAGCAGTAGCAGAAAGTCCCATCGGCTTCGGTGGCGCGGTACATGTCGGCAATGCCTTTGTCCCATGTAGCCGCGTCCACCAGACCGAGGGAGAGCGCCTGGTGGCGAACGCCTTCCACCATGGCGATGAAGGTGTTCTTCGAGAAGCTCTCCACCTGCCGGGGCCGGCTGGAATCGACATAGACCATGCGCGGGCTTACGCGCACTTCCCGGAAGCCGGCGGCAGCCAGCAAGGGATAGAGGCGGCGGCCGATGAGGGAATCTCCGCCGAGCCGGGCCTGGATCTCCATGAGGCACTGCACGGCGCGGGTAGCTTCGGCAGTCTGAGGATGGCAATACCAGGAACCGTGATCGCCCTCGATCGCGGTGATGGAGCCAGCGGGGCGGAGGACGCGGCGCAGGGAGGCGAGCGCCCCCGGAGGGTCGGCCAGATGTTCGAGCACGAAGCAAACGAAGACGTGATCGAACGAGGCGTCGTCGAAGGGGAGATCGAACACGTCGGCCTGCCGGAGGGTCACGTTTCGACAACCGGCGGCGGCAAGGCGTGTACCCGCCTGCTCCAGCGATTCGGCCGAGAGATCCACGGACGTGAAATGGGCCTCGGGGCTCCCGCTCGCGAGAAAAACCGTTTGCGCTCCCGTGCCGCAGCCACACTCCAGCACGCGGCTGCCAGCCGGGTAGTGTGTATCGTTGTGAAGCAGGTGGGCAAGCGAACCCGCCTGATCGCCGAGCCTCTCCGCTTCGCGGGCCGAGTAGCCGTGAACGTACGCCGATTCTGCCGACAATTCCTGTGGACTGGCTACCAGCGTGGTTCGCGCCGGCCGCGGTTGAATCCGCCGCCGCCACCACCGCCACGGTGCCCACCGCCACCGCCGCCACCGGGACCGCGCTCGGCGCGCGGGCGGGCTTCATTGACATTGACGGCGCGGCCGTGGATCTCACGGCCGTTGACGGCGGCGATGGCGTTCGCCGCTTCATTGGCATTGGTCATTTCCACGAAAGCGAAGCCACGGGGCTGTCCGGTTTCGCGGTCGCGGACGATGCTGACACGTTCCACTGCGCCGAACTCGGCGAATGCGGCCTCGAGATCAGCCTCGGTGGACTGATAGGAGAGGTTTCCCACGAAAATGTTCGTCATTTCTCGCTCCTAAGGACTGCGTACGAGGGCAGTCGATTGCACCGGCAAGCTAATCCAGGCCACAAACTGCGCGGGCGGAGGTAACTGCGGGCGGTCGGTTCAGCATACCACCGAGTGGAAGTCGCGGCAATGGGGTAGTTCCATGGCGCGTCAGGACGCGGGCGGGGCCTTGCGGCGGCTAAGGAGCTTTTCGGTTAAGGAGATGTGATGGGGGGAGAATTGGCGGAGCGCGCCATCGAGGTAAGGTTGAAATTCCCGTAACCAGAAATTCCAGAAACCGGTCTGGTGGATTTCCGTCAGGGTGAGCCAGTAATGGTTGAGGAGGGTTTCGAACAGGAGGGCGCCGGCGCGGCGGCCGGTGACGCGGGCGGCGCGGGACAACCAGCGGACGTTGTCCGGCAGGCGGCGGATGGCGGAGAGGGCAGCAAGGGAGGAGAGCTGAAACACCGGGCGATGCTGGAGGGCCGCCTCCGCGCGGAATTCGCGCCATTGCTTCTCGAGAGAGGTAATGGCGGGCAGACTGGCGCGTGGAATGGAGGCGGCGGCGGTGCGCAGATCAGCCCATTCGCGGCGCAGGGAAGCGACGTCGAGGGGCGGAACGCGGACGGTGTCGGAGAGGCGGCCGGCGGTGGATTCAAGGCCATCGAGAAGCTGGTCGACGCTTTCGAGGCGAGGGCCGGGCTGGAGGAGTCCTTCTTCCTCCAGAGAACGGCCTATGTCGGCGATTAACTCGCGGCCGGCGCCGGAGATATCGGCCAGGGCGGCGAGTACCCAGACCGGGGAGGCGCTGAAGGTGGCGATGCCGGCGACGTCAAGGACATTGCCGGCGGCATGGCGGACGATGTAGTCGCGAGGGAGTTGCTCGCCGGGCGGAAAAGCGCCCTCCACCTGGCCGACCTGTTCGACGAGAAAACGCAGTGTATTCTCGGCGAGGGCGCGATAGAGGCGCGTGCGGCGGAGGCGGGAGGGGATGGTGACCTCACCGGTTTCGAGCAGCAGACCGCCAGCGAGCGCGGACAGCGACCGGACAACGCGCTCGGGCAGGGAAGCGATCCAGGCGGCTGAAGGGGGCAAACTCCTATTGTGACGGGTGAGAGGGATTGGCAGCGACCGGGTTAATTGCCGACTTCATTCAATTCGGATGCGGGCACGCTGGAGAGGATCTCGTCAAGCCGGGGGAGATCGAGCGGCTTGGCGATGTAGCCATCCATGCCGGCGGCGAGACAGCGTTCCTGGTCGCCTTTCATGGCGTGCGCGGTCATGGCGATTATATAGTGGCGCTTTCCGTTCTGCTGCTCGCGGCGGCGGATTTCCGCGGTGGCCTCGAGGCCGTCGAGCAGAGGCATTTGCACATCCATCAGGACGAGATCGAAATTGTCGTGTTGCACCGCCGAGATCGCTTCGCGGCCGTTGGAGACAGTCAGAACAGAATGGCCGCGCCGTTCGAGGAGCCGAGACGCCAACTGCTGATTCACCGCATTATCCTCGGCAAGCAGGACGCGCAGCGGACGCGCGGGCGCGAGGGAGGGCGCGGAAGCGATGGGCGGGCGATCGGAGGCGGAAGAAACGGCATCGAGAGCCCGGAGGATGGCCTCGCGCAGTTCGGGGCGGCGGACGGGTTTGGCGAGAGAGGCGACGTGGCCGGTATCCGGCACGGCGGGAGCCTGAGCGCCGGAAGTGAGGAGGATGGTGAAGGGCTGGCGGCCGATGGAGCGGGGAGGCTCGGCACGCACCGCACCGAGCAACGCGGCTCCGTCCATTCCAGGCATGTGGACATCGGCCACGAGAACTCGAAACGGGCGTGCCGCCGAAGAAGCGGCGCGGAGCTTGGCGAGCGCGTCGGTTCCGGTAGACGCGGTGACCGCGTCCATTCCCCAGCCGATGAGGGAAGCGGCCAGAGAAGCGGAGGCGGTGGCATTGTCGTCAACGACGAGGACCCGGACATCGCGCAGGCGGGGCTCGGCGGCGAGGGCATCCGGGAAACCGCGGGCGATGCCAAGCTCGGCAGTGAAGTGGAACCGGCTGCCCTTGCCTGGTTCGCTCTCGACCCAGATCTTCCCACCCATTTTCTGAACCAGGCGGGAGGAGATGGTCAGACCGAGACCGGTACCGCCATATTGGCGGGTGGTGGAATTGTCGGCCTGGGTAAATGCCTCGAAGATTTTTTCGCGAACTCCCGCGGGAATGCCGATGCCGGTATCGCGGACGGCGATATGGAGGGAGAACGTGTTGTCCCGAAGGGTGTCAACGACGGCGACCAGCTCGATTTCGCCGCTGGTGGTGAATTTAATGGCGTTGGAGAGGAGGTTGAGCACCACCTGGCGGAGGCGCACGGGATCGCCGACGACCATGGCGGGGACGCAGCCGGCGATGGTTGAAACCAGCTCGATATTCTTCTGGTGGGCCTTTGCGGCGAAGTTGCGGGCGCAATCCTCGAGGAGGTCGGCGAGATGAAACTCGATGGATTCGAGATCGAGGCGGCCGGCCTCGATCTTCGAGAAATCGAGGATATCGTTGATGACCGAGAGAAGAGAATCGGCGGACGATTTGACCGCCCGGAGGTTATCGCGCTGCTCGGGGGTAAGGTCGGTTTCCAGGGTCAGCTCGGTCATGCCGAGGATGCCGTTCATGGGGGTACGGATTTCATGGCTGACATTGGCCAGGAACTCGCTTTTGGCGCGGCTGGCGGCCTGGGCGGCTTCCTTGAGAGCGGCTTCGGCTTCCAGTTTCTGGCGGATGGTGGCGGTTTGTCCGCGGACTCTGCGGCGCAGGACAAACACCCAAACATAGCCGACGAGGGCGAGGAGGCCGGCGACCCCGATTGCCTGCAGGGCGCGGCGGGTGGTCCACCAGGGAGCGGCGACCAGAACGGACACATCGGCGGGTGAGCGCAGGAGAACACGGAAATCGCTGGTGCCGGTGCGGGTGAGGGGCTGCCAGGACTGGATGTCGAAGATTCCGGTGACGCGGAGCTTGGAGCCGGTCTGGAGCTCGACGCGCTGACCGGCGGTTTTGTCGAGGGCAGCGTGAAAGGTGGCGTTGCCCGACTGCAGTTCGAGGGATTCCTCGGCGACGCTCGAAGTGATGTCACGGAGGTAGGCATCGACCTGGACAAGCTGGTTGGGATGAAGGCCCCGAACCAGATCCTGGGCATTGGTGATGACGGGAGCCGGCGGCCGGCCGTGGGCGCCGAGGAGAACGTCGGCGTCCTCGATCATGGGAACGAGACGGCCCGCCTGGGGGTAGCCGAGCACGTCCACGACATCGCCGGGGGCCAGATGCCGAGGATGGCGGAGGCGCACTTTCAGGCCATTGTCGGCGTCGCGGATGAAAAGCTGTGTGCTGGCGGAATCGGTGACCACGCCTTCGACGCGGACGCGGTGGCCGGGGAAGTGGCCGACGGAGAAATCGAGAACATGATCGACCGCGACGAGGGCGCCTTCACTGGGCGGCTCCAGCACGTGGAGCGCATCCGGCCCGGGCACGAAGAGCTGGATTCCCCGGAACTGGCGGCGTTCGTTGTAGAGGGTGCCGCAGACCCCGCGAAAGGCGACGCGGGCATCGAGCAGGGTATCGGGATGGGTTAAGCCCGGCACCTGGGCGGTGAAGCGATGGCCGGCATAGGCAACGTCCAGAACCGCTTTGCCGGCGTTCATGCCGGCGTCACGAACGATGCCCTCGAGATCGAGGAGGCGGCTGTCCTCGGTGCCGGCGAAGATGCGATCGAGCGAAGCGGGCAGGTGGGGCAGCGGCTGGTTGTGGGCGAGCACCTGGATGTGCGGCAGGCCGACGATGGGGGCGAAATTGCCGGCCTGGGAGATGCCGTGGAGTTCGATGAGGTCCCCGGTCTGAACGCCTCGGATGGGCAGCTCGTGAGGATTGACATAAATCCCGTCGGTGGCGTCCTCGATGAAGAAGATATAGCCGGGCTGATCGAAGTAGGTGACGACGGCGCGCACGCGAACGGGGTACTTGCGCATGGCCTCATTGGGAGGCAGCGAACGGACCTGGCGCAGCGTGGTGAGGACGGGGATGGCGGCAGCGTCGCTGGAGGCGGCGAGGGTGTCGGCAACGATCCGGGCGTTATCGAGGTGGATGCCGCCGTCAGATCCGCGCTGCGCAAAGCCCGCCACTTCGACGTTGTCGCCGAGACGGACCGCGCTGAGCGCGTCGAACTCGACATCGATGGAGCCGGCGGAGTCGTGCATGCGGAAGGTGCCTGCCTCGCCGGCGGCTTCCATTCGCCCGCGCAGGCGGACGCGACGCTCGGGCATTCGGTCCGGAGGCAGCGAGTGAAGCCAGGAAGTGGTGACCAGGGGCGCCGAGGCCGGCGACGGCATGGGCTCGAGATAGATGGTGTCGGACCAGGAAGAGGTCCAGAGTTTCCGGCCGACGGGTTTCAGCTCGACGTCGAGATCCCAGGTGGCGACGCCGGTGATGCGGACGCGGCGGTCAACTTCATCTCCGATGACGCCGCTGTAGTTCTGGCAGTAGACCTCAATGGGAACGCCGTCGCGGCTGATGCGGACGGTGACACCGCCGGCCTGACGGCCGATGGCGCTTTGCACCACGCCTTCGACGGTGACGAGGCGGTTTTCCACATCGCGAGAGCCAAACGCGCCCGGCCCAACCAGCGGGGCGCGGGGAAGAGGCTCCCGGCCGCGCACCACGATTCGGGGGTTCAGAATGACCGGCGAGAAAGCCTGATCGCTGACCACTCCGGTGACGGTGACACGCTGACCAGGCGAGTAGGAGCTACTGTCTTCGCCGAGGCTGACACGAACGCCGCCGGTGGCATCCTGGACAAACAGGAGGTTGTCGGCGGGATCGGCATAGGTGACCACGCCGTCCACACGCGCGGCGGGCAGGCTGCCGGATTCATCGACCTTGCGGCGGGCGATCTGGGCGGCGGTGCGAAGGGTACTTTGGTGCACCCGGGAAGCCCGCCAGACCACGGGGACAAGGACGGCGAGTATGGCGAGGGTAAGAAACGCGCTCAGAACGAGGGAGCGACTGTTCGGGTGTGGCAATTCCCGCATAGATTCCGGGACAAAGGAATCCCGGGGTTCTATTGTCCCTATCGACCGTTATGGCTCAAGGCTTTAACGAGAAACAAGCCGTCCGCCTTCAGTCCCTCGGATCAGCCTTCAGAGCGCAGCTTTCGGCTTTCAGATTGGCCGAATGGGCGGGACGGCCGATGGCTGACGGCTCCTGGCTGAGAATAGATGTATCGATTCCACTTCCACCAGCAGCGAGAAGGCGCGCGGCGGCGCGGCGGTTCTGGTATCGGCCGGCATACTACTGAGCCGGATGTCGGGGCTGGTGCGGGACAGCGTGTTCGCGCATTTCTTTGGCACCTCGCCGGCGGCGGACGCGTTTCGCGCGGCCATGCGGATACCGAACGTGCTGCAGAACATTCTGGGCGAAGGAACGCTCTCGGCCTCATTTATTCCGGTGTATGCGGGATTGCTGGCGCGGCGTGAGGAACGCGATGCCGGGCGGGTGGCGGGGGCGATCGCGTCTCTGCTGGGGCTGACCACGGCGGCGCTGGTTGTGCTGGGAGTGCTGGCGACGCCGTGGCTGATTCCGGCGATTGCCCCCGGCTTTCACGGCGAGCGGCGCGAGCTGTGTATCGCGCTGGTGCGAATTTTCTTTCCGGCGACGGGGCTGCTGGTGTGGTCGGCGTGGTGTCTGGCGATTCTGAACAGCCACCGGCGGTTCTTTATTGGCTACGCGGTGCCGGTGCTGTGGAATGCGGCGATCGCAGGCACGATGATCGCCTTTGGACGGCATTCGTCGCTCGATCGGCTGGCAGTGCTGACGGCGTGGGGCGCGGTGGCGGGAAGCGCGGTGCAGTTTCTGGCGCAGTTGCCGCTGGTGCTCCGTCTGATTCCTCATTTGCGCGCAGCGCCAGGGTGGGGTTTCGAGCCGGTGCGACGGGTGATTCGCAACTTCCTGCCGGTATTTACGAGCCGCGGCGTGGTGCAGCTAAGCGCGTATCTCGATTCGATGATTTCGAGCCTCCTGCCGGAGGGCTCATTCGCCGCGCTCACCTACGCGCAGACGCTGTACGTGCTGCCGGTGAGTCTGTTCGGGATGTCGATTTCGACGACCGAGCTGACAGAGATGTCGCACCTGGTGGGCGCGGAGCAGGATGTGACGGGGCGCCTGCGCGCGCGGCTGGAGACGCAACTGCGGCAGATTGCGTTCCTCGTGGTTCCTTCGGCGGCGGCATTTCTGGCTTTCGGGGATGTGATTGCGGCGGGGATCTACCGGAGCGGGCGGTTCACGCAGGCCGACGCCACTTTCGTGTGGAAGATTCTGGCGGGCGCGAGCATTGGACTGCTGGCGTCGACGATGAGCCGGCTGCTATCGTCCACCTATTATGCGTTGGGGGATACGCGCACGCCGTTCCGCTACGCCGTGCTGAGGGTGGCGGTGACGGGGGCGCTGGGATATCTGTGCGCCGTGCCCCTGCCGCCTTTGCTGCACATGGATCCGCGGTGGGGAGCGGCGGCGCTGGCGGGTTCGGCGGGACTTGCGGGGTGGATGGAGTTCGCGCTGCTCAGGAGATCGCTGGCACGGCGGATCGGCGCGTTTCATGTGCCGGGGTTGTTCATTGCACAACTGTGGGGGGCGGCGGCGCTGGCGGCGGGAGTGGGCTGGCTGCTGCGCATGGCGACTCGTGGGCTGCTTCCACAAATAATTGCGGTCATCGTTCTGGGCGTCTATGGCGTGACGTATTTCTCGCTGCTTGCGGCGGCCGGTAATGAGAACGCGCGAGGGCTGGTGGGTCGAGCGCGGCGAATGGCGGGGGTTTAGGGAAGCAGTTTCGAGATCAGCCGGAGGAACTCCTCGGGCTCTTCGAGCATCATCATGTGGCCAACACCGGGCTGGAGGGTCATGCTCGCGGCCCGCGAGACCACCCATTCGGGCACGTGCCAGCGGTCGCGGGAAAGCTCGCCGGCGAACAGATGGACGGGAATGCCGGAATCAAGGACGGCGCGAACATCGTCGAGGAACGCCGGCGCGGCAGTCGTCGCGATGACGGATAGGGCGGTGGCTTTTACGGCGGCTGCCGACTGTGCGCGCAGTGCGCGACTGGCGATGGCGATGCGCCGCGGCGCCGGTTCGATCCGGGCGCGCCGCAGCCAGCCGCTGACGTCATCGCGATAGCCTTCAAGAAGCGCCGCAACCTCGGGGACGGGCATGGCGGCAAGTTGGCCCGTCCAGAAGGCATCGTCGAGCGTGAAATTCCCCTCCACGTTGATGACCGACGCGGCGATCTCCGGGTGATGCCGGGCCACGAGCATGGCCACCGCACCGCCCACCGAATGCCCAACCATGTGCGCTGTGACGTAACCGGCGCGGCGGATCTGCGCGGCGATGTCATCGGCCTGGGCGCGCAGAGAAATGGCTTCCGGGGCGACGCTATCGCGAGATCCATAGCCGAGCATATCGGGGATGAGCGCGGGACGCGGCGCGAAAAAGGCCGCCGCGGGCAAATGCCCCAGCATCTGGAAAATGCCGTGAATCAGGACGACAGGCAGCGGGCCGGATGGCAACGATTCAGTGTATCCGGAAGTTACTCCGGCGCGTCAACATGCTGTTTTTCCGAGAGTGCCGCGAGGTGCAAGTGTGGCAACATATGAGAACCACTGGAGGAGAACCATGCGGTTGTTTCTGGCGCTGGTGGCAGGGGTGGGCCTGGCGAGCGCGCAATGTTACGAGTTCTCGGGGAATGGCGTCAGCTACTCGATGAACGTCTCGGGGGTGACGAGCGTCGTCAACATCCCCCAGGTGAGCAGCTCATATATCGTCCAGCAAGTCAGTACGCTGACCTACGGCGGCACGACATACACCGCGGCAAGCGGCCCCGGAAATATCAGCATTCTGAGCGAGGGCGGCGAGAGCTCATTCGACACGGCCGCAATTCAGATTCTCACAGAGCCGGTCTGGCAGGCAGGCGTCTTTCTGGTTGGCGACGTAACGCTGCAATTGGGGACCCTTCCGGCGTCGTTGCCGCCCATCTCCTCATGGCAGGTTCAGACGCCATTTTTGTCGGTTTCGATTAACGGAATCCTGCCGGAAACGCACTTCACGATCACTTCCATTGGAACGTGCGCCTCGGGCGGCGGAGGAGGAGCGGGAACCTCGCCGGGACAGATTCTGGGCGATCCATCGTCGCAGCCCGGCGACTGCGGTTGCGGCGATCCGATTAATACGGCGACAGGGAACGTGTTCGAAAGAGTCACCGACTACCGAACCGCGGGATTCCACAAGCTGGCCTTCACGCGCTACTACAACAGCCTTGCCGGCGCGAGCGTGAAGACCTTCGCCACGGAACTGGGAGCGAACTGGCGATCGAATTACGACCGATACCTGAACATCACCCCAACTTCGGTTACCGCCGAGCGGCCGGACGGAATGCAGGCCACCTTCAACCTGAGCAACGGATTCTGGACTCCGGGATCCGACGTTGACCTCTCGCTCACCAACACGGGTTCGACCTGGACCCTGACCGATGAGAACGACACCGTCGAGACCTATACGGCGTCGAGTTCCGGGGAAGGCATCCTGCAGAGCATCAAGGCCCGCGGCGGCTATACGCAGACGCTCGCGTACAATTCCAGCGGG
>Ga0335078_10019025_pt1 | contig 10216 bp, 9 predicted proteins | sample Lox_Sample_32_FD_206711 | JGI IMG/M metagenome (GOLD analysis project Ga0335078, IMG submission 206711) | Soil microbial communities from Loxahatchee National Wildlife Refuge, Florida, United States - Lox_Sample_3.2 | ecosystem: Environmental > Terrestrial > Soil > Wetlands | place: USA: Florida...
ACTGTCTCAAACTTATGCACGCGAAGGGCCACTTCCACGACCGCGATCCACAGGGGCGTTCTGGCTACATAACACGTCGGGAAAATCCGGACAAGTGTCCTGACATCAATTACTTGCAGATCATGTTCGCTCTCGCCGGCGAAATCAGGCCAGGTGCTTGCGGTCGGTTGCCCGCGGGGGCTGTGTTGTATATCACCTTTCCTCGACATCGTGCCGGTCCGACAGGGTTCCGGAGTGTAAAAAAATGGAACAGATTTTCCCTTAAAAGGGTAAACGTGTTCCCTCCCGGGTGATCAGCGGGGAGCTTCCCAGCACACTCGCGCCTCGGCAAAGCACTCGCGCGCGATGCGCGCCAGCACCAGCGACTGCTCCCAGCGGTCCGATTCTTCACCTCCGCCAAAGGTGCGCGCGTAGTAGAACTCCGGCCCCAGCAGCTCCGTTGTAAAGCAGAACCTGTCAGAAAGCGGCCTGCGGCAGAGAAAACCGTGAAACGCTTCCGTCCACAATGCGCGAAAATGAGCGACGTAGGGGTGCTGCTCCACGGAACCGTCGCCGATATCGACTTGCATAGAACCGGGATTGCCGATGCGCCCATGCAGGAAGCCGATCCTGCCGAGAACCGGTCGCATAAACTCCATCTTGTTCTCAAATCCTCCGTAGACCATCTCGGTTCCCGTGTACCAGTGGGAGAAATCGCCGTTGAATTCAAGCTGGGGGAAGCGCCGCAGGAACTGCACGGAACGCCAAGGGTCTTGAAAGATCGTCGCGCGGTGCGTCTCGGGATACAGCGGAATGGAGAATTGTGCCGAGGCTTCAAGAACGGACTCGATCAGCGCAGCTGCCTCGTCGTCGTTCTCCGTACCCCAGCCGACGTGGAGCGTAAGGCATTCGAGGCCCTCGTCGCGCGCCTCTTTGCCGAGCGGCGCAGCCTCGGCAGGCGTATTCACACGTCCGCTGCCGCAAACGCCCAGGCCGATCCTGAGCGCCTCATCTTTTCGCGCGCGATCGAGCGGCTGCGTCAACTGCACGCCGTCATACCCCGCATCGACAATGGCCCTCAGCCCCTTCGCCTGTCGCGCCATGTCGCCAAAGGCCTGCAGGTTCATAAAAACGCGCAGGCGCGGATCGCGTAACTCATCCGACGTGCTTGTGTCAGGCGATGTCATGGTCAGAACTCATCGTACGCGATCTGCCGCGCGGGAACTCCGAGCGAGTCGAGCATCCGGTTGCAGGCCTTGATCATCTGCGGTGGTCCGCAGAGATAATACTCGGTGGATGCGGGATTCGGATGGTCGCGCAGGTACTTCTCTAGCACTACCTGGTGGATGAATCCCTCATGCCCGGTCCAGTTATCTTCCGGCAGCGGCGACGAGAGCGCGAGATGGAAGGAAAAATTCGCATGCCTTGCTTCGAGCGCGCGGAAATACTCCTCATAAAAAATCTCCTGCCGCGAGCGCGCTCCGTACCAGTAACTGATCTTGCGGGCGCTGCCTTCCGATTCCAACAAATGCGATAGCTGCGCGCGCAAGGGCGCCATGCCCGCGCCGCCGCCGATGTAGACCATCTCATGCTGCGTGGGTTTGATGTGGAAGTCGCCAAAGGGGCCGATAGCGGAAACCACGTCGCCCGGCTTCAGACTGAAGACGTAGCTCGAGCCGACGCCCGGTGCACAGTCCTGTCCCGGCGGCGGTGTGGCGATGCGAACGTTGAAGCGCAGTTGCCGCTCTGTTTTCGGATTTGAGGCCAGCGAGTAGTTGTTGCGGCGGCCAGGCCGCGGGTTACGCGCCACCAGGTCGAAGACGTGCTGATTCCTCCACACCGTCGCGAACGGCTCGGGAATGTCGAAATCGCGAAAGCGAATCGAGTCATAGGCGGGGATGTCCAATTGCATATAGTCGCCTGGAGCAAAGCCGACGCCAACGGCGCCGTCTTCCGGGGCAAATTCGGGTTCCAGCACAAGCTCCTTGATGAAGGTCGCGACACTTGTGTTGCTCACCACGCGGAACTTGAATTCCGTTTGCGCGCGCGCTCCCACGCCGCCGGCATGCAGCACGTCGACAAAGATGCGGCCGTCGCGCTCGGCCACCGGGTAAGTGGCGAGACCGCGACAGATGGGCGCCCGCGCGGGCGAGCCATCAACCAGATGAAAACGGCCATTGTGCTTCGCGCACTCGATGATGTTGCCAATCACCAGGCCATCGGAAAGATGCGTATTGCCGTGAGTGCACAGTCCGTCGGTCGCGTAGACTTTTCCGTCTTCATCGCGATAAACGGCGTAGGTCTTTCTCGCGTGGTCGAAACGGACCGCTTCGGCGCGCCGCAGATCGTTCGTTGCGCACACCGCCACACATCCCGCGGCATCGGGTTGCGCCTCCGACGCAAAGCAGGCTTCGCGCGTGCGCGCCTTGGGCTCAGGGAGCCGGCGCTTCACGTGATACGCCGGATCCTTTACCTGGCGCAAAACAGTGGGAAGAATCTCCCGCCATGCGGAAAGGATCGAAGGATATGGCGGCGGGCAGTCGCTCTTGATGACCTGGTGCAGCCTGGAGAGCGCGTGATAGGGCACCAGTGGGAACATGTGGTGCTCTACGTGGTAATTCATGTTCCAGTAGATGTAACGGCTGATTGGATTCATGTACACCGTACGGCAATTGAGCCGATGATCCAGAACATTTTCCGCCAATCCCGCGTGCTGTGGGGTGTTATGGATGATCATGAGCCACGTGCCAAAAAATTGTGGAAGCACAAACAGGAAGATAGGAATCCAACTACGCCAAAGGACCGCCGCAGTGATGACCACTGCGTAAATCGCCAGATAGAGCCGCGCGTTGCGACAGACCTTGTGGAACTCAGTTTCGGGAATAAAACTTCGTTCACCATCGGGGATACGCCCCAGCGCATGCCGGAACAGGCTCGTGAAATGGATGCGATACACGGGCACAGCAAATAGGCTCAGAAAATGTACAAGGATATTCGGGGGCCTGGGTACCTGAATCTCGGGATCCCGGCCCACGATGATGGTGTCGCTGTGATGGCGGTTGTGGCTCCAGCGCCAAAGCACTGATTCTCGCATCACCATGAACGACGCCATTTCGTAGACCGCGATATTCATCCAGTCCGTTCGGAACGCAGTTCCGTGGCCGCATTCATGCCAGCGCGAATCGGAACTTGTGCCGTAAAACACCGCGTAGATGGCATATGGCAGAATCGCCCACCACGTGCCCCACAGCCTCCACGTCAGAATCCCCAGCCCGATTAGTATCGTGAACCAGAGAATCGTGTCACGGATGGCGGGCCCATCGCGCCGCACCAGCAGTTCACGCATGGTCTCGCGCGGAACCGCGCACTGATACCAGTCGGCTTCGGCGAGTCCCTTCTCTACAGCCAGCGTGGAGTTCACTCCGGTCAAACTGTAGTCGGGGCGGGGGATGGGTTCTTCGAGAATCGTTGCAGCGTGACTCATCGCTTCCTTTCTAAGAATTGCTCGTTCCTTCCTGATGATTTCCGGGCGCGTTGCGTGCGGAGGGGCGACCATTTGTGGCGCGCACCGAAAATGCGTACGCTGTAACCTGGCGTTGGGTTTGCCCGGGCCGCAGAAGGGTATCGTTGCGCAGGGCGTGATTCGCGGCGTCGGGGTAGCCCTCGCACTCCAGGCACATCCCGGCGAACGGCGCATACTTGGCGCCCGATTTGCCCTTGCCCCCTCCGTTCAGATGGCTGCCGGTGTAGAGTTGCAGATAGCCCTCAGTAGTCGACACGGTCATCACGCGGCCGCTTGCGGGATCTTCAAGACGCGCGGCCAGTCGCAATTCGCTCCCCCGTCGCGCGGGCAGCGCGTACAAATCGCCGTGCCATTGAAATAACCGCCCAATCATCTCGCCCATCCGGCGCGGCACACGAAAGTCGTTGTCGTGACGGGACGTCGATTCCATGCGGCCCGTCAAAGTCAGGTACTCATCCACGGGAACAAACTCGCCGGCAAAGATCTCGAGCCGGTGATCGGCAATCGACACCGCCGACTCGCCGGCCAGGTTGAAATAGGAGTGATGGGTGAGGCTCAGAGGAGTGGTTCGATCGCTCACCGCTTCGGTTTCGATAAGAAACACGTTATCATCCGTCACCGTATAGGTCACTGCGATTTGCACATTGCCCGGATAGCCCTCTTCGCCGTCAGGGCTCATATAACTCAGCCGCAATGACGGCGCGCCGTCTTCGCGATCAACCGGCGTCGCAAGCCACAATCGTTTGTCAAAACCCTTAACGCCGCCATGCAGATGGTTGGGCGGATCGTTCCGCGCCAGTTGATATGTGTGACCGTCAAGCGTGAAGGCAGCGTTGGAGATGCGGCCCGCCACGCGGCCCGTAATGGCGCCGAAATACGGATGGCCGCCAAGATACGAGTCGAGGTCATTAAATCCCAGCACCACGTCGCCCGCACCGCCGTCGCGATCCGGCGCCAGCAGCCGCGTGACAATGCCGCCGTACGTGATCGCTTCCAGCACCAGGCCGCCACGGCCCGTGAGCGTCCACGCCTCGACCGTCTGACCGGCCGGAAGTACTCTATATTGCCGAGAGCTTATCGGGGAAGCCATCGTGCAGGGTCCAGCGTCATCTTCAAGTTACCGCTCTCTCGCGGGGGTTGTCCACATTTCCGCGGTCCCGGAATTAGGGAAAGAGCCTGGATTCTTGTCGCTGCCGCCGCCTCGGCCTCCGGCCCAGGTTTACGAGTTTCCATTCGCCGCAGGGGGTGGACCCTCCACCTTTTCCACGCGGATTTTGGCGATGCGTCGCGCATCCATCTCCACTACGGTCAGCCGCCGGTTCTCGTACACCACCGATTCGCCGGGCTCGGGAATGTGCCCGAGCCGTGTCAGCACAAAACCTGCGAGAGTTTCCACGCCGCCATCGCGAGGCAGGCTCCAGTGCATCTGGGTTTCCAGGTCGCGCAGATTCACATTTCCGTCCATCAGCACCGCACCGCCGGCCAGTCCCAGGACCGGATGCGATGGCATGTCAAATTCGTCTTCAAGCTCACCCACGAGCTGCTCGATCGCGTCTTCCGACGTCACCAACCCAACCGTCGATCCGTACTCGTCCACCACGATCGCCAGATGGCGGCGGTTCTGCTTGAAGTCGAGCAGTAGCTCAAGTGCAGTCTTACTTTCAGGCACCACCAGAACCTCGTGCATGATCTCCGCAAGCCGAATCTCGACCCACGGCGCCGCACGCGAAACTGGCGCCACGGCCTGAGAAGGCGCCGCAGTCCGAATCATCGGCGCGCGCTGAAAAAACAGCCGCGCCAGATCGCGTGCATACACCGCACCCACAATGTGCTCCGTGCCGCGAGCCTCGTCGTATACGGGAATTCGCGAGTGGTTGCGTCCAATCACCCGCGCGCACGCTTCCTCGAGCATCATGTTCGAAGGCAGGGAAAAGATCTTCTGACGCGGGGTCATGATCTCGCGCACCGGAACGTCTTCGAGCTCCAGGGAGCGCTGGACCAGAGTTTCTTGGAATTCCGGAAGCAGGCCCAGCCGCCGTGCCGCGGTGGCAATGAGCTTCAGCTCTTCAGCAGAGTGGATGGATGCGGCGCGCTCCGTCTTGGAAATATCGAAGGCGCGCAATACGGCTGCGGCCGAGCGGCTGAGCAGCCGCACCGCGGGGCGAGCCACGGCCATGAACACCAGCATGGGCGGTGCCACGGCTACGGCCAGCGCCTCGGCGCGGCGCAGGGCAAGAGCTTTGGGCACCAGCTCACCGGCGACGACATGAAAGTAGGTGATGAGGCAAAAGCCGAGCACCAGGGCGGTCACGGGACCATAAACCTGTGCGTGCGGAAGCGCGCCGATCCACCTGCCGAAAATCTGCGCCGCCAGCGGCTCGCCCAGCCAGCCCAGAGCCAGCGAGCAAAGGGTAACGCCCAGCTGCACGGCCGGAAGAAGATCGTCGAGATTGTGCTGCAGGCGCCGCACCGCCCGCGCCCCCGAAACCCGCGCCTCCAGCAGTTGCTCGACGCGCGTCTCGCGGATGGAAACCAGCGCGAACTCCGCCGCCACAAAATAGGCGTTCGCCAGAATGAGCATGGCCACAGCCACGGATTTGAACAGCAGAAGGCTTTGCATCTGGCTGTGAGAATAGCATTTGAGCGGGGAGCGGAGCCGGGCCCTCAAGATCAGGATTACGGATTCCTGGAACCAGTCCGCGTGCGAGAGCGTATCCTGTTGGCAAATGAGGATGGCAATGAAAAGCTTTCTTTTAGGAGCGGCGTTTCTGGCCGCGGTGACGGCTTTTGCAATGGCTCCGGCGCATGCCGCCGAAGCCACGTTTCAACGTGAACTGGCGGTGACCGGAAGAGTGGACCTGACCGTGGCAACGGGGTCGGGTTCGATCCATCTCACCGCCGGTCCAGCGGGACGCGTGCATATTTTTGGGCGCGTCCGGTCGAACTGGGGCGGCAGCGACGCACAGGTACGCGACATTGCGGACCATCCGCCCATCGAACAGACCGGCAACATCGTGCGCATCGGCGCTCAGCACCAGAATCTCCGCAATATCAGCATTGATTACGAGATACAGGCGCCGGCCGATGCCTTTTTGAATGCCACGTCGGGCTCAGGCGACATCACCGACGACGGCGTCGGCGCCAATGCAAAGCTCAATACAGGTTCGGGCTCCATTCACGCCACGGGATTGCAGGGCGGATTTGCGGTTGAGACCGGATCGGGCAGCATCTATGCCCAGCAGGCCGGAACAGGCGATGTGAAGGCGGAAACGGGCTCAGGCTCCATTGAACTGAGAAATCTGCATGGCGGGCTGCATGCCCAAACCGGATCGGGCGAAATCAAGGCGGAAGGAGCGCCATCCGCGTCGTGGCGGCTCGAAACCGGGTCGGGAAGCGTCGAGATTTGGACCGGCTCCGCAGCATTCACTCTCGATGCTGAAACCGGCTCGGGCAGCATTCACAGCGATCGTGAGATTGCGACCCAGGGATCGATGGAACACCACCACGTGACCGGCAAAGTCGGCGGCGGCGGACCTATGGTGCGCGTCGAAACCGGCTCGGGCAGCATTCACATCCACTGACGCAGCTTCATGGAATGAAGTAGTAGGGATCGGGATACTTCACCGAGTATTGCGCTTCCGGCTTGCCCCTCAGGTCACTCCACTGATCGCCGACATTAAGCGCCAGCGTGTAACCTTTCGCGGCCATCTGGCTGCGGGCCACGCGTTTGAATTCGCCGATGGTCTGCGTCCCGTGATCGTCCGCGCGCATCACCAGTTCCTGCCATTTGTCAAATCCCTGCGCGCGCAAATTCCTCTCCGTGGCGCCGCGCTGCGCTTCCACGCGGCCGGTGATGAAGACGATGCTCACACCCAGCCGCTGCGCCTCCCTGTAAAGCCGCAGTGTGCCGGGAATCGCCGGCGCCTGGGCCGACTCGACCCACGCGTTGAAAACTGCCGCATTGTAGGCGAAGTCGGCGCCAAGCTCTTCCTGATAATTCGATAGCGTGGTTTCGTCGATATCAAGAACCAGAGCCAGATTCTCCTGTGCGCGGCGATGCGCGGCGCGCTGGCGCAGAAACGCAATGGCGCGATCCGCCTGCACATCCAGGTCACGCGCCAGGCAGCCGCAGATGCAGGTGCAATCGTGGTACTCCTTGAGCTCCTTCTTGAGCGTATCCAGGTTGGGAATGCGCTCGGCCGCGCCGTCGCTGCTGAATGTCGCGTGCGGCGATTGCTGCGCGGCGAGCCAGTTTGGTGCACACGCCGCGGCCAGCAGCACCGCCGCCAGGTTTAGAAAACTCTTTGATGCTGGCATGGTTTCTCCATTACTTAGATTGCCAAGTGTAAACGATGGCGGCCTACCATGCGTCGCGAATCGCGCCCCATTACACTGGAGACATGATCCGCGTTTTTCACCCGATTCCTGTGGAGCGCCTGAAGTTGCTCGTCTTCGATCTCGACGGCACGCTCATCGACTCGGCGCAGGATCTCTGCAACAGCGTGAATGCGGCACTCAAAGAATTCAGCCTGGGCCCGCTGGCCGATCCCGTCATTGCCGGCTTTGTGGGCAATGGTGCGCCAACGCTCATGCGGCGCTCGCTGGTCATGGCCTCCAACCGCGATCAGGTAGCCGATGATCTGTTCAACAAGGCCTACGCCTTCTTCCTGCAGTACTACCGCGAACACAAGCTGGATTTCACCTGCGCCTATGATGGTGTGCTTGATGCCCTCAAAGCATTACATGAGCTGCACGACGCTCCGCGAGGCGCAAAACGCATCATGGCGGTACTCACTAACAAACCCGTGCGCCCGGCGCGCGGCATTTGCGAAGGCCTCGGCCTGGCCGATTATTTTCTCCATATTTATGGCGGCGACAGCTTTCCTTTAAAAAAGCCCGATCCCTTGGGCCTGCGCACGTTGATGGAGGAAACCGGTGCGCACCGCGAAGAAACGGTAATGATCGGCGACAGCCAGGTGGATGTCCAAACTGCGCGTAACGCCGGAACCTGGTCACTGGGATGCACCTTCGGCTTCGGCCCGCATACGCTCGTCGATACACCCCCCGACATCCTGGTCGATACCGCTTCGGAATGGACCGAGGCGCTCACGCCTGCGTAAGTCGGCTTGCGCGTGTATTTGAATACGTTCAAATTTCTCTTGACTTGCGGAAGAGTTTTTCTTATGTTCGATTTGAACGTGTTCGAAATGACGGCACGACAATATTTGTCAGGAGCCTGAGATGCCACGCCGGACCCATGTTCTGTACGACTCGCTGTTAGCTTCGCTCGTCGGCTTTGCTGCCTCAACCGTCATCGTTGCGCTCGGCCTTTCGCCGCGCTCTCGCCAATTGGCATCTGGTTCGGAGAGCTGGTGTGCGCCGAAGTGGGCAATCTCATCGACAGCGTTTGGATGGGCGGCGTTTCTTTTTCCTATTGCGCTCATATACCATTCCGCTCTGCGATCGGCTTGCAATGCTGGCCTGCTTACTGTGGCCGCGCTTCTCGGTATAGCCATCCCTCTGATCGAACTCTGGTGGCTCAGCCGCAGTCTCGATCAACTCATTTGGTTGGGCGCGCTCTACGTCGCAGCAGGGGCGCTCAACGCTTGTTTCGCGACCATCGTTCTCCTCGCACGCCGCCGTCGCGCGGCACGACAATACTTGTCAGGAGCCTGACATGCGCCGTCCAACACCTAAATCTGAAGAGACCCGCCAGCGCATCCTGGCCGCGGCCTTGCGTGTCTTTCGCGAGCGCGGTTTCGACGCGGCCACCATGCGCGAAGTCGCCGCTGCGGCCCATGTCGCGGTGGGCGCGGCCTACTACTACTTCGACTCCAAAGACGCCATCGTGATGGCGTTCTACCAGCAGGCGCAGGACGAAATGGCGCCCGCGCTCGATGCGATCCTCAGCCGCTCGCGCAGGCTCGACGAGCAATTGCGCGGCATCATCGATCAGAAGTTCGAGTATTTCGCCCCGTACCGCGCGCTGGTGGGCACGCTTTCGGCACACATTGATCCCGCGCACCCGCTCTCACCCTTCAGCAAAGCCACGGCGCCTATCCGCGAGCGCGACATCGCGTTTTTCGCGCGCGCGGTTTCCGACTCCAAACTGCGCTTGCCGGCCACGATCCTGCCCTATCTGCCGCGGTTGCTCTGGCTTTATCAAATGGGGCTCATGCTCTTCTGGGTCTACGATCACTCGCCGCGTCAGGCGCGCACGCATTTGCTTTTCGACAAAACGTTGAGCATGATGCTTCTGGTGTTTAAACTCGCGGGACTGCCGTTGCTCAGGCCGCTCCACCGCACCGCCGCGGAGCTGCTCAAAGCCATCTACGGAGACGCATGACATGATCGACCGTCGCCTGCGCATCGTGATTCCCGGAGGCAGCGGCCAGGTGGGCCGTATGCTGGCGCGCTTCTTTCAGGAGCGTGGCCATCACGTCACCGTGCTTACGCGTAGCCCATTCGTCGCGCCGTGGCAAACCGTGCACTGGGACGGCGTAACCCTCGGCCCGTGGATGGAAACCCTCGAAGGCGCCGACGTCTGTATCCATCTTTCCGGCCGCAGCGTCAACTGCCGCTCCACGGCGCACAACCGGCGCGAGTTATGGAACTCGCGCATCCGGCCCACGATCACGCTGCATCGCGCCTTCGCCGAGCTCCTTAGCCCGCCGCGCCTTTGGATGAATGCGTCGACTGCGACCATCTATCGGC
>Ga0335078_10019026_pt1 | contig 10216 bp, 12 predicted proteins | sample Lox_Sample_32_FD_206711 | JGI IMG/M metagenome (GOLD analysis project Ga0335078, IMG submission 206711) | Soil microbial communities from Loxahatchee National Wildlife Refuge, Florida, United States - Lox_Sample_3.2 | ecosystem: Environmental > Terrestrial > Soil > Wetlands | place: USA...
CGGCGGGCACGTCGAGGCCGTCCCAGGGACGGTGGGCGGGGGTGGCCGCGGATCCCTCCGGACAGACCGTACGGAAGTCACACCAGCCGCAGGACGGCCCGGGACTGGGCGGGAACACCTCGTCCACGCCACCCGGGCCGGGCAGCCCGGCGCGGAACTGGTCGTCGGCGGCCGCACACTCGGCGGCGATGTCCTCGGCCCGGCCCACCTGCCGGGCCAGTGTGGCGTCGGTGTGCGTCCAGGCGTGCACCGTGCCGGTCGGCAGATGATGCAGCTCCACCTGGTGGCATGGCCGGCGCAGCACCCGCGCCGCGGCCACCGCGTACAGGGCCAGCGGCAGCGAGCTGCGCGCATCGTCCGTGCTCAGCGGCCGGCGCCCGGTCTTGTAGTCGACCACCACCAGTTCCCGCCCGCCGTCGGCCGGGCCGGGCCGGTCATCGAGCCGGTCGATTCGCCCGGACACCGCGATCCGCTCGGTTCGCGCGCCCACCGTGCGTTCCACCCCGGCTGGCTCGGCGGCCGGGTCCAGCCGGGCCACGTACGCCTCGACCATGCTGGCCGCCCGGGTGCGCACCGCGGCCGATTGCGCGTCGCTGGCGAAGCCCTCGTTGATCCAGCCCTGCTCCAGTAGACCGCCCGCCGCCCCCACCGTCCGCTGGGCCCGGGGCAGCCGCCACCACCCGGCCAGCGCGTTGTGCACGCTGGCGCCCAGGCTGTTGTGCCCCCACGGCGGCCCCTTGCGCGGCGCTGGCCGGTCCAGGTAGTTCATCCGGTACAGCCGCGGGCAGGCCAGCCAGGTGGTCAGCCGGGTCGGGGTACACGGATACAGGCGGCGGGGCATCCCCGCCAGCCCCAGTTGCTCCCCGTGCAGCATGCCGCTCAGTCCGGATCGTCCAGGGCGGCCAGCACCGGGCCCGCGGTCACCCAGGAGTCGAACCGCTTCGTGGCCGCCGCCACCGTGCTCTCCTTGCCGTGCCCGGGCAGCACCCGGGTGGCCGCGTCCAGCGTGAGCAGGTGCTCACCGATCGCGCTGAGCTGCGCCGGGAAGTCCGGGAACTCACCCTCGTGCGGCGCCGGGCCACGGGCCAGCAGGACGTCCCCGGAGAACACCACCTCGAGTTCCTCGCTGTACAGGCAGACCGAGCCCGGCGTGTGCCCGGGGGCGTGGATCACTTCCAGCGAGACGTCGGAGACCTCGAAGATGCCGCCGTCCTCCATGTCGATCTCCGGATCGTCGCCCGCCTTGGCGTTGCGCCACTGCAGCAGATCCCGTGGGTGCAGCGCGATCGGAGCCTCGTCCCGGTCGGCCACCTCGACCGCCGCGGCGATGTGCGAGGCGTGGCCGTGGGTGCAGATCACCGCGAGGACCTCGCGCTCGCCCACCACGCCCAGCACCGAGCCGGCGTCGGTGCCCGGGTCGATGACGATGACTTCCTCGTCATCTCCCACGATCCAGGTGTTGCCGTCCGGCGCACCTTCGCTGCCGGGCGAGGTCACCTGTTCTATCCGCGCCTCCATTGCCAGCCCTGCCTCTCCGAGTCGCGTCAGGAGTCCGGGCCCCATTATGGCTGCGCCGCACGACGGTTAGGACCCGGAAGCCCCAGCCAGCAGCCGCTCGAAGGCTTCCGGGCTGGTGGTCTCGCAGCCCAGCCGGTGCCCGGTCAGGCTGCCATGATCGTCGCTCCCGCCGGTAGTCAGCAGGCCGAGCCGGGCGGCCAGCTCGCGCAGCCGGGCCCGCTCGGCGGGGTCGTGATCCGGGTGGTCCACTTCCAGCCCGGCCAGCCCGGCCCCGGCCAGCTCCGCGATGGCCTGGTCAGGGATCCGCCAGCCCCGTGAGAGCGCGCCTGGGTGGGCCAGCACCACGGCCCCGCCGCTGTCGCGGACCAGGCCGATGGCGCGGACCGGGTGCAGCGCGTACCGGCTCACGTAGGCCCGGCCACCGGCCCCGATCCAGTCCGGGCTGAACGCCTCGTGCGGCTCGCCGATCGCCCCGGCGGCGACCATGGCCCGCGCGATGTGCGGCCGGCCCACGCTGCCCCCGGCGGCCACCTCGGCCACCTGGTCCCAGCTGATGTCCACTCCAAGCTCGCGCAGCCGGGCCACCATGGCCTGGCCGCGGCGCACCCGGTCATCCCGGATGGCCGAGGTCTCGGCGGCCAGCTCCGGGCTCATCCCGGCCGGCAGGTAGCTGAGCAGATGCACGCTATGCCCGTCCAGCCGGGAGGACAGCTCCATCCCGCTGACCAGGGTCAGCCCCGGCGGCAGCGCGCCCTGGGCCGCGGCCAGGCCGGCCAGCGTGTCATGGTCGGTGAGCGCCAGCACGTCGACGCCGGCCGCGCGCGCCCGATCGACCACCTCGGCGGGCGGGTCAGTGCCGTCCGATGCGGCCGAGTGGGAGTGCAGATCGATGCGCACGAGGGCTCATGCTACGGCGCACCGGGTAACCCCGGCAGCCGCGGGGACTTCGCGCCGAACGGAAGATCGAGATCCTGGCCCGGGTCGCGGAGGTCGCGCAGCGTGAGCGATTCCAGCAGCAGGGTGCCGGCCGTGTCCGGCCACAGGATGATCCACAGCCAGTTGCCCAGGACCTCGCCGGCGAACGCCGCCGCCTCCGGCACGCTCACGTGCCACAACGGGAACTCGTGGTTGCCGAACTGGACCAGCGCGTGCGGCTGCCCGGTGGCGAAGCCCTCGCCCGGATCGGGCCCGGCCAGTCCGGCCAGCCCGGCGCCCAGGCCGAGCCCAGGTTCCTCGGAGACGAGCAGCATCTCGCCGGGGCCGCCGACCGGATTGGGCCCGGACAGCGCCACCACGCAGCCGCGTGTCCCACTGCGATCGTCGCCGGCCCCCGTGAACCCGGTGACCAGCCAGCCGAGCGGGATCGGCCAGGGCAGCCAGACCGGCACCTTGGCCGCCTTGAGCAGGGCCTGCAGCCCGCCCGGCGACGGCGTGCGGGTCATCCGGAGCGGCTGGACCGCGCCGTGCAGGTCACACTGCCATGCGCTGTGCCAGGCGCTGGGCTGACTCAGCGCGCCCTGGCAGCGCGGGCAGACCGGATCCTTCATCATGTGTACCGACGGTGATCTCCGGCAGCGCTCACGTCAAGCACCACCACCTGCATACTTGCACGGTGGGTTGGGACACGGCAGGCTGGCGGCGGATCCCTTGCGTAGGGGCGATCATCAAGGACCCCGGCGGGCGGCTGCTGCTGATCAAGCGCGGTCACGCCCCGGAGGCCGGGCGGTGGTCGCTGCCCGGCGGCCGGGTCGAGCCCGGGGAGAGCGACCAGCAAGCCGTGATCCGGGAGATTCGCGAGGAAACCGGGCTGGAGATCGAGTGTGACCAGCTCGTCGGCAGCGTTAAGCGCGTATTGCCGCCGGATGCGGTGCTGGAGATCAGCGATTATGCCGCCACGGTCACCGGGGGAACGCTCGTGGCGGGCGACGATGCCGCCGAGGTGCGCTGGGTCAGCCCGGCCGAGCTGGAACGCCTACCCCTGACCAGCGGGCTGGCCGAGACGCTGGCCGGCTGGGGGGTGCTCGGCTGAGCCGGGCCCAGCGCCGGCGGGGGGACCGCGCCTGGCCAGCCCGGCCGCCCGGCCTTTGGCCGCGGTGACCATGGCCAGCTTGCGTGACGCCTCGTCGATCATCTCGTCGCCCAGCATGACCGCGCCGCGATGCGCCACGCCGGTGGCCTCGGCATAGGCGTCCAGGATCTGCTCGGCCCGCTCATAGCTGTCCGGGTCCGGGGAGAAGGCCTGGTTGACCACGCCGACCTGGCCCGGGTGCAGCACCCATTTCCCGTCGTAGCCGAGCGCGGCCGCGCTGGCCGCGCCGCGCCGCAAGCCGTCGGTGTCGTGGATGGCCAGGTGCGGCCCGTCGATGGCGGCCAGCCCGCGGCTGCGCGCCGCGACCAGGATGCGCATCCGCGGATAGTGGTACGCATCGCCCCCGGTGTAGCCCTCCGGCTCGGCGCCGACCTGCAGCGAGCGCATGCCGATGCTGGCCATGAAGTCGGCCGGGCCGAACACCAGCGCCTCCAGCCGGCCGGACGCGACCGCGATATCGTCCACTACGGCCAGCCCGCTGGCGTCCTCGATCTGCGCCTCGATGCCGATCCCGCCCGCCGCCAGGCCCGTGGCCTGCTCGATCTGCCCAAGCAGCAGGTCCAGCCAGCGGATGTGATCCGGCGCGGCCACCTTGGGCAGCACGATCACGTCGAGGTTGGCCCCGGCCGCCTCGACCACCTCGATCACGTCCCGGTAGGCCCATGGGGTGGCCACGTCGTTGATCCGCACCGCGCGGGTCTTGCTGCCCCAGCCGCCCGCGTTCAGCGCCCCGGCCACCGCACGCCGGGCGTCCGGCTTGGCTGCCGGGGCCACCGCATCCTCAAGGTCGAGGAAGACCTCGTCCACGGGCAGGCCGCGGGCCTTCTCCAGAAACCGCGGGCTGCTGCCGGGCACGGCTAGGCAGGTCCGGCGCGGACGGTATGGCGGCGTCATTCGCACGGCCTCCCGATCGTCAGGCCCGGCTGGTCGCCGGGTCCGTGGCAGTCTGGTCCGGTGGCAGAAAAGCAGCCAGGCGCGGATCGGCTCGCCCTCATCGCGGAGGCTACCAAGCGGGCCGGGCTGATCTGGATCACGGTGCCGGGCAGCCGGGCCCGGCCCGCCTGGCACGTCTGGCGGGACGCGGCCTACGTGCTGACCGGCCCGGGCGAGCAGGACGTGCCTGGGCTCGGGACGGCCGGCCAGGTCACCGTCGAGGTGCCGAGCAAGGACACCGGCGGCGGCCTGGTGTCCTGGACCGCGCGGGTGAGCCGGGTGGAGCCAGGATCCGCGGCCTGGTCGGCCATCATCGGCGCGCTGCTGGCCGGGCGGCTGAACGAAACCGCGAGTCCCGCGGCCCTCTCACCCGCCGAACGCTGGGCACAGCATGGAAAGGTTTACCGCCTCGCCCCCGGTGAGAATACAGATATGGGCTCACCGAGCACCTAGCGACGCATTCTGTCACACATATCATGCGGGGATATCAATGCGCGTTTTCTCGTGGGGCGCGCTGGCTATCGCGATGGCCAGCAGCATGTTCCCTACCTCTATCACCGCAGCTCACAACGCTGCGCGCAGCACACAGCACACGGCGACCCCGATCAAGCACCTCGCCGTGCTGTTCCAGGAGAACATAATCTTCGATCATTATTTCGGCATTTACCCGCACGCCGCGAACACCGACGGCAATCCATTTCACGCGAAACGGGACACGCCGCGGTCAACGGCCCACTGACCCCCCGCCAGCCGCCACCCGGCGGGCCGGTGATGGACTACTGGACGGCATGTTCGACTGGCGGCGACCGCGATTCACCCGGCTTATCCTGAACCCGTGGACCGGCGAGCCTGTGCTCCACTAAGCCGTAGCATGAGGGCATGAGTTCGCCCAGTGCCCACACACTTCCCACGCCTGAGCAGGTCACCGAGGCTCTGGCCGGGGTCATCGACCCTGAGATCCGCCGCCCCATCACCGAGCTCGGCATGGTCAAAGCCGTCGAGGTCGGCGCCGACGGTGTGGTCCGGGTGGATGTCTACCTGACGGTGGCCGGCTGCCCGCTGCGGGACACCATCACCCGGGACGTGACCACCGCCGTCAGCAAACTGCCCGGCGTGTCCCGGGTCCGGGTGGAGCTGGACGTGATGAGCGAGGAGCAGCGCCGTGAGCTTCAGACCAGGCTCCGCGGCGGCCGCCAGGAAAAGGAGATCCCGTTCGCCCAGCCCACGTCACTGACCAGGGTATTCGCCGTGGCCAGCGGCAAGGGCGGGGTGGGCAAGTCCTCGGTCACGGTGAACCTGGCGGCCGCGCTGGCCGCGGCCGGGCACAAGGTCGGCGTGCTCGACGCCGACATCTACGGTCACTCGGTGCCCCGGATGCTGGGCGTCACCGGGCAGCCCACCCAGGTCGAGCAGATGATCATGCCGCCGGTCGCGTATGACGTGAAGGTGATCTCCATCGGGATGTTCACCAAGGGCAACGCGCCGGTGGTGTGGCGCGGGCCAATGCTGCACCGGGCGGTCCAGCAGTTCCTGGCCGACGTGTACTGGGGCGATCTCGACGTGCTGCTGATGGACCTGCCGCCGGGCACCGGGGACGTGGCCATCTCGGTCGCCCAGCTGATCCCCACTGCGGAGCTTCTCGTGGTGACCACGCCGCAACTGGCTTCCTCCGAAGTGGCCGAGCGGGCCGGGGCAATCTCGGTGCAGACCCATCAGCGGATCACCGGGGTCATCGAGAACATGTCCGCATTGGCCTGCCCGCACTGCGGCGAACCGGTGGACGTGTTCGGCTCCGGCGGCGGCCAGGCTGTGGCCGACGCGCTGACCCGGGTGACCGGGGCCACGGTGCCGCTGCTCGGGCAGGTGCCGATCGATGTGCGCCTGCGCGAGGGCGGCGATCGCGGTGTGCCGCTGGTGCTCAGCGACCCCGGGTCGGCCGCCGCACAGCAGCTATCCGGAATTGCCAACGGCCTGGCCAGTCAGGCCCGTGGGCTGGCTGGGCGGCGGCTGGGCCTGACGCCCGCCTGAACGCGCGGCCTGGCCAGTGGGCCAGGCCAGCTCAGCTGGCCCGGGGCTCAGGTGGCCTCGGTGTCGAACGGCGGAGGCAGCTCCTCACGGGCCATCGTGGCGGTGGCCCGCCGGTCGGCCGCGTATTCGACCGGCTCCGCCGCGGCGGCCGCGGCGGCGGCGGCGCTGCCGTCCATGTCGTCTTCGAACAGGTGCTTGCGCACGAAGTTGCCCGGGTGCAGGTCGCGCACGTCGAAGTCGGCGAAGTCAGGACCCAGCCCCTCCCGGATGTCCCGGGTGGCGCCATCCGCCAGCTTGCGCAGTTCGCGCAGCGTAGAGCCGGCTTGCCGGGCCATCTTCGGCAGCTGGTCCGGGCCGAACACCACGATGGCGATCACGGCCAGCACCAGCAGCTTGCCAAACGATAGGTCGAGGAACACGTCAGTCTCCACGCCAGGTGCGCCACGGTGGCGGCGCGCACGGTCTGGGTACCACTGTAAACCCCACATCGCGGCTGCGCCTCCCCGCACAGCGCCCCCGGCGGCGCAAAGAAGCAGAGTCAGCGGAACGGGTTGAGCCACGAGGCCAGCCGGTGCAGGCCGCGGCCCATCCGGCCGAAGAAGCCGGCCCTTCCGGCGTGCGGCAGCCCGCTGACCACCTCGTCTACGGTCTGGGCCGGGGCGTCAGCAATCATCGTGTAGACAAAGCCGTGAGCCGACCAGGCCACGCTGCGCTGGTCCGGGTCGGCGATATAGACCTGCTGGCCCCGCACCGCCACCTCCTGCCAGCCGCTCATAACCGGCGGCAGGTGGCCTCGCTGCAGGAACAAGGAGATCACCGACAGGCCGTCCGAGTAGGCGAGATCGACGACCCGGCCGCCGGACGTGCTGGTCTGGTCGGCCTGAACCAGGGTCAGGTTGCCGGGCAGCCGCCCGGGCAGTGGCCAGCCGGCCGTGCGCAGCCGGGTGAGCTGCTTGCTGGCCAGCGGCGTGCTGGACGGCATGCTCCCGGTGGCGGGCAGCTGGGTGGCCGCCGGGACACCCAGGGTCAGGCTGACGAACACGTCCTCGGTGATGAGCCGGGCGTGGCTGTCGAACGTCTCCCGGCGCAGCGGCAGCTTGGTCACGCTGTCCAGCCAGAACCGCGCGGCCACCGTCCCGGAGCGGCGCCGGTACAGCACCACCTGCTGCGCGGGCCGGCCCGCGACCCAGCCTAGCCTGCCCACTGCCACCCGGTAGTTCGCCGCCAGCAGCGCGACCAACTGGGGAGTCATGCTCATGACTCCCTCCGGGCCGCGCTGGGCCGATGCGTGGGCGGCGGCCGGGCCTGGGTCGGCCGCCCCCGCAGTGCGAAGCGACTGGGCGGACTGGTCGGCCGGCACCGCGGCCGCCTGGATCAGCGTCTGATGGCCGCGCTGATGCCACACGTTCACCATTGAGGTCAGGCTGCCGTCCGCGCCGTGCCACACGGTGATCTGCACACCCTGATAGGACACCTGGCGGCAGGCGGCGGCGGCCTCGCTGAGCAGGTGCAGGCCGGCGTTTCCGGTCTCGGCCGGGGTCAGCGTGGTCGAGGGCAGCTTCAGCAGTGCCTGACTGGACGCGTTCCCCGGGCCGGTCGCTCCGGTCAGCAGCAGGCCGTTGCGGGTGGCCATGTCCCGCCAGACCACGGCCGCTCCGCCGGCGATCAGGCCGAGGACCATCACGGCGGTGGCGATGCGCAGGTGCAGCGGATCGTGCTCAGCGGCAGTCCGGTCACCAGGTACGGTGCGCGAGAACATCCCTCAGCTCACGGTCCCGGGGTTGCCGACGGCTGGAGCGGGCCGACCCGGTGGCTCGGCGCGCGGTGACTGGCCGGGCTGACCCGGCCCAGCTGGGGCACTCCCGGGCTGGCCGGGTTGGCGACCACGGCGGCCGGGGCCACCGGCATGTCGCCGGTCACGTCGGCGTGCTGGGCCAGGAACGTATCCACGGCTGGAGTGACCTTGGGCCCGGGTGTCTGTGGCTCGCCACCGACGAAGAACGCGGTCGCCCCCAGCCCGGTCATAGCCGAGGCCAGCAGGCCCGCGGTGAGCAGCCGGGTGGCCGGGAACGTGGTCCTTGACCGCCACGGCGCACGGCCCGGCCAGCCACCATCCTCCCCGGGCGCGGCCATGGCCATCAGCCGCCCGGTCAGCGCGGCGTCCACCATGGCCTCACCCAGCGAGTGCATCCGGCGCTTCAGCGCGCGCAGCGCCACCGCCTCCTGGCGGCACTCGTCGCAGCCGGCCAGGTGGGTGAGCACCCGGTCCCGTTCCGCATCCGTCAGCTCACCGTCGATCAGGGCGGAGATGCGCTGCCCCAGATGGCTCACCGGTCACCGACCAGCGGGACGACGACCTCCCCCACGGGCACCGGGGCGGTGGCGGCCAGCCCGCTGCGCCGGGGGCGACGGTGGTCAAGCGCGGTCCTGAGCTGCGCGCGGCCGCGGTGGATCCGGCTGCGTACGGTGCCAAGCTTCACGCCAAGCGTGTCGGCGATCTCCTCGTAAGACAGGCCCTCGATGTCGCAGAGCACCACCGCGGCCCGGTATTCGGGCGCCAGCGCCTTGAGCGCGGCCTGGATGTCGCCGTCCAGATGCCGGTCATCGAAGGCCTGCGCGGGCGTGGGCTCGCCGCCACGCAGCCGCTGCTCGGTGTCGTCGCCCAGGCCCTCGAACCTGATCCGCTGCTTGCGCCGGGCCATGTCCAGGAACAGGTTGGTGGTGATCCGGTGCAGCCAGCCCTCGAACGTGCCCGGGGTATAGCTGGACAGGGAGCGGAACACCCGGACGAACACTTCCTGGGTCAGGTCTTCGGCGTCATGAGAGTTTCCGGTCAGCCGGTAGGCCAGCCGGTATACCCGGGCCGAATGCTCCCGCACGATCTCTTCCCAGGACGGGGGCGTCCACTCGGAGGCCTCGTCCGGGCTGGTTGCGAGCTCGCCCACTGTCTCGCTCTCCTGACCCGTGCCATGTGCCTGTATCACCATGGTGCCCCAGGCATCCCCTCTCCGCACCAGCCGCAGCCGAATTGCGCCGGCTCGCGTCAGTGTCAACGTCGCAGCCCGCCCAGCTAGTTCCCGGGTCACAGACCGTCCGCAGCAGGCTGTGACGATAGGCTGCCGGGACTGGGAACACGCAGGCACCGGGAAGGCAGCCGATGGTGAGCGCTGAGGCCAATCTCGCCTATGTCGAGGACTACCTCCAGGAGGACGAGCCGCTGCTGGCCGCGCGCCGGGCGGCCGCCGACGTGGGCGGGGCGATCCCGGTCGGGCCGGCCGTCGGCGCGGCGTTGCGCTTCATTGCCGCGGCCATCAACGCCCGGTCGGTGGTGGAGATCGGCACCGGCTGTGGCACGTCGGGCATCTGGCTGCTGCGGGGGATGCGCGAAGGCGCCGTGCTGACCAGTGTGGACGCCGAGCCGGAGCACCAGCGGCTGGCCCGCAAGGCGTTCACCGAGGCGGGCTTCCCGGCCAACCGCTACCGGCTGATCAGCGGGAAGGCGCTCGACGTGCTGCCCCGGCTCACCGACGGCGGATACGACCTGGTGTTCTGCGACGCGGACAAGCAGGAGTACCCGGACTACCTGGCCGCCGCCCTGCGGCTGTTGCGTCCCGGGGGCGTGCTGGCCTTCGACAACGCGCTGTACGG
>Ga0335078_10019029_pt1 | contig 10215 bp, 9 predicted proteins | sample Lox_Sample_32_FD_206711 | JGI IMG/M metagenome (GOLD analysis project Ga0335078, IMG submission 206711) | Soil microbial communities from Loxahatchee National Wildlife Refuge, Florida, United States - Lox_Sample_3.2 | ecosystem: Environmental > Terrestrial > Soil > Wetlands | place: USA: Florida...
CGGTACCGACGAGCGCGACGCCTTCGTCCTTTGCGGCAGAATCGAGTTTCGCGGAGAGTTGCGGATGTTTGCGAAACGGAAATGCGAGCTCTTCGCAGGTCGAAACAACGCAGCAGCCAGCAGCAACACATGCCAGCAGTTCACTCATCACGTCGGTGAGATAAGAGGAAGTCGTGTGGACGACGACGTCTACCGGGCGTTCAAGAGCGGTGGAAATATCCGGAACGACTTTGAAACCCCACGCCGAATCACCTACGACTTCGCCAAGATCGCGTCCCACCTTGGCTGGATCCTTATCGACGGCGCCCACGATTTCCAGGGCGTTTTTCGGCCTCATCAGGCGAGCGATGGATGTGCCGATCGGGCCGAGTCCGAATTGAACCACACGAATCTTCTTAGGCAAAGCGATGCCCTCCGGCTGCTGGAACGAAGCAATAAGGTAAAAGCGAAAAACAAAGGCCGCAACGCAAAAAGCGATTGCGGCCTCAAGATTTCGGATTTTAAATTCGAATCGAATTGATTCGAATAATCGATGAAAAGAAAGCAGACGAATCAACAGCCCAATCGAGCTCAGCGATTACAGGCGCGCTCGAGTGGCGCGAATGTACTCGCGCAGCGCCGAGCTATTGGGGCCGTAGGAGCCCACACGCCCAGCATCCACCGGCACGCCGAGGATTTCCGCCTGCTCGATGCTGACGCCAGCATCGTCCAACTCCGCCAGGCTGTAGCCTTCCGCAGGAATCAAACGATTCAGTTGGGAACGATCCAAAGGCCGAGGAGGGCGGCGCATGCTCATGCGTTGATTTACGATGTCGTAGAATTGTGCCCAGTCCCGACGATTCCACATCTTATTACGCCTCGCTTCCTTATGCGCTATCACTCACCATCACGTTGGATGCAGCGAAGGCCCTTTCGGTAGCGCGAAAAATCGGCGCCCGCGCGCCGTCTCCGAGGACGAACGCTGTGATTGTATACCGTGCGTCGAGCGCCAACGCCTATCCATCGAAGGCTGTATCCAGTGAGTTATAACCACTTACGCACATTTCTTCATCCACAGAAGGAGCAATTCGCTAAAGGCGCGGACCCGTGCGTAGCCGGATGTGCCGCTGCTATACTCTTCTGCAGGTTAGGAGCGCCGGGTTGCGGCGCGGTGTCAGCAACAAGAACAGCACATGAATGAGCCTGTCATCGTTGTCCACTATCACGAACTGTGGCTGAAGGGCCGCAATCGCCGATTCTTTCTCGGCAAGCTCCTCACGGCCTTGCGGCAGTCGCTGCAGGGAATCCCGCTCGAACGTATCGAGCAGCCGGGCGATCGGATCTTGGTTCGTCTTGGCGCCGAGGCTTCGTTGGAGGAAGCAATCAAACGCGTGGAGCCCGTGCTCGGCGTGGCGTATTACGCGGTGGCGCGTCCGGTCGAACGCGATCTTGCGGCTCTTTGCGAAAGTGCGTGGCAAGAAATCGAGCCGCTACGATTCAACACCTTCGCAATCCGCGCCAAACGCAGCGACAAATCGTTTGTGCATGGCACGATGGAAATCGAGAAAGCTGTTGGCCGATACTTACTCGACAAATTGCGAGTGCTCGGTCGCGATGTGCGGGTGCAACTAAAGGATCCCGAGCTTACTTGCCATATCGAGGTGACGCCCGGGCCCTTGCTCGTTTACGCTCGAAGATTTCCAGGAGTCGGCGGCCTTCCAGCCAACACCGCGGGACGGATGATGTGCCTGCTCTCGGGAGGCTACGATTCGGCCGTTGCCGCATATCTGATGATGAAGCGCGGCGCGCATTTGAGCTTCGTGCATTTCTACGGCACTGGCGCGCGACCGGGCGAATCGTCCTTGCACGTGGCCAGCGCCCTCGCGCGCCAGCTCACGCCCTATCAGTTCCGCGCGCGCCTGTATCGCGTGCCCTTTGAGGAAATCCAGCGAGAGATCGTGCGATTCGCACCGGAAAACGTTCGTGTGCTGCTCTATCGCCGGATGATGTTGCGCATCGCGGAGGTTTTCGCGCGGCGCGATCGGGCCTTGGCGCTCGTTAATGGAGACAGCCTTGGGCAAGTAGCGTCACAGACGCTGCGAAATCTCGTATCGGTCGAAGCGGCATCGGAAATGCCGGTGTTCCGTCCTCTACTCGGCATGGACAAAATGGAAATTCTGGCGCTCGCGCGAAGGATCGGCACCTACGATATCTCGTCCGAGCCATTTCACGACTGCTGTCCGGTTTTTCTGCCTCGCAGTCCGGAGCTTTCCGCGTCAGCCCAGGAACTTGAAAGCGCAGAGGCGAATCTAGGTGTCGCGGACCTCGTGACTCAAGGTATTCAAGGTTCGACGATCGAGAAATTCTCGTACGCAAACGGGCGAGTGGAAGCTAGCGAGCCGGCACCAGTCGCACGGCACCATCAGCGCGCCGCTATGGCGTAGTTTCAGAGCAGCGATGTAGGGAAAGAAGAATTACCGATCGCGGTCGTACCCGCCACGGCCTCCGCCGTGACCACCGCGTCCTCCGCCACCATGACCGCCTCGGCCACCACCGCCTCCGTGACCACCGCGTCCTCCGCCACCACCTCCGCCTCGCTCCTGCTGCGGACGAGCTTCGTTGACAACCAAGGCGCGCCCTAGGAACTGCTTGCCATTCAGGGCAGCGATTGCTTTTTCGGCTTCCGCATCGTCGCGAATTTCCGCAAACCCGAAACCGCGCGGCTGGCCCGTGAAGCGATCACGAAGGAGTGTAAGAGAATCAGGCTGAACGCCCAGTTCGGCGAAAAGTGCAGCTACCTCTTCTTCTGAAGCCTTGAACGGCAGATTGCCCACGTACAGTTTCTTCACGGTCCCTCTCCTTGTGCTGCCGCGCTACCGGCAAGGCACCTCATTACGAGGCTGAAGAAGCAGGATCTCGGCCCGTGGGCAGCCACTGACGCCGGCGACGGCGGGCTGGAGCAAGCACCCCAGCAACTCAGGAGCATCTTGCGGCAAGTGGTCTTTGCAGTCAACCATTGGACAGGCTGGGTGAGCGGAGCGCCCAGGATCGCCTACGTTCGGTAGCTCGAATTGATGTGGATGTATTCGACGGTGAAATCGCAAGTCCACACGCGCCAGGAATGTTTGCCCGAACCTAGATCCACGCGAATCGGAACGTATTTCGCGAGCATTTTCTCGTGGGCGACCCGTTCGTCAAACGGATGCTCGCGCCCGCCGCGGCAGATGCCGACGCCAGCGATCCAAATGTTTGTGCGCGACGGATCAAATTTCACGCCGGACCGTCCGGCGGCTGCGAGAATTCGGCCCCAGTTGGGATCGGCGCCAGCGAACGCTGTTTTTACCAGGGGCGAATTGGCGATCGTTTTGGCCACTTGCCGTGCGGCGCGCTCGGACGGCGCACATCGGACCTCGATTTCAATGACGCGCTCTGCTCCCTCGCCATCTTCCACGATTGCGAGCGCAAGGGATTTGCACACGCGATGCAATGCCTGGCTAAGAGCTCTATACGCGGAGCCGCCCGCTCGGGTGATCTCCGGCGCCTCGGATTTTCCGTTGGCAAGAATGGCGACGGTGTCGTTGGTCGAAGTGTCGCCATCGACAGTGATCGAATTGAATGTCGGCTCGACGCTCGTGCGCAAAGCTCGATCAAGAATCCCTGGCGCGATGGCAGCGTCCGTGGCGATGTACGCGAGCATTGTGGCCATGTTGGGCTCAATCATCCCGGACCCCTTCGCGCACGCCAGCAACCGGACTGTCTTTCCGCCGATGCGGCATTTCGCCGTCGCCCACTTCGGCCGCGTGTCAGTCGTCATGATCGAACGTGCGAATTCTTCGAATGCGCCGGGGTCAGAACTGCGAGCGAGCGCCAAATGTGGGACAGCGGCCAGAATTTTCTCGACGCGTAGAGGCGCTCCGATCACTCCGGTTGAGCTCACAAGCACCTGCTCGCCACCGACACCCAATTCGTCGGCCAGCTTCGAAGCCATGGCCACCGATGCGGGGTAGCCATCTTCCTTCGTGCAGCAGTTGGCATTCCCCGAATTGACGATGATGCCCCGCATGCGGCCGCGAGATTTCGCCAGGTGTTCACGCGAGGCGATCACTGGCGCCGCGACGATCTGATTCCTCGTGAATACGGCCGCTGCCGTGGCGGGAACGTCGCTTACGAGGATTCCCAGATCCAGCCGGGATCGTTTGATCCCGCAGTGTGTTGCGGCAAAAGTGAAACCGGCCGGAATGTCTGATGCAGAGAGGTGTGGGTTCATGGTCAGGGACGGAGCAATTTGTAAAAGCTCACGGATTTTCCTCGAGCTGCTTGAGTCGCGTACTAAAATCTTCTAATGCGCTGCGAACCGCGCTCGGTGCCGTCCCGCCACTCACGGCTCGCCGAGCCAATGCAGATTCAAGTGTGAGCACTGTGCTCAGCTCCGACCCAAAAACAGGCGAAAATTCCTTCAGACGTTGAATCGGCATTTCCCGAATCGACTTCCCTTCCTTTTCGCACGCACGCAGAACTTTGCCGACAATCTCGTGCGCGTCGCGAAACGGAATTCCCTGCGCGACGAGATAGTCGGCTACTTCCGTTGCGACCAGAGCCGGATCCTGAGCGGCTTCGCGCAGGTCCGATTCACGAAATCGCGTTGCCGCAAGCGTTGCCGCTGCGATTCGCGTGACTGCGACGGCTTGATCGTGAGCGGCAAATACAGGCTCTTTATCTTCCTGCAAATCGCGCTGATAACTGGAAGGCAATCCCTTCGCAACCGTGAGCAGAGAAACCAAAGACCCGTAAATCCTCCCCGTTTTGCCGCGGATCAACTCCCAGGCATCGGGGTTCTTTTTTTGGGGCATCAGACTGCTGCCGGTCGAATATTCGTCCGGCAAATCGAGGAAGCCGAATTCTGGCGAGGCGAAAAGGATCATATCCTCTGCTAGCCGTGAGAGGTGCATCGCAAGCGTCACAGCTGCGAATAGGAACTCCAGCGCAAAATCTCGGTCGCTGACCGCATCGAGGCTATTGCACGTAATGCGCGAAAAACCCAAATCCCGCGCGAGCGCCGCGCGATCAAGCGGAAACGCGCAGCCAGCGAGAGCTCCTGAGCCGAGAGGACAAGCGTCAGCCGAGCGTACGACCGACGCGAAACGCTCCGCATCCCGCAAGAAAGCTTCGCCATGCCCGAGCAACCAATGCGAAAGCAGAAGCGGCTGGGCATGTTGCATGTGCGTCGTCCCTGGCATCGGGATGCCCAGATTCGATTTCGCTTGGGCAGCGACCGCATGCATCAGCGAGGTCACCACGATCCGCATGTCGCGGGCCGCATCTTTCACGTACATCCGGAATTCGGTCGCAACCATTTCGTTGCGGCTGCGCCCGGTATGCAACTTCGCGCCCAGCGGGCCAAGCTGCTCGATTAGCGCAGTCTCAGCGAAATGGTGAACGTCTTCGGCTTTCGATCGATCGAGCCAGGCAGGATCTGACTTCGCTCGCGACTCGATGGCATCGAGGGCAGATACGATTTGCTTCGCCTCGTCCTGAGTGAGAATTCCCGCGGCGGCGATGGCCCGCGCCCAGGCGCGATCGAGCGCGAGCTCCTGTGGAAGCATGCGCCGGTCGAATTGCCAGGAGCGCTCGAATTCGTAGAAGGAAGCGTCGGGAGGCCGCTCAAAGCGGCCGCCCCACATTTTCTGCCCTTCCGAACCGCTCATTTCACCGCAGCCTTGGCCTCTTGCGGGATTGTGATCGGCAGCGCGAAGAGGTTGATGAATCCTTCGGCGTCCTTGGGGTTGTAGCCGGTCATGCTAAAGCTGGCAAGACCGGTGCGATAGAGGGAATACGGTGAACGACGCGACGTCACGTTTACATTGCCCTTGAAAAGCGAGAGGCCGACCGAACCGGTGACGCGGCTCTGCGCACTGGCGAAGAATGCGTCGAGGGCCTCTCTGAGAGGCGTGAACCACATTCCGTAATAGACCATTTCAGCGTAGCGCAGTGAGAGTAGTTGTTGATAGTGCGCTGTCTCGCGATCTACGCACAGCGACTCGAGTTCGCGATGAGCCGTGACCAGGAGCGTGCCGCCGGGCGTTTCATAAGCTCCGCGCGACTTCATACCGACGAGGCGGTTCTCGACGATATCCATCCGGCCGACGCCGTTCGCTGCGGCGATCTCGTTCAATTGATCGACAAGCGCGAGCGGTGCGAGCTTTCTCCCGTTAACCGACACTGGAATGCCCGCCTCAAATCCGATTTCGACGTTCGCTGGCTGCTCGGGTGCATTCGCCGGCGACACAATCCACTGCCACATCGATTCTTCCGGCGCATTCGCCGGATCCTCCAATACGCCGCCCTCGTGACTCAAGTGCCAAATGTTTCGGTCGCGGCTGTAGATATTTTTCTTGGTCTGATCGACCGGTATGTTGTGCTCGTTCGCGTATGCGATCGCCTCTTCGCGCGAATTGATCGTCCATTCCCGCCACGGCGCGATGATCTTCAGCTCTGGACCAAGGGCTTTGGCGGCGAGTTCGAAGCGAACTTGGTCGTTGCCTTTGCCCGTGCAGCCATGAGCCAGAGCATCCGCTCCGACGTTTTTCGCTAGTTCGACCTGTCGCTTCGCCAGCAAGGGCCGCGCGAACGACGTGCCGAGCAGATACTTGTGCTCGTAAACGGCACCTGCGCGCAGTGTCGGCCAGATGTATCCGGTGATGAATTCTTCGCGGAGGTCTTCCACATAGGCGGCGCTGGCGCCGGTCGCGAGCGCCTTTTTGCGGGCTGCTTCGAGATCTTCGCGCTGGCCGAGATCTCCGATCATAGCGATCACATCGCAACCGCCGTACGTCTCTTTCAGCCAGGGAATGATGATGGAGGTATCGAGACCTCCCGAATATGCAAGAACAACCTTCTTGGGCACGGATTCTCCTTAGGTGAGTAGCAGCGTGTGCAGAAGAGCCTTCTGCACGTGCAGGCGGTTTTCGGCCTGATCGTAGATGATCGAGCGCGGTGAGTCGATTACTTCCGCGCTCACTTCGAGCCCGCGGTGGGCGGGCAGGCAATGCATGAAAACGGCATCCGGCGCGGCGTGGGACATTAGCGCCTTGTCCACCTGATAGCCGGTAAAGGCCACTTCGCGTGCGGCGGACTCGCTTTCCTGTCCCATGCTGGCCCAAACATCCGTGTAGACAGCCTGGACTCCCGCCACTGCTTCTTGCGGTGAACGAAAGATCTCGATCTTGCTCTTCGTTTCTTTGGCGACACGTTTCGCTTCGGAGACGATCCCGGGATCAGGCTCGTATCCAGCAGGCGTCGCCACTCGCACGTGCGCTCCCGCACGCGCACCAATCGTTATCAAGGAATGGCACATGTTATTGCCGTCGCCCACGTAAGCTAACTTCAAACCCCGTAGGTTCCCGAAACGTTCCTCGAGCGTGAAGAAGTCGGCCAACACCTGGCAGGGATGAAATTTATCGGAGAGCGCGTTGACCACAGGCACGTTGGCATTTGACGCGAGCTCATCGAGCGTTTCTTGGGCAAACACGCGCGCGACGATGCCCTGCACCCAACGCTCGAGGTTCTTTGCGATGTCACGCACGGGCTCTCGCTCGCTCAACTTCGCGCCCGTGTGATCGAGAAAGATCGATGAACCGCCGAGGTTCGCGATGCCCGTCTCGAAAGTCACGCGGGTGCGCAGTGACGGCTTTTCGAAAATAAGAACGAAGACACTGCCAGCCAGCGCATTCTGATAGCGTTGCGGATGCGCTTTCATCTCCGTCGAAAGCCGGAAGAAATCGCGGAGCTGCTTCGGGCTCCATTCCAGACCCGTAAGAAAATCTCGTTTCAGAGCAATTGTGGTTGTCGTTGCCATCTTTCCCATTACCTCATCGCCGCTAAGGCCAAATGGTTCGCCTCTGCGTCCGCCACGGCAGGCGGGGCAGTGACTGCCTTCGCCGATTTCGATCCTTGCGCAAGCACTGTCTCAAATTTCTTGAGGAATTCCGCGATTTCCTTCGCCTTGATAAGGAACGGAGGCAAAAGCCGCAAAATATGCTCGTGCGTGCAATTGATGAGCAAGCCGCGGCTCAGAGCCTCTTGAACAAACGGAGCGCCTTCGACCGACAAATCAATCCCGACAATCAGTCCTTCGCCGCGAATCTCGCGAATAAAACCGAATTTCGCCGCCAGCTTCTCAAGCCCAGCCCGTAATTCAGCCCCGCGAGAGCGGATATTGTCGAGCAAATGGTGCTCTTCGACAACAGTTAGAAATTCGAGCGCCGCCGCGCACGCAAGCGGGCCGCCTCCAAAAGTCGAGCCATGCATGCCGGGGGAAAGCGCCGATGCGAATTTCTCGCTTGCGATAAATGCTCCGAGAGGAATGCCACCCGCAAGCGGCTTCGCCACCGTGACGATATCGGGCCGCGACTCGAATTTCTGGTACGCGAATTTTCGACCCGTGCGCCCGAGCCCCGATTGAATTTCATCGGCGATGAGCGCGGCATCGTGATCGAGCGTCAACTGCCGCGCCCGCTCCCAAAACTCCTCGCTTACCGGGAAAACTCCACCCTCACCCTGGATCGGCTCGATAACGATCGCGCAAACGCGGTCATCGAATCTCGCGTCGAGATCCGCTAGGTCGTTGAAGCGAACAAACTCAACGCCTGGAATCAAAGGTGCAAACGGCTCTCGATACTTCGCTGTATGCGTGATCGAAAGAGCGCCCATCGTGCGGCCGTGGAAGGAATTTTCAAGGGCGAGAATACGAATTTTCCCCGTACTTGGGCCGGCTTTCGCGTGCGCATACGCGCGCGCAAGCTTCAACGCTCCCTCGATGGCTTCGCTTCCGCTGTTTGAGAAAAACACGCGATCGAGTCCAGACCATTGCGCCAGTTTGTGCGCCAGCGGTCCCTGATAGGGATTGTGAAACAGATTCGAGACGTGAGTTGCTCGTCCCGCCTCGCGACGAATTACTTTCACCATCCGCGAATGCGCGTAACCCAGGGCATTGACGGCTATTCCGCCGATGAAATCCAGGTACTCGCGACCCGTAGAATCATAGAGCCGGGCGCCCTTACCATGCGTGAACACAACCGGCGGCCGCCGGTAGGTTTTCATCATGTATTGCGATTCTTCCGCCAGGATTTTCGCCGGAGAAAGATGCTTCGGCTTCGAGGCCGCTGATTTTTTCTTAGCCATAGCGATCACGCCGCTCCGTGCGCCGCTCGTGTACTTGTGCGCACGATCGGCAGGACACGCGTCCCCGGACCACGGACTCCGCCTGCCGCAGCGAGCAAAGCCTTTGGTTGCGTACCGCCAACGATGCGAACCTCGTTCACGCCGCCGGCGAGCGCCCGCTTTGCGGCCTCAAGCTTCAGGATCATTCCGCCGGAAACCTTATTACGACGAATCAAATCCTCGATCTCGGTGCCACGGACCGCGCGCAGCACTTTGCCATCGTCCAGCACTCCGGCCACGTCGGTCAGGAAGATCAACCGGTCGGCCTGGATAAACTCCGCCGCAGCGGCAGCCATGTGATCGGCATTGATGTTGTAGAGCTCGCCATCCGCACCGAGACCCATGCACGAAGCGACCGGCACGATGCCCTCCCGCCAGAGCGAGCGCAAGAAATCCACGTTGACTTCGGTCAGGTAGCCGACGAATCCGAGGCTGCCCTCGACTTCATCCAGTTGCATCGGCTCCGCAAGGAAGCAAACTGCGTCCGCAGCGCTGATTCCGACCGCAGGCTGACCAGCGAGCGAGATAGCTCCCGATAGCTTCTTATTCAGCAATCCGGCGAACACCATGATGGCCGCATCGCGCGTTTCGCGATCGGTCACGCGCAAACCGTTGACGAACCGGCTCGTAATTCCCATGCGCGCGAGCGTCGCCGTAAAGATCTTGCCGCCGCCATGAACAACCAGCAGTTCGTGCCCCGCGTGCGCCAGCTCCGCAATCTGGCGTGCGATTCGGTGCACATCTTCATCATGTTCCAGCAGCGCCCCCGCAATCTTGACGACCATCCTCATAGCAAGCCCGCCGTTTCGGGATACCCGCGCATCCCATTGAAGTTTTGCACGGCCTGTCCGGCCGCGCCCTTGCCCAGATTATCCAAACAGGAAACGACAACCAGCCGCTCTCCCGCGGGATCGAGAGCGAAACCGATGTCGCAAAAATTCGTGTGCGTCACATACTGCAATTCAGGCAGCGTTCCCGACGGCATGACGCGAACCATCGGCTTACCTGCGTACGCTT
>Ga0335078_10019030_pt1 | contig 10215 bp, 8 predicted proteins | sample Lox_Sample_32_FD_206711 | JGI IMG/M metagenome (GOLD analysis project Ga0335078, IMG submission 206711) | Soil microbial communities from Loxahatchee National Wildlife Refuge, Florida, United States - Lox_Sample_3.2 | ecosystem: Environmental > Terrestrial > Soil > Wetlands | place: USA: Florida...
CACCGAGGTGCGCTTCAGATAGCCGCCGCGCGTCACCGTGACCGCCGTGTCTTCCACCGCCACCAGGTCCTCGAGGCGAATGTCGCCCGCGTCGTCGATGATCTGCGTCCGCCGCTCGTCGCCGTACTCCTTCTGCACTTCCTTCAGCTCTTTCACGATCAGCTCGCGCAACACCTTGTCGGAGCCCAGAATCTCCAGGTATTCGGCGATCCGGCGCTGGATGTCCGCCAGCTCGTCGAGAATCTTCTGCCGCTCCATCCCCGTCAGGCGCTGCAATTGCATCTCGATGATCGCCTGCGCCTGCCGCTCGCTGAACTCGAAACGCGCGATCAGTGAATCGCGCGCCTCGCGCGGCGCCTTCGCCGCGCGGATCAGCCGGATGACTTCGTCCAGATTCTCCAGCGCCCGCTGGAAGCCCAGTAAAATGTGCTCCCGCTCGCGCGCCTTGCGCAGCTCGTATTCCGTCCGCCGCCGCACCACATCCACCCGGTGCTCGATGAAGCACTTGATGATCTCTACCAGCCCCAGCTCGCGCGGCTGCCCGTTCACGATCGAAAGCAGAATGATCCCGAATCCGGTTTGCAGCTGCGTGTGCTTGTACAGGTTGTTGAGCACCACCTCCGCCTGTTCGCCCCGTTTCAGCTCGATTGTGATGCGCATCCCGTCGCGGTCGCTGTGGTCCAGCACGTCCGCCACTCCCTCGATGCGTTTCTCGTTCACCATCGCCGCGATCTGTTCCAGCAGCTTCGACTTGTTCACCTGGTAAGGAATCTCGGTGACCACAATCTGCTCTTTGTCTTTGCCCACTCGCTCAATCGCGGCCCGGGCGCGCAGCTTGAGCTGCCCGCGGCCCTTGCTGTAAGCGTCGATAATCCCCTGCCGGCCCAGAATGAACCCGCCCGTCGGAAAGTCCGGCCCCGGCACCATTTCGAGGATCTTCTGCAGCGGCGTGTTCGGTTGCTGCACCAGTTGCACCGTCGCGTTGATAATTTCGTTCAGGTTGTGCGGCGGAATGTTGGTCGCCATGCCCACCGCAATCCCCGAAGAGCCGTTCACCAGCAGGTTCGGCACCCGCGTCGGCAGCACCTCGGGCTCCTGCTCGCTGCCGTCGTAATTGGGTTTGAAATCGACCGTCTCTTTGTCGATGTCTTCCAACACCGCCGTCGCCACCCACGAAAGACGCGCCTCCGTGTAGCGGTCCGCCGCGGGCGGGTCCCCGTCCACCGAACCGAAATTGCCCTGCCCATCCACCAGCGGGTAGCGCATCGAGAATTCCTGCGCCAGCCGCACCAGCGCATCGTAGATGGCAAGATTCCCGTGCGGGTGATACTTGCCCATGCAATCCCCCACGATGCGCGCGCATTTTCGCGTCGCGTGGTTCGGCGCCAGGCCCATCTGCTGCATCGTGTACAGAATCCGCCGGTGCACCGGCTTTAATCCGTCGCGAATGTCCGGCAGCGCGCGGCCCACAATCACGCTCATCGCGTAATCCAGGTAGCTGCGCCGCATCTCCTCTTCGATGTTGATCGGGACGAGGTTTTTGTTGCCGTCGCCGCCCGGAGTTCCGGGCAAAGGCAGCGTCCCGCCCGTTGGCGGCGCGGGCGGCCCCTGAGGTGGTGGTTCCTGGTCTGGCAAGTTCTCTCCTGTCGCGGGGTAAGTCCTATTTTAGCAAATGTTTAGTCGTCAGCCAACCGCGCTCTATCTTCGCTATTTGTTCGCCTTACCGCCCGCCCGCCCTCCGCGTCCTTCGCTTTGCCGCTGACCCGTCCATTATCATATGAGTTCGTGGCCCCGATTCGCAGCCGGAAGCGCGCTCACCCTGCGCCCGTTTCGCCCCCCACCCAGCCTTCGCGCTATCTCGCCCCGCTCTTGGCCGTGCTCGCCGCCATACTCTGTGTGGGCCTGCTGTCGCCCGAAATTCGCGATTCCGATTTCTGGTGGCACCTCGAAACCGGCGAGTACATCGCCCGCGCGCACTCGCTGCCCGTTCCCGATCCATTTGCTTACACCACCGCCGCCGCTCCCCTCGCTTACCCCGGCGAAAACATCGTGCGGCATTTCAACCTTACCCACGAGTGGCTGGCGCAATTGTTTTTCTACGGCGCGTACCGGCTGGGCGGGTTTCCCGCGGTCGTGCTGCTGCGCGCCTTGCTGCTGACCGCGTTCTGCGCTCTGGCCGCCTGCTGGGCCTGGCGTCGCTCCCGCAGCCTTCATCGCGCATGGATCGCCGGTCTCGCCGCTGCCGCCATCGCGGTGCCCTTCGCGCTCGATCGGCCGCAGCTCTTCACCTATCTCTTCCTCGCGCTCACCGTCGCGATCGTGGAATCGCGCCGCCGCTTGTGGCTGCTCGCGCCATTGTTCCTGGTCTGGGGGAACTGCCACGGCGGCTTCTTCCTCGGCTGGGTCGTACTGGCGGCGTATTGTGCCGAAGCCCTGCTCGCCCGGCTGCGCCATCGCCCGCTTCCCGAAGCTTTCAGCCTCTGGCTGTGGTCCGCCGCGGCTGTGCTCGCCTCCGGAATCAACCCCAACGGCTTCCGCGCGCTCCAGGTGCTGTTCCTCTATCGCGCAAGCGCCATGCAATCGCACCTGCTCGAATGGGGCCGGCCTGCCTGGTGGCCGCCGCCCCTGTTCGCACTGCTGCTGGCAGCCGCGGCCGGCGTCATGCTGTGGCAGCGCCGCAAGGTTCGCGTGAGCGACTGGCTGATCCTCGCCGCCTTTGCCGCGGCCGCGTTCTCCGCCCAACGCAATACCATCTTCGTCGCGCTCTGCGCGCCCGCTTTCCTTGCCGCCTACCTACCCGCCTGGAAACGTCCGCTGCCTGCTGCCGCGGGTTGGGCCGCGGCGGGTGCGCTGGCCGCGGGCATCCTTTGGGGATCTGCCACCGGCAACTTCTTCCAGCTTCGCGCCGCCGAGTGGCGTTACCCCTCCGGCGCAGCCGATTTCCTGGCCGCGCATCAGGTCACCGGCCCCATGTTCAACACCTACGAATACGGCGGATATTTGCTGTGGCGCTTGTGGCCGCGCCAGCGCGTCTTCATCGACGGCCGCGCGCTCAGCGAGCAGGTCTTCGACGATTACGCCCGCATCCTTTATAATCACGATGCCTCGGGAGGCAGCAGCGCCGCGCAGTTGCTCGACCGATACGGCGTCCAGGTGATCGTCATGAACACCTTCGAATACGCCACCGGCACCGTGTACCTGCTGGCGCCTGCCCTGGCGGATCCCGCGCAAACCGACTGGAAGCTGGTATATCGCGACGATCAGGCGCTGGTCTGGATGCGCCGCCCCCCCGCCGGCGTCGCCCCGCTCAACTCACTCGAGGTCTTCGCCAACATGGAAGCCGAGTGTGGCCTGCACCTCGACCGCGACCCCGCCCGTCCCCGCTGCGCCCGCAGCCTCGCGCAGACCTTCGCCAAAATCGGCGAGTTCACCCGCGCCCGCCGCTGGCTGGGCATCTATCTCGATCATCCGCACCCGCCCGACCCCGAGGCCGAACAGGCCTACCGCGACTACGTGAGTGCCGGGAAGTAGCTATCCTGTGCGCGGCCGGATAGAATTGCCGCTTGGCGATCGCTCGCTGATGGCCCCCTTCGGTCCATTTTGATGACCCCTGCACACCGGCTTCTCTTCCCGAAATGGACACTGGCGTTCGCTGCCCTCTTCGCCTTCGCCTGGGCGGTCGCCCGCGCGTGCCTGCAATCCATTACCATGGATGAGGCCGACACTTACTCCTGGTTTGTCGCCACCTCCAACGTCTGGTACCCTTTTTCCAATAACCACATCCTGAATACTCTGTTGATGTGGGTTACTACCCGTGCCTTCGGTCCGTCCGTCATCGCCATCCGCGCGCCCGCTCTGATCGGGGCGGCTCTCTACCTGGTTGCTTGTTACTTTTTGTGCCGCATGCTCACCGGCCGCTTTTACATCCAGCTTCTGGTATTCATTTGCCTGACTTACAATCCGTTCATTTTCGATTACCTGGTGGCCGCGCGCGGTTACGGCCTGGCGAACGCCTGGTTGATCTCGGCGATTGCCGTTTCCGTGCGGCATAGCCTGACCGGGCGCCCTTCGCTCCGCTGGACCAGCGCAATCACGTCGCTCGCGCTTGGACTATCGTTCGCCGCGAATTATTCCTTCGCTTTCGCCGATCTGGCGGTGTTGTTGGCCATAGTCGCCTGGGCCGTGCAACGCCGCGGCCAGGACTCGGTCTGGCGCATCAGTGGCCTTTGTGTTTTGCCGGGACTCCTGCTCGCGCTCGCAATCTGCGGTTATCCCATGATGCACTGGTGGGGCTATGACTACTCGATCGGCGCCCACTCGCTCAAAGAAATGCGGCAGAGCCTGGTCCAGTCTTCCCTTTATCGCCTGGACCCGCGATTTCAGGGTGCCGCATGGTATCGGGCGATGACCTTTCTCAGGCCGCTACTGCTTCCCCTCTTCCTGATTCTCGCCGGTTGCCGGGTGGTGGCCGCCGCGCTCGATGGCGCCTGGCGCGCGAACCCGCACGCCCGGTTTCTGGCCAAGTTAGCGGCCGCGCTCGCCGCCGTCATCGCCCTGTCCGTCCTGATGCACTGGCTGGCGTTTCGCTTTTTCCGCGTCCCCCTGCCCCAGGGCCGTGCCGGCCTCTTCTTCCTGCCTCTATGCACTCTTCTTGGCGGCGTCATCCTGGCGGCGCCCGCGCGCTCTGCTGCGTCCCTGTGGTTGGGCCGCGCACTTACCGCCGTTTCCTGTTGCCTGGCGTGCTACCTTTTGCTCTGCCTGCGCCTCTCCTACTTCAAGGAATATCAGTGGGACGCGGATGCGAAGGAGGTTTATTCCGTCCTGGCGCGCTTTAACCACGCCTATGGCGTCAGCGAAGTCGGCACCTTCGATTTATCGTTCCCCGCGCTGAATTACTACCGCGTGTTATCCCAACGGGAAACTTTCCCCGAGTTCCACCCCGAACCTCCTGACCCTTCCGGCGACAAACCGGTCTATGTGCTGAGCGGGGTGAATCGGCGAAGTTTCCTCGAGAAGGAAAAACTGGTGGTAGTCTATCGCGGCAGATACTCGGACACCGTAATCGCGGTCCGGCCCGGCGGACCGATTCCAGCCGTGACGATTCAGCCATGAAACCGAGACTGCACCGCCAGGTTCGGGCGTCCCGTCTTCCCCTACAGGAACGCCATCGTCTTGACACCGGAAATGTCAAAACGCTTCCGGCAGCGCAGATTCTTGCAGGCGACTTTATCGTCCAGCAGCACCATGTAACTTTGCGCTTTGGCGAATTTGGCGCGGTCCCGCTCGTCGCCGCCCGGCGGCAGCCGGTCTTTCTTCTTGCGCACCATCCAGTGCAAATCGTACGACTCTACGCTGCGGCAGTACGGGCAGTTCAAAGTGGCAGGCTTGGCAGTCTGGCTTTCCGTGTAGTAAGCTCGCTCGTCCATTAGCGTTCCCCGATCGGGATCCAGGTTTGGCCGTCCGGGTTGCCGCGGTATTCCGCTCGCGGGCGAATCAGGCGGTTGTTGCGGTACTGCTCGAGCACGTGCGCCGTCCACCCGGACATGCGGCTCACGGCAAACACCGGCGTAAACAGATCCACCGGAATCCCCAGCGAATAATAGGTCGAGGCCGAGTAGAAGTCCACGTTGGGAATCAGCCCTTTGACTTCCTTCACCGTCTCTTCCATTCGCTTCGACATCTGGAAAAGCCGGACCTGGCCGGTGCGCACCCCCAGCTCCGCGCTCAGCGCGCGCAGATGCGTGGCGCGCGGATCTTCGGTGCGATAGACGCGATGCCCGAAGCCGGGGATCTTCACCTTGCGCGCCAGCGTATTGCGCACCCGCGCCACCGCCTCATCTTCGTCTTTCATGCCCAGCAGCCAGCGGATCACGTCCTGATTGGCGCCGCCGTGCAGCGGGCCTTTCAGCGCGCCGATCCCGCTGGTGATCGAGGAGTAAATGTCGGAAAGTGTCGCGGCCGTGACGCGCGCGGCGAAAGTGGAGGCGTTCAGCTCATGGTCCGCGTGCAGCGTCAGCGCCACGTCGAAGGCCCGTTCCATCAAATCGTCCGGACGGTCCCCGGTGAGCGTGTACAGAAAATTCGCCGCGAACCCCAGCTTGGGGTCGCCCCCGATTACCGGCTGGTTTCTGCGCAGCCGGTCGAAGGTGGTCACGATCGTCGTCGTCTTCGCCATCAGGCGCGCCGCTTTGCGGTAGTTGGCTTCAGCCGACATGTCGGCAGCCTCGGCGTCGTGCAGCCCCAGCATCGAAACCGCCGTGCGCAGCACGTCCATCGGGTTCGCCTGCGGCACGCCGCGCAGAAAGTCCGTTACCGGCGGCGGCAATTCGCGCTCCGCCACCAGCGTCCGCTTCAGCTCGTCCAGCTCGCCCGGCTTGGGCAGCGCGCCGCGCCACAGCAGGTAGATCACCTCTTCGAACACCGCGTGGTCCGCCAGCGTGTGGATGTTATAGCCGCGATAGCTGAGGACGCCCGCGTAGCCGTCGATATAGCAAATCTCCGACTCGCCCGCGATAATGCCTTCGAGACCAGAAGCTGCTGTGCCCATAACCGTCTCTCGTTACGATTCTATGTCAGGCGCGCGCCGCCGCGGCCCTCACTGCTGCGATCCGCGCAGATACGTGTGCCCGTGCAGCCGGTACTTCAGGTCGCGGAAGAAATCGTACACGTGGTTGCGGTGCGGGCACTCGTTCACCGGGGGAAAGCCCAGCGTGCGTGAGCCGTTCTCCACCCACAGCCGTTTGTCGCCCGCCTTGCCCGCGTCGATGTCCACGATCGTTCCCGAACCGCAAGCCTCGCCGTTGAGCACCTGAAACAGCCCAGGCGGCACGGCCTCCGCTCCCCAATCTTTCATGAAGTCCTGGAAAGAATACGCGGAGCACGGTTGTGCCGCGGTGCATCCCCACAGTGCATAACCCTGCTGGTATTGGCCCGAACGGAGGGCCTCCATGAAATCGCGCGCCTGCCTCTCGGCGGCATTGGGAATGAACAGGAACCTCACCAGAACGATCGCCAGCACCACCACGACCGCTCCCAGCCCGCCGGCAAACGCGGACTTGATCCGCTTCGCGCGCCGCTCATCCCCCGCGCCGTACTGGTCGAGATAAGCGCCCATTTTCTTTTCCCGAGACCTCGGTTACTTGCCCACTGGCGCCGCCGTCACCGGATAGGCCTTGTCGTACGCCGCGGTGGCGTCCGCCGTGATGTCCATGGCCGGTTTGAAAAACACGATCGCCTGCTGCTCGACCACCAGGTCGAGGCCCTTTCCCTCGGCGAGCTTCTTGACGATTTCCGTCATCCGCTGGCTGGCCTTGCCCAGAATCTCCTGCCGGTCGGCGTTGACGTCGGACTGCAAGTCGTCCTGCATCCGCTGCGCCTCTTTCTGCAGCCGCGTCCCTTGCGCTCGCAGCTCCGATTCGGCCTGCGGGGTCAGTTGGCTCGCTCCCTGCAGCCGTTGCGATATCTGCTGCAGCTGCTCCTGCGTTTGCCGCAGCCTGTCCGCGCGCGGCTTATACCGGGCTTCCATCTCTGCGTTGGCTTTCTTGATGTCCGCGGTATCGAACACGGCCTTCTGCAAGCTGACTACCGCGACTTTGGGCTGCGCCTGAACGAGCGGAGCAAGGGTGAAAAGGGCTGCGCAGGCCGCAAACGGCCCCACGCCCATTCGAAGTGACATGAACCAGACTCCTGTTATGAGTGTAGAAACATTAGGGTAGCACAACCAAATCGAAGAGCCTTCGAAGTTTGGCCGCTGCGGCGCACCCGCCGCCCGGCCTCGCCTGCTCCATTCCGCGGCAGGCGGGTCTAGGGAGCGAACATCTCCTGCAGCACACGCCCGGCCGAGCCGCTGGGAGTTTCCACGCGCAGGATGGTGGCCAGCGTGGGCGCGATATCGTTGGGCGCGATATTGCCGTCATACTCGCCCGCGCGAATGCCGGAGCCCAGGAAGATCACCGGGACATGCGTGTCGTAACCGAAGGTCACCCCGTGCGTCGTTCCGCTGCGGGCGAAAACCCAGTAGGGATCCGGCAGCACTTCCAGGTCGGCTCCGCGCCGCGGAAAGTAGCCGTTCATCATCATGCGCCCGGCGGAGTCTTCCAGCGCCTCGCCTTGCGCCAGTTGGATGCCGGTATAGACGCGGAAAATATGGGGCACCTCGAGCAGTGCATCGGCCGCCGTGCGCTCCACCTCGGCCAAGGCCAGCTTGCGCACAGCGATCAGCTCGCGATTGAGATAAACCACCCCCTCCAGCGACGCCGTGATCCAGTCGAACTTGCCGTACTTCCGGACCAGGGCTTCCTGCACCGTCCGGGCGATGATCCCCTCCCGCATGCGGCCGCCCGGCATCTGGCGCGCGGTGTTCACCTCGGGCACCGGCGCCACGCCGTGATCTGCGGTCAGCACGATCAGAACGTTTTCCAACCCCACCGCGCGATCGATCGCGGCGAAAAACTTCGCCAGCAACTGATCGGTGGCGACCGAAATCGCCTGCGCCTCCGGCGAATCCGGACCGTAGGCGTGTCCCACGTAGTCGTTCGAGGAAAAACTCACCGCCAGCAGGTCGGCAACGCCGCGCTGTCCCAGTTGCTCGCCGGCCAAGGCGCGTTCCGCCAGACCTTCCACCAGCTCATTGCCGAACGGCGTGGCTTCCAGCGCGCTATAGAGCGCGCCCGGTTGCGGCATTTCGTGTCCCATCCACACCGCGCCGGCATAACGGTCCGCGGCGCGCGCGGCATTCGCCTCTCTCACCCACGCCGGCGCTTCTTTTACGTAATACGTGCTCGAGACGAAGTTCCCGCTCCGGTTATCGAACCAGTACGCGGCATTCGCCATATGGCCGGCCGGCAGAATGGCCGCGCGGTCCTTCAGCGAGATTCCGATCACCCGCGACTGGCCGCCGTCCGCCATCTTCATCTCATCGCCCACCGTGTCCACCAGCATCCGCCGCGGCGATGAACCCACCCCCGCCGATCCTCCCACCAGCGCCGTCTCGGGGTCGGAGACGCTGGTCACCTGCATCCCCGCCTCGCGGTCGTACCATTCGTTGGCGATGATGCCGCTGAGCGCGGGCATCGCCCCGCTGAGGAAAATGCTGTGGCCCACCGCCGTCACCGTCGGAAACTGCCGGTAACGGGCGTTGGTGAACACGGCGCCCCGGGTCAGCAACAACTCGAAACCACCGTGATACTCCGCGCGGAAGCGCGTCAGGTAGTCGTAGCGGAATTGGTCGATCACAATCGCCACCACCAGCTTCGGCTTCTTCGGGGCCGCGCTCGCGAGCCCGCCCGCGATCAGAAATAACGCCCACACCTTCCTCATGGCCACCTAGCGTAGCACCCGATTATGTCAAGTTGATTGACAGGCAGTGTCCACTTTGCATGTCAAAAAAGTTGACATTCGCCCGGATTCAGCCAGGTAAGTTATTGATTACATTTACTATAATCCGCGGCATGGCAAATGCTCTTAGAACCGTGCAGAGAGCGGAGGTCTCAACCCACCATGGTTCAGAATGAGAAGAAGCTGGATCGGCGCAAGAAGTTGCGTTTCCCCATACAGCGTGAGCTGCGCTACAAGGTTCTGGAGGGCGAGACAGTTGTCGCCCACGGCGTCGGCGTCACCCAGGACATCTCCAGCAGCGGCGCCTCGTTCCATCCCGCGGAACCGGTCAGAACCGGAGCGCTTGTCGAACTGTCGATCAGCTGGCCCGTAGCCCTGGGCGATGACACACCAGTGCGCCTGGTGATTCTCGGTAAGGTGATTCGCAGCAATGGCAAATGGGCCGCGTGCTCGATCGGCCAGTATGAGTTCCGGACCCAATCGCGAGTGCGCCAGTTGCCCCCTTCTCCGCAGCCTGGCCCCAGCCTCGTGCGCTGGGCGGAAGCCTGCCGGAAAGGCGCGGCGCGAGCCATGGTTAACGCCTGAGATCGGCGCGCTGGCGCCTAGGGATCGGCCTTTGTGGCAGGGGCGGGCTTGGTCTCGGACTTGGATTCCGGCTTATGCTCCGGCTTGCCGCCGGCCTTGTCCGCGGACCCGTTCTTCGCTTCGGGTGCGGAAAGCTTGCCGTTCCCGTAGTCGTTGACGTACCACCCGGAGCCCTTGAACTGCAGCGCGGGAGCCGAAACCAGCCGTTCCACCTCGCCACCGCACTCCGGATGCACGGTCAGAGCCTCATCGGTAAACTTCTGCAGAACCTCGAAGTTCTTCCCGCACCGGTGA
>Ga0335078_10019031_pt1 | contig 10215 bp, 9 predicted proteins | sample Lox_Sample_32_FD_206711 | JGI IMG/M metagenome (GOLD analysis project Ga0335078, IMG submission 206711) | Soil microbial communities from Loxahatchee National Wildlife Refuge, Florida, United States - Lox_Sample_3.2 | ecosystem: Environmental > Terrestrial > Soil > Wetlands | place: USA: Florida...
AGGCCCGTGGCACCGGTCGCGCCCGTCGCCCCGGTGGGTCCGGTGGGCCCGGTCGGGCCAGTCGGCCCGGTCGCGCCCGTAGGTCCGGTTGCCCCGGCGGGGCCTGTCGGACCGATAGAGCCGACCGGACCTTGTGCGCCTGCGGTCCCCGCGGCGCCGGTCGTCCCTGTCGCGCCGGTTGGGCCCGTAGCTCCCGTAGGGCCGAGAGGCCCGATCGCACCGGCCGTCCCCGCCCCGCCCTGCGCTCCCGTGGCTCCGGAAGGTCCCGTGGCGCCGGTCGGCCCTGTCGGGCCGGTCGCCCCAGTCGCTCCCGGAGTTCCGGTGGCGCCGGCCGCGCCGCTCGGGCCGGCCAGATCGATCTCCAGAACCGCGGGATGGCTGGTGCTCTGATTCTCCTTGGAATCGAAAAACACCGAGGTGGTGGGCGGGCTCGCGGTGATGAGAAAGCCGTTGTTCGGAGCCCCAGTCAGCCATGCCTGCACCTGACCGGTCACCGGAATCACGATGTAGGAGTCGGCAACGGACACAGGCACGGACCCTGCCACCAGGATCCCCGCGGCCGGCGGAGGTGTGCCGTTCACCGTCGATTCCGACCATGCGGACGCCGCCGCGTAAACATTGATGCTGCCCGCGGCGCCTACCTTATTGACGAACAGACGCAGGGTCGCGACCGAGACATTGGATGCCAGGGTGCCCGGCGGCAGCCAGCTCAGATCGAACAGGAAAAGCCCCTGAGAACCGCTGGCACCGCCCACGTTCACGTTCACGGTGCCGCCGAAGTTGCTTGCGCTGCCAGGATTGAAAAAGGCATCGCCCACCAGCGGCGCGGTCTGAGCCCAGGCGGCCGGCAACGCCAGCGCAAGCGACCCAATTGTCCACAGTACCCCTCTTGAGGCCTTCCCCATCCCCGTTCCCTCCGCACTACCCAGATGTGCTACAACCCGGCGACAGCGATCCGAAGCTAGATGCGCTTCTTGCGCCGCAGCAGCACGAGCCCCGCTATCGCCGTCCCCAGCAGCGCCACGGAACCCGGCTCCGGCACGCTACTGGCCGAGCCCACGCCGAGGATATCCACCGCCCAGGCGCCCGTTCGTTGCGCGGCAGAGACGTCGCAGAACGACGTGCCGCTACAGCCGTAGAATCCCGGCGTAAAGTCGCCCTGGCCTTGCTCGCTAAACCCGCCCGCGAAGTCCGGTCCGTTTGCGAAGTTGCCGGACTGGCTGAGCACCAGGACGTAGGTGCCGCCCGAGAGAAGCGTGTTGATCTCGAGCAGCGAGTCGAAGGCGTTGCCGGTCACCGGATCGGTGGGTACACCGCTGCCATCGTCATTCGTCGCAATCAGGAGGCTCGCGCCTACCAGCCCGCCCGTGGCATCGAACAGCGAAAGAACCGGGTCGAATCCCCCGGCCGCGATGATTGCACCGGCTGCGTTTGTCCCGCCCGCGTAACTCAACGTCTTCAAGGTGACCGAACTGGAAGGCGCGGTGAACTGGAAGAACTGCAACTGATCGTCCGAGGTGAAGGTCCCTGTAAAGGAAAAGTCCGTCGCAGGAGCGACTACGGCAGACGCGAAGAAAACAAAAGCGATAAGCCCCAATTTCCAGAGTCGCATCCGCACTCCTCCACACGAGATCCAAGCCGAACAAAACACCAGTTCGTTTGTGAAGATGTTCTCATAAAGCGCCCGTCTTGTCAATGAGATTGAGGATTTTGGACTCAGTTTAGCGGCCGACACTCCTCGCCAGGGCAGGCGCTTTGTGATTTTTCCCGCCTCCCCCGCACTACCTCTGCGAGAGCATTTTGCGCAACCCGCTGCTAGCGCCGTTTTTCGCTCTGGGCGGAGGTGTCGTTGCCGCGCGGTTCGTGTCGTTCCGCCCGTTTGAGCTCGGTCTCGCCATCGCCGCGCTGGCGGTTCTGGCGGCGCTGGCATACGGGATCAGCACCCGCCGCGTGGCGCTCGCCGCCGCGCTCGCGGCATGCGTTTTCGCCGGCGCGCTCGTGGCCGTCCTCCACCGCCCCGGCCCGCCGCCTGAGATCGACGCAGCGGCTGGCGAGACCGTGATCGTGAGCGGATGCGTCGTCAACCCGCCGGTCTTCTCCGCGGAGCGGGAGCAGTTCACCCTGGAGCTGGCGCCGCACGCGCGCGCCCGCGTCAGCTTGTATGTCAAACCGGGCGAGCGGCTGCCAGACTTCGATTTCGGCCGGATGGTGGAGCTCGATGCGCGGCTGCGGCGGACGCACAACTTCCGCAATCCCGGTGCGTTCGATTACGTCGCCTACGAGGCCCGCCAGGACATCTATTGGACCGGCTCGGGCCGCGCGGCGACTCTGCGCTTCTTGCCGGGCCGCTGCGGCTCGCGCTTCTGGAAAGTCATTTTCGACCTGCGCAGCGCCGCAATCCACCGCCTCGATCGGCTCTACCCCGGCGACACCTACGCCTCCGCCATGACCAAGGCTGTCCTCATCGGCGAATCGTCGAATCTCCAGCGGGTCTGGACCGAGCACTTTCGCCGCACCGGAACCTACCACACCATCGTCATCTCGGGATTGCACGTCACGGTGCTGGCCGGGTTCCTGCTGCTTCTGCTGCGCGTGTGTTTCGTTCCGGAGCCTGTGGCGCTGGCGGCGACGGCGCTGGCGGCCTGGCTCTACGCCTTCGTCGCCGGATTTCAGCCGCCCGCAGTGCGCTCGGCCTCGGGCTTCGCGCTGTTCGTCTTCCTGCGCTACCTGTACCGCCGCTCGCGCGTGCTGAACCTGCTGGCGGCCGTGGCGCTCGCCTTCGTGGTCTTCGATCCGGAGCAACTTTTCGACGCCAGCTTCCAGCTCTCGTTCCTGTCCGTGGCGCTGATCGGGGCGCTGGCGGTTCCCATCATCGAGCGGACTTCGGGGGCGCTCGCGCTGGGGCTGAGGGACCTGGCGGATCGCGACCGCGACCTGCACATGCCGCCGCGCGCCGCGCACTTCCGCGTGGAGCTGAGGCTGCTGGCCGAGACGCTATCGTTCGCCGTGAGGAGGGTGGTCTCTACCGCCGCCTGGCTGCGCGTGCTGGGCCCGGCCGCGCGCGTAATGGTCTTCTGCTGGGACCTGACCGTCATCTCCGCGGTGATGCAGTTCGGCCTGGCGCTGCCCATGGGCATCTACTTCCATCGCGTTTCCATCACGGGCCTGAGCGCCAATCTGCTCATCGTGCCGCTGATGTCCGCGGTGATTCCCGTGGGATTCGTCGCGGTCTTCACCGGCTGGCATTTCGCTGCCGCGATCGCCGGCTGGCTGCTGAGGGTCTCCGAGAGCATCGCGCTATGGCACGTGGGCTGGGAGCCGGACTGGCGCATTTCCGACCCGCCGCTGTGGCTGGCCGTGGCGATCGTGGCGGCGGTAGTCTCGCTGACCCTGATCTTTGAACGGCGGCGCGCCGCGCTCGCCGTTCTGGGTGCGAACGCCGTGCTGCTCGGCCTGCTGGTGTGGCATCCCTTCCCGCCCAGAACCGAGCGCGGCGTTCTGGAGTTCACGGCCATCGACGTAGGCCAGGGCGACGGTCTGTTCCTGGCGTTCCCCGACGGCAAGCTCATGATGCTCGACGGCGGTGGCCTCGCCGGGCATGGAAACTCGCGCAAGCCGCGCATTGACACAGGCGAAGACGTGGTCTCTCCCTACCTGTGGTCCCGCTCGATCCGCAGGCTCGATGTGGTGGCGCTCAGCCATCCGCACGAGGACCACATCGGCGGACTGGCCGCCATCGTGGATAATTTCCGCCCCAAGGAGCTGTGGATCGGGGCGGTGGCGGATACTCCCGAGTGGCGGCATCTGGAGGAGGCCGCGCGTCGGCGCCACGTTCGCATCGTGAAGCTCGAGAGCGGGCAGCGGTTTCGCTACGGCGGGGCCGGCATCGAGGTGCTCGCGCCGCTCGCGGACCACAAGCCCTCGGCGGAGGCGCCCAACAACGATTCGATGGTGCTGCGAATCCGCTACGGACAGCGTTCGTTTCTGTTCACCGGCGACATCGAGCGGCGCGTGGAGCGGCAATTGGTGGAAGCAGGAACTCTGCAACCGACCGACGTTCTCAAGGTGGCGCACCACGGCAGCAAGACGTCGAGCACGGAACCCTTCCTCAGCGCCGCGCAGCCCGTCTTCGCCGTGATCTCGGATGGTTTCGAGAATCAGTTCCGCTTCCCGAACCGCGAGGTTCTCGATAGCCTCGACAGCCTGCACACCGCGGTGCTCCGCACCGACCGCGACGGCCTGGTTTCGATCCGTTCGGACGGCCGCCGGATTCGTTTCGAAACGCCGATGAGCCCGCCCGAACAAGCGCCTGGGCTTTACGATCCGTTCTAGGCCCTACTCGCCGCCCTCTTCCGACTCCTGCTCGGCCTCGTCGGCGGCGTCGGGACCGGCCTCCTCGGCCGAGGCAATCGCGCGCTGCGCCTCCTCGAGTTGCGCTCTGGGCACGCGAACCTCGAAGGGCAGGCTGGGGAACATGGTGCCGCTCACCACCATCGACGGGATGCTCTGCGACTCCAGGATGCTTCGGACCTCGGCCGCGATCATCTCGGCGTTGGGCGCATCCGAAGTGAACACCGGCACCATGTCGAGATCGTGCGACAGATCGAGCGCGCCGGGGTTGAAGTCCCGCTGAATCGCCATCAACTGCTCGGCGTCCGCCTGGCGCTCCGCCGGCACTCGGACTTCGACCGCGCCCTCCGGCACCCCTGGGGCGGAATCGTCAAAGATCTCGGCGGTGATGTTGGCATTGGCGAGCATATCGCACACGACGCTCGCCTGTTGCTCGGCGTCGGCGTCGGTGGAGCGAAAGATCGTGACCAGCTCGTTTTCCGCAGACATGGTTACCAGCATATCCGAAGCCCGGCGGCCGTGGTACGCTTTTCGCATGCCCGCCCCCGTCAAACCTGCCGTTTCCGTGGAACTGCTCAACCAGTTGGACATTCGCGTAGGCACGATTGAGGCGGTCGCGGATGTCCCAGGCTCGGACCGGCTGCTGGCGCTGACCGTCAACTTGGGGGACCACCGCCGGACCATCGTCGCCGGCATGAAGCGGGAACGCGAAAACCCTCGCGAGATCGAGGGGCGGCAGGCCCTGTTCGTGGTCAACCTGGAGCCGAGGCGAATGCGCGGCGTCCTCTCGGAAGGGATGCTGTTCGATCTGGGCTATGCGGACGGAATCGCGCCCGCGCTCGCCGTCCCCGAAAAGCCCGTACCCGACGGCACACGGGCGGGTTAGCCCTGCGGACCGCACTCGAATCGGATTTTCTTCGATAACGTGCGGCGGACCGGGCAGGCTGCGGCGGCGTGCAGGAGCTTGTCACGCTGCTCAGGCGTCAGATCGCCGTCCAGACCGACCTCATACCGGAACACTACCTCATCCGGCTGGGTCCGGTCCATGCTCACCTTGGTCGTTACGCCGCCCAGTGGGATTGCGTAGTTGTCCGCATGCATCCGAACCGCCATGCTCACGCAACTTGCCAACGCCGCCTCCAGCAAGTCGTGTGGCCGGAAGCCCGCGTGCCTCCCGCCCTTATCTACTGTTGCATCGGAGGTTCCGTGATGTTCGCCGTCCGAAAACCGGGTCCGGTACCGGGCCGACTCGCTCGTGGCGCAGATCATCTGCCCAGTATAGGTACCCAAAGAGGCTATGGCCACGCCGTCGCCTCCCGCCGGCCGGCCGGCAAATGGTTGCGACTCTTTCGCCGTTCGGCAATCCAAAAAACTGTAACCTCGAAAACGATTGCAGCGTCGCAAGTTGGAGGCAATCCACGAGCGTGTGATTGGTCTGCCTACAAGAAGTTGGAATGCGGATTGCCGGTGATATACTGAGAGTCGTCGCAGCCTTACGGGAGGGGAGAGCCAGTGATGGTTGCGCGTGGGCCCTTGAAGTACGGTAGTGTCATCGTTTTTTGGGCGGTGGTGGTCGCGGGTGCTTGCCTGGCCGGCGACGATAAGAGCGCTCCGCAAATTCCCGCCGAACCCCAGGTGGCGATCCAGCCGCGCACTAAGGCGCTGGTGTCCGCCCCCAGCCCGGACATTCCGCGTTCGCGCAGCATCCGCGTGGACACCACCCTGGTGCCGATTCCCGTGACCGTGACGGACCCGCTGAACCGCTTCGTCACGGGCCTGGAGATCAAGCACTTCCGTATCTTCGAGGACAAGGTGGAGCAGAAGATCGCCTACCTGTCGAGCGAGGACGCGCCGATCTCGATCGGGCTGGTGTTCGACCACAGCGGCAGCATGGGCGCCAAGCTCCAGAAGTCGCGCGAGGCGGTGGCGCAACTGCTGAAAACAGCCAACCCCGACGACGAGTTCTTCCTGGTCCAGTTCAACGACCGGCCCGAGCTGGCGCTGGGCTTCACCCACGATCCGGATGCCATACAGAACCGGCTGACTTTCGTCGAATCCAAGGGCCGCACTGCGCTGCTCGACAGCGTGTACCTGGCCATCAACCAGATGAAGAAGGCTCACAATCCCCGCAAGGCCCTGGTGGTGATCTCCGACGGTGGCGACAACAGCAGCCGGTACACCGAGACCGAAATCAAGAACCTGGTCCGCGAAGCCGACGTCCAAATTTACGCGATCGGTATCTTCGAGCCGCTGGCGGCCCGCGGGCGGACCGCGGAAGAGTTGGCCGGACCAAGCCTGCTGAGCGAGATCGCGGAACAGACCGGCGGGCGCCATTTCCCCGTGGAGAACCTGGCCGAACTGCCGGACGTGGCGGAGAGGATCGGGTACGAGCTGCACAACCAGTACGTTTTGTTCTACGCTCCCAGTAATGCCTCGAAGGACGGGAAGTACAGACATGTCCAGGTCAAGCTGGTCCAGCCCAAGGGGCTGCCGCCGCTCCGGGCTTTCTGGCGCCTCGGTTACTATGCACCTACCCAGTAGTTGCTTTGCCCTCGGACTGATGGCCGCGCTTGCGGCCCCCCTCTGCCCGCAGGAGCAGAGCGGCGCGACGTTCACCGCCGACACCCGCCTGGTGGTGCTGCACGCCACGGTTGTGGACAATCGCGGCAAGCTGGTCACCGACCTGCCGCGCACCGCCTTCCACGTTTTTGAGGATGGCGCCGAGCAGCGGGTGAAGCTGTTCCGCCGCGAAGACGTCCCGGTCTCGATGGGCATCGTGATCGACAACAGCGGGAGCATGCGCGAGAAGCGGAAGAAGGTGGAGGACGCGGCCATGGCGCTGGTCAAGGCGTCCAACCCGCAGGACGAGGTCTTCATCGTCAACTTCAACGACGAGGCCTACCTCGACGTGCCGATGACCAACGACATGAAGAAGCTGGAGGAAGGCGTGGCGCGCATCGATTCCCGCGGCGGGACGGCCATGCGCGACGCGATCGACCTGTCGATGGAGTACCTCAAATCCAAGGCCAGGCGCGACAAGAAGGTGATCGTGGTGGTCACCGACGGCAACGACAACGCCAGCGAGATCACACTCGAAAAGCTGATCCAGAAGGCGCAGCAGCGCGAGGCGCTGATCTACACGCTGGGTCTGCTGGACGAGGAGGAGCATCGCGAGGCCAAGCGCGCCAAGCGGGCCCTGGACGCCCTGGCGACCGCGACCGGCGGTCTGGCCTACTATCCGAAGGCCGTCAACGATGTGGGGGCATTTACGCTGCAGGTGGCGCACGATATCCGCAATCAGTACATTCTGGGCTACACGCCCACCAACGAGGCGCTCGACGGCAGCTACCGGCAGGTCAAGGTGGTGGTGGACGCGCGCAACCATCCCGCAGTGCGCACGCGCACCGGCTACTACGCCACCCCCGAGCTGGCCAAGCGCGCCGCGGTGGAGCCGCCGCGGTAAGGAAGCTCTCAGGCTTCAGGCCTCAGCCATCACATGCGCCCTCCCAGCACCGCCAGTGTGAGCGGACCAAAGCTGATGCCTGAGGCCTGATGGCTGATGCCTGCGGAGGCGACCGCCGGCGAGCAGTGTCGAGCGGACGGCGGCCGACGCGGAGTACACTCGGAGGAAGTTGGAGGGCATATGCGCCGGATTCTGAAGTGGGTCGGCATTGTCATCGCGGTTCTGATCGTGGTGGTGATCAGCCTGCCGTTCCTGATCAACGTGAACCAGTTCAAGCCCATGCTCGAGTCCGAGCTCTCGACGGCGCTGAACCGCGAGGTGAAGCTGGGCAACTTGAGGCTCTCTATCCTCGCGGGCGAAGTGACCGCCGACGATCTCTCTGTGTCGGAAGACCAGGCCTTCGGCAAACCGGCTTTCATCAGCGCGAAGGCGCTCAACGTGGGCGCGGAAATCTGGCCATTCCTGATGTCGCGCAAGCTGATCGTGACCTACCTCACGATCGACCAGCCGCAGATCGCGCTGGTGCAGGCCCCGTCGGGCTCGTGGAATTTTTCGAGCTTGGGAGGCAAGCGGGCGACGGCGACGGCGCCCGCGCCCGCGCCGGGCACAGCCTCCCCGCCGCTCGACCTGTCCGTGAAGCTGGTCAAGATCACCAACGGCCGGTTGAAGCTGGGTCGTACGCTGGGACACTGGAAGCCCCTGATCCTAGAACAGGTGAACCTCGAGTTGCGCGACTTCTCGGCCACCACCGCGTTTCCGTTCAGCCTGTCGGCCAAGGTCGCGGGTGGCGGCGCCATTCAGTTGGACGGCAAGGCCGGGCCCATCAACCCCACCGACTCGGCGATGACCCCGGTGAATGCCTCGCTGAAGGTGACGCGACTCGATCTGGCGGGCTCGGGCATGAGCGATTTTGCGCCCGACGTCGCCGGATTGCTTTCGATCGACGGCACCGGCTCCTCCGACGGCCTCAGCATGCAAGTCGACGGCAAAGTGAAGGTCGAGAAGGTGAAGCTGGCCAAGAAGGGCACTCCGGCCACGCGTCCCGTGGAGTTCGATTTCTCCGCGCGCCACGATCTGAAGAAACACAGCGGCGTGCTCCGGCGCGGCGACATCCACATCGGCGGCGCGCCGGCGCACTTGACCGGAACCTACGCCGAGCAGGGCGAAGCGATGGTGCTGCACATGACCCTGGCCGGCCCTAACATGCCGGTGCCCGAACTGGTGGGTCTGCTGCCCGCGCTGGCAATCGAGCTTCCGGCGGGCAGCAATTTGCAGGGCGGAACGGCGAGCGTGGCGCTGACCATGGAGGGACCGGCCGACAAGCTGGTGTCAGCGGGCTCGCTGGCTCTGAACAATGTCCGGCTGACGGGCTTCGACATGCCCAAGAAAATGGCGAGCATCGAGAAGCTGGCCGGCATCAAGGGCGGGCCGGATACGGACATACAAACGCTGAGCGCCACCGTGCGAGCGGCGCCCGAAGGTACCAGCGCCGAGGACATGAAGCTGCTGATCGAGGCCATCGGCGAGCTGACCGGCGCTGGTACTGTCAGTCCGGCGAACGATCTGAATTTCAAAATGAGCGCGATCGTTCATACCTCGGGCCTGCTCGCGGTGGTGGGCAACACGCCCATTCCGTTCACCGTCGAGGGGACCTGCGCCAACCCGGTCTTCAAACCCGACTACAAGGCGGTGGTCAAAGAGAAGGTCACCGGCATCGAGAAGACGGGCGAGGGAATGCTCAAGGGGCTGCTCGGCGGCAAGAAGAAGGATCAGTGACTCTCGGATAACACCCGCCTGATCTCGAGCGCGATGTCCAGGAGCTTCGGGCTGTCGGTGTTATCGAGCAGAACGATCAGTTCCCGGTGGCTCAGAATCCGCTCGATCAGCGACTGGAATCCGAAGATGGCTCCGCCGTGCATGACGATGGTTTCGCCCGCGTAGGGCGCGCCCGCTTTGGGAATCAGAATGCCCCAACCGTATCCGTAGTTCTCCAGGTTGGGCTTGAAAAGCAGATCGCGCAGGCGAGCCGGCAGCAGACGCTCGGTGTAGAGAGCCTGGTCCCACAGATAGAGGTCCCGGACGGTGGAGTAAAGCGCACCCGCGGCGAACGGGATCGACATGTCATAGTAGCGGGCATTCCGCAACCCGGTCGCCGAGCGCTCATAGCCGGAGGCGCGATGCGCAAGCACCGTCTCCGAGTGTGTGTAACCCGAGTCGTTCATCCCGAGCGGAGTGAAGATGCGGTCTCTGAGGAGTTGCTCGTACAACGTTCCGGAAATCTGTTCCAGCACCGCGCCGAGGAGAAAGTAACGGAGTTACTGTACTCGAACTTAGTGCCGGGCTCGAAGCGTAAGTCCCCGCTGCAATATTGCCGGGCGAATTCCTTGACTCCGTATCTCATC
>Ga0335078_10019032_pt1 | contig 10214 bp, 10 predicted proteins | sample Lox_Sample_32_FD_206711 | JGI IMG/M metagenome (GOLD analysis project Ga0335078, IMG submission 206711) | Soil microbial communities from Loxahatchee National Wildlife Refuge, Florida, United States - Lox_Sample_3.2 | ecosystem: Environmental > Terrestrial > Soil > Wetlands | place: USA...
CCGCCGAGCTGGGCGCGATCGTCCTGGTTACCGCCGTGCTCGTGCACTGGCTCGGGATGGGGTGGCGCGCGTTCGTGATCGCGGCTGGCGTCATGACCGTCGCGATCTACCTGGTCACCGTCACCGTTCCGAGGTCCCTGGGCCGACGCAACGCGGTACGGATGGCCAGCACCGCCGCCGCGATCCTGGCTCCGGTGACCAGGCTACTCGGGCCGCTGCCGCGGCTGCTGCTCGTCCCGGGCGGCGCGGCGGGCCGGGGCGGCGGCCCGGGATCGGAAGAGGACCTGCGGGGCCTGGTGGACCTGCTGGAACAGCGCCGGGTGATCCAGCCCACCGAGCGCGCGATGATCCACTCGGTGTTCGAGCTCGGCGACACGATCGTCCGCGAGGTGATGGTGCCGCGCACCGACATGGTGTTCGTCGAGCGCGGTAAGACCCTGCGCCAGGCGCTGTCGCTGGCGCTGCGCAGCGGATTCTCCCGGATCCCGGTCGTCGGCGAGAACGAGGACGACATCGTCGGGATCGCCTATCTCAAGGACATCGTCACCCGCAGCTACGAGCACCGCGAGGGCGAGTCGGTCGAGAAGGTCGAATCGATCATGCGGCCCGCCACGTTCGTGCCGGAGAGCAAGCCGGTCGATGCGCTGCTTCGGGAGATGCAGGCGCGCCAGATCCACGTCGCGATCGTGATCGACGAGTACGGCGGCACCGCCGGCCTGGCCACGATCGAGGACATCCTCGAGGAGATCGTTGGCGAGATCGCCGACGAATACGACAAGGAGCAGCCACAGGTCGAGTGGCTCGGCGAGGGACGGGCCAGGGTGACCGCGCGGCTGCCGGTCGAGGAGCTAGGGGAGCTGTTCGGCGTGACCATCGAGGCCGAGGACGTGGAGACCGTGGGCGGGCTGCTGGCCCAGCGGCTCGGCCGGGTGCCGATCGCAGGCTCGGTGGCCACGGTGGCGGGCCTGCGGCTGACCGCGGAGAGCCTGGCCGGCCGGCGCAACCGGATCGCCGCGGTCACCGTCGAGCGGGTCGCGCAGGCAGGCGAGGGGCGCGGCGGGGAGCCGGCGAATGATGGCCGCGGTACGGCCGGGACCGGCCGCGGCACAGCGGGTGAGGGCCACGGCGCGGCGGGTGATGGCCGGCCCCGCAATCGCGCCGGCGCGAGCGGGGCCGGGGGAGCCGGATTAGACTCTGCCGGGTGAGCGAGGCCCAGCCCGGCCCGGAAGACCTCAAGATCATTACGCTAGCCCGCTCGGCTCGTGCGCGGGTGATGGCTGCCGAGGGCGCCGCGGTGCGCGACGAGACCGGGCGAACCTATGCCGCGGCCGCCGTGGCTCTGCCGTCGCTACGACTGTCCGCCCTGCACCTGGCCGTTGCCATGGCGGTGTCCAGCGGAGCCGACAGCCTGGAGGCGGCGGCCCTGGTCAGCGATGGTCACGGCCCCGACCCGGCCGACCTGGCCGCGGTCCGCGACCTGGGCCCTAACGCCGTCGTGTTCCACGCAACCCCCGACGGCACCCTCCTGGCAACCCTCCGCCCCTAGCGGAGTTGGCGGGGGGAGACTGGCCCGTGCGGCAAGATCGGGGGACTGGCGCGGGCAGCTGGCTCGCCGGTGAGGGCAGCGCGGATGCGCGTGGTGTCGGCGCGGCGCGACCTGGTGGCCCTGCTTCGCTCCAGCACCGCGAACCGGGTCAGCCTGGCGATGGCCATGGTCGGCATCAGCGGCTACCAGCTCTGCTTCTTCTCCGCGGTGCGGCTGACCGGCGTCGCGGTGGGCACGGTCGTGGCGGTTGGCAGCGGGCCGGTGTTCGCCGGGCTGATCAGCAGGCTCGCCGGCGGCGGGCCGCTGACAATCCGCTGGTCGATCGCGACCGCCGGCGCGGTCAGCGGCTGCGCGCTGCTCATCGCCAGCGGCCGCGCCGCCGGCGTCAGCCTCGGCGGGGTGGGCCTCGCGCTCCTGGCGGGGCTCTGCTTCGCGGTGTACGCGGTCGCCGCGGCGCGCATGATCAGCCACGGGAACTCCGAACGGGTCGTGATGGGCGCGGTGCTCGGCGCCGCCGCCGTGCTGCTCGCGCCGGTGCTCGCGGCCAGCTCGCCCGGCTGGCTGGCCTCACCCAGGGGCCTGACTGTCGGCCTGTACCTGGGCCTGATCACCGTCGTTGGCTACCTGCTCGTCGGATGGGGGTTTCGTACCGTGCCCGCCCCGGTCGCGGTGACCCTCGGGCTGGCCGAGCCGCTCGTGGCCGCGCTGCTCGGGCTGCTGGTGCTGGGCGAGCGGCTGACGGGGGCCGCCACGGCAGGGCTGATCCTGGTCGGCCTGGCGCTGGCCGTGCTCGCCGTGCCCGCCAGCTCCGCCGGTCCCCATTAGGGCTTGCAGCGTGACTGGAGGAGAATCACGGGCGTGGGATCCCCGCAGACGTCACCATCGCCGCAGCCCGAGCCGGCGCAGCACCCCGTTCCGCCCGGATACAGGTCGGGCTTCGCCTGCTTTGCGGGACGGCCGAACGTGGGCAAGTCAACGCTGATGAACGCGCTGGTCGGGGCCAAGGTGGCGATCACCAGCAGCAGGCCGCAGACCACCCGCCGGGCGATCAGGGGAATCGTGCACCGGCCCGATGCCGAGCTGGTCATCGTGGACACGCCCGGGCTGCACCGGCCAAGGACGCTGCTCGGTGAGCGCCTGGACAGCCTGGTCCGGTCCACGCTCACCGAGGTGGACGTGATCGGCTTCTGCCTGCCGGCCTCGGAGCGCATCGGGCCTGGGGACAAGTACCTGGCGAGCGAACTGGCGGGGCTGACCAAGACGCCCGTGGTCGCCGTCGTCACCAAGACCGACCTGGCCACCAGGGAGCAGATCGCCGCCCAGCTCGTGGCCGTTGGAGAACTGGGTGACTGGGCCGATGTGGTGCCGGTGTCCGCCGTGACCGGCTTTCAGCTCGATGTGCTGGAAGACGTCCTCATCTCGCACCTGCCGGAGGGGCAGCCGCTGTACCCGGACGGTGAGGAAACCGACGAGCCCGAGCAGATGCTGGTCGCCGAGCTGATCCGGGAGGCAATCCTGGAGGGAGTGCGGGACGAGCTGCCGCACTCGATCGCGGTTGTGGTCGAGGAGATGGCGCCGAGGGAGGGCCGCGACGACCTCATCGACGTGCACGCGCTGATGTACGTGGAGCGCCCGAGCCAGAAAGCGATCGTGATCGGCGCGAAGGGAGCGCGGCTGAAGGAGGTCGGCTCCCGGGCCAGGCATCAGATCGAGGCGCTGCTCGGCACCAAGGTCTACCTCGATCTGCGGATCAAGATCGCCAAGGACTGGCAGCGGGATCCGAAGCAGTTGCGCCGGCTCGGCTTCTACGACTGATCTCGCCCGATCCCGGTCGGCGCCGATCGTGGTGAAAATGCTCGACTTGGGTATCTGCCGAGGCCAGGCGTGTGATGATCGGCGGGTGCCGACGGTGCGGCTGCCGGTGGAAGTGACTGGGAGGGAACCGAGCTTGCTGATCTTTTTTGGGCTCCGCGTCTTCTACCGAGCAGCCGACCAGGGGACGTTCCACTGCCAGCGCTGCGGCGGTGACCGCGAGTACCGGCACCGGGTCGGGCGTCGCTGGTTCACGGTGTTCTTCATCCCGGTCATCCCGATCAGCAAGGCAGGCCAGCACGTGCAGTGCGCGGTCTGCGGCACCCGCTATCGCATGGACGTGCTGTCCCTGCCGACGACGGCCCAGATGAAGGAGGCGCTCCCGGCCGGGACGCGGGCTGCGGTGATCGCCATGCTTCGCGCGGGCGGCCGGAGCAGCAGCCCGGCCAGGCGCCGGGCCATCGACGCGGTCAGAGGCGCCGGCCTGCCCGACTACGACGAAGCAGCCCTGGACGCCGACCTGTCAGACTCCGACATGGACCTGGTCGGGCCGCTGAACCGCCTCATGATGCAGTTCGCCATCCCGGGCACGGAGTGGTTCCTGGCCGAGGTGGTGCGGATCGGCCTCGCCGACGGGATGCTGTCCGACGAGGAGCGGCAGGCCGCGCGGGAGATCGCTGCCCAGATCGGCATGACTCCGGCCCAGGCGCACGGCGTCATCACGATGACCGAGGAGGGTGCGTCGGCCTAGCGTCGGCTCGTTGCGAGTGTGGCAAACGCCACCGTGTCCTGGCATGCGGGAGAATGATCCCGTGGGCGCCTACCGTGACGACGGCATCGTGCTGCGCACCCAGAAGCTGGGCGAGGCCGACCGGATCGTCACGCTGCTCGCGCGGCGGGCCGGCCGGGTCCGAGCCGTGGCCAAGGGGGTGCGGCGTACCAAGTCCAGGTTCGGTGCGCGGCTCGAGCCCTTCACCCACGTCGATCTGCTGATGCACACCGGAAGGTCGCTGGATTACATCACACAGGCCGAGACCGTGCGGCCGTACGGCGAGCCGTTCTCGTCGGACTACCCGAGGTACACCACGGGAACCGCGATGCTGGAGACGGCCGAGAAGTTCACCCCGGTGGAGAAGGAGCCGGCCATGCGCCAGTTCCTGCTGCTGGTCGGCGGGCTGCGGGCGCTCGGGGAGGCCGCGCACGAACCCCGGCTGGTCCTGGACGCGTACTTGCTCCGGTCGCTCGCGGTCGCCGGTTACGCGCCCGCGCTCGACGAGTGCGCCGTGTGCGGGACCCGGGTCGCCGACCCCGCCGGGCCGGAGGGCGCCGTGACCTCCACCGCGCTGCGCGCGTTCGCGTTCGCGATCGGCGCCGGCGGGCTTGTCTGCCGGTCCTGCCGGACACCGGGGGCCGCCACGCCGGCCCCGCAGACGGTCGTGCTGATGGGCGCGCTGATGCGCGGCGATTGGGCGCACGCCGACAGCAGCGAGCACCGGCACCGGGCCGAGTGCAGCGGTCTGGTCGCCGCCTACCTGCAGTGGCACCTGGAGCACTCGATCCGGTCGCTGCGCCACGTGGAGCACGCGTGACCCGCCCGATCCGGCCACCGGACCCGCATCCGGGCGGTGCCACTGCGCCCGACCTGCCCAAGGAGTTCGTCCCGCGGCACGTGGCGCTCGTCATGGACGGCAACGGCCGCTGGGCCAAGCAGCGTGGGCTGCCGCGAACCGAGGGCCACAAGCGCGGCGAGGCTGCCCTGTTCGACGTGATCATGGGCGCGCTCGAGCTCGGCATCCCGTACCTGTCGGCCTACGCGTTCTCCACGGAGAACTGGCGCCGGTCCCCGGACGAGGTCCGCTTCCTGATGGGGTTCAACAGGGACGTGATCCACCGGCGTCGGGACGAGTTCCACGAGATGGGCGTGCGCGTGCGCTGGGCCGGACGGCGGCCCCGGCTGTGGCGGAGCGTCATCGCCGAGCTCGAGTACGCCGAGCGGCTCACCGCCAACAACGACAAGCTCACGCTCCAGTTCTGCGTGAACTATGGCGGCCGGGCGGAGATCGCCGACGCAGCCAAGGCGCTCGCCGCCGACGTGGCAGCGGGCAAGCTGCGCCCGGACAAGATCAACGAGAAGGTCTTCGCGCGCTACCTGGACGAGCCCGATATACCGGATGTCGACCTGTTCATACGCTCGTCCGGGGAGCAGCGCACGTCCAACTTCCTGATCTGGCAGTCCGCCTACGCTGAGCTGGTGTTCCTCGACACGCTGTTTCCCGACTTCGACCGGCGGCACCTGTGGCAGGCGTGCGAGATCTACGCGAGCAGGGACCGGCGCTACGGCGGCGCCGAGCCGAACCCGGTCCCCGGCCGGTGACCGCCGGCGGGGGGTATGGCCACCGGCGCCACATGATTCTCGTATGCTGAACCGGGTCGCCGACCGTGCGGCACGACCGGGGGCAGACGTGGGGCGCTATACGCGCGTGGTGATCAAGCTCAGCGGTGAAGCTCTGGCCGGCGATGCCGGGACGGGAGCGGATCCGGCGAGCCTCGCGATGCTCGCGGACGAGCTGCTGTCCGTGCACAAGCTCGGGGTCGAGGTTGCCGTGGTCATCGGCGGCGGCAACTACTTCCGCGGCCGGATGGCCGACGGCTGGGGCATTGGCCGCGCCGAGGCGGACAACATCGGGATGCTCGGCACGGTGATGAACGCCCTGATGCTGCGCGGGGTGCTGACCGCGCGCAGCGAGTCGGACGTGCGGGTGATGACCGCGGTGCCGATGCAGAGCGTGGCCGAGCCGTTCATCCGGCTCCGAGCGGACCGGCACCTGCGCCGCGGGCTGATCGTCTTGCTGGCCGGCGGCATCGGGCAGCCGTACGTGACCACCGACTACCCGGGCGTGCAGCGGGCCCTGGAACTCGAGGCCGACGCGCTGCTGGTCGCCAAGCGGGGCGTGGACGGGGTCTATGATTCCGACCCGAACGTCGACCCGAACGCCAAGCGCTACACCAGGCTCACCTACCGGGAGGCGCTGGCCGAGGGGATCAAGGTCATGGATCAGAGCGCGTTCGTGCTTGCCAATGAGCACGGGCTGCTCATGCACATCTTCGACGTGGCCGCCCTCGGCGCGATGAGCGCGATCTGCCAGGGCGAGGACATCGGCACCGTGATCACGGCCGACAAGCCGGAGCCGGACGCCGGCTGACACCGCCGGTCAGCGCGTGGCCTGGAACGCGGCCAGGCCAAGCACGGCCGCGATCACCGCCACGCGGCCGAGCCGCCCGCGGCTGCCCTGGGCGGGCCAGGACAGGTAGGCCAGCCAGCCGAGGAACGCCGCCACGACGCACAGAGCCACCGCTCCGCCCCAGCCGCGCACCGCGAGCCCGGTCACCAGGAGCGCCGCGAGCACCACGGGCGGCACCCAGGACGGCAGGTGGCGCACGTAGATCAGCGGCACCGCACTGCGCCTCTCGGCCGCCCGCCTGGCGGCGGACGGTGCCCGCGGCGGCGCGGGCCGGTTCGTGCTCACGGGGCTGTGGTCCCTTCGGGCCGGTGAGTGCGTTGCTGCCGGTTTCGGCTCTCTGGGCCAAGATACGTGCTCGGGCGTGCCGTCGGGTCCCCGGCCGCGGCCGGATAACCGGATGGACCGGGCCCGGAGCACCGCTAAGCTTGACCGAACGGCGCACCCAAAAAGATACACAGCTCACCCGGCAGCCCCGGCTAGCCGGAAAGCCAGGGAACCGGGCATGCGTGCCCCGCTGACCAGCCGCGGGCCGCCAACCACAAGCCGCCGACCGCCAGCCGGATGGAGATACTTGATGGCACGACGCAGTGATCGCCTGGACGAGATTGTCAGCCTTAGCAAGCGACGCGGGATCGTCTACCCTTCCAGCGAGATCTACGGCGGGCTCCGGGCGTCCTGGGACTACGGCCCGCTCGGCGTGGAGATGAAGAACAACATCAAGCGCGAGTGGTGGCGCTCGATGGTGCAGGAGCGCGACGACATCGTCGGGCTCGACTCCTCGGTGATCCTCGCGCCCGAGGTGTGGCAGGCCAGCGGGCACATCACCGAGTTTGTTGACCCGCTGACCGAGTGCATGTCGTGCCACCACCGGTTCCGCGCCGACCACCTGATCGAGGCCTACGAGGAAAAGCACGGCCACCCGCCGGAGCACGGCCTCGCCGACATCGCCTGCCCGCACTGCGGCACCAAGGGCGCCTTCACCGAGCCGCGCATGTTCAACGGCCTGCTCCGCACGTACCTCGGCGCGGTGGAGAGGGACGCGGACGGTGCCGAGGCTGGCCTGGCGTACCTGCGGCCCGAGACCGCGCAGGGCATCTTCATCAACTACCGCAACGTGCTGCAGACCTCACGCAAGAAGATTCCGTTTGGCATCGGCCAGATCGGCAAGTCGTTCCGCAACGAGATCACTCCGGGCAACTTCATCTTCCGCACCCGCGAGTTCGAGCAGATGGAGATGGAGTTCTTCGTCGAGCCGGGCACCGACGAGGAGTGGCACGAGAAGTGGATCGAGACCCGGCTGGCCTGGCACGCCGACCTCGGCCTCAGCCGGGACAACCTCCGGCTGTACACCCACCCCGAGGAGAAGCGCTCGCACTACTCCAAGAGCACGGTCGACATCGAGTACCGGTTTGGCTTCCCCGGCGCCGAATGGGGCGAGCTCGAGGGCCTGGCCAACCGGACCGACTTCGATCTCAGCACGCACGCCAAGGCGTCCGGCCAGGACATGTCCTACCTGGACGCGGCGTCGGGCGCACGGTACATCCCGTACGTGATCGAGCCGGCCGTCGGCGTGGACCGGTGCCTGCTCGCGTTCCTGCTCGACGCCTATACCCAGGACGAGGCGCCGGACGCCAAGGGAAACATGGAGAAGCGCACCGTGCTCCGCCTTGACCCGCGGATCGCGCCGGTCAAGGTCGCCGTGCTGCCGCTGTCGCGCAACGCCGACCTGTCGCCAAAGGCGAGGGACATCGCGGCCCTGCTGCGAAAGCGCTGGAACGCCGACTTCGACGACGCGAGCGCGATCGGCCGCCGCTACCGGCGCCAGGACGAGATCGGCACGCCCTACTGCGTGACCATCGACTTCGAGACGCTGGACGATCAGGCGGTAACGGTACGGGAGCGGGACTCGATGAAGCAGGAGCGGGTCGGTATCGACAACCTCGTCCCCTATCTTTCGGAACGCATAGCGGGCGGCTGAGTCTGCTACGCTCCCGCGCTGTCCTGGTCCCCGGCGCGGAAGATGCGGTCAGGCCGCGCGCGTCGCACGGGTCGTGCGGGTCGCACGGGTCGCACGCGTCGCACAGATCGCATGGGTCGTACGGGTCGAACGCAATGCCGCGCTCCTAAGGTGCGCGATCTCGGGCCATCCCCATAATTTTGATCGGAAACATTGACTTTGCGATGAGAGTCGGCCACGGTAGAGACATGGCACCTCACCTCAGCACCAAGCGCCGCCACGTGGACTTGCTCCTCGTGGCCAGTGCCATCTGTCCGGTCGCGCCGCTCGGCCGCTGACACCGATCCGGCCAGGTCCAGCGTCCCGGCTGATGCCTCACTCGCATGCCTGGATTAATCCTGTACACCCCGATCAGTCCCCGATCAGCCCCCTGACTAGCCCTGATTCGAGAGGCATTCACCATGACCGACACCATCGCCGCCAGCACCAAGATCGGCATCCGCAGGCTGGCCGGCAACATCGGCGCGGAGATCACCGGCGTCGACACCGGAACCGAACTGGGTGATGACGCGATCGCGCAGATCCGGCAGGCGCTGCTGGATCACAAGGTGGTGTTCCTGCGCGGCCAGAGTCTCGACTACGCCCGCCAGGTCGCGTTCGCCGAGCGGCTCGGCCCGCTCACCCTGGGCCACCCCACCCTGGCATCGCCGCCGGGTCAGCCGCTGCTGGAGGAGATCGACTCGCACAAGGGCGGCCGGGCCAACCACTGGCACACCGACGTGACGTTCGTAGACCGGCCGCCCGCGTTCACGTTGCTGCACGCCGTCGTGATCCCGCCGGTGGGCGGCGACACGCTGTGGGCCAACACGGTGACCGCCTACGAGAGCCTGCCCGATCAGCTGCGTGACTTGGCCGACCGGCTGCGCATCGTGCACACCAACGATCACGACTATGCCGCGGTCTACGGCCGTGGCGAGCGCGTCGACGCGGCCACAGAGGCCGCGCAGCAGGAGTTCCTGTCGACCGTGTATGAGACCGAGCATCCGGCGGTGCGGGTGCATCCCGAGACCGCGGAGCGCTCGCTGGTGCTTGGCGGGTTCGCGCGCACCGTGCTGGGGTTCTCTCCGCATGCGTCCCGTGACCTGATCCGGGTGCTGCAGGAGTACGTGACCCGGCCGGAGCAGACCGTGCGCTGGCAGTGGCGCGTGGACGACCTGGCGATCTGGGATAACCGGGCCACCCAGCACTACGCGATCTTCGACTACGGCACCGAGCACCGGCGCGGCGAGCGCGTCACCGTGGCCGGGCCCACCCCGGTCGGCGTCGACGGACGCCCCAGTGTCGCCCTGCAAGGCAGCGCGTCCGCGTACTACGCGGGTGTAACGGAGGCAGACCTGTGAGCAGCTCAGCTGATGTCAACGTGCCGACGAGCAGGCGGGTGCCTGTCTACAAGCGCCGGAGGCGGCGGATCTACGGCGTGGCCGCCGTCGCAGCGCTCATCGTCATCGGGCTCATCATCTGGACCGTCACCCAGGGCAGCTCCGGGCCTGCGACGCTGCCCAGCTTTACGATCTCGGTCAGCCAGGGCACCGTGGCCAGCCCGGACAGCATCATCGAGAGCCAGCCGTCGCTGTCCAAGCTGATCCCGGGCCATCTG
>Ga0335078_10019033_pt1 | contig 10213 bp, 6 predicted proteins | sample Lox_Sample_32_FD_206711 | JGI IMG/M metagenome (GOLD analysis project Ga0335078, IMG submission 206711) | Soil microbial communities from Loxahatchee National Wildlife Refuge, Florida, United States - Lox_Sample_3.2 | ecosystem: Environmental > Terrestrial > Soil > Wetlands | place: USA: Florida...
TCTCGCGCGCGAGATCTGCTCGCTCATGGCCTGTTCCGTTTCGACGGCCATTGGCCTGGGCCGGGCATTGGGTGAGGCCGCCGCTTTCATCGTCGAGAAGGAGGCCTGGGCGAATCCACTAGCGACGCATTGCAGGCAATAAAGTCCGCTTTCCCTGCCGCGTCGCGCTCGAGCGGAAGCGCCTACACACTATATATTAATTTCGCGCTGGCCCAGACGCAGTCAATGCTTTTGAAACTATTTGTTGCGTGTGCAATATAGGCCACCTGGCTCTTTATTCCCGGGTCCGGGCGTCCTGCCCTCGTGGGGCGCTCCGTCGAGGACCGGGAATTCACCTCTCCCGGCCTTATGTTTATTTCAGCAGAAAAGCCGAGACGTACACTTGCGTAAGGAGAGTTGTCATGAAGAAAGTCCTCGTCGTCGCTGCTGCGCTTCTTGCCGCCGCTCCCGTTGCGTTCGCCGCAACCGGTCCGAGCGCTGTCGGCAGCGACGTGCTAGCCACGGTCACCGCATCGAGCGGTAAGGTCAAGTCTACTTCCCAGCCGTCCGGGCACACCGGAACCTTCAACAAGGGGCGGCGGGGCGGGCACTAGCCACGAAGGCGCGCTTTTGACCTATCGTAGCGTGCCCGTCTAGAAGTTCGGCTGACCCTCTGCGGCAGCTGCTCGCCGGGAGAAGATTTTCAGCGGGTCGGGATCGGTGGTGGTCTGCCTCCGTGCCGCGCCCATGCATGCCCGACGGCCTCATCGCGCCGTCGCCGTCGCCGAGCCAGCCCGAGGCAGAGAAGCCTCACCAAGGAATCCTTACCTCTGGCGCGCCACACGTACTCTCCCGGCTTTCTCGACCGGTACGAGGCCCGGACCCATTTGTGCCGGGGGGAAAGGAGCCGCGATCCGCACCCGAACGGGACCGACTTTTGCCCGTCGCTGACTGATTTGGTTATGCCCCTAGGGCATGCGCCTGTTCGAAGGGCTACGGCCCGTCACGCCGGCGGCGTTTCGCCGAGACGCGCTCGCCGGAGTGACGCTCGCCTCGATGAACATGGCTCAAGTGCTCGGGTACGCGCGCATCGCCGGCACGCCAGTTGTCACCGGGCTCTATACGGCACTCTGGCCCGTGCTCGCGTTCGCGGTCTTCGGCTCGTCCCGACATCTGGTGGTGGCTGCCGATTCGGCGACGGCCGCCATCCTCGCCAGTTCCCTCTCGTCGATGGCGGCGCCGGAAAGCGCGCAGTACCTAGCACTCGTGGCCATGGTGGCGTTCCTGACCGCTGCCCTCCTCCTTGTCGCGCGGATTTTCAGACTCGGTTTTCTCGCGGATTTTCTCTCGCGAACGGTGCTCGTGGGGTTTCTCTCGGGAGTCGGGGTTCAGGTTGCAATCGCCATGCTGGGAGGGATGTCGGGCGTGGCGGTGCACTCGGCGCGCTCGACGGCGCAGCTGTGGGAGCTCTCCCAGCGCCTCCCGGAGGTGCATGTCCCGACACTCGCCCTCTCCCTGCTGGTGACTGCCAGCATTCTCCTCGGTCATCGGCTCCTTCCCAGGCTTCCGCTCGCGCTCCTCGTGGTGGCAGCATCGATAGCAGCGAGCGCGGCCCTCGATTTTCCCGAACGCGGGATCGCCGTCATCGGCCCTGTTTCCGGGGGCCTGCCGTCCTTCGCGTTCCCGGCCCTGTCGTGGCGCGCATCTCTCGCCGTGCTGCCCGTGGCCGTCTCCTGCTTTGTAATGATCATCGCCCAGAGCAGTGCGACGTCGCGGGCCTTCGCGGCCCCCTGCCATGAACACGTGGACAGCGATGCGGACATCCTGGGCTTGTCTGCCGCGAATGCTGCCGCGGCGCTGACCGGTGCGTTCGTCGTGAACGGCAGTCCCACTCAGACCGCGATGGCGAACGCGGCCGGCGCTCGCAGCCAGGTCGCCCAGCTCGTCTTCGCCGGGGTCGTCTTGGCGGTGCTGATCGGCCTCACCGGGCCGCTGCAGCACCTACCGCGATGCGTGCTCGCCAGCGTCGTGTTCACGATAGCGATCGGGATGGTGGATGTCTCCGGCCTACGCGCGATTCGCCGCGAGAGCCCGGGAGAGTTCCAGTTGGCCTTGCTCACGGCCATTGCGGTAATTGCGATTGGCGTCGAGCAGGGTATCTTGCTCGCCGTCGCCCTGTCGCTTCTTCGGCACGTTCGGCACAGTTACCACCCCCATACTGCGATACTCCGGTGGGACGAGGCCGGCCGCAGGCAACTGGTCCCCGCCCTGCCCGGTGTCGAGACCGAACCGGGGTTGGTCGTCTACCACTTTGGCGCGGATCTCTTCTACGCGAACGAGGGCCGCTTTACCGATGAGGTGCGCGCCGTCGTCGCCAGCACACCCCATCCCGCACGCTGGCTCGTCGTCGACGGGAGTCCCATCACCGACATCGATTACTCGGCTGCGAAGTCGCTGCGTGATCTCATCGCAGATCTGAGGCGACGCGGAGTCGCTGTTGTGTTTGCCCGCGTGGCGCCTGAACTTCGCGCGGACATGGACCGGCACGGCATAACGGAGGCGCTCGGAGGGTCTCGCGTCTTTGCCACCCTCCACGAGGCGTTGGCCGCCGTGCGCAGCGCTCGTCCGGAATCGGATCAGTGAACGCTAAGGACCCGTCCATAAGCGCAGCCGGGCCACCGTGGTCTTCCGAGCGGAGGAAGCGTAAAGCATCGAAATGGGCCGAGCGAGATCTCGGAATGGGAGACTGCGCTGATGCCGGGGCAGGAGGGCGGTGGAGCCGCTCCCTATGGCGTCACCGGAGCCGCGGCAGGGGCGAGCCGCCGCGTCACGCTGGGCGGCCCCTCGGGAAGTCCCTTTCCCTTCCAGAGGAGATAGACGGCGGGGTAGATGAGTAGCTCCAGGATGAAGGACGTCACGAGCCCACCCACCATGGGCGCCGCGATTCGCTTCATCACGTCCGCTCCGGTTCCAGTGGACCACATGATCGGCAGAAGCCCCATGAAGGCCGCCATCACGGTCATGGCCTTGGGGCGGACTCGTTTCACCGCTCCATGGACGATGCCCTCGACTAGGTCGCTGCGGGTGCTCAGTTGGCCGCGCCTCTTCAGGTCGTCGTGGGCGACGTCGAGGAAGAGCAGCATGAACACTCCCGTCTCCGCGTCGAGACCCATGAGGGCAATCATTCCCACCCAGGTGGCAATGGAGACGTTGTAGCCGAGCACCCACAGGAGCCAGACCGCGCCGATGGCCGAGAAGGGAACGGCAAGCATCACGATCCCGGCCTTGGCGACGGACTTGGTGTTCAGGTAGAGAAGCCCGAAGATGAGGACGACGGTGAGGGGAAGGACGGACTTCAGCCGCTCGCGCACTCGCAGCATGTTTTCATACTGGCCGCTCCAGGTGAGCGAGTAGCCCGTCGGCACTTCCACGTCGGAAGCCACGATCTTCTTCGCCCGCTCGACATAACTGCCGACGTCGATTTTTGAGCTGTCGAAGTCGACGTACACGTATCCGGCGAGCAGGCCGTTCTCGTCGCGGATCATGGAGGGACCCGAGGCCAGACGGACGTCCGCGATCTCCTCCATGGGGATCTGCCCTCCCTGGGGAAGTGGCAGGAGGACGCGCCTCAGGGCGCTCAGGTCCTCTCGGTAGTCGCGAGCGTAGCGAACGTTGATGGAATAGCGTTCCCGGCCCTCGACGGTCACACCTTGCTCGTCGCCGCCAACCGCAGTCATGACCATCGAGTTCGCATCGTCGATGGAGAGCCCGTAGCGGGCCAACTGGTCCCTCTTCAGGACGTAGTCGAGAAAGTACCCGCCGGCGACGCGCTCCGCGTAGACGCTTCGCGTCGCTTGGAGCTTCCGCAGCGCCGCTTCGATCTGGAGCCCGACGCGCTCGATGTCGGTAAGCTTTGCTCCGGCGACCTTGATCCCGATCGGCGTCCGGATGCCGGTCGACAACATGTCCAGTCGGCCCTTGATGGGCATGGTCCATGCGTTCGAGATGCCTGGGAGCTGGAGCGCGGCGTCCATCTCGCCTCGCAGTTGCTCTTCCGTGATCCGGTCTCGCCAGTAGGGCCGGAGCACCCCCTTCAACCACTCCGGCGCCCAGGACGAGTACCAGCGCGACCGTTCGCGCCACAATTCCTCGGGCTTCAGGACGACCGTGGTCTCCATCATCCCGAAGGGGGCTGGGTCGGTCGACGTGTTCGCTCTCCCGGCCTTCCCGAAGACGCTCTGCACCTCCGGGAAAGTTCGGAGAATCTTGTCCTGGAGCTGCAGCGCGGCAGCTGCCTCGGCGACCGACATGCCGGGCTGCACCGCGGAGGGCATGTATAGGATGGTGCCTTCGTTGAGAGGCGGCATGAACTCGGACCCGAGCCGGAAGTAGATGGGGACCGTCATCGCCACGAGGAGGATGCTGCCGGCGATCGTCGCCCGCGGATGACGAAGGACGAAGCGGCAAGGCCCCTCGTACAGGCGATGGAGCGCCCGGCTGACAGGGTGCTGCTCCTCGGAGTGGTACCTTCCCACGAGCGCCTGGGTAGCCAGCCAAGCGAGCGCCCTGGGGCGAAATCGGTAGGGCTCGACGCGTGCGAAGAGCATGCGCATCGCCGGATCGAGCGTGACCGCGAGGAGGGCCGCGATGGCCATGGCTAGATTTTTGGAGATGGCGAGGGGGCGGAAGAGCCGGCCCTCTTGGTCGACGAGCGTGAAGACCGGCAAGAAGGCGACGGCGATGACGAGCAGTGAAAAAAACACGGACGGGCCGACCTCGAGGAGCGCCTCCAGGCGGACCTGGTGAAAATCGCCCTTCGAACCACCCTCCTGCCAAAGGTGGATCTTGTTGTAGGCGTTCTCCACCTCGACGATGGCCCCATCGACGAGCACGCCGATGGAGATGGCGATGCCGGCGAGCGACATCAGGTTGGCGTTCACTCCCATGAGGTACATGGGAATGAAGGCTAGGGCGATCGAAACGGGGATGGTGACGATAGGAACGATCGCCGACGGGATATGCCAGAGGAAGAGAAGGATGACCGCCGAGACGACGAGGATCTCCTCCACGAGCTTGTGCTTCACCGTCTCGATGGCGCGGCTGATGAGTTCCGAGCGGTCGTAGGTGGTGACCACCTCAACGCCACTGGGGAGAGAAGGCCTGAGCTCTGCCAGCCTCGCCTTCACGCGCTCGATGACGTGGAGAGCATTCTCCCCCTGGCGCATGACCACGATGCCCCCGACGACGTCGCCCTTGCCGTCCAGGTCGGCGACCCCGCGGCGCATCTCCGGACCCAGTGCGACCACCGCCACGTCCCGCACCTGTATGGGCGTACCCGCCTCGGACTTGAGGACGAGTTGCTCCAGGTCCGCGGGGGACTTCACGTAGCCGCGGCCGCGCACCATGTACTCGCGGCCGGAAAGCTCGACCAGGCGCCCCCCCACGTCGTTGTTGCCCCTCCGGACCGCATTGATCACCGCCTCGAGGGGCAGCTTGTAGGCCGCCAGCTTCGTCGGATTGACCGTGATCTGGTATTGGCGCACTTGGCCACCGACAGTCGCGACCTCAGACACGCCGGGCACCGACTGAATCGCGTAGCGGAGAAACCAGTCCTGGAAAGAGCGAAGCTCATCCGAGCTGTGCTTCCCCGTCCTGTCAACGAGCGCATACTGGAATACCCAGCCGACGCTCGTGGCATCGGGCCCGAGCTCAGTCTTCACGCCGGACGGCATCTGGGAAGTGATTTTCGAGAGGTATTCGAGCACCCGCGTGCGGGCCCAGTAGGGGTCAGTCCCGTCCTCGAAGATGACGTAGACGTAGCTAAAGCCGAAGTCCGAGAAGCCCCGGATGGCCTTCACCCTGGGCGCGCCGAGCAGCGCGGCGGCGACCGGGTACGTCACTTGGTCCTCGACGATGTCGGGGCTCCGGTCCCACCGAGAGTAGACGATCACCTGGGTGTCCGAAAGGTCCGGAAGCGCGTCGAGCGGGATGCTCCGCATGGCATGGACGCTGAGAGCGATCAGGACACAGGCACCCGCGATGACGAGGTACTTGTTCTCGGCAGAGAAGCGGATGACGCGCCTGATCATCGCTATTTCTCTCCCATCGCCGCCAGGGACGCCCGCAGCTGGGATTCGGAGTCGATGAGGAAGTTCGCCCGGGTCACCACTTGCTCTCCGGCCTCGAGCCCGCTCACGACCTCCACCGTGTCGCCGCTGGCCTCACCGACCCGGATCTCGCGAGGCTGGAACTTTCCTTCCCCCACCGCGACGAACACCACTTTCCTCGTTCCCGAGTCGATGACGGCGTCGGCCGGGATGCGGAGCCCCTCGTGGGCCTTGGTCTCGAGCGTGACCTCCCCGAACATCTCCGGTTTGAGCTCGCCCTTCGAATTCGGGAACTCCAGGCGTACCTTGGCAGTGCGCGTCCTCGGGTCGAGCATCGGGTCCACGAAGACGACGCGGCCGGCGAAGACCCGGTCCGGAAGCGCCCGCAGAGCCAGCGTCGCCGGCATGCCGAGCTGGATGCGAAATAGATCCGATTCGTAGGCGTCGGCGAGCACCCAGACTCTCGAGAGATCGGTGATCTCGTAGGGCATGTCCCCTTCGTTCAGGCGGTGCCCCATCACCACGTCCTTCTTTGTCACCACTCCGGACATGGGGGAATAGAAGGTCAGGGCCTTCGTGGGCTTCCCGGTCTGCTCTAGCCGCTCGATCTCGGACTCGGGAATGTCCCAGAGCCGCAGGCGCTCGCGCGCGGACTCGACCAGATCCGCCCCCGCACCGGCCGCGGCACTCCCCTGCGTTAGCGCCTGGCGGGTGCGAAGGGCGAGGAGGTACTCTTCTTGAACGCTCAGGAGGTCCGGGCTGTAGATGGTGAAGAGGGGTTCGCCCCTCTTTACCGCCTTTCCCACGTAGTCCACGTAGACGTTTTCGACGAACCCCCCGACCTTGATGTTGACGTGATGCACTTGTGTCTCGTCCACCGTAACCTTACCCACTGTCTTCCAACTCGCGCCCACGGGCCCGCGCGTGACTTCGGCGGTGCGCAGGCCGATGAGCTGTTGGCGCCTCGGATCGATACTTACGGCGGCCAGTCCCTCCACCGGCACCGCCGCACCCTGGAGCTCGTCTCGGTAGACGGGCAGGTAGTCCATCCCCATCTCGTCCTTCCGTGGCGTCGCCGAGGTCTGGGTCGCGTCCATGGGCGAGCGGTAGAAGGCGACCTTGCGCTCCCCCTTCGCCCCCTCGCCCTGGGCGCCCGCGAACCTTTCGATCTTGACCAGAGACATTCCGCAGATGGGACACTCGCCCGGGTGATTCGTGACGATGGTCGGGTGCATCGGGCAGGTGTACCGGTCGGCGCTCTCCACCTCGCCAGTGCCGTGGCCGTGGTCGCCGCGTCCTCGCTGCACGAACAGGACCAGCGACCCGCCGGCGGCGACACCAGCCGCCACGGCGATCAGGACGACGCCGATACCGTATCGCCGGCCCGGTCGAGGGGAGCTGGAAGCCGTGTCTTTCATCGTGCTCTCCACACTCTCTACATTCCGGAAGGAGCGCCGCTGCCGCTCGCCGGTACCGTGGCCTCGGGGCCGCCGGTGGCGGCGGTGCTTACGCCGGGTATCGTCGTGCCACCCGCGAGTGCTCCGCCCATCGAGCCCAGGGGAGCGAGGCTCACTTCCCGGTCCGCGATTCCGATTCGCTGCAGCCCTGCCAGCGCGTCCAGGTAGCCCCCCTCGTCCAGGATGAAACCACGGAGGACCTCGAGCACGGACGGGAAGCTCACCTTGCCCACCTTGTACTGGGCTAGGGTCGAGCGCACCGCCGCATCGGACTGTACGAGAAGGCCGCCGCGGTAGAGTTGGACCGTCTCCAGTGTTGCCGCGAGCAGCGTCCTGCGCTCCCGGGCGCGCACGAGCACGAGCAGCCGGATGGCGTCCGCGCCCCGGGCGTCGGCCTCCCGCCGGTTCACATTTTCGGCGACTGCCTTCGATTGTTTGGTGGCGCCGAACACAGGCAAGGTGATCCCAATCTGAACCGCCCACATGGGCTCTATCTGCCCGCGCGGCATGACTCCCGCGCTCACCGACAGGTCGGGAAGCCAGTCCTGCCGGGCCGAATCGAGGCCCTTTTCAGCTGCCGTCACAGAGAGAAGCGCGACGCGCAGGTCCGGGCTCTGGCGCGCGGCGTCCACCAGCGCCTCCTCCTCGGATCGAAGAGGCGGTTCGGCTAGTTCCTCCAGGGTTCGCTTCGTAGGTATGGGTTCGTCGAGACCTCGGACGCGGAGCGCGTTGAGATCGTGAAGCTTCGTCCGCTCCAGGCTCACCGACGCGATGCGTTGCTGCTCAAGCCGCGTTCGCTCGAGCTGCGCACGCAGGAGGTCGGACTGGGACACCTGCCCAACCTCGTAGCGGGTCCGCGCGATGGCTTCGGCCTCTTTCCAGAGCGCCGCGAGTTCCGACAGGAGCCCGAGCTGCTCTCGTACGAGCAAGAGCTCGACGTAGGCTCTCTCCACTTCCGCGACGGTGGACAGCCGCCACCGCTCCAGCTGAGCCTCGGTCACGTTCGCCTGGGCGCGGACGACCTCCTCGTGGGCCCCGAGCTTTCCCGGCCAGGGGATCGGTTGAGTGAGCATCACCTGCCAGAAAGACGTATCCATCTTGCCGATCTGGATGGACTGAAATCCGTCATTCTGGATGCCAAGGGTCAGCGTTGGGTCGGGAAGGGAACCAACCTGAGGGACTCGGTCGCGCTCGGCCTGAACGGTCAACCGGATCCTGGCGGCATCGGGGCTCCGCTCTAGGGCCTCCTCGACGAATCTGACCACCAGCGGGTCGGAAGCGAGCGGAATTCGCACATCGACTTTCGAAGGAGCCATTGCCGCGGTCACGCCGACGGCGAGGGATGCTGTGAGGGCAACGGCGAACATGAGTGCTCCTCGTCGACCAGAGTCCGCCAGTGCGATAAAGGCCGTCGGGACGGAGCCGGCGCCTACCGGACGTTCAAGATTCCTGCGATCATTCCCATCCCGCAGGAGAACCGATAATTGCCCGGCGTCATCGCAGGGATGCTGATCGAGACCGCTTGCCCAAGCGGAAGCGGCTGATTCACTCCGAAGTCTTTCAGGACGATCTCGGTAGCGCAGGTTCGCTCCACCTTGCGCGTCACCACGAGCCGTATGGGCCGACCGCTTTGCGCCGTGACCGTCGATGGGACGAAGCCGTCCGTGGTGACGAGCACATCGAAGACCTGTTCGTCCTTTTGCGTCGGGCGCCGAGCACTACCCGGGTCAACGGGCTTCGGGTCGCTCGCCAGGCCGGGCGAGGGGGCCAGGCAAAGGAGGCCGATGGCAAGAAGTCCGGGAGGGGAAAGGGGCATTAGGTTGTCCCCATGGGGGTCTGTGGCCAGGAAAGCAGCATTCGTGCCGGCACACGGGAAAGGCAGGAGAAACCCGTCGAACCATATGGAATTGCCTCAGCAATCTGGCATTGTGGCGCAGCGGAGCAGCCGGGCCGCGGCTCACCGCGGGGCTCAAGCGTGATGACCGCGGCAATTACAGTGTGATGAGCTTGGTTACGATCGTGCCACTGAGCGCAGACCCGAGAGCCTCGAATGCGTCGATTCCCCAGGGATGAGTTGGCGGGCGCAACTCTTGCTCGCGCCTCAAGACCGATGGCCCCGATCTCCTGGTCCGACTGGTCCGGCACGGCCCGCAGGCTGATCCTCGGGTTCGGCGCCTTGGTTCTCGCCGTTGCCATTGCTTGCTGGGTCGCGCTCGGCGGCTTGCACCGTACGCAGATCGCGCTCGAGCACATGAAGGAGGACCAAGAAGGCGGCCGCCTCGCTCTCGAGCTTGCGAGCGCCGTGCGCGATCAGTACGCCCACCAGGCCCACACGATCATCATCGGCAACGCTAGCCACCTCGACTTTTACCGGGCGGCGCACGAGCACGTTCTCGACCTGACCCGGCAGCTTCGAGCGCGAGCGCCCGCCGCTGCGCTGGCCTGGGTGAGCGACATCGAGCAGGCGAGCGCGGAGCTCGACACACTCTTCCAGACGGAGATCGTGCCCGCCGTTCTCCGGGGCGACCACCCCTTCGTCCAGCAAGAACATGCTCGCGCACAGCAGATCGTGAATCGCATCCAGGATCGCGCCCAAGACCTGGTCCAGTTCTCGGGGTCCTCCATCGCCGCGTCCCGAGCGGAGGCGCAGGCCGTCGGGCAGCGGACCTA